>Ga0114922_10001491_pt1 | contig 22369 bp, 43 predicted proteins | sample AartaG_FD_100975 | JGI IMG/M metagenome (GOLD analysis project Ga0114922, IMG submission 100975) | Deep subsurface microbial communities from Aarhus Bay to uncover new lineages of life (NeLLi) - Aarhus_00045 metaG | ecosystem: Environmental > Aquatic > Marine > Oceanic > Sediment | place... | reverse complement strand
TTATCTTCAAGTCGCTCTAACAGCTCAACGTCCCTAATATTGTACTCTATTGTTTTATTTAGCATTTTCCAATACATTTCATTGAACGGTAAAGGTAGTTGAATTTTTGTCACACCTTTCAATTCATGTGCTGCAATAAACCCTAACTTATAATTTTCCATCTTTGTAAATGTGAATGTTCGATATAAAAAGTCCTGATCAATAACAACAGTTCCAGGAAGATGGCACACATACCTTGAACCGTCAACATACATTTCATTAAACTTTGAAAAACTTGCCTGAGCTATACCTAATTTTGGTAAACGATTAAAGATATATTCCATATCAAAGTTAATCAAATTCCATCCTGCAATAAAATCTGGATCTGCAGCCTTGAAATCTTTAATGAAAGTATGCAAAAGATTCTTTTCATTATCGAAAATTTTGAAGTTAATGCCATCAATTCTTTGTATTGGCTCCGTCTTATTATCAATGACATAAAGAGTTCTATCACCATTATAAAACGTTGTCAACATATTAATTCGAAATTCAGCTTCACTCGGTTTCGGAAATTTTCTTTGATCTCCTGTATCAATTTCAATATCAGCAAACATGACATTTAACTGAGTCGGACAATCGCCCTTATTAAAATGATAATAGTCCATGGCATGTTTAACTGTAATTCTCACATCGCCTTCGTATGTAATTTTAGGGTCGAGGTTATATCTATCCCTATATTTAATCTTTATTTGATTTAGCTGATCATATGGAACTATTCTTCGAGTTTCCACTCCATCTGGTGCTTGATAACAAACAAAATCATCATTCATTTTATGATAAACTTTATTGTTATCTTTATCTCTAAACATATATAAAACTTGATTAGTCTTATTTAAAAACTGAACATCAACCAATCTATACTCATCTGTATAAAATTTCTCAGGAATCTGATATCTAAATATACCTTTCCCCATTGTTTCAGTTTTCAGTTGTGAACTTACTTCTGTTTTCTTTCCGCTTAACATTCCTGAAATTTTTGCTATAGCTTGCTCAAATCTTGGTTCCCAAACTTTTGAATTTCGATTTACAAACGATGGATGCACAATAATTGCAGTATTTAAACCCTCCCATTTTTCCAGTGCTCCATCTAAAAATTGATCATGTTTTTTAGTAATTCCGCCCTGTCCAAAACCAAATGCTTCCATTGGACTTCCGCCCATCAAAACAATAAGTTTTGGTTGACATTCTTTAATAATGTTCATGCAGTTACTCTTACACAATTCAATAACTTCACTAGTCGGATTGCCTGTTTTACCATCAACTAATGTTTGACATAAAACAACGTTGGTCAAAAGATAATTCATTCCACTGATCCCAAATTTATTGAAATATCTTCTGAACATTTGACCAGCTTTACCAATCAGAGGTACTTCTTTTTTAACCTCATCTTTTCCAGGATTTTCAGCAACAAAAACAACATCTACTTTTCTCAAATCCTCTTTGCAATTGGTCTCAAGAATACATGATGGTGCATCTAAAAGATCACACCTTGAACAATTTGAAAATGATTGTTTTATTGAATACAAAAATATCCCTCCTTATTCATTTATATTTTGTTACTTTTAAATTTCCAATCATCTATATATATTAATTAATGAGAATGGGTTATTTGCTTTTTTTTTCGACTAATTATTCACCCTATGGAAAGGAGCTTATATGGAATCTATGGAGTTAAGTAACGCGGAGAAAGTTATCGGTGTTGGAACTGATTATAATATGAAACACGTATTACAGTGCTTCGAAATTGTTCATTGGGCAAAGATACAAAACAGAGAATTCGACTCGTTAGCCAATGTTCTAGAAGCTAAAAACGCACTAATGCGTACTCTTGTAACAGATCAAAAGAAAAAATTTCGTTTTTTTGAAATTGAATCTCCTTTTGAAAATACCTGCCGTAAGTGTAAAGGTGCTGGTGAAATTTTCAAATTTTTCAAAAAAACAGTTAACGTCAATTGCCATATCTGCGGCGGCGCATCCAAAGTTGAAGAAACATGCCCTGTATGTAAAGGTACTGGCAGATTCATCAGACGTTGGAAGACTGGGGGAGGCGTTAATCTAGCATGTAAAAAATGCGAAGGTAAAGGTAAACGCAAGGTAAACTGCAAAGAATGTCTCGGCAAAGGCAAAATCAAAAAAGCAGTTTTGAGCGACGAACTAAAATCGACAACCCCCTGTAAAAGATGTCGCCAACTGGGTTTTATAATAAAGTCCAAAAAGTCGAAAAACAAACCCGCCAGCAAATACAAGAAGCATCGCCCATTCCAGCCATTCCCTATTAAAAGTAAGGATGGTAAAATGCTCTCAGATGTAATAAAAGAGAACTAATTTTTGGAGGGCATTTCTCTGTATAATGAGAAATGCTCATCCAGAAACTCTTTTAGAACAAGTTTATCTTTTTTAATTTTTTTCCCAGTCTTTATCTTTCTTTTCTTTGGCGCATCAAGTCCCACAGCGTTATATATCCCCTCTTTTTCATCTGATTTATCAATCTCAACAACCAATAAAGAAACATCATCTTTTTTCAAAATCGGAAACTTATATCTTAAAATATCAAATAATTTGTTTTGTGCTCTTCTTGGATAAAAAACTACATCTCTCTTATTGAATCTGAAATCAATTACAGCTTTCTTAATGAATTTGAAGAACTCCTCTTTGTCTAAATATCTTAACCCAATGTTATTAAAGTATTTATTCAGATAACCATTCAACGGACCATTCCTTAAAAATAATTGTAATACGAAGGTATGTGTAATCGGTGAGTTGTATTTTAATAGATCTATCTTTCCTGCGGGTTTGGGAAATGGGGATTCTAAACTCCCATCAAATAGCCAGTTGTTGAATGTTTTGTAAGGCATTAGTTATCCTTTCATTATTTGTATTATGTTATGATAAAACCTTTCAATTTCTTGAGTACATAAAATAACAGGAACACCACGCATCCCACCTAATACTGCTTCAATTATATCTAAAAGTTCTTCTGGACTATCATATAGATAATTTCTTGGGATCAACTCTGGATATGAAAACTTATTTGGAGCTATTGGAATACAACCATTTAATACAGCATCAATTACCTGATACCCAAATGTCTCCTCTTGTGCAGTTATCAATAATATTTTAGAATAAGCAAGGACTCTGTAATAATCTTCCCAACTATCAGATATTGGTCTGTTCACTTGAGAAAATTTCTTAGATACTAGTTTTTCAAGTTCTAAATCAACTTTTTGTGGGGTTGGTCTTGAAGCAGAAATAATATCATACCATTTCTCTTTCCAATTTATATGAAGTGTTTTTAATGGTGGATATGGCAAGCGGGTAACAATTGTGTTTGACCAACCTAATTTGTCTTCGTGATAGTTGCTTCCAACAAATACAACATCCATTAGAGCTGCATGAGAAGATTCAATAGGAAATTTTGCTCTTTTATCTTTTTCAAAATAATCAAGATGGTTTAAACTCGTAGCATGACAAAATGCAAAACATCGTTTTGGTCTTTTATGAAATAATACACTTCCAAATACACCAGGAAAACTAATGTCCGACATAAACAATACATCATCATCTTTTAATTCAAGATCCATATACTCATCTATTTGAGCACATTCAAATTCGATTGCTGCATTAATAGGAGAAAACATTGACATTCTTCCTCTACGATGTTTCATCATATCAGCATGCTTTTCACCGATAACGATTACTTCAAGTCCTGCTTTCTCAAATTCTTCTGTAAATTTCCCAGTCCACCATTCTTGATATCTCATAGGAGTTGGATATTGTGGTACAAAGATTATTCTACTCATTTTCTATTCCTTTCACTTTATCCAATAATCTTCTAATACAATCATAAGTATCCTCTTGAACTTTATTGTTTAACATTGCTGCAACTTGATCCATGACAATTACATTTTCGATTCTTGTCATATCCTTATTCTTATCTAAATCCCATGATACATTAAAGTCTTCTTTAATAACTAATTTATCATTCTCATCTAAAAAACATAATGCCATTTTTAAGTTCATCGGTTCTCCTTTTCCCAGTCATCCAACATCCCCGGAATATGCAATGGTTTTCGAAATTTACAATATAGACATAAATTCTGATCAAAATTCTGATCAATTCTACAATACAATGTTCCAGGTTTATATTTCATACACCAATCTTTTCTAGAGATCCTCAGATTTAAGTGTCTCGTCGGATTGTACTTCCCTGTCGTTCCAGTCGGGCCCGTGCTCATGATTGATCCTTTCAATTTGTTTTTTTAAGACATCAACAACAGCATACTCTATTAGATTGTTTTGCTCTTCTTCTGTCATATCTAAAGTCACAATGGCAGAACCATCTTCTTGTTGTTCTATACTTAAAACATCCATTTGGTATACCCCTCAAATAAAAAATATTTATGATCATACTTCCAAAGATCTCCCTGGTCAGGATAGACCTTCTCTAACAACGTTCTTTTCTCATCTGGTTTTTCAACTTCATGAATATAAGGAGCATTCATATTAGTTGAATAGAAGACAACATCAAAACCAGCTCTTGCTAATTGCTCACCCATAAATCCCCAAGCACGATGAGATGGATGAAGTTCATAAATTGGATCTGGAAATAAATACTTATTATTTTGATTTAAAAATGGTTGCGGAATTGTCATTTGAAATAATTGTATTTTACAGTCAACATGCTCTTTGAGTTTTAACGCAGACTCTTTTCTTTTCGCATTTAAATCACCAGAATAAATTATAATCGGTGTAACACCTGGTTTTGTTAAATATTCATATGCTCCAATTATTTCATCATCTGGATGTGGTGCCGCAATTATAAGTTCTGTTGCTGGCTCCTTCTCTTGTTTTTCCTCACCCACTACCTCGAACTCGGCATCAATAACTTCTGACATTCTGATCTCCTTTCATTTTATATTATGTTCCTATTTGAAAAATTTTCATCTTAAAAATATGTTCCAAATAAATAATTGATCATCTATATATATTAATAAGTGATAGAGAATTGTGAACGATACATTTCTCGCAGGTTGGGGCGTGTGAGAATTTAACATATTTTTATTCATTCTCCAAATGGCTAGTTAAACCGCACGCCTCATCCTTAAAATATGTAGTTTGTTTCTTAGTTTTTCAAGATTTTTTTATTAGAACATAATTCAAGACTAAACGTCAGGAGAATGAAATGACCGAAAAAGCTATGATGATCGTCGAAGGAATGAAAACACTTCGAATTATCGAGAAAAAAATGACCAGTAACACCTCTGACATTCAACAGTATGCATCTCAGGTATCAACTGAGAGACCGCTGTTTGAGACAGAGGACAAACAAAAACGTACCATCAGGGAATTGATCCAGGCCAATGTAGACCTGATGAAACGGTATCTCCACATAAAAGCCAGGATCGAATTTACTAATTTGATGACCCAGATTGAAATGGATGGAGACACATATTCCATCTCCGAACTTCTGGTCATTCAGAGGAAACTTGCTGCTATGATGTTCGCAACTTATAATGCTTTAAACGACACTCAGGGACAATCCAGGTTACGGATGTCTTCACAACCTCAGGTTGCTGGAGACACCCCACATGTTGTCCGGTTTTATAAGGAAGAGGATAAGAGAGAACATAAACGCAAATGGCAAGACCTCATGAACAATATCACAACACGACTTGAGGTCATAAATGCCACGACGCCACTTCTCGACCTCCCCTCCTTGTCGTAGTCAATCTTTGAGATTCGGTGACGAAAAAATAGAAATAATGTAAGCCCTCGTATATTGGGATAAATATGCATACTTCCTTAACAGGAGCCTAAAATGGCAATGGACTTGTAATCCATTATAACGCTTATCAAGACTCAAGAATTAAGACATAAAGATTAACTCGCCTACCCATGTGAGAAAAAATATAATGGGCGTTAAAGATTCAAGATGTGAAGACTCAAGACAGGAGCTAAGGGAAACCTGCTGGAGCAATCTAGAATCAAGTGGAGCAATCTTACAGGCAATCAACCACTTCTAGCTGTTATACGGATCTTATTTTTAATTTCTAATCGGGGTGTAGCGCAGTCTGGTAGCGCGGGTGCTTTGGGAGCACTAGGTCGGAGGTTCAACTCCTCTCATCCCGACCATTTTTATAGGGGGACGAATGAAACTGTTAATAAATTGTATATCAAACAATACCACTTACTGCTCAAAGTGCGGCTCCCGAAACGTATCTGAAGGAGAAAAATCGTGCGGTAATAGAATCGTTTGGATGAAATGTCTTCGTTGTGGGCATGAATGGGAAGCTGACAACGAACTTTAAAAGATCCATAAACCAATTTTGCCAGTGTGGCGTAACTAGGTAGGCGCGCCTGCCTTAGGAGCAGGTGTCCGTAGGACGTGGGGGTTCGATTCCCTTCACTGGCACCATTTTCCGTGGTGGGGTAAAAACGTGGGTAGGATTTTCTGCTGGTAAAACTGATAAAACAGACCCCAACTGCGTGCAGGACTTCCCCTCACCACGGATTTTTAAAAGGTTTAATATGAGCGAACAATTTCATCAGTACTACTTTCCTTGTGTTGAATGTATAGTCAGAGCAGCATGTAAAGACAAGGAAAATATGATGGAGCAGATCAAAGTAAGAGGTGATGTTCCATCACTGGGTGTGCCAATATGGGACTATGCAGAAAAGTCTTATCACAAAGGACTGCTTGAGTGTACAGTCAATATTCTAAAAAATATAACTGATAAAATTAACAAAAGCGAACCTGAAAACACTCCAGCGGGATTAATGGACAATATCCCAATGCAATATGTACACCTGTTTATTAGTATGGCGGATATAATGTGCCACATAATTAATTCAACTAGTTGGCGAGAAGGAGAGCTTCAAGAATTCGATAGATTCGAAATTGAGAGGCGCCTTAAAATGCTACCTGGTTGGGTTCGAGAAGGGGCATCAAGAGTTAACTAGCCACCGTCGCTTAGCTGGCCGATAGCACCGGATTTGTAACCCGGAGGCGAAAGCCCTCGTAGGTTCGAATCCTACCGGTGGCTCCAAACAAGGAATTATGAACGTGGATCCAGGAGCGAATCATAAAGCAATCACAGTTGGTCTTTTTGGGACCTGTGATAACATTCCATGGCGTGAAGAGAAGTTCATTCCGTTATACGAAGAAAGAGGGATTCAGTACTACAATCCAGTCCTTGAAAACTGGAGCGAGTTACTTGAATTAAGCAGACAGGGCAAATGTGCCAACCCAACCGAGGAAGAGAATTACTATTTGAACAATGCAGAGATTATTCTTTTCCCTATTCTCAAAGAATCTTTGGGATCAGGAAGTCTTGCTGAAATGGGTTTCAGTGTTCAGAGAGTTGTCAGAAACATCATGAACGGCAAGCAACAATTCCTGGTTGCCCTCATTGACGATAAGTGTCAAGACATGAGAAAGACTCCGGAAGAGCGGAAGGATTCAGACAAAAATCGAGCTCTTGTAAAATCAAAGCTGATTGAAAATGTTTCCTATCCAGTCATCACAATGGTGGATACCCTCGACCAAATGTTGAACATGAGCTTGACTGCATATGATATTCTCAAGATAAAAGGATATCAGATCGAAGATGAGGCGAAGTCAGCATGATAATGCCCCCGTAGCTCAGTGGAATAAGAGCAAAGGATTTCTAATCCTTAGGTCGCAGGTTCGATTCCTGTCGGGGGTTCCATGAAAGAGTAGTCATGATAAAAATTAAATGGTTCTTTACTGAATTAATTACACTGTTGTATTTGACTATAATTACCCCCGACCCATGTAAAAGATGTATAGTACGAGTAATGTGTTCTGAAGTGTGTGATCGTAGAACCAAGTATATTCAAATATTTGGTTCTCAGCCAGGGATTCAACGATTAAATGCTTTTGCTATAATCTTGGGATTGTTGGCTACTATATGGGGAGCAATAACATTAATTTTTAAATAGGGGCCCGTGGTGAAGTGGCTGAACACACAGGGTTTTGAACCCTGCATTTTCCCTGGTTCGAATCCAGGCGGGTCTTCCAAGTTTGGAGGTAACAATGGCATTGGGAATCGGTTCAGCAATGAAAGAGGATCTTAAAAGTGGCCAAGACAGACTCGAAGATGATTCAATGGCTTTCGGTTCAGCAATGAAAGAGGATCTTAAAAGAGACCGAGACAAAATCAAAGATGATTCAATGGCTGTTGGGTCTGCTATGAAGGAGGATCTAAAAAAAGATCTCGAAAGGGGATGAAATGATATCTCTATTCTTTGGTGTTGCATATGGTGAAGCAGTTTGGTGGTCTATTCAAAGTGGGAAAAATACACTTTCTAGAGCCAAATCTTTCGCTTGGGTTATGGTCATATTTAATTTTGTATTAGCTATTCTTTCAGGGTCAATTCCCAACTTAGAGGTTTCGATTGTTATCTCCTTATATGCATTAGTTATCTTCAATCTGAGGGGACATAATGGCAAATCAAAAGGCTAATATAACTATACCAATAACACTATTTAAAACAATTCCCATCTGTGTTACAGTGATCATTATTCTTTGTATTGGGGAGCCAGACATAATTGATGGTATTATAGCTGTCTTGAGTGGATTAGCAGATTTTCTTATTAAATGTCCTTAGAGGCCCGGTGGCGTAACAGGTAGGCGCTCGAGACTTAAAATTTCGTGGTCATAGACCGTGTGGGTTCGATTCCCTCCCGGGCTACCAAACTTAAAAGGAAAGGAATTAATTTGGAGAGTCCTGATAAAGTTAATAGTGAACTAGCGGATAAGGCGAATCATTTACTTGGAGAATTAGCACAGCTGTTTCCAAAGGTTGATGAAAAGACCCAAAAGATGATCAAAACAAAAACGGCAGGTTTATCCCTTGAACATGAAGGAGATTCAGAGTTGAGGATTTTCTGTGTCTTCATTGACCACAGTGCTGGAAAATATCGAGTCACCCAAGGAGATGTCTGCATCGTTGACAATTTGGTAACCGGAGTTTCATTTGTTGAGGCAATTGGATCTATGCTTTCTGCTGGAATGAAAGCGGGTGAAAAAGTTGTCGTCAAAGACATTGAAACACTTATGAGAAAAGCTAAATTAACCGGGGTAATTAAGCCCCACAAATGAAAGGAGCGGTACATGTATAAGAACGCAATGAAGTTGATGGTGTTGGCAATGTTAGTTGGTCTTTTAATGGGATGTGGTTCAAACTTCTCACCATTAGCTGGTGGAAGCGTGGATGCAGTTCTGCTGGAAGAACCCGAAGTCGAAGTTGTTGAACCCACAACCGTCAGGATCCGGGACAAAGTCCTGTTCGCTTTTGATTCGTTCAAACTGGATGCCAAAGCAGCAGGCATAGTCCAAGTGGTTGCCGGACTCATGCAAAGATATCCTGACACAGTTCTGGCCCTGGAAGGACATACGGACAAAATCGGGGCGGCCGATTACAATCAGACACTATCCGAAGATCGTGCCAATGCAGTTAAAAATGCCTTGGTTGGACAAGGGGTAGCACCTGAGAGAATCGTCAGTGTTAAAGGATTCGGAAAAACCCAGCTCATTCCGAACCTGACCAATCGTGAAAACCGCCGTGTACTAATTCTGTCCATCGGCGAGTAAAAAATTGATGCGGTGTAGAGAAGTCTGGTCCATCTCACTGGGCTCATAACCCAGCGGTCTTAACGACCTCGGGAGTTCAAATCTCCCCACCGCTACCAGCCCATGAAAATGGGGGAGGCAGTCGAAACAAGTGAGCTTTACTGGAGTCGACGCGTGACTCAGTATCCTCTACGGTAACCTCCCCCATTTTCAATTCTATCGCTGTGGCGATGTAGCTCAGTTGGTAGAGTAGCAGTTTCATAAGCTGCAAGTCGTGGGTTCGAATCCCATCGTCGTCACCATTTAATTTTTTTGAGAAAGGAATTACTTATGAAATTCTATCATTACATACCGTTTTACTTTGTACTGATGTTTGTTAAAATGATGAAAATTCTTTCTCCTGATGCCGAGCCGGGAGTAAGATGGAAAAAATATTTTGGAGAAGGATATACTCACGAAAACTATTTACGATTCATGGACAATATGAAAAACCAAGATTCACAGACATACTGGCTTCTTCTGATTTCTCCAAATGCATCTGCGCTTGGAATCACATTGATCGTGTTCTCATTGCTATTTTCGGGGAGTTAACCATGACCCAGATACGATGTATAAAAGACTATCAAATGGTGGGAAAGAACATTAAAGCTGATACTATTCTCACTGAAAAACCATCGAAGATGGGAACCACAACATATGGCGATGAAAATGGCAACTCATACACATTTGACAACAGCGAAATAATATTTTCTAATGCATTTCGTGAGTCTTTCGTTTTGGTAAATTAACATGATATATAACGGGAAGGAAGTTAAGTGTCCTAAATGTGGATGTACATACATACTGCGTGAAGGTGTCCATGGTTGGTGTCCTAACTGTGATCATAAATTTAAATTATGGTGAGTTGGCTGAATGGTAAGGCAGCGGTTTGCTAAACCGTCGAGTGTTAAAGCTCTACAGGTTCGATCCCTGTACTCACCGCCAACATTTTATGGAGGTTTAGCTCAGTGGTAGAGCGCCGGAATTATATCCGGGTCGGTGGATAAACATCGTCATGTGTTGACCATGGAAGCTGCATGATTGGTGCCCGCATAGGTTCAAGTCCTGTAATCTCCAACTCAACAAGAAAGGAAATCTGATGACTAAATTTGTAGATGCACAGCAAATGCATACAGAGAATCCAGATACTTTTGGGGTACCAGCACAAATACATCTCGATATGATTGAATCTGGTGCATTTGTGAAAATCTCTGAAAATGCTGAAAGATTCTGGGTTCAGGTAACTGAAGTCGATGGAGATAAAATAACTGGTCGTGTTGATAACGATCTTGTTATGCAACATTCATTTAAATGTGATGATATAATATCTTTCGAAAGAAAGAATGTCATGGGCATTTTGGGTGATTAAATATGCTGCCAATTTACACAATAACAACAATTCCACGTGACTATCCTTTTAGAGACTCTCGTTGTCTTGGATTTCGCGGAAGTTGCCATGATGCATTTCAAGAAGTCAGAAACAACTCAGGCGATATGAATGAAGATGGTCATTATCACTATGTAGTCATTGAGGAAGTCAAAGAAGGAATATACACATTTCCAAGAGAAGAGTATTGGTTTGAGTGGAGCAGGGGAAAGGATGGGATTATATCTCCTGGTTATATCATTCTTGAGAAAAAACCAAACCGATTCAACAATGTTGTTTGTTTCAGTATGGGGTGAAGAATGTATAAAATTGAAATTGATTGGGACTTCAGAAGTCCTACTTTAGCAGTATTGACTGGAAATGTTAGGATTGGACAGATCGGATTTGGATTATTAGATAAACAAAAGTTTCCTTCATTTCCAGTCAAGAAAGATAGATATACTTTAGGATATAAAAATTGTTCAGCATTATTTGGAAGGTGTAAACCTATAGTGGATATTATGACCAGATCATATTATGACGGAATGCTTATGCGGAATGAATCTGTTCAATGGTTCCGTGATTGCTATCGAAAAAATGAAAATGTTTATATAACTATACCAGATTAAGGTGAATCTAATGGGAACTAAGATAAATTTCGACTGGTCAGAATTTGCTGATGTTGAGATTGATTTATCACAAACTGAGAAAGTAGTCATACAGGAACATTTTAATATTTGGATCCAAGGAAACTCAGGAAGTGAAGAGTGTTCAGCTCCAGAGATGCAAGAGAAGTTTAATCTCTTCAGAGCTGGATGGATTATGTCTCAAATGTTTGTAGGAAAATAAGGAGGGGTGGTCAAGTATGGTGAGACAGCGCTCTTGAAAAGCGTCGGGTGTCAAAAGCCTTGCAGGTTCGAATCCTGTCCCCTCCGCCAACTTTTAATGAAAGGAACAGATATGAAATGCAAGCTGTATGGATGCAACAAAGAGGCAAGAAGAAAATTCTGTTCCAATAAACATAAGGACAGATTTCATAACATCACCAATCCAAGAGGAAAATTTGCTCATCTTCGTGATGTACCATTTCATTCTGGTGTCGAAGATGATGATTTAGCAGATTTTGATGAGCATTATGATCCTCATCCATTTTCCTCAGAAGGGTTGGGTCAATGGGAAGGATCAACATAATGTCAATGAAAGTATATACAACCATGCCACAACCATTCAGGATGGGAGGAAAATTAGAAGAGGATATCTATACAGTCATTACTGAATATGAAAGACTTGATATTGGTTCTGGTTACTTCGGTATCCTTTTCAAAAACCCTCATACCAAAGAATGGCATATGGCACAAGAGGACTGTGGAGCTTTGATTGGGACAAACAAGTCAAAAGCAGCATTAATCAAGATGGTCAAAGGCGATGTTGCAAGTGGTGATCCTGAAATCATGCACCAACAAATTAAGGATGGATTAAAATCATTAGAATCTGCTACTTGCCTTAGCAAAGATGACTGGTTCTCCAAATTTAGGAAGAGTAAATCATGATTATACACTCAAATCATATAGACGGCAGTATCTCAATCATGGTGAGTCCTATGGGAACTGCTGAACTTTCTGATATGGGTCCTTATATGACTTTTGAAGGATTAGATAATCCAGTCTACTACTTTAATAGAATTAAACTTCAGAGAATAAATGAAGGAAAAGGACTTGGGAAAGAATTAATGATTGAAGTCTGTCGTATTGCTGATGAAAATGGGATTACTATTCTCAATGAGTTAAACCCATATGGCAAACGTGATTTGGAAAGTCTCAAGGATTTCTTCAGAGCTTCAGGATTTGAAGATTTCCATGGTAAAAACACTATGGTTCGAAGGCCGAAACATGTAGAGAGGTAGCTCAGTCCGGTAGAGCACTTGGGTGAAGTCCAGGGTTGTCGGGGGTTCGATTCCCTCCCTCTCTACCATGAAAGGAAAACCGTGAAAAAATTATATCTAACAGTTGGTCTTCCGAGAAGTGGAAAATCAACATGGGCAGTCAATCAAAAGGTTCCAGTTGTAAGCAGAGATGCAATACGAAAAGCTGTTCATGGAAGCAGCTCTATATTAAAAGCAGAAGAACTGATCACTGCAATTGAAACAACTATGGTTAAATCTTTATTCTTAGCTGGTCATGATACTATTATTGTTGATTCTACTCATTTGAAGAAAGAATATAGAGATAGATGGCAATGCTCTCCATATTCAGATCTTCAATGGGTCGTTGAATATGAGTTCTTTAAGACTGATGCAGACACCTGTATTAAAAGAGCCATTATAGACAAAAGAGAAGACTTAATTCCAATCATAAAAGCAATGGCAAGCAAAGGATACTCATGATGGGTTATATTCTTCAAAATCTAATATTGATTCTTATTATATTTGGAGTAATAAAATTAGCATACAATTTATGCATTAATGAATATTTTGTTCACCAAATCACAAATAATTTTAAGCACAACAGCAATCTATCTGAACAATACGGGCTCACACTTCATCGAATATCGCTCTTTGATTGTGCACCTTGTGAGGTAAAATTCGAATTTAGATTGGAAGAGAAAGCAGTCTTTGATCTTTATGGCAGAAAAGCGGCTAGGTTATTACGAAAGATGGAACGTTGTGAAAGTATAACCTTAGATATTAAGAAGTCCTTAAAGCATCAAAGACAGTGTGATAACATCGGAAATTTCATTAAGACCTCTTTTAATAAAATTACACTAGGAAACTGATGTGAAAATTAAAAATGCATTCTGGATGGAAATTGGGTATTTAATATTAATAATTATTCATGAAAATAAAGAATATCAATGTTGTATGATGCATAAAGATTTAGATGTCAAACCAGAAATAGATGATGAAGCAAGAGATCAAATATTTCAGTTTGCAACAAATCTTAAACAAAAAGTTAAAAAGAATACTGAAGAATTTCTAAGCGACTATAAAGGAAAAGGAATTTTTAAATGAATGATAAACTCTATGACATTCTTGCAAAGCTTCCCAGAAGAAATCTGATTAATTTAATGTGGGAAGCTTTAGATGTTAAACATAGTTACAATACCAGGCAGGCATGTATTCTGGAAGCAATGGGAGCTGAAGTCAAAGATAACCTGAAAACAGGTGGATTCCAATACAGACTTCCTCCAACTCTCAAAGAGATAAAAGAGAACACTAACAATCTGGGATTATAAGGGCGTGTGAAGGCGAGAGGCTAGCCGTCATCCTTACAAGGTGAAATACGTAGGTTCGACTCCTACCACGCCTACCAAAATTGAAAGGATCATCAATGGCATTCATATTCGGAAAAATAAAGTGTTGTTTTTGTCATGAGAAGGATGGCCTTATGGAATCTGTTTGTGATCATGGAATCTATGGAGATGTGGGGGGAAGAATTTTCTATCACCATGAGTGTCTTCAAATGATAGAAATGTCTCCGGAAAAATATGGTCATATAATGATGGATCGAGCTATAAACATAAATGATCTCAGAAAAGAGGGTATGAAATTCAACGATGAACTTGAAGAAAAATTTCAAAAAACAGTGGCTAATCTTCAAAGGAATCATTTTGAAAGGATGCTCCCAACTTGGAGTAGAAAATAAAAGAAAGGATCATCAATGGCAAAGAAGGGTGGTTATTGGGTTCCGGCAGATATAAAGGATGAAGTAGTTACATACTCATTTGATCCCCACAAACCAAAGAAAGTATCTAAAACAATACCTTGGTTATATTGTCCAAAATGTGGTCTGTTGTATTTAAGAAATTCCATTACCCAATGGTGTATAAAAATGGGATGTGATCATGAGTATCATCCACAATATAAACAAATGCTGAAAAAATTCACTTCTGGGAGGTACCAAACCATGGGGAAGCAGCAAACAAAAACAAAAGGAATTTTCATATAGTTGAATTGGGTGGAGACAGATATAAACTGAAGATCAAAAAATTTGGATGCTGGATTTATGTTAGAGAAAACTTCAAATCAGTTATATTTGATAATTTTTCTAGTGTAGTTCAAGAGGTTCAAAGGAGAAAGAAAACAGCATGAATAATCCATTTTTAGAATCTCTAAATTTCAAATTCACTTACGAGTGTAATGATCAAACTATAACTCTAACCGATGAGGAAACTTATCATGAGGCAGGAAGATATTTTGTAGTCCTATGTGATAAGTGCTGTAACGTTCCAGTATATCATTTATTAACAAAAGAATAATATCCGTGGGCTGGGCATGGTTGGCTGAGCCCAAGAGACTGTAAATCTCCCGTCTTCGGACTGTGGCGGTTCGATCCCGTCCCTGCGGACCATTATTACATTTCATTTGCAAAATGTTACGTTTTTTGTAATGTTTTGCAAATGAAACATCATTCAAAAGGCAAATAATGAAAAAGTTACAGAAGGTAATAGATTATTTTAAAAATATCGATCCATGTGGCGAAGATTCAACTTGCTTGGTTAGAGCGGCTTGTCATATGCGTCAGATAACACCTTGGGAAAGAACTTCAAAGTGTCCAGACTACATTACTTATAGTAATAGAAGAGATAAATTTCGTAAAATAAAAACTGAAAGCGTTGATTGGGTTTGGGTCATTGTTATGTTATCAGTATTTTTGTTTATCGTAATCATCTTCGGTTTGGGTATATACAAATTAACTGAATTAATATATCTTTATCTTTCTTAAAATGAGTGAAACTTATGCAAAACCCATGTGACATATGTATTATAAGAGTTAATTGTACTCAAATATGTTGGAAAAAAGAAAACAACATCGCCCTGTTAAGAAATGCTATATCAAATTATATGAAGGGCAGCCGACCTCATCCTGATTATATTAAAGAGTGGCAAAGATTTTCAGGTCTTTATAATCAGGGGTTAACTGACTGGGCCAATATTAAAATGAGAGAAAGGGAAGCAAAAGAAGGTATGGGTTAATCTTCTTTTTAATTAGAACATATATCAAATTCCATTTACGGAGGAATGTAATGAGTAGAAATGATAAGATAGATCCTACCGACGAACGAAGTGGGACAATTGTCAAAGAGACAGACTGTGCCTGTGAAGATGGCGCATGCTGTTGGCATGATAATACCCCCGCACAGTCCGAACGGAGGAGTGGAGACAGATACCCATCAGCTCCTGGAGGAGATGATTAGGTAACTAATCCACCGTAGGGTCATTCAAGAGATCCTCCCTGTTTGTTTTAAACGGTAATACAAATTTAAAACATCAGGAGGGAATTTAGAATGAACTACAGAGAGCTTAAAAAGAAAATCAAAGAAGAGCAAAAGACTTTAGCACAATTAATTAGAAACGGCAAAACCGGCCTCAAACCTGATAATCGTAATACTAAAAATTATAAGGATTGGGACAATTTGACGTGGAATGGCCATGAATATAGGCATAAGCATATCATGTATTGCCAGTTCTTTAATAACACGTCATATGCTTCAATTGAGCAACCCAGAGACGGGAACAAACCAAGTTCCTATATGCTCAATTCCATTAAAACTGAATGGGAAGGGATGCTTGATGAAGCTCTACATAATTGTGCGTAAAGACTTAACTCATTCTCAACGGGCTGTGCAGGCGGGTCATGCGTTAGCAGAATACTTGCTTCACAGCCCTTATTTCCGTTGGAAAAATGAGACACTCATCTATCTGGGTGTTAAGGGTCTCAAGCAGTTAGAAAATTTAAAACGGAAACTTGCGCTACAAGGTACCAACTATGTTGAATTTCGTGAACCTGATTTAAATAATGAAGTAACAGCAATAGCATCAGATGAATCAAATAAAATATTCGAAAGGTTAAAATTGCTATGAGACTATTTCTAATTATCAGTTCCGGTTATATTTGGTTAATCAATGTTTTTGACTTTTATAGCACATCAATACTTCTAAAAATGGGAGGAGAAGAAGCAAATCCATTTATGGCTTTGTTGATGGAATATATTGGGGTTCATCCAGCAATGCTGATCACAAAAATTCCATTCTTACTTCTTGTGTTATGGGTCACTAAAAAAGCAATGACCAAAGAATTATCCAAACGCGAAAAAGTGATTGTACCGGCTTCTTATTCATTTATTATGTTGATGTATTCAGTTGCTATGTATCATTTTAATTACAGAAGCCTTTTATTAATAACATCGTAAACATGGATGGGCCAGTAGCTCAGTTGGCAGAGCGGAGGACTCTAAATCCTTGCGTCAGGGGTTCGAGTCCCCTCTGGCCCTCCATACAAAAGGAGATGGTATGTTTCAAAAAATATTACAACCTTTAAAACAATCATTTTTAGGAGCTTATAATTACTGGTATCAAATCGGTCGTTATGGAAAACTAGAATCTCCAAAACCTGGATCTGATATTGATGAAAGGCACAAAGGTATAGCTGAAAAGGTATTCACCAGTTGTTGCTTAACTTTAAATGAAACTGAAGTAACATTTCCAACATTTTTTCTTCTCAAAGAAAAAACATTCATACCAATTATGATGGACCCTGAAATGTTTAAAAGAACAACTGTTGAACAATATGCATCTGAAGTTCTAAACATTGCAGATGAACAAAATGCCGATGCCATGATGTTTATATCCGAGCAATGGCAAATTAAAAGAGCACTGTCTGATGAAGAAGTTAAAGATTTTACAGTAGGCAAACTTCGTCCAAGTTTAGATCAGAGCAGGCAGGAAGTTTTAACTCTGATTTATTTCACATGTAAGGGTAAAATGAGAGCTCTTATCGGAGAAATTGATAGAGCTCCTGACAATACTCCATTTGTCAGGGAATCGAAATGGAGCGACCAAAACGAGGATCCTCAAGGGTTCTTTAAACCGTGGAGATAAAATAATGTCTGAATTATTAAAGCTTCTAAAAGACAATCTGAAATATGCAATGACCACAGAAATTCAGATAAGAAAAAATCCGGCTGTTGGCGATCACATGATAAAATTACAAGAGGAAGTGTTTGATACATGTGTAAGCCAAAAGACTGTTTCTCGAGCTATTATAAGTATGTTTCCTGAAATCGGAAAGAAACCTTCTGATGGAACTGATGATGATGTTATCAAATTGCTCAAGAAATATATAGGGCAAGAAAAAGAAAGAGAGATATATCAGCTTGGTTATTTGAAGGAATCTGATGTTGAGGGAAAAAGTCCCTCCGAGGTCAAGAAACTTGTTAGTTCTACAATACAAGAACTCGGTGATGCATTGACTTCACAAAAGATTGAGATTGCACAAAGCTATCTTCCCAAACAAGCATCAGAGGAAGTAATCATAGCATGGATAAACGACAATCTAGATTTGTCCAGCTATAAAAATAAAATGCAGGCAATGGGTCCCATCATGAAAGAGTTCAAAGGATGTGATGGGAATTTTGTAAAACAAATTTTGATGAAACTTTAAGGGGGCGAAAAGGTATCGACGTGGAAGAAGAGATGATAGTTGCACTCCGGGGGCGGCATGTAACCCCGTTACGAACATGTCCAAAAATATAATCGCAGACGATTATTACACTGATCTTGCCCTAGCGGCATAATCCGTTCCACCCAGTTATTCTCTCGGATTGGGATGGGGCGTCGACTTAGAGAGATAGATTTATATATTGGGAGATTGACTCTGTACACTGGCAATTATAAATCGAATACTACCAGCAAATGGGTCGCCTTGCTTCGTTGTTTTGCTAACTCCGTCTTTGAACGTGGCGCAAGGGCTACTAAAAGTTAGCTATGAGTGTAGATACTTGATTTGAACTTTTGCGGACGCGAGTTCGACTCTCGCCGCCTCCACCAACTTATGGGCGTGTTGACAAAAGGACGTCACATCTGAAAACGGCCGGATGGGGTAAAACCTATGGTCTTAATTCTATATTCTGTATGGTTGCGGATGCACTTATAGCGGCCTCGGATCCGTCTGAGGTGGGTAACAAGCAAAGGAAGCGCGTTTTCCAAGGGATAAAGAGTCACAGGGTAATTCCTGAGGCAGATCTATTACGGGTTCGATTCCCGTCACGTCCACCATTTATGGGAGAGCCTGACGCTATGACCGGCCGGCGCTGATGGAACCACTCTCCCACCAATTTGTGCGTGCATTGAGGGCATTTATGTTTCTGGTGAGACCCCAGAATTAACCAATTCCGACAGAGACGGGTTAGTCCATGATAAGCCACTATTAACATCTTCGAAGTGGCGATAAAGTTTTAGTGGTGAACCCTTGGATGCAGGATTGGATTTATGATCGACCTGGACACGTACAATCAATTTCAACATGCTGTGGCGTGGATTCAAATTCCACCTGGTCGGGAAAGCGATGATACTAGTTAAAGCGATCCTGTAAAGCGGGAGCAAGCCAGAATCGCAAGAGCGAGGGTCGGCATACAGCATGTTGATTAAATTTCTGTATAGCTGGACATGTGAATAAGGGTAGCTGTGGGGATGATTCGCCCGAACGCTGGGATAGGAACATAGCAGTGCTTGATGGCCCCACTTAGTTATACAGATTAAGGAATTAAATTGAAAAATTATACAGATGACCCACTATGGTATAAAAAAGTTAAGAAAAATGAAACCTGGGTAAAAAGGGTCAAAAATAAAGCATACTATGATAGCATAAAAATATTATCTGTTACTAATCAGAAAAATAAAAAATGTATCAAAGTTGAATTTCCCAATGGTAAAAGAACAACTGTCGAACCTGGATGGGTTTTTTATAATTACCAATTATCTGGGTCGGACTGTAATAATGCTTAATGAATTAACCTAGGATTTGCTCCTTAAGTATTATAGTAACAGTTGAAATATTCAGGTTCAATTCCTGACCGATCCACCAATTTGGTTTGTAGTCCGGAGATTAACCATTGAAGGGCGAAGTTTCCAAGGGGGAACTGGATGTAAACAGGGATACTGTGGTGGTATTCAATGTGCTGATATAGTACCCCGAAAACATTTTTAGATGTCATGACAAATAGGAACAAAATATAAAAAGATAGAGGTTCCTACAATGTATTTAAGGGAAGAAATATTACTTGATTTGATTCTTGAAGGAAATATTCCAGTTAGTGAAATGGCAGCATTTGTTACGCCAGGTGTTAAAAAACATTTGAAGAACACTCCACTTGTTTCAAAAAAGGAGTTGTTAGATACAGCGGAACCTGGCGATATACTTGTAACCTTTACTCCAAAGAGAAAACTTAGCAAGTCAACATTCACTAACATTAAAGCTAAATTGATGACCTTAGCACAGGGCAGTCCATTTACTTCCTCAAAATTGGTGTTCAACAATAAAACCATAGCAGGTTATGATGCTGCGCCAAGAACAGGAATTAATGTTTTACAGTCATCGAACATTGATAACTTTGTCAACCGATGGATACAGGAAGCAATGTTAATCAGACCCATCGGGAGAACAGAAGCACATGTTAAAGGTGTTCAGAGCTACTTCAGACAGAGATTTGGAATAGCATATAATAAGGATCAAGTAATGAATAGTTCTTGGAAAAGACTCTATAAAAAGATATTTCCATTTTTAAGAAAAGAAACTGAATTGACTCCAAAGCAATTGGGGGAAATCAGAGAACCTTTATTTTGTAGCAATATTATTGCAGTAGCATATAGATCGGCAGGTTATCGAAAATCTCTCAGTAAGGTCATTTATGATACGTGGCCAAGGGATTTTATAATCTCACCAAACACTGAGAAAATTTGTAGAATTGAATACACATAAGGAGTGAAAAATGCATAAAATTCTTGAGAAAGCACTTGTGAAAAAATATCCAGACATATTCAAAGACTATGGCGGAGATATAACAAAAACCTGTATGGGGTGGGGATTTTCTTGTGGTAAAGGTTGGTTCCTTCTCCTTGACGAACTATGTAGTAAAATCAAAGATATGCACGTCACCGCCAGGCAGGTCAAAGAAAAATTTGGTGGACTCAGATTTTATGCTGATGGTGATGATGGTTCCCATGACATTATTTCTGATTATGAAAACAAGTCCATGAAGACATGTGAAACATGTGGCGAACCTGCTGAAGTCGCAAGTCATAATGGTTGGATGAGAACCATCTGCGGTGATTGTGATGAAAAAAGAAAACTCGCTCTGAAAATCAGAGAGGGTGGATATGCATATTCTTTTGACGAGCCAGGGCATATAATTATTCATGATCCTCCTAAAGAGATTGCAATATTCTCAGGAACCGTTAGTGAGTTCATGGAGTTAATGTCCCCTTATCTGGGTCTTATTGAAGATCCAATGTCAATTGCTGATAAACCTTTATGGGCAAGGATTTAATTAATTATGACACACGATGAAATTAAGCAGTTAGCAACCGATACATTTAAGGAGAAAGTTTTTTTCACAACCATGATAAGAGAAATTGATATGCATCTCATCCCTTCAATTTTCATGCCTGTCACCTTCCTAAAAGAGGAACAGATCAAGCAATTGCAGGATGATAAAGTTGTTGCATTCTATGAGTATATGGAAAAAGCATCACCAAGATGTATCAACGGTTATCCAATCTTTATGTCAATGCAAACGATAACCGGTGATGATCTAAAAGATCTTCAAAAGATTGTTGGAAAGCTCACAGAAGCAACAGATGCAGTCTAATAAATGGTCCCGTCATCTAGTCAGGTCTAGGATAACAGCCTTTCAAGTTGTCAACTCGGGTTCAAATCCCGACGGGATCACCACAATCGAAAGGAGTAAATTATGGCGATAGTAGATTCAGTCAGACGAAGATTGAAAGATGCGCCAGGAGATCTTACTCTTGTTGTTCTAAAAGACGGTCAATATTATGATACTGTCGTAAACAATATAAGATCCGTTTATGTGAAGCCAGAAAAGGATTGGGAAGGAACATACTGCTACGGTATTGCAGATGAAGACGATCCTGATTCCTTTCAAGTTTTAGCCATTAACTAAGAAGGTGAATATGGAATACTTATTGATTCAAGTTTTAAAGAAAGATCGTTATGGTAATAAAATAGAACTCCAACGAATTTATAGATATACACAATTGTTAATGGACCCACAGGTAAACATGAACATTCGTTTGGAGGTCGATGAAATATTCTATGTGGAATATATTAGACAGGATCTTAAAAACAAACGAGTCATATTATATGAGTATAAAGATCTCAATCATTCAATGTTCCATAATGAAGATTTCTGGAAAGCATATCTTATGGCAAAAATTGCACTGGGATGGAAGAAAGTCCCTAAAGAGTGGAAGTTTAATTAATGCGGGGTGGGGTCTGAGTGACCACAGAGGTCTCCAAAACCTCTCAGCATG
>Ga0114922_10001490_pt1 | contig 22373 bp, 20 predicted proteins | sample AartaG_FD_100975 | JGI IMG/M metagenome (GOLD analysis project Ga0114922, IMG submission 100975) | Deep subsurface microbial communities from Aarhus Bay to uncover new lineages of life (NeLLi) - Aarhus_00045 metaG | ecosystem: Environmental > Aquatic > Marine > Oceanic > Sediment | place... | reverse complement strand
GAGCTTTTAACATCACTCGCTTTTCAACCTCAGTGATGTAGGTACCCCACCTACTTCTGGCAAGTTTATCACAATATGTGTCTTCATCCCAGTCCAAGGCGCTATTAGGTGTCAGATTCATCTATGGTTCCTATATAAATAGTGAGATGATGGCAAATCCAGAGTTAACAACCAGCTAACAAGCACATCAGCCGTGCTCGGCATCAGCAGAATTGATGGGGTGGGAGACTCGCTCAAAAAGATCGCGCCCTCGTGTCGGCTGCATGTTTTCGTTTATAGGGTACTTTTTAGCTTTTCCTGCAATTCTAAAACTCTGTTTTTATTCAGCCTGATTAGTCTATTTTTCTTTAGATTCTCTCGAACAATCTTTTTAATGATGGGATTCTTCCTGTTAATGATTTCCTCAAGAAAGCCAAATCCTTCTTCTTCAATTCCTGTGATTAAAACACTAAATGTTATCTGTTCTTTTCTTGGCATGGGTGATTAGCGGCTTCTGACCCTTTTCTTTAAAGCTAACAACGATTTTCTCTGCTTTTTCAAAAGGAACAGTTATAAAAGAGAATTTGTCCATTACCTGTATATCTCTGATATGTTTGGGCTTAACTGAGACTCTGCTCATAATAAGCTCAACAAGTTTTCTGGCATTCATCTTGTCTTTCTTACCAAGTGCGACAAAAAGTCTGGCTTTACCCTGTTGGTCAAGTTGTTTCCCCTTTGCACCGACTTCTTTTATTTCTCCATAGGAATCAGGATTGAGTTCTTCTTCGAAACAGTAGTTTAGCACGGCAGCCAATATTTCTGTTGGATTATTTTCCTCGAGCAAATTCTTAGCCCAGTGATAATATTTCATATCAATCTCATCTTCAAGAATAGTAGTCAAATCGTCGTATATCTTTTTCTTTTTGGCTTTGATAATATCTTTCACCTTTGGTACTTTTGATTTCTTAATATCGGTCCTGGCAATCCGCTGTATGAACATCAGTCGCTTATACTCACTGGGCGTAATAAACGTAATCGCGGTGCCCTCATTCCCCGCCCTTCCCGTACGACCTATTCGATGAACATAGGACTCCGGATCTTGAGGTAGTGAATAGTTTATAACATGGGTGAGATTAATAACATCAATTCCACGTGCAGCAACATCTGTTGCAATAAGAATATTGACTCTTTGTTTCTTGAAGTTCTCCAGAGTTCTTTCTCTTTGTGCCTGTGAAAAATCTCCATGAATAGCTTCCGCGTCATATCCTCTATCTACTAAATGGTTTGCCACAGAATCGACATCACTCCTTGTTCTGCAGAAAACCAAACCGTAAAAATCTTCTTCAATATCAATTATCCTGCATAGTGCCTCAAATTTATCGGAGGCTTTTACCTCAAAATATATTTGCTCCGTCAGAGCAGTTGTCAGTTGTTCTTTATTAACAGTTAGAAGCTCATAACCTTCCATGTATTTATGTGCAAGGTCCTTTATCCTTCCCGGTATGGTTGCAGAAAACAACAGCGTTCTTTTGGCAGGATTTGTATGACTCATTATTTCTTCCATATCTTCGATGAAACCCATATTAAGCATTTCATCAGCCTCATCGAGTATCAGGTGTTCAATTTTCCCAAGTTTTAGTGTCTTTCTGTTAAGATGATCAATCACCCTGCCCGGAGTCCCAACGACAATATGCACACCTTTTTTCAATCTGCGCAACTGCTGATCAATAGATTGGCCACCATATATTGGTATTATTGTGATACCTTTATGCCCTTTGAGTGAATTGATTTCTTCTGATACCTGAATGGCTAACTCTCTGGTGGGAACCAGAATTAATGCCTGAACTGTTTTGGAATCTGTGTCAACCATTTCTATCAGAGGTAATCCAAATGCGGCTGTTTTGCCTGTACCTGTTTGGGCCTGAGCGATGATATTGGTATTGTCCTTGAGCATTACAGGGATAGTCATAGCCTGAATTGCGGTTGGCTCTTCAAACCCCTTTTTATCAATTGCGGCCAGTACTTTTGCCGAAAGTCCAAGGTCATTAAATGTCTTTTTGTTTGCCATAGATTCCTCTTTATAGCATTTATTAAAAATACTTTTCCATAAGTTTATTTACTCAATAAACCAGATAAAGCTCCTATGTATTCAGGTTGCAAGACGATGCGAGATGTCACTTTTCCCCATTCTTCATCCATTCTTTCAGATATTGACGATGATACAAAACCGATTGGCTTTAATTTTATTTCTATCTTATTCATTAGTATTTGCTCTTTGGATACTGTCAAAACAATCCGTAGAAGTAAGAGCTTCTACGGGAGGTGAAATTAAATATTATCTGTCTCTGACAATGATAGTATTGGAAATACGATAGTATAGGTCGTTCCTTTGCCTGATGAACTCTCAACGAGTATCTGACCCCGGTGTTGCTTAACAATGCTGTGGCATGCAGCCATTCCAAAACCGGCTTCTACTCGCGATTCCCCGGCCTCCAGACGGATGTCGAATATCCGTTCTTTTTCCTCTGCCGAAATGCCCTCCCCGGTATCGTTAATGTGGATCGTGACCTCCTTCTCCTCGCTCTTTGTGGTAATAGTGACAGTTCCATCACCTTCAATAGCTTTGAAGGCGTTGGTCAACAAAGTCATGAATACTTGATTGAGCCGCCTGGCATAGGCCCGAATCCCGGGCAAATCCCCGTATTGTTTCAGTACCCGGGCGTTTCCAACTGTCTCGGGGGGAATCAACGCGAGGGTGCTGTCTAATGCTTCGTGTATATCGACCAGTTTGAACTCTGCCTCGTCAAGACGCGCGAAACTGCGCAATGTTTTTAACGTTGCTCCGATTCGCTCAGTCGCCTCGAGAGTGCCACGACTGGTTTGTTCCAGCGTATCCAGAATCCTTTCGGTTCTGTCGTTCACGCGACCGCCTTCCGCACTTTTGCGTAAGCTGTCCCGGATTCGATTTATCGCTCGATGCCATATTTGAGCGTTTGCCTTAACGGCCCCGAGAGGGTTGTTCATCTCGTGTGAGGAATTGTAGAAAGTATAATAAATGAAAAAGGGATACCAGAAGATGGTAATGGTATCGAGAACAACCCCGGTGATGCCAACAAGTCTGACTCTCTTTACTGTCGCATTGCGCAGAAGTACAAGGAAATATGCATTTGTAACGATAAATGGTGTTGTTATGCACAGGACGATCAAACGTGTTGTTGATGGCATGGGTGAAGTGAGAGCCGAGATAACTCCGTACAAACTGAAGAGGATACGGAAAGTGACAGGCACCCGCAGGCCACGTGATTCGCGAATGCGAAGCAACTCCTCAACCGTTTTAATCTGTTCTTCCATAATCACCTACTTTACGAAAAATACTATTGTAAATTGAAACCTCTCAGGAATTTCCTGGATACACCGCTTGCGATAACGGCCTGTCTGTGCGGCCGCGAGCCAAGAGTTACCAACCCGAAAGATATTTTTTATTTCCACGCCCTGCGTGGAAATAATGGACCGCGTAGCGGTCCGACACAAGCCAAGGGTTAGCCATGTTTTTGGAGCTTGTCAAATGGGTCAGGTTCAGTATCAGGTATTTTAGCTAACACTTTTTTAAACTTTTTCAAATCGCCACGTTTTGCACGATCTTCTAAATATCTATTAGTCTCAAGCGCAGAGATCTTCTCTGCTAATGCTGAGGTAATAAATTGATTAATAGATATCTTGTCCTCTGAAGCTAACTGTTTCACTCTTTTATGTAACGATTCCGGTATTCTTAAACTTAAAGTACTCATTTGTTTTTCTCCAATAAATCTAGAAATTCTTGAGGTGATAATGTTTTAATGCCAAATTCCTGTGCACCTCTGAAATCTTTTTTATTAAAAGTGATTATAAAATCACTGTCAGATGTGTACGCCAATTCCAAAATAAAATCATCCTTCGGATCTTTTAAAAATGGCCGCCACAAATAATATATATCATATTTTTTCCCAATTGTGCATATATAATCAAGGAATATATCTAAATCTTTTTTATTTATTTTAAGATGATTTAATTCGCGAACCACGATAGATTCATACTCAAGAATTAAAGGGACCGATATATTCAATATGAACTTATTGTATTCTAGTAATGAAACGAGTTTGAACGAAGCACCTTTCTTTGACCGGAGTGCAGCTATTATAACGTTCGTATCTAAAACTATACTATATTTTTTCATGATGGTATTATATATAATACCTCTCAAAAATGCAAGTGATTTTTTTTAATAAGGCTTACCCGGTATCACCGGATTTATGAGGAGCGAAGTGACGAGGAAATTCCAGTGGATACACTTGTTATACCGATCACCCGAATCAATTTGACATAAATTTGTTGAATATTTTCTGTATAGCAGTGCTGTATTCTGTTCAAAAAGTGAAGTATAAGACTTCCTATGAAGAAGACTTTGCAAAATGAAAATAGCCGTAACCAAATGCAAGAAACAGGTAAATTGCAACAGTTGACCAGCCTAATGTATTCACAATACTACCAAGCTGCGCGATAAGGGCTACTATAAAACCAATGCCATCACCAATGAAAAAAGATAAAACAATAGCTTTACGAGCATCAGAAGCTTCTGCATTCCTTGCTGACCATGTTAATACAGCAAAGGTAACAAGAGAAACTCCAAACAATTGACCCATGTAATGTAATGCTGGGCTTGGTTGGACTCCGTATAAAGAAAGAACTTTCCCTGGTATTAGCACAAATGCGATACCGAATACGGCAGATATAACAGTGTTTATCACCATCAATGTACGTAGTTTCATCTGACACCTCCTATATTATTAATTTAATTCACTCCCGTAGAGGCAGGAGCCTCTACCGGGTTGTGAAAGCACTTTACTCCGGATTGAATTTATACATTGCTGTAGGCTGTGGTTGGTACTCATCCTTTATCCATCAGGCAGCCACTCCTCTTACAAATACTTCCACAAACTCTTTCATTTTAGCAATGATGCGCTCGCCAATTACTCGGGCTTTCAGTACACTGGGCCGGTTATCTAAACATTTGAACACCTCATCCCGCAGTGGCTCTTGCTCACTGTAGATGTAGGCATCTATTAAGGCCTGAAACTGCTTTTGATCCAGGTTCTCTTCTTCGCAAATTTTGCCTAATGCCAGCACCTTCCGGTCATTCCAGTATTTTTCAAATTCGTCCGGTATGTCGTCGACATCGTCAATATGGGGCAGGTTCTCCTCAATAAATTTCTCGATGAGTTCGCGTTTGCTGCGCAACTCAACTTCACCGGCCAAGAGGTCGATAATGGCTTTCTTCTGTTGTTGTATTTCTTTTTGTTCGGCTTGCTTTAGTTTTGCGAATAGTTTTAGTATGTACGCAACATTCACTTCATCGCGGTGAATCAGCTCCAGTTCAAAGTCAACATCCTCTAAAATAGAGGCTTTTTCTTTTTGATGTTCGCTCCTGACTTTATCATAGAGATCAAGGTATTTGCTCTTGTAATCCTCAAAGCTCTGCTCATTCATGGGCAGGTCATCCCAGCTGAAATCAGAGAAAGAGGTTAAAACATTTCTTAGACGCATCAGCGCACGGAAAGCCTGTACAAATGCCATTTCCTCCTCTTCACCGGGCAGGTCGTCCACGCTTTTTACAGTAGGAGCTATTTTTAACAAGTCGGCAAAAGCTTCACTAAACTTCCGTATGATGGCCTCATAAGGCGGTAAAAGGATGACCTCCTTCGCTTCTTTAGTAGAGAACAGAACAATTGCCTCATCGGTGACTTTTTTCAGGTTGCGGAAGCAGAGGATGTTACCGTGTGATTTCTGTTCGTTAAGGATGCGGTTGGTGCGTGAAAAAGCCTGGATCAATCCGTGGTAACGCAGGTTTTTGTCAACATACAAGGTATTGACTTTCGTGGCATCAAAGCCGGTAAGGAACATGTTCACCACCAGCAGTATATCCACCCGGTCTTTCTCGTTGAAGCCGACCTTTTCCCGGTCCTTGATACGCTTGCTGATGTCCTTGAAGTAATTCTCGTATTGCCGGCTGTCTCTGGTTGAAAAACTGGTGCTATACATGGCATTGTAGTCAGCAATGAATTCATCCAGTTTTTCCCTGCTGTGGCTTGTTCTATAGGCAACCAGTGGTTCCGCAACCATTGCATAATCACAGGGAAGCATGCCGGTAGCATCCGGGTCATCTTCATTAGCACCGTATGTGAAAATGGTGGCAATACGCAGATCGTGCTCACTCGCTTCTTTCTTCTTTTTGAACAACTCGTAATACTTGATCAGGTTTTCGATACTGCTCACGGCAAAGATTGCCGTGTATTCGCGGTCATGGGTCTTCCGGTCGTGATAGCGGAGGATATAATCCACGATCTTTTCGAGGCGTTTAGGCGAATCGATCACTTCTCTGGTGTCGATGTCTTCTACCTCGATATCGATAAAGGTGTTGCTCTTTTGTCTGTACCGGCCGATGTATTCGATGCTGAACTTCAAGACATTCTGATCGCGAATGGCATCGGTGATCACGTATTTGTGCAGGCAGTTACCAAAGAGGTCTCTGGTGGTGCGTTTGCCCATATCATTTTTATGGGCATTGTCGGCAAAAATGGGGGTGCCGGTAAAGCCAAACAATTGAATATTCTGAAAAAAAGAAGTGATGCGCTTGTGTGTTTCCCCAAACTGGCTGCGGTGGCACTCATCAAAAATGAACACCATCCGTTTGTCCTTCAGGTGCTCCATACCGGACTCGTAACGCTTTTTGAAAACCGCATTGTTCAGCTTTTGGATGGTGGTGAGGATGAGCCTGGTATCGTCCCTGAACTGCCTTACAAGTGAACGGGTGTTGTCGGTAACATCCACGCTGTCTTTCTTGAAGCTGTTGAACTCCTTCATGGTCTGGTAGTCCAGGTCTTTACGGTCTACCACGAACACCACTTTGTGTACTTCGGGCAGGTCCATGACGATCTGGCTGGCCTTGAAGGATGTGAGGGTTTTCCCCGAACCGGTTGTATGCCAGATGTAGCCATTCCTGCGGCTCGTACACACTTGTGCGATGATAGCCTCTGCCGCATAATACTGATATGGACGCAGCACCATCAATATCTTGTGTGTTTCGTTGTGCACAATATAATGAGCGATCATCTTGCCCAGATGGTTCGTATTCAAAAAGGCATCGGCAAAATCCGTCAGGCCGGTGATGTTCCTGTTGTGGACATCTGCCCAGAAGAAGGTTTGCTGGAACGACTGGTAGCGGTTGCTGGCGTAATACTTGGTGTTGACGCCATTGCTGATCACAAAGATCTGCACGTATTGGAACAGGCCGCTGTTCACCCAGAACGAATGCCTTTGGTAACGGTTGATCTGATTGAAGGCCTCTTTCAGCTCCAGCCCTCTGCGCTTGAGCTCGATCTGCACCAGGGGCAGGCCGTTGATGAGCAGGGTGACATCGTAGCGGTTTTTGTAGATCCCTTCTTGCGTAACCTGGTTGGTGACTTGAAAAAGATTTTTACTCCAATCTTCACTGTTGTAGAAACGCAAGTAGAAGCTCTCGCCATTGTCGCGGTTTAGCTGAAAGCGGTCGCGCAGGGTTTTGGCTTTCTCGAAAACGTTGCCCTTGGCCAGATGGTTGAGGATGGCGCCGAACTCCTTTTCCGAAAAAGTCGTTTGATTAAATGCCTCCAGTTGGCTTTTGAGGTTCGCCAGAATGCCGTCTTCATTATTGATATGAACGTAATCATATCTTAAGCCGGTCAGTTGTTTGACCAGGTTGTTTTCTAATATTTGTTCTGGCTGGGTAGTCATACAGTACTGGCAGATATCAAGTTAACAACTAGTTTTGTCATGGTGTCTTTCTCTTGAGGATCACTTTCGGCTATCATAATGGTAATGGCAACAAGGGCGTTGTTGCCAATGATCCTGGTTCCATCTGCACGGAAAAGCTTTTTGTTTCCAAACAGTTTTCCGGCATTATGAGCGTTGCGCCAAATAGCTATTTGCTTAATGGCATCCAGGTTATAATGTTTCTGCTTTCGCTTAACAGTTCGTTTTCCTTCTTTTCGAACTTGTAAGAAATCCTTACAAGTTGCATTCTCTTCCAATTCATCTTCTTCAAACACATTTTTTAAGTGCATAGTAATGTTCTGTGAAGAGGTGTTAAACAACTCAGCCAATTGAGCCTGAGTGAGCCATACCGTATCTTCAAAAAGATTGACCTCAATAGCTGTTTTACGATCAGGCTCTTCGTAGATGATTATTTTCTGTTCTTCTTTGCTCATACGAACATTTGCTGCAACAGCCCTTTCTTGAATTGTTGGGTTTTACGTATATTGATATATACAATATCTATTCTGTCGTCAATACTGGATAGAAATTCGGCAATTTCCTGGTGTTCTTCCGAATATGGTATCGTAAGCTTTAACTTAAGTAAATCCTTGGTATAGATTGCTGCTACACTTGTAGTTCCTGTGTCAAATCTTCGTAATCCCTTTACTCTTATCCTTTATCACATACCCTCTATGCATAAATCATAACTCCTGATTCATCATTTATTTCTTCCACTTTCATTTTGAACTGTTTCCAAAATGGAAACAGTTGGTGCTTTTTCCAATTCGCCTTCTTCGTATATATTTTTTAAATGCTTGGATATTGCCGGAATATTAACCCCAAATAACTCAGCAATCAGTTTTTGAGTCAACCAGACCGATTCATCTTTAACCATTACTTCAATACTGTCTTCTCCCATCTGAGAGGTAAATATTAAAAATTCAGCTGTGGAGTTTCGAATCATCTTTTTCATTTTATACACTCGTTTTAATCATACGAATAACCCCTGGAGGAGACCTTTTTTGAATTTTTGGGTTTGGTCTAATTGAATTTTTGCTGATTCAACTTTCTCACTAATATTATTCAAAAAACAAGTTATTTTTCTTCTCTCTTTCTCACTTGGGAATTGAATTGGCATTTTTAAAAAATCATCATTAGTTATATTCATCCTGTCATGTCTTGCACCAAAATTTGCAATACTATGCATGTATCGATGCCAAACCGTTGTTTCAAAAAAGAACTCAAAAAAACCTATATTTTCATCATTGAAGCGAAATACAGAATAAAGGGGAGACATTACTCCTTTTTTCAATTTATTCCTTTTTATCGGTCCAACTGGTGCTGAAGAAGAAATTCTTGGATTGTAAACAAAGTCATCTTTCGATACTATATAATATCCTTCGAGATTATTTTGATTGGCTATATCTTTATTAAAATATTCCTGTTGGCTTACGACACCCTCAGTGGCTGAATTAGTTAAAACAAATGTGATTGTATTATCCTTGTTTTTAACTGTAATTCTTTTAGATAATCCCCCCAATCGTTTCTCCTCCCAATCCGGATAATCGTTGCCGTTGTCATCCCTAAAGCGAATCTCCTGCGAGAAGATCTTTTGCATCGCGCCTTTCTTGTATTGCTCCAACAGTTCCTTCTTTCGGGTGAGTTGTTGGATCTTTTTATCCACCGCAGAAAGGAAAGAGGCAATTTTTTGTTGTTCGGGGAGAGAGGGGAATAGTCTTTTGAAATGGATAAAATCTAAATAATGTACGCGCTTTTTTTCTTCCAATGTTCCAGTTGCCATCCGGTTATAGAATTGGATCATATTGTAACTTGTAAGGTATGTTTCCATATACTCAGGTGCACCCACTACATTACAATAGAAAATGTTATAATATTTCGAAACAGCGACATTTAGATTCCCTTTGTGCAATGCAAGAGCACCAAACCTGAGATTCATTGGATTATAAGCAAAATCACCGGGTTTCATTATCTTGTATGCGTCTTCTTTCGACTTCACAAGAAAGCTTCGCTCATAGCGCTTAGATTTGGGTACGATTCCTTTTTCGATGGTCAAACTATATAATGGTAATTCTGGCCCAGCAAATTCCTTCCTTTCTTCAATGAAATCATCAATTCTCATTAATTCCCAATCACCATTAAACTCTGGAAACCGCAGTTTTGGCGTTTTTTTTACTTCCATTTTGTATGCCATATTCACTATTTCCATTTCTAAAAGGGCGTATCAATCCTTAATTCATTACAATAATCAGTGATAATCTCATTGGTTTCCTGCATGTCTTTTTCCAGTGCTTTCAATTCATCAGATAAAGCTTGCAAATCCACAGGTTCTTCTTCCTCAAATGTGTCCACATAGCGGGGGATGTTCAAGTTGTAGTCGTTCTCGCGCACTTCATCCAGACTGGCCACATAGCTGTACTTGTCTTTGGTCTTGCGCTCCCGGTAGGTGCTGACGATTTTAGCAATGTCTTCTGGGCGCAGGTAGTTCTGGTTTTTGGCCTTTTCAAAATGCAGGCTTGAATCAATGAATAATATATCGTCTGAATGCTCGCGCTTCTTTTGCAGCACTAATATACATGTGGGAATATTTGTACCATAAAAGATATCCATTGGTAATCCAATAACTGCATCAAGGTAGTTGCGCTCTTCAATGAGGTATTGTCGGATGTGCCCTTCGGCCGCGCCGCGGAACAACACGCCATGGGGTAATACGCAGGCCATGGTGCCATTATCGGTCAACTGGTAGACCATGTGCTGCACAAAGGCGAAGTCGGCCTTACTGCCGGGGGCTAATTTGCCGTAAGGCGCAAAGCGGTCGTCATTCATGAACAAAGGGCTGGCACTCCACTTGGCAGAGAAGGGAGGATTCGCCACGACAGCTTCAAAACGCTGATCGATATGCTGGGGGTGTTCCAGTGTATCTTCGTTCTTGATGTCAAATTTCCGGTAATGTACATCGTGCATGATCATGTTCATACGGCAGAGGTTGTAGGTGGTGGGGTTACTTTCCTGGCCGTAAAACCCGCTGACTTCTTTCACCTCTCTGGCGACCCGCAACAGCAATGAACCCGAGCCGCAGGTGGGGTCGTACACGCTTTTGAGTTTGTCTTTTCCGGTGGACACGATCTTGGCCAGCACCATACTCACCTGTTGCGGGGTGTAAAATTCTCCGGCCTTTTTACCCGCACCGCTTGCAAACTTGCCGATAAGGTATTCGTACGCATCGCCCAATACATCACTTTCGGTATCTTCCAGCCTGAAGTCGATCTCATCTAAGTGGGCAAGTACTTTTACGATGAGTTCGTTCTTGGCGCTTTCGGCCTTACCCAGCTTACTGCTGGTCAGGTCCAGGTCTTCGAACAGGTGGTCGAAATCCTCTTCGCTGTCGGTTCCCATGGTGCTCTGGGCAATGTTGTTCAGTACCTTGGTAAGGTCATCCAGAATGAATTTGCTCTTCCCATCGGCATTGCCCCTGCGGGCCAGTTCGCTGAAAAGCTCGGAGGGTTTCAGGAAGTAGCCCAGGGTGTCCAGTGCTTCCGCACGGATGGCTTTCAGGTACTGTTCACCCTGCTCGCCCCCCTCTTTAATTTCTGTGTATTTGAGGCCGTCCGGTTCTAAGACCTTATCGGCATAGTAGTGCATCTTCTCACTGAGGTACTTGTAAAAGATGAAGCCCAATATGTAGTCACGGAAGTCATCAGCTCCCATCTTACCACGCAGGGTATTGGCAATGTTCCAGAGTTGTTGTTCGAGTTGCTGTTTGTTGTTGTCGGTCATGTTTTCCCATTCATAAACTATATCTTCTCAAGAATAAAAAAAGCCGGTCTACAAAATGTTTATCATTCCTGCATACTGGCTTATATCAAACGCAATTATTCCCTCCCAATTATCCTCTATGTACCTGTTCACCTCTCGCCGAAAGGCGTGCCGTCTATTTCAGAGCAGTGGCTTTGTAGTTGTGGATATCAGATGTTTATTTTCTTGTTAAGTAATGTTCAAAAGTACATGATTATTTGGAATAAATCAAGCAGTATTTCTGAGGTTTCTGAGGTTTTATACAACTTATCCGCTTTTGGTAGGTTTGACTCCAAAACAGTCCGCTATTAAAAAAAACGAAAACTTTTCTCGTAATACTATAAGAAACCACATCAGTAACCAGTTCCCAATGAGGCTGTAATGGTTTGATAAGAATATCCAAAAGGGTTGGTTTTATACATACATGTTTCCGATCCCTAATAGAAGTCGTTATAAAGGAGGTTGCTCCTGATTGTGAAATAAATTGATGGTCACGGGTTGATGTTATTGTTTGCTCTTTTGATACTGTCAAAACAATTCGTAGAGGCAGGAGCCTCTACGGGAGGTGAAATCGAGCTCAGCACTAACCATTGTAGGTTTTCAGACAAGTTCTTCAGGCGAGTTGTATTCTCTGGGCAATTGGGGGCTCTGTGCCTCCGGTTTGAATGTCTTTATCCTTACCATATGAATAGTAACGCCGACCGCAATACCAAGCAGAATTAACTTTATCCACCATAGCGATATCACAAAGCATGCCGCATAGCCAATTGTTAGCCACAACAGCAGAATTGTGGTTACCTTTTGCTTGAGCGGTATGCCCCTGCCTTCTCGATAGTTCCTGATATATTCTCCACACCAGCGATTGGTCATTAACCATTTATAAAACCGTTTTGAACTACGAGCGTAGCAAATGGCGGCTAAAAGCAGAAAGGGCGTGGTCGGCAACAAAGGCAAGAACATACCTAGAACACCCAATGCTACACAAAGCGTACCACTGACAACCAGCAGGGTTCTTGTTAGACCTTTCATTTTGTCTCCATTTTTTCTGCTCGGGCTGATGTTCTACGATGGCCGCCCAACGACGAGTGAATCAGAATAAATTCAATCAGACAGTTGATTGTTTGTGTTGCGATATAGCTTTTAAATGTGCGAAGCACCTGGATCGCATCCATCTTCTTGTCTTTTATATGAAATAGCCAGTGGATATGACATAGGCATCAGACAGTTTCCGACAATTTTAACTTGTCCATTATCCTGGTAAAATATAAGACATTTGATAAGAATATCCAAACGGATTGGTTTTATAAATACACATTTCCAACCCATAATAGAAGACGTTAAAAAGAAGGTCGCTCCTGATTGTGAAATAAATTGATGGTCACGAGTTAACATTATTATTTGCTTTTTTGATACTGCCAAAACAACCTGTAGAGGCAGGAGCCTCTACGGGAGGTGAAATAGAAGCTTCGAGGCTACAACTTGGTACTAAACCTCACTGGAGGCGATAGGCATGTGGATACTATCTCTGTACAAACTTAATCTGCCCAATCAGCGCGAATTAAGCCTTTACGTTCTAAATATCTTCCGGCATAAAGCCAACGTTTACTCCATTCTACATTAATTCCTTCAAACATTCGGCGGTGATCATTAATTATTTTTTTACCGAACTCCATCCAGTATTCAACCATTCTCTTAATTTCAATTAATTCATCCTTATTCTTACCGTTTGATTCATCCTGAACATTTTTATAATGTGCCCAAATCGCCCTAAAAAATAATTCAAAGCTTTTCAGTACAACATCAGCGCTTGCATTTTGGCATTCCAATTCTTCTTCTAAAAACTCTGATCTTTTTCCTTTAAATTCTCGAAAGCATTTTTGTATCTTCTCAAACTCGAAACTTACAAGATATTGCATTTTTTCAAATACGTTCCATATTCTTTTATTAAATGCGGTTATGTATGAATATTGAGAATCAATACCTATCAAATCAATATGGTTAACGACTTGTACTTTTTTTAACATATTCTGAATATATGAGGGTTGATAAACAAGATCACAGAAATATCGTATACCGGTTGATGACAGATGTACAACCCGTTGCTGATCTCCAATAACATCATTTATCGACTGATAGTAGCTATATTTCTCGAGCCATATTAATCTATGATCCCTTGAAATCATTTTGTTAATACAATTTACCACTTCTTCTTCTAGGTAATCGTGTCTCATTACCTTTTCAACAAGTTCTTTTGCTTTCATCCGTTTCAATTCTCTTTGAGCTAATAGATATAATATTCTTAATCCGATCGGTTTTATTTTTCCATCACACTCAAAAACATTACAGCAAAAAACCCGGTTGTAATTCTCATCATCTGGTGGTACAATTAAAGCTTTAGCTGATTCATATCTATTGTTCACTTCAAAGAGAATTCTAATTTTTTTTGAGAATGAAAATCCTGATACTAAGTTCCATCTATCACCCTGACGGACAAGAATTTTCTTCTTATCAATAGGCAGTTTCATACCAATTTCCATCCTTTGTATCGTCCATTCAGATATATGTTTTATTATTCCACCATTAATTTCGGGTGCTATTTTTCCCATAGTTTTCCTTAAGTGTTGAGATATATTCTCAAAAATCTGATTTGAAAAAGTCTCTTTGCGATTTGTCTTTAATGCAATATTACGCGCGTTTAGGGTAGCCATTGATAAGTCGCAAAGAACTTCAGGATCGTTCATTCTTTTACTTAGTTTAGATATTGCTCCTGGGACGCTATTCAAAATATTTTGTATGAATATCTCATTTTCTTTTCCTAATCCTGTTTTTGAAGTGAAGCGTTTTATTACTGACTGCCATGTATGTGAAAATCTTTCACATAACTTTAATCCTAAATCGTTCGCCATTTTTTTATCAACCTCTTCCTTAGATTTGTTATTGTTTTGTAATGCCCATTCTTTTCTTTTAATTTCTTCTTTTAGCTGCACACCACATAATTTGCTACTTTCAGATAAAATGTGGATAGAAATAAGATCTGCTAAAATCTTTTGATATTCTTTAATCGGCATCGTTTTATCATGTTCCCATGTTCTCAAATTGTCGTGACAAAGCCACATTTTAGCAAGGTCATAAGCATTACGTATATTGTTACCCACACATGATTCGAATACTATAGAAAACTCATCATGAGGATCAAGTAACCTTAACCAAAAGGATAAGCACCTTGCATACACTTGTCCCTTTAATCCAATATCATTAATACAACTATAACTTTTATAGCACTCAGGATTTAATAGAAAGTGTAATAACCTGACAAAAACAATATCTATTGGTAGTGGCCCAGAATGAAAGTACCACTTAAATGTCCATGGGTGCAATACATCTTCAAATGTAGATAATCGAACTGCAACAAAAACACGTATACGTGATGTTGAAGCAATTGGTATCAGAAACTGTAAGATTTTGCTTTGCAAATATCCAGGTTGTGGATCCATATTATCAATAATAAATATAGGTTTTATATCGTTCATTTGATTTTTTTTCTGTTGAGCCTCAATTAAGGAAAATACAAATTTCGTTAACTCACCTTCATTTTTTAAAATATCTATAGTATCTCTAATTAACGAAGCTGCTAAATCCACAGATTCTATTCCATTTATCTTTTTTCCCTTACTTTTACAACGGTCCAGTATTCTTAAAGCTCCCATGTTTCTTTCTTCCACTAAATCCCAGAAACTGGATAACATATCCTCATCACTAATATATTGCACATATTGTGACCAAATGTTCTTTTCAAGTAATTTTATTATTTCCTTTTTCTGTTCCTCTTCCGTAAAAGTTGAATCGGTACTTTCAGGAATGTCAAATACCTTTTCGCCATAAAAATCTATATTCAAAATTATTATCTTTCTGTCGCCCTTCTGTTTTTTGATAAATTCGCAAGCGAATCTTAAAGATGACGTCTTACCACTTCCAGTTCCGCCAACTATAACTACCATATTTGATTTTCCAATTAGAAATTTTGCTATAGTGTGCCTTTCATATGGTCCTAATTCAAGATATCCGTCTATGAAATCATTAAGATCTATTGATTGGTAGGTTGGTGATTTTGACTGTTTCTGGACCATAAATGGATATCTGCGGAGATCGATCTCAGAACTTTGTATGTAACTAGAAACAAATCTAGTAACATCTTCTTGATCACACTTTGTTGGCTTCAAATCGAAGATCTCACTTGTTAAAAGATCCATATTCGATTCAAACTTGTGAGGTGAGGCAAATGGGTTCATTTTTATCATCCTTTATAAAAGTTCTCAGAACGGTTTAAGGAAATGAATTAATTTTAGAATTTGTATTAATAACCGACTCCTAAGTAATGGTTAAATTTCATATCAATATTAAATTTCAATCATTATATATCTTTTAATTGTTCAGCGCCATTATGATAGCGAAAATTATTTTATCCTATTTACCTTTCGTTTTAGAAATTAATATTTCATATTTTTTCTTCCTCTTTAATTCTGATACAACTCCAGAATCAAGTTTTGCCTCGTAAAGACTTCGGATGACAAAAAACTGGTTCAATTTTACTTTAGGTGTATTTTACCTTATATATTTTATTATTCGGTAGAATACCAATTAGAAACAATTTCTTCTTCAGATTTATTAATTTTATTGATAAGTTCTGTACGAAAAGCTTTTATCTTCCTTGTACTTGCTGGTACATACAGCCCACCTAGTGAGATACTTAAATTCCTTTCTGAAAATATGCGCTCTCTACTTGAAATAATACCGTCAATTATATCAACGGCTCGATGAATAGGCGAGTTAATCCTATTAATTTGAATATTTGCAAATTCTTTGGAATTGAGTTTAGAATCTACCACATCTTCATAATTTATAAATCTTGTATTTAATTGAGTAACAAAATATATCGCATCTTCTTTCCAGAGTGAATCTAATTTTAATATTTCACTAAAAAGACTATCGTAGCCTATAACATTTAATGCAAATAGCTCATTTATTCTTGAATCAAATTGATCATTATTGATCATTAAGTTTATTGAGAATTCTTGAATAGCTTCCCAGGCATTATCATTGTAATCAGCTTTCAATATTTGTCTGTCTTTTTGGGGATTTATTGTGATCAAATAAACATTCAATAAAAAGGATATTATTAAACACCAAAATGATATTTTTGAACTTCTATATATAAAATTTTCTCTTTTGTCTTTTATAGTTTTATATCTATTATTGATAAACTCATATAAATCTTGTAACGGAATAATTTCAATACAAACAAGAAAACCATCATTATTATTTTCTAAATGTTCATTGAAAATTCTTATTAATTTTTCATCTAGCTGTGCAAGATTCTCACCATCTTCAGTTTTTAAAAATTGTATTGTTGTATCGGATTTATGAGGACTTAATTCGATTAATTTATTTTCATGTAAGTATTTAAGCAATATAATAAATTCTTGACATTTAATATGATTACCAGTTAGGTCTTTTGATATATAGAAAATATCTACTTCTTTATACATCATAGCGCCATGTGTGTTTTTATTAAAAAAGCAAAACTCTTCAAAAAAACTTATGATCCCTTTAGTGATGCCACTATTAATAGAATCTACAAAATTCTTTTGCAATTTTGTTAATCTCATGTGATCCTCTTTATAAAGTGAATTGCGAATTCCTAAGAACCGGGCACCAGTTGATCTTGAAGATTCACCGACGGGTGACCTAGAAACATCAAACTTACCCATTGTGTGTGGCACCTGCTCCCGGATCGAGCCCGGGACAGGCTTCAGGCCGTGCCAATTGGTCTAACCGGGATTCTATTATACTATACCCTGGATTAATAATATCAAATTCATTTACATCCATTATTTCATCAAAAAAGGCATATCAGAATCATCAGGAACCAGGCCCTCCTTATATCTTCTATCTCTTGCTGATGTCCACTTCCAATCTTCCGGATTTTCCACTAAATCTGCACGAACAGGATTTGCTTCGATATAGAATTGATATTTTTCTCTAACTGATGATAACTCTTCCATGAAGAATGTGCAGCATTTGGGATCATTAAGATAATCATATTGATGGTAACAGGAAAAAGTCAACTCGTGAGCATGACCCTCAATATTATATGTCTTTCTTTTTTTCCTCTGTATTATTTTTGATTGACCAGGCATAATAAAGCTATCATGATAAAGGTTGATGTCTTCGGCACGGCCTGAATGCATGCCCTCAACTTGATCGGGGGGCACGTGCCACACGTGTTTCATTTATTATTGTTACAACTTGTCCGGGACACCCGACGGTTTAGTTCAACCACACGTTGCAAGCGGAACTTCGTTGCACTCAGTTCCGGTGCAACTCTTGTACGTTGTACGTTAGCCCATATTTAGTTTTTAATACTGTTTAACTTCAATGCGTTATTAACTATTTCTGCACTATATTTTAAAGCTAATCTGTTGAAAAATTCAGGTTCAACATCAAGTATATAGGAAAGATAGCCGCTTAAATATTTTGCTTTCTCTTCGTCAATAATTCCATTTTTAAAATCAAAAAGTAATTTTCGTATAAATCTTTTTTCACTTCTCCCAATCGATATCAAACCATCAGGGGTAATAAATAAACCAGTAACAACACGTTTTGTCTTTCTTGATGTGAATTTTGTTTTATCTGTATTTATTTCAAGTTTTGGTATTTTTGTTTTATTTACAAGGTCCTTTAATGCAGTATAAAACTTACTACACCCACCTTTAAGATTTGTAGAGAAAATAATATCATCCGCATACCTGGTATATACTGAATTCAATGAAATTGATTTACATATTTTCTGAATCTGTACATCTAGATCATACATTATTACATTACTTATTATAGGTGAAGAAGGAGCTCCAATTGCCAATCATTTCTTATTTCCAATTTTTACGAAAAGGCAATTTTCGATAAATTCTTTGTCTTCTTTTGAGATAGTCTTCCATTTATCATTCTTTTTCAAAACGCTGTATAAATCTCTTGGTTTGATTGAATGAAAAAAATCTTGAAAATCAACCATAACAGAGTATTTGTATTTTGCATGTAAAAGTGCATTTTTTTTTGTAGCTGAACCTTTTCCTCTTTTATATGCAAGTGCATACTTAGACACTTTTAATTCTCTTAAAACAATTTCAATAATAGCATATTGTAATGACTTTGTTTGTCGTGATGGATGATGTATTGTTCTTGTACCACCCTTTTTTTTATTAATTCTGTAATGTTTATAAGTGCGCGGTGCTTTGTGGCTGAGAAGCACTGTTTCATTTTTACTATAACCCAAATAATCGGATACTTGTTTTATAATTGATAAACTCAATTTTCCATGCCTATTTTTCGTCTTAAAATAATAACTTTATCTTTAAAATATTTATGATAGTGGTTTATAATGCTGGCTCTATTTTTTATTTCATTAAAGCCTATAAATTTAAAAAATAATTGTTGGTCATCAGTTGATCTTACATAATAATGATCCAATTTTGTAATCAATCTTAATACTTCCAGCATGTTTAATTCTATATTTATCTCATAATCATTTACACCATATATATATATTAGTATTTCAATTATTTCTTTTAAAGAAATTGGATGAAAAATAGTAACGAGGTCTAAAATATATAACATTTTAATTTTTTCATCTAAATTTATAAATTCTTCGTATGAGGTTATTTCTATTTTTTTATTATATATGCTTTCTATCACTGACAATTTTTCTTTCAAAGTCGGGATAACGGATAGTATACTTTTTAAGTTTGTATGAATAACTGGTTTAAACTTAGATTTTTTATTTATTTTTGCAATTGGACCTAACGTAATGAATGATTTACTTTTTTTAAAGCGATTATCATTTATAACAAGTAATGATTCTACAAGCTTATCACTTAACGCAAAAGCGCCTAATTCAGCAAATGTACTTTCACTTTCAAGTATAATAATTATACAATCAGAAAAATTTGCCAGTTTGTCTTCAAGTGACAGATAATCTTTATTCGTATGATTGGTAAAAATATCAAAGAAACTCTCAGCCATAAAAAATTGAAAATTATTCATATGTTTATTTGCATATTGATATATTAAATCCCTGCCACCAGGTAAGGACTTATCGGGCCTTTTACCACATAAGAATATTAATTTTGCATCTGATTTAAGATAGCTATGGCCGGCGAGCATAGATGATTTAAATGCATCAACTACTGTAGGTGGCAGGTAAGATTTTCTGGCAATATTGTTATTCATAATAAAAATAGTACTGTACTCTACGTTGAGCGGGCGAGATAAAACATCTCGTCAATCGGTTACCGACTTGTCGAGATGTTTTATCTCGCCAAGAAAGGTAAGAAATCCTATTAGAGGATGGCTCAACACCATCCTTAACCGAATAATCATCGGTTAAAAAACTAGAGTACAATACTATTTCTACTCCTTTATAAATATAATTATAATTTTGATTCTGTCAATAAATTTATGGCCTAACATTTAGTATATTAGAATGACACTTTTCCAAAAACCAGGGTACCCATTCCAATTGACAACAATATCAAAGCTTTATTAACAATACAGCTTGTTCTGAAAAAGACAGTGTCTTTTTTAGAAATTTTCATTTTACCGTTTAAAGTGTTCATAAACAATATATTGATTGTGCTACTTCATGATTCTCAAAATGAATAGGTCTTTTTCTCAAACTTGACGAAAAAAGCCGATCTCCAAAAGGGTGCAATTCACCTCTTGAAATCGGCTAATGTAATTTCTCTCCTCTCCAATACTGCCTCCACTAAAGTATTCGTTCACCTCTCCCTTTACAATGAAGTAAACTCACCTTAGAAGTATGGCTCTGAATTTTCTTGTAAAGGTCAAAAATAGTTTATTATTATGTGAAAAGCAAGAAAAAATTGGGAATAAGATAAAATTTAGTGTTACTAATATGTTCCGTAATACATACTAAATGTGCTTAAGATTGCCTGATTGTGAGGGAACATGGTTGGAGGCAGAGGCTCTGTGGACCATTATTAAGAACTTGAGTTACAAGCATTTAGCCTTGTCAGTGCGGAGAGATTTGGACTCTCGACCTCATGACCATCAGTCATGCGCGGGTCTTTCTTTGACAATTTCTTAAAATTTATCAAAATGAAAATTTTTAATTTAAAAATCATAATATGTTCATTTTTTTCTTGATTCATAAAATAAACAATTCTATTTAACCCGATCTTATCATAAATACGCACTTCGTGCAGGGATTCGGGATAACCTGAAAAATGTATTTTAAAGGAACAATTTCTCATAAATTTTATGATTATGGTCATTTAGGACACATTCCATACGAGTTTATGAATTTTTCAGGTTAAAGAATAATTATAGAAAATATGATAGATTATAACTGGATTGCTTTACCGGCAAAATTGAAAAAGCGGGCACGAACTACATGTTGCGGTGTTTGCTTTATCCGGACAGGCATTCAGCATGCCCACACGGCAGAGGGCAAAGTCATATTTGACGGGGTCTTCAGGATCGAACTTTCGCAGGCTTTTTGTGATTTCCATGGCCATTTTCCAGTCGGGAGTGGCTCTTTCGGTTAAGCGAATTCTACGTCCAATGCGGGCGATGTGGGTGTCCAGGGGGATGATTAGTTGTGATGGGGATACTTCCGGCCATAATCCAAGGTCCAATCCATCATGCCTGACCATCCATCTCAGGAAAAGATTCATCCTTTTACATCCGCTGCCGTTGGCGGGATCGGTTAACCAGTGGCTCGCACCCGATCCCCTGGGTGGCAGGGACGAATAGAAAGGTTCTGTTGCCAATCCTCTGATGGATTGAATAAAGCGGGATAGGGAGGGACCGATGTCAGCGTCACCTTCACTGTATCCTTTGAGAAAAAAGGCTTTGATACTTCCCTTCTCTCGAATCATTTGATGGAGCCACCAGATGAGAAGGTTTACATCCCGTTCTCTGTAGAAACGGTAGACGAATCCGTGGAAAGTATTTCTATTTCGGTCCGGATCAAAATCATATACAAAACGATAGGGCGAGGTACCCATTTTCTTGAGGAGGGCAGTGACGGCCTTTTTTATTGAATCTGCTCGTCCGAGGGCCAGGGATGCGGCAATGAATCCGGCGATTTCCTGGTCCCTTGGATCTTCATATCGACGGACGATTTCGAGGGGGTCTGTGGAAAGATAATCGATGTGATAGTTTGCATAGAGGTTTTCAAGGGTATTTTTTAGGTTTGAGCTATTCATGTTTCCTAAAATACCGGTCCCATGAGCCAGTACCAGTCTCCTTTTCCGCTGTTGGATATTTCCTGGCCGTAACCTCCTCTGACTACGATCGGGAGTTTTCCCCAGAGATAGATGCGGCAGCGAAGTTCACCGCCGACAGTAGCCAACCAGTTTGTGTCTCCGAAGGCCCGTCTTGTCCCTGTCTGGTAAGTCGAAAGATCGCTTCCCCAGGCTTTTCCCCAATCCAGCCAGAAGGCCCAGGCAAACCGCTCGAAATAGAAGATGGGAATACGGAAACCCAGATCTCGAATCAGCGGTATCCGATATTCGAAACTGCCGTAGAGAAAACGGTCGCCCTCCTTAGATTGAGAAAGCCCACGCAGTCCCAGACTCATCCGATCCTGAATGGGCTGGCTTCCCCACTGGAAGAACTCGCCCATTCTTACCCCGAAGACATGTCGTTTCCATGGCAGTTCCTGCCGAATAGAAATG
>Ga0114922_10001489_pt1 | contig 22378 bp, 18 predicted proteins | sample AartaG_FD_100975 | JGI IMG/M metagenome (GOLD analysis project Ga0114922, IMG submission 100975) | Deep subsurface microbial communities from Aarhus Bay to uncover new lineages of life (NeLLi) - Aarhus_00045 metaG | ecosystem: Environmental > Aquatic > Marine > Oceanic > Sediment | place... | reverse complement strand
TTACTTTGTATAACCAAGCAGAGACTAATACTTCTTTATCTTCAATTTTTACCTTTATTGGTTTTTCGACTCGCTGAAATTCATAGAAAAAGTTCCACTCAATCTCCTTTTCCTTCTGCTCGCCATATTCGTTAAAAAATTGATAGAAATACCCCGAACTATAACACAAACATATTCCTACCATAGGAAGCTCTAAATCTGCCGCAGCTCTAACAGTATCGCCTGATAACACGCCTAACCCTCCACTATATGTTGGAATGCTTGAATCCACAGCAATTTCCATAGAAATATACGCAATTTGAGTACTATCCTTCAAATCTTTATTAATTTCCATCGCTTAACACTTGATTAATTAGTTTTTAATTTGACTTCAGCAAAAAATAATTTAATCTATATATATTATTTTTAAAACGCTTACTATAAATTCTTATGTTAAAATGGATGATAATAAACCTTTCTGTTAATCATCTATTATTAGTTAAATAAACCTAATCATCATCAAGTTTTAAATTAGGTTTTTCTAATTTGACTTTCTTTGAAATTCCAAAAGTATCCCATCTTTCAATATCTAATTCATCCAATTTCTTTAAAAGTTCATTACTCTCTAAATTAGGTAGTGGGTTTAAAAGGTTTGGTGTTGGTATTGGGTTAATTATTTGTTGTCGTAGTAGTTCATTACGTTTAGTCAAAATATCTTCAGTTTGATTTTTGTTAGAAAGGTGTTTCTTAAAAAAAGGGTTCTCAGGCCTCAAATTCACCACCTTGCCCTTATCGTTAAGGATTGGGGTTCGAGGGATTGTTGATTTTGTCATCCGGCAAATGGGGCAGTTATTATTCTCAAGACCATGCATGCAAGGCAAATTTTATCACTTTTATATTAATTCAGTTCTGATGTGATTAAATTAATTTTATCTTATATTTTTTTTTATTATTAATTATGAATAATTTTTTAGGGGATTAAAATGAACGATAGTTTTCTTAAAGAAATTAAATCTCAACCTCAAGCCTTAAGGGATACATTTGATTATATCCTTGGTGAGGGAAAACCTCAGTTTTTAAAATTAAGAGACTTTATAAAAAAAGGTGGAATTACTAAACTTGTTTTTACCGGAATGGGTTCTAGTTTTATCAGCTCGTATCTACCCTATTATATCTTAAACCAGTATGGAATAGCTGTTGAAATGCGAGAAGCAGGAGAGTTTCTCTTTAATACCTTCCCTACGATAAAAAAAAATTGCTTTAAAGATACTGGAATTATTATTATTTCACAGTCAGGGGAATCTGGAGAGATTAGAGAATTATTGAGAGATATAAATGCAATCCCTATTGAAAATAAACCTTTAACAATTGGAATGACAAATAATCCCGATAGTTACCTAGCATATATGACAGAGTTGCAAATTTATATGAATTTTGACAAGGAAGTTTCAGTTACTTCCAAAAGTTATGTATGTACTCTATTATTACTATACGCTATGGCAAAAACAATTATTGGCGAATTTTTTACTAGCGAAGACGAAAATCAAAGAGTAGAAGAACTACTGACTGAAATTGAAAGAATTCTAAAAGATCAAAATCAGATCAACAAACTTTGGAAAGAAATCCTCACTCCCTTTGGAGAAAAGATGGAATTTCTCGAAATCCTCTCAAGAGGTTCTTCGTTAACTACAGCACATCAAGGGGCATTAAATTTTAAAGAAATCGTCAAATCGTACTCAGAAGCAAGTTCTATATCCGCTTTTAGACATGGAGGAATAGAATGTTTAAAAGACACAACAAGCCTTATTATTCTTTCATCCGATAAAGAAAATCTTAAGTTAAATGTTCCATTTATAAATAATGTAGTGAACAAATGGACTTTTGGGAAAATGTTGCATATTACAAATCAAGATTTCGACAAAGAAGTAGAAGAGTTGCACAACAATCGCAATATTATCACTTACAAACACAATATAAAAGATCCCCACTTAGCTTCGATTATGGAAATCATTATCCTTCAACTGTTATTCTATAAGATGGCAGAAAAAAAAGGAATTGAACCAGGAGCTTTTCTTTACTCACAGAAAATAACAGATGATATATAACGACTTAAAATTTTTAACCAGTATCCTGAATATATAATAAATCAATCGCATTATTCTTAGAAACCATGGAGTCAATCACATCGAGCCAGACATTCAAGAGTTATATTTTTTTTTGGATTGGACAATTATTTTCGCTATTAGGTTCTTCTATCGTCCAATTCGTAATTGTTTGGTGGATAACAGTTGAAACTAAAAATCCAACAATAATTTCAATAGCATTCTTTTTTTCTTTCATCCCTCAATTTATTCTTGGACCTCTTTCTGGTGTTTTTGCTGATAGATGGAATCGAAAGCTACTAATTGGACTCTCTGATTTTTTTCAAGCTGTAACAACTTTTAGCTTGGTCGTAATGTTTATTTTTAACATCCAACAAGTTTGGATTATAATTATGATAAATAGCATCAGGGGTATATTTCAATCGTTTCATTGGCCTGTTGTTAATGCGATAATTCCTTTAATGATTCCCAAGAAGCATTTAAGCAGAATGAATGGATTTAATTATTTTTTCACAGGGTTAATTAATACTATGGGTCCCGTTATTGCTGGTACTCTATTACTCATAATACCAATAAACCAAATATTATGGGCTGATATTATCACATTCTTAGTTGCGATTACGCCCTTATTACTTATTAAAATCCCATCATTACCTGGGAAAAAAGTTACCAAACATAAAAAATCATACTTAAGAGAATTTAAAACAGGTCTCAAGGTCATTAAAAAAGTCCCTGGACTTCTTTCCTTACTTTTTGTAGCTACGATATTAAATTTTTTAGGTACGCCTTTTAGTACTTTGATGGTATACTTTGTAGAAGAAACACATTTCGGGACAGTAGGACACACCGCTATTGTTTTAGCTTCTATTCAGATGGGGATGTTTGTAGGTGCTATAATAGTGATTATTAAGGGGAATTGGAAGAAAAAAGCTATGATTATATTTGGTGGCATCATAATTGGCGAGTTTGGGCACTTGATATCAGCTCTCGCACCTCCTCATAATTTTTTTATTATAGCTCTTGGTGGTTTTATATTCGCTTTTATCGTTCCGTTCGTCAATACAATGTTCCTAACTATTCTACAGACTGTCATTCCTCCCGATAAACAAGGCAGAGTTATGTCTAATGTCATTACAATCGTTACTTTAGTTTCTCCAATTGGTATGATAATATCTGGGCCTATAGCAGAGCTTATTACAATTCAAGCTCTCTTTATTTCAAGTGCGTCTTTAAATATTGTTTTTCTTATTTTCGTTTGGATATTTTCTAATATAAGAAATACAGATTACAGTAAAATATATGAATTTGATGAAAGTAATATTAATTAAAATAGTTTTTAAAAAAGACCTTTTTAATTATCCTATACATTTCTAATAAAACAAATCGAAAAGGTAAAAATGACAAAAGCAATAATACTATCGGGTGGTTGGGGTACAAGGCTAAGACCCTTAACGTGTACAATACCAAAAACATTAATTCCGATCGTAAATAAGCCAGTTATAGAGCGACAGATTTTACTCTTAAAATCGGCTGGAGTCGAAGAAGTAGTTCTAGCTGTCAGTGTAATGGATGATGTAATTAAAAGATATTTTAAAGAAGGAGAAAATTTAGGAATAAAAATTCACTACACAATAGAAAAACACCCAGCAGGCACAGCAGGGGCTATAAAATTAGCAGAATCGTATTTAAAAGGTGATAATTTCTTCATGTTGAATGGAGATGTAATTATGAATTTCGACTTAGGTGAAATGCTTCAATTTCACATTAAAAATAAGGGTATTGGGACAATAGCGGGTAAGATAGTAGAGGATCCTTCAAGATATGGCGTTCTAATTGAAGATGCTGAAACGCACCAATTATTAGAATTTTTAGAAAAAGACGAATACGCTCCCCCTGATGATAAAGTAGTTCCTATGCCTATTAACGCCGGAGTATATCTTTTAGAACCTGAAATATTTTCATTCATAGAACCAAATAAAAAAGTTTCAATTGAAAAACAAGTGTTCCCAAAAGTTGCAAAAGAAAAGAAACTCTTTTATTATCCAATTAGTGGTATTTGGAATGATGTAGGTAAACCTTACGATTTGTTACAAGCAAATATACTCTTGATGAATGATTTAATTAAGAATTTAGATGGAAGCGTAAAAAGTTTGGTAGACTTTTCTGCTGACATCCATCCAAGCTCAGAAATCCACCCTCCGTGCACTATTGGTGAAAATGTAGTGATTCATGGGGATTGTAAAATCGGTCCAAATGTAATTATAGGAGATAATGTATTAATAGAAAATCATGCAGAACTATCTGATTGTATAATCTACAACCAAGTTTATATCTCCAATAATGCTAAAATCGAAAAAGCGATTATTGCTGATAATTGCAATATTCGAGAAAATGTAGTAATAAAAGGTTATAACGAAAATTTAGTAATCCTCGCTTCATTTGTAGAGGTTTTAAAAAATCTCGAAATTATCGCCCCCAAAACAATTTCTTTGACTGTTTGCCATCACGAAGTAGTAAAAGAAAGCATGAAATAAATATGAGCATTCAATATACACCTGAGAATATTTATTCCAAAGTACTCAATAAAGAAATAGAAAAGAAGGACGCCCTAAAGCTATTTGAATCTTTAATACTTAATAGCGACAATGAAGAAATTAGATACACCGCGTTAGAATTTGTTGGTAAAATTGCATTTGAAAATAAGAAGACTTTCGAAGTTATTGAAAATTGCCTAATTTCTGACGAATCACCACATGTTAGGTTTGAAGCTGCTAAGATGTTAATTCAAATCTTTCCAAACAGGGAATTTAAGCCTATATTATGGGCAATTCAAAATGAAATGTCGATATATTTCTTCAAAAAGTTACTTGATTTATTGGAAACTTACAACACCTCTCAATTTAAAGAGATACGAGAGAAGACCTTAGAGAAAATAAACGCTCATTATAACTTAAACTCGAACGACTCAAAATTTGTTCTTGATATCGATTATTTGGATTATTTGAAGTTTAAAATCGAACTTAATAATTTTTTAGGTAAATTTACATTATCTGATGCAGATAAACAAACTCTGCTAAAAGAAAATTCTGAAATTGGAAATAAAGGTTTGGGGAGAGTTAAGAAAGCTGAGGGCGGTTTTATAATAAGTTTAGTTCTCACGGATATTAATGAAATTCCTTCCTCAATATGTAACTTAAGAAATTTACAAGAATTGGAAATCTCCAATTGCAAAATAGAAAAATATCCTGAAAGATGTCCAAAACTCTTGTCGCTTAAACGGATTAAATTCAAAAATAATACAATAGATAAAGTTCCTAGTTGGATTCGTTACAAAAGTTAAAAAGCCTAAAACTTCTATATTTACAGAATTATCCGAGAAAAAACTCATAAAATCATATCGAGGTCGTAGAATGGAAGATTTAAAGGAAAAAGGTTTAAAGATATATAACGCAATTTTTCAAGGAGAAAAATCTGTCGAAATTGACGAGATCGAATACTCCATTAAAAAATTTTCAAGCGGAATCAAATATGTTGACTTATTCGGGTATCGTTTCATAGAACAAAATTACCGAAAAAAATCAGAATGGGGGAAAAAAGCTCGGGAAGGTCAAAAAATTATGTGGATCATTAAGGGAAGGAGATATGTTTCCCAAATAGTGGATGGAAATTATATTGAATTGAAGAAAAAATCTTCTTAAGATTACATAATCTTTAATATATTACTCAATTTCATCTAAATTCAAAAAAACTTTAGCAAAATGTTTGAGGGAATTAAACATCGTCCTTTATAATTAAAAATAGTTTCTTCGATGTAATTTTAGGAAGTTAGTAAGAATAGGTGAAAATCTGAAGATATAGAGGTTTTTCAAAATGGGAATACCTTCCCCTTTGTAATTCTATAGTTCTAAAGAATTACACTATTCACAATCCCTTGAATTACTGAACCAGTAAAGACTGGACTCCCGATTATTTTTAATTGTTAATATATATTTTGTAATTGTAAGTAAATAAAATAAAATTAGAATGAAAAATTGAAAGCATATGAACGAATTAGCTGAAGATAATATTGGATTTTATGAGTTTTTAACTATCATTCACGAAATATCAAGAAAATCACAATCTATACAGAAAGACTCAATAAGGAAAGTCTACGAGAACTACGATTTGAGGTTATATCGCAAAAAATTAGATAAAGAAATTGCAAAACTCGACAAGTTATTAATTAAGTAAAAGTGTATTTTTTTTTATTTTTATTGGACTTAAATCCCTCCTAGTTTATCGGAAATCAATTCTAGATAAGATTTTCTAACTGATTCTTCTCTTGCGATTCCTATTTTTTTTAGAAATTGAAACAATATTTCTTTACTCTTCTCAACATTGTCTAACGATTCCGTTATTAATTCTACTTCTACAAAGTTCTGTTCTAAAATGGGAATATAATCGATTAAAGCTTCAATTTTAATATCGTTGAACGAAAAATCATATAATTCTCTCTCTTTAACTACTGTAAAAATCTCCCGAAATCCCAAGAAATTTAGGAGTTTCTTCATTTCTTTAATTTCACCGATCTTTACTTCTATTTCTTCTCTTGTTTTGGTTGTGTTATCAAACTTTTTCCCTTTATATGTTATAAAGTAGTTAATCTTTGACTCCATCGCTTTATTATCTCGTTTAAATTCGGTTGATTTTCTTAATCTTAATGCTTCGTCCGTCTGTTTAAAATCTCTCAAACCTTCCGGCATGTTATAGTAGGAATCTTCATGTTCTAGCGACAGTTTGTAAACCCCATCGTTTTTTTCAAATATCTTTCTAATAAGATTTGGATCATTTATTTTTGCTTTAATCTCTACTTCAATCATCGTTGTTCCTTTTTTTATATTAAGTGATAATAATTTTAGTCGGAGAAAGCTTTAAAATGTTGGATGTAATAACATAAAACGAAAGAAGAGAAAATAAATATTTGGAATGCGTTTATTTTAAGTTATTGGAGTTTAGAATAATTAACTAGTTTCAAGAGTAATTTTCTTTTTTTTAACAATCAATAAGTAGATCACGCTTATTCCAGTGAAGAGTAAGAAAGCATAACCGAATGGAATTCCATCTGTAGGGGGTTCTTCAACATCCGTAATAGTTACAGCTACTATACTAGAAGCAGAATTTCCGCTTTCATCTATAAAAGTTATATTGTAAGTATATACTCCAGGCTCAAATCCAAGGGGAATGCTGTAGTCAATTATGTTTCCACTCGTCCAAGCTGTAGGACCTGAAACTATTCCAGTACCTAAAAGTTCAATTGTATAAGAATCCGGGTTCGTGTCAGTGGCTGTCCACGACAAACTCTGCCCGGTATACCCGTATTCCACAGTAAAATTACTAGGGCTTACGGTTATAACTGGATTTGTTGTATCTTCAATTACAGTGAAATTTAGGCTATCTATAACGAAATTACCGCTAATATCTGTGAAGTTAACTATATAAATATATGATCCTATGATAAATCCATCAGGGATGTTGTAGTTAATTGAATTTCCACTAATCCACGCAGTTGGACCCACTATTACGCCTGATCCCTGCAGATCGATAGTATATCCTCCAGGATTCCCATCGGTTGCAGTCCACGAAATAATCTGTCCTGTATATCCCTGTTCTACAGTGAAATTGCTAGGGCTTACGGTTATAACCGGATTAGTGGTGTCTTCAACAGTAAAATTCACGCTATCGATAATGAAATTGTTATAATTGTCCGTGAAGTTAACGATGTAAATGTACGATCCTATGCCAAATCCACCCGGGATGTCATATGTAATTAAGATCCCGCTCGTCCAAGCCGTAGGTCCTGAAACTAGCCCTGTCCCTAACAAGTTGATAGTATAAGTATTTGGATTCGCATCTGTCACAATCCAAGATACATTTTGTCCCGAATATCCATATTCTACCGTGAAATTATTAGGACCAATAGTTTTAAACGGACTGGTTGTATCTTCAACGGTAAAAACAACGCTTTCGGTGGTATACAAACCACCTAGGTCTGTGAAATTCACGATATAAGTGTAAGATCCTACGCTAAATCCATCTAAGATATTGTAAGTTATTGGATTTCCGCTCGTCCAGGCAATAGGTCCAGCTACGATTCCTGATCCTTGAAGTATGATCGTATACATATTAGGGTTCCCATCAACAGCCGTCCACGAAAGAGTCTGTCCCGTGTAACCCAATTCCACAATTAAATCGCTTGGGACGCTCGATATAGTTGGATTTGTCGTATCTACAACTGAAAAATTTACATTGTCGGTGATGAAATTGTTATAATCGTCTACAAAGCTAACAACATAATTGTACGATCCTACACTAAATCCATCTGGTAGGTTGTAGATAATTGCGTTTCCACTTATCCAAGCAGTCGGACCTGCCACAATTCCTGTCCCCAACAGTTCGATTGTATAAGTATTAGGATTTATATCAGTAGCCGTCCACGAGAGAGTAAGTCCTGTATATCCTTGTTCTACAGCGATATTACTGGGGCTTACAATTATTTCCGGATCGGTGGTATCTTCCACAGTAAAATTCACGCTATCTGTAATGAAATTATTATAATCGTCCAAGAAGGTTACAACATAGATATAGGATCCTACGCTAAATCCATCGGGGATATTATAGTTAATTGCGACACCACTCGTCCATAGCGTTGGACCTGCGACAATACCCGTTCCCAGTAGTTCGATGGTATATGTGTTTTGATGTGCTTCAGTCGCTGTCCAAGAAATACTCTGTCCCGTATATCCCTGTTCTACAGTGAAATTGCTAGGAATGATTGTAATAACCGGATCGGTGGTATCTTCCACAGTAAAATTCACGCTATCTGTAATGAAATTATTATAATCGTCCAAGAAGGAAATAACATAGATGTACGATCCTACGCTAAACCCATCGGGGATATTATAGTTAATTGCGACACCACTCGTCCATAGCGTTGGACCTGCAACTATTCCCGTTCCTAACAATTCGATAGTAAAAGTATCTGGATGTGCATCAGTTGCCGTCCACGACAAACTCTGCCCTGTATATCCAAACTCTGTAGTAAAATTGCTAGGTTGGACTGTAATAATAGGATCGGTGGTATCTTCAACAGTAAAATTCACGCTATCTGTAATGAAATTATTATAATCGTCCAAGAAGCTGACAACGTAGATGTACGATCCTACCCCAAAACCATCTGGGATATTGTAATTGATTGCAATACCGCTCGTCCACAGTGTTGGACCTGCAACTATCCCCGTTCCTAACAATTCGATAGTAAAAGTATCTGGATGTGCATCAGTTGCCGTCCACGACAAACTCTGCCCGGTATATCCAAACTCTACGGTAAAATTGCTAGGATTGATGTTTATTGCTGGATTCGTTGAATCTTCAATTGTGAAATTGACACTATCCGTTACGAAGTTACTCCCAAAATCTGTAAAGGTAATAACATACACATACGATCCTACATCAAAACCACCGGGGATATTGTAGATAATCGCATTTCCACTTGTCCACGCAATTGGACCTGCTACTATCCCCGTTCCTAACAATTCAATAATATAATTACCTGGATTTGTGTCAGTCGCTGTCCAAGAAATACTTTGCCCGGTGTATCCGTGCTCTACAGTAAAATTATTTGGGCCGACAGTTATAACAGGTAGGGTGGTGTCTTCGACTGTAAAATTGACACTATCAGTTACAAAGTTGGTACCAAGATCCATAAAGGTAACCACATATGTGTAAGATCCTACCCCAAACCCGTCTGGGATATTGTAGGTAATTGGGTTCCCGCTAATCCATGCTGTTGGTCCCGAGACAATTCCCGTACCCAGTAAATCGATGGTATAAGTGTCTGGATGCCCATCAGTCGCTGTCCAAGAAATGGTCTGCCCTGTGTAACCGAATTCTACGGTGAAATTGCTAGGACTTACGGTTATTACTGGATTAGTAGCGTCTTCCACGGTAAATCTTACGTTACCCGTGATAAAATTACTATAATCGTCTGTAAAGGTTACCAGATATACATATGATCCTACGTCAAATCCATCTGGGATGTTGTAGATAATAACATTTCCGCTTGTCCATGCGGTTGGACCTGCTACTATTCCCGTTCCAATTAGTTCGATTGTATAGGTATCTGAATGTGCATCAGTCGCCGTCCAGGATATGCTCTGTCCTGTGTATCCATATTCTACGGTGAAATTGTTAGGACTAATGGTTATAACCGGATCTGTATTGTCTTCAACTGTAAAATTAACGCTATCGGCGATGAAATTACCGTAGTCGTCGGTAAAGTTAACAGTATACACGTACGATCCAACACTAAATCCATCAGGAATGATGTAGTTGTTTGGACTTCCGCTCGTCCATGCAGTTGGACCTGCAACTAATCCCGTCCCAATTAGCTCGATCGTGTAAATGTCTGGATATGCATCAGTTGCCGTCCAAGAAATACTCTGTCCTGTGTATCCAAATTCTACAGTGAAGTTGTTAGAACTCACAGTAATGACGGGATCTGTTGTATCATCCACTGTAACAGTAACGCTGTCGGTTATCCAGTGATCATTTTCGTCAGTGAAATTTACAATATATTCATAAGATCCCACGTTAAACCCATCTGGAATGTTATAAGTAATCGCATTTCCGCTTGTCCATGCAGTTGGACCGGTAACTATTCCTGTTCCTTGCAATTCGATAGTATAAGTGTCAGGGTGAGCATCAGTTGCCGTCCACGAAATAGCTTGTCCAGTATATCCATGTTCTATAGAGAAATCGGTTGGAGTGTTTGAAAATATTGGATCATCCATATCAACTCTTTCTCGGATTTGAGTGATCGCCAAACCTGAAGAAGCGTCTGAAATGTAAGCGAAATCTCCGCTAATATCAATATCAAGCGCAATTCCGACCGTATCTTCATAAAGAGGTGTTCCCGGATTTGTGGGATCCGTAATATTAATAACTGCTATGCCATAAGCGCTATCCGCAATGTACGCGTAATCTCCGCTAATGGAAACACCATGTGCGCTTCCAGCTGTGTCTTCGTAAACTGGCGTTCCTGGATTTGTCGGATCGGAAATGTCGATAACAGCTAAACCTGAACTTCCAGCAGCTATATAAGCATAATCTCCGCTTACATAAACGTTGTAGGCAAATCCCGTTGTATCTTCATAGACTGGAGTTCCGGGGTTTGTAGGATCGGATATATTAATAATTGCTAATCCTGAATTATAATCCGCTACGTAGGCGAAATCCCCGCTCACGTAAACACCATATGCGCTTCCGGTCGTGTCTTCATAGATTGGAAACCCAGGATTTGTTGGATCCGAAATATTAATGACCACTAAACCAAAACTTCCATCCGCGACATAGGCATAATTTCCGCTTATGTAAACATCATATGCTGTCCCATTTGTATCTTCATAAATAGGTGTGTCTGGGTTTGCAGGATCGGAAATATCAATGATTGCCAAGCCGGAAGTATCATCTGCGACGTACGCATAATCTCCACTCAAGTAAACACCACTAGCATCATCTGCTGTGTTTTCGTAGACAAGAGATTCCGGATTTGTTGGATCGGATATATCAATAACTGCCAATCCATAGCTTCCATCTGCGATATATGCATAATCTCCAGCTAAGTAAACATCACGCGAATAACCAGTTGTGTCTTCATAGGTCATTCTCCCTATTTTTGTAGGATCAGAAACATCTACAACTACAAAACCAAGGTTTCCATCCGCAATATAAGCGTAATTTCCTCTGACAGAAATTTCATACGCATAACCCATCATAGCTCTATACACGGGTAATCCTGGATTTGCTGGGTTAGAAATATCAATAGCAGCTAAACCTGCATCTCCACTTGCGACATATGCGTAATCCCCATTCACGTGAACATTAAACGCAACTCCGATGGTGTCTTCGTAGACAGGCGATCCTGGATTTATTGGGTCCGAAATGTCGATAACCGCCAAGCCTAAACTCCCATCCGCTACATAGGCGTAGTCTCCACTCACATCAACACCATATGAAATTCCAATGGTATCTTCGTAAACAGGCGTTCCAGGATTGGTAGGATCAGTTATATTGATGATCGCTAAACCAGAATTTTGATCCGCTATATAAGTGTAATTTCCTTTTACAATTAAGTTACGAGCAAAACCCGTTGTGTCTCTGTACACAGGTGTTCCTGGATTGGTTGGATCAGACACATTGATAACTGCTAAGCCGGAACCATAATCTGCCACATAAGCGTAGTTTCCACTTACGTAAACATCATAAGCAAACCCCGTTGTATCTGCATAAACAGGCGTACCCGGGTTTGTTGGATCACTCACATTGATAATCGCCAAGCCTGAACCATAATCCGCGACATAAGCGAAACCTCCACTCACATAAACTCCAAAAGCTGCTCCATCCGTATCTCTGTAGATGGGTGTTCCCAGGTTTGTTGGGTCTGAGATATCGATAATTGCCAAGCCTGAAATACTAGCTGCCAGATAAGCGTAATTTCCGCTCACGTAAACGCCATACAAAGTTTCGCTTATCCCTTGATAGATGAGTTCTTCGGGATCTAGAGGTTCGGAAATAACAATAACCGCCAAACCAGAAGCGTTATCTGCTACATAGGCGTAATCTCCGCTTATGTAAATATCGAGAGCATGTCCGGAAGTGTCTTCGTAGACTGGAGTTCCCGGATTTGTCGGATCAGAAATATCGATAATTGCTAAACCCGAAGATCTATCCGTAACATAAGCGTAATCTCCGCTCACAGAAACATCATATGCATATCCTGTCGTGTCTTCGTAAACTGGCGTTCCCGGATTTGTCGGATTGGAAATATCGATGACCGCAAGTCCTGAATCTCCGTCTGCTATGTAGGCGTAATCTCCGCTCAAGCACACACCATGTGAAGATCCAGTCGTATCTTCGTATACAGGCGTCCCGGGATTTGTCGGGTTCGAAATATCAATAACAGCTAGTCCGGAAGTGTTATCCGCTACATAAGCGTAATCTCCGCTTATGTAAACATCGAGAGCATGTCCGGAAGTGTCTTCGTAGTCTGGTATTCCCGGATTTGTCGGATCAGATATATTGATGACCGCTAATCCTGAAATATAATCTGCTACATAGGCATAATCTCCGCTTACAAAAACATCATAAGCATATCCTGTCGTGTCTTCGTAAACTGGTGCTCCCGGATTTGTTGGATTCGAAATATTGACGACAGTCAGTCCTGAATCTCCATCTGCCATGTAGACGTAATCTCCGCTCAGGTAAACACCTTGTGAGGCTCCTGTAGTATCTTCGTATACAGGTGTTCCCGGATTTGTCGGGTCGGAAATGTCGATAACAATTAATCCAGAAGAGTTTCCTGCTAAATAAGCGTAATCTCCGTCGACATAAACGCCATATACATTACCTGTTGTATCCTCGTAATATACAAGTGATTCTTGGGGTGTTCGTGTATTAAAAATGTCGATAGGAATATTATCATCGATAGGTACTTGAATATCTGTTTGTACATTTTTGAACAAATTTGGAATTACGAAAAACACCGACATAAATAAAATAAGCAGTAAAATATTATTTTTTTTTGATTTCTGCATTGATTTCCTCAATCCTTTTAAATTAGCTAAAAGATATTAACCTATTATTAAATCAACTTTATTGTTTATAAAGCATTTGATCAGTAACAGAAAGATGACAACTATCAAATACCCATAACATAACAGAAATATAGCTATAGCTACTATTTCAATGCTATAAAATTTAAAGAGTTCATTAAAAAAATAAAATCAGATTGGGCAAATTGAATAAAGAAAAAAAATATATAAAATTCGTTTCTATTATTTAATACTAAGTTTAATTAGAGTTGATTTTTAATATCTTTAAATCCTGATTCTATCCTCAAGCTAGCAAAACAATATGGTTATCTCCCTTATATGATTGACCGGTATTTTAAATTCTTAGGAGAAGCACAAACAATTCAACTCCTAAATGCAAATGAAAAACCACTAGCTATGTCAATAAGGGTTAATACGCTTAAAATAAATAAAGAAATTTTAAAAAATAGGCTGGAAAACAAAGGATTTAAGTTAGAGCAAATTGATTGGATACCTAATGGATTTAAAATCAGAAGCGCTCCATTAAATTTGGGGTCAACTCACGAATATCTACAAGGATATTATTATTTACAGAGTATTGCCCCTATGCTACCTGCTTTAATCCTTAACCCAATCCCTGGTGATATAGTGGTTGATATGTGTGCTGCTCCGGGTGGAAAAGCAACACATTTAGCTCAAATGATGAATAATAAAGGGAATTTAATCTTAATAGAAAGAAATCAAAAGAGAATAGCCGCATTAGAAACTAATCTTTTAAGAATGGGGATTATTAATTCAACCATCATAAATGATGACGCTGTAAATTTACCGAAAATGAATTTCAAAACTGATAAAATTTTATTAGACGCACCCTGTACTGGAGAAGGACTAATTAGACAAGATCCATCTAGAAAAAAAAGTAAAGAAATGAAAGATATTAATAAAATGAGCCTTATTCAAAAAAAATTGCTTGAATCTGGTTTGAAATCTTTAAAAGCTGGAGGAAAATTATTGTATAGCACTTGTTCGATCGCTCCTGAAGAGAACGAAATTGTAATAAATGAAGTTCTTAACTCATTGTCCGGTTATGAAATTGGCCAGCTTCAACACGCTTATGGTGAAAATGGATTTACGGAAGTATACAGCAAATCGCTTAGGGCTGATTTAAAATATTCACAAAGACTTTATCCTCATCTTCATGATACTATTGGTTTTTATCTCTGTTTGATAAAAAAGCTTCAATAGTCCGAACTCTAATGTGTAGCGTAGCAAAGTTAGTTTAAGTTTTATTTCATTGTTTCCTTCTCAAATATTGCCCTTTATCGCTAATATTTATAGCGAAAACATCGTTAGATTTAATTTTTGAAATTGTTTCATTATTGACTCGTGAAATACCTAATCCAACGATCTCATCAATATCATTAAAGATTATTAAGAAATCTTTCTCGTTTAAATTAAGAGGGCTTTTTTTGACCATATTCTTTAGTATATTATTTCCATAGAGAAATGATTTCTCTCCACTTTTAGTAAGACATAATTGTTTAAAATTGGTGAAGATGCCGTTTTTTTGTAAGTTCTCCACACCTTCCATGCTAATATAGAAAATACCCTTTTTTAAGAAGCCAAAATATAAACCCGCAGCGTAAATTCGATTTATATTATTAACCTCATTAATTAATTTCTGTTGATCACCTGTAATTAAGTAAATGGAAGGATAATCTTTTTGGGGGGTAGAATTAGTAATTAAGATGTAGAGCAAATTCTTAATATTTTCTAAAATGGGGCGTAATTCAGGAGATATAGTATTAAAAGTAGCGGCAATCATTGATGTTTCAATTGTATTAATCCTTCGAAAAATTCGTGTATTAGTCATTATTCGTTAAAATAAAAAGAGTTAAGAAGATTTATTATTATTAATCAATAAAGTTATTAAAAAATAGTGTTATCGAAAAATGGGCATACGGAAAATTGAAGACGAAATAGATTTAAGAGAAGCTATGAAGAAGAAAGCGGCGGAGCTTAAAATTAAAGATATGGAAGCAAAAGCCTCGACAGAAAATTTTACTAAAGAAAAGCTTACGGAATTAGCTAAAAACCATGGAGTTATTTTAGCTTTAACCCCTGAATTAAAGGAGGAAGTTAAAGCTCTACAAAAAAAGTTTAACATACCTACCTCTAAAATAATTACGGAACAAATTACAGAAAACGATGTCTTAAAGAAATTTTCAAAAATCGATCATGAGAGCTTGGGAATGCTCGCTTATCAAAGAATTTTGATGCAGAAGGAAGAAATTGGAGTTGGCTTATTACCGATTTCTAAAGTGTACGATCTCGTTAACACAGGCATTTTAAAAGGAATATTAGAGCTAAAGGATCTAGCTAAAGCTTTGAAGATGCTCAAGAAAAATCGCATAATTGATGATTTACAGGAACTTGATTCTGGTATCGTTATGGTTAGATTTTTTCCTGTCCAATACACAGGCGATCAGGTCAAGGTAGTTGGAGTTGCGAAAGAAAAAGGCTTCATTTCAATCGAAGATGTATGTATAGCGTTAAACTGGTCTCAAGATCGCGCAATGGAGACTTTAAAATCGTTAGAACAAACTGGCGTAGCAAAGTTAAGGGAGTCTCTATTAAAGGGAAAGCAGTGGTATTTTCCTTCTTTATGATTACTTTATTCTACCTTTATCTTAAACGAAATTTGCCCATCATCTAATGTAATAATCTTCCCCCTCTTTTCCTTCTCTAACATTTTAAAGATTGTGACAATGTCCTCATTAGGAAGATTACTAAATTCTTTATTAGATTCTCTGATTTCAAAAATTAAAATTGGTTCTAACGGAGAGATTTCCATAGCCCATTCGTAAATATCTTCAGCCCAGTTATCTAAACTTTTCCAATATATTCTCAATTTCTCTTTACTTTTAGTAAGCCATTCAGCTTGTTCCTTATTGATTAATTCTTCTGCTATTTCTTCCAAAGCTTTTTTGCGGTCCTCAAAGTTGGAAAACGGCTTCTCCGATTCTGTCTTCCTAAGATATAGTATGTGAAGAATTGCATAACGAGCATAGTCAAAAAGAACTTTTGACCATTCTTGTTTCCAAGACTCGTAATCTTTCAAGTCTGTTTTTCTATTTGGAAGAGAATACATGAAGATATACCTTTTTTCTTCCAGCCACGGGTAATCATTGAGTATCATTTCATAAGTTGAAACTTCTTTAGTTACTGCTTCTCTTTCCTTTACAATTTCTAATTCAAGTTCTCGTAGTTCTTTTTCTATATGAGCAGCGTTTTGTTCGTAGGCTTTATGATCAATTTCTCCAAGTTTTGATGTTAGAAAATCTTCGATCTTATTAAGGCGGGCTTCGATTTCTTCACTTGGAAGACCTTCGCTACTACTTTCTGATATTATATCTTCCGATTTTGTTTCAGCTTCTTTTAATTCCCTTTGTCTTTTAAGTTCTTTTAAACGCGCTAATTCTTTCCTTAGTCCGTCTAATTCTCTTTCTGGTTTTTCTTTAACTTCGTCAACTTCTTTAACAGCTTCGTCGGGTTTCTCTTTTTGGCGTTCCATATCCTACATCCTTGGTTGTTTTTAATACTCTCCGAATTCTGTTGCCCATTGTTCGTATTGATCTAGTGCCGAATCAGTAGTCATAGGTTTTACTTTCTTCAAAGTCTTCGTAAAATCTTGCAAATTAATATCCCTTACAATAATTTCTTGATCAGTGTTTTCTAGAAGTCCTCCCATATCTAATTCCCTTATGGGGATCATAATAACTTCTCGGCACACATTAGAGATATCTCTTCCAGAATATCCTTCCGCTCTAACTCCTAATTCGATAAAATCTTCCTCAGTTAGCGCCATATTGATGCCTGCTGTGTGAATTTTAAATATTCCAACTCTGGCTGTTAAATCTGGAAGTGGTACATACACTTTTTTCTCAAATCTGCTAAGCATAGCCGTATCAATATCCCATGGTCGATTAGTTGCTCCTAAAACTAATAAGGGTTTCTTAGAGCCCGATTTAATTCCTTGAATTTCGCTTAAAAGTTGAGTTTTAACTCTCCTTTCGCCTCCACCTTCGTGGCCTTCCCCTCTTTTAGTTGCGACTGAATCAATTTCATCCATGAAAATTAAACTAGGCGCTTTAATCCGAGCAACCTTAAATAAAGAACTAATCAGCTTCTCACTTTCCCCTAACCATTTACTTAATAGATCTGCGGAAGAGACGCTAAAAAAAGTGGCTTGACATTCGGTAGCAGCAGCTCTGGCAAGTAGAGTTTTCCCACATCCCGGCGGCCCAAATAATAATATGCCTGACCAAGGTTTTCTTGCTCCTGTAAATAAGTTAGGTTTCATTATTGGCAAAACTATTGCTTCCCTTAAAGCTTGTTTACTTCCTTCTAAACCCGCGATATCGGTCCATTTTACGTCAGGAGATTCTGTTAATATAGTTCCTGAAATCGAGTCAATTGTTTCTTGTTCCTCAGCGGAATATTCTCCCTCTTCAGGTAATGGTTCACCCTCTTTTGGTTCACTAGGTCTGCTAGAAGGTCGTCCTTTTTTAGCTCTAGGGCCACTTAAATGGGCTTTAAGTACGTTAGCACGATCTAAATATTGTTCGATTTGATCGTGACACTTTCTTACCATTATTGGATTTTTATTGTATTGTACGAATTGTATTAAAATTTCTGCAGCTCTTTGATATTTATTTAGAGCTTTCCGATAATGCCCATTTTCGTCCAATTCTACAGCTGCTTGCGCTTCTTGGACGGCAAATAAGTAAAGCTTACTATCAACACTACTCAACTGTGATAACCTTTTAAAAGTAATTATTTATCTTATCTATCTTAAAAAATTATTATTATTTATAGCTAAGCTAGTTCAATGTTTATTCTATTAATTAATTCTTTCAACTATATCAAATTTTCTTTTTAAAAAGGGATGTAAACATTGGTCTACAACAAAGAATTATATAATCTTGATTTTTCTTATATTATATAAAATAAATAATAATTGATGAAATAAGATGGGTTTTCTCAAGGATATGAGTAACTGGCTCTCAGGAGGCAAGAATAAGAATACTGTTCGTTCAGCAACAGTTAAGCTTAAGGTTTTTAATAAAAGGCTTATGAGAAACACAAAAAGAATGGAAATGACTGCTAAACAAGCTAGAGATAAAGCTGTACGACTTAGAAAGGCTGGTGATATGGATGGATCCGAATTTCACGCGCGCAATTATCTTCAAGTTAAAAAGCAAGCTCGAGCAATTGACCATTTCAGGACTAATTTAGAGGGTATGGTGTTTAAATTAGAGCAAGCTAATGCAGTTAAAGATATTTCCGATATTATGAAAGGCATTGCCAGTAGCTTAGGAATGTTAAAGGCTCAATTCTCAGTACCTGAACTTACTGAATTAATGACAGATATCGGTGTCGATATGGAAGAATTTGAAGTAACTCAAGAGATTACATCAGATGGAATAGATAATGTGACTTTAGATACAGCTGTCACAGATAGCCAAGTTAAAGATATTTTAGGTGAAATTGATGCTGAAATCCAAGTAGAAGTAGGTGGAGCTTTACCATCTATAGATCCTGATGGAAAAGTAAAAGAATTGGAAGATGAATTAAATAAACTGAAGTCGAGAGATTAGTTTTCCTTTTTTTTTTAAGTTTCTCTTACTCATTATCAAGCAAAGTTATTTAAGTTTAAACACTATTTTTATAATATTCTTAACCTCAAGTTATATAAGTGCTATATATGAATCCAGAAGTAATCGCGATTGGAAGTTGCACGCTTGATTGCATGTTACAAGTTAAAGATATTCTTAGATTTGAATTATTGGATAAAGATATCATTAAAAAATATACTGCAATCGAATACAGCCACAAATTGAACGTAGACGGGGTTTTATTTGTCCCAGGAGGTTCAGCTGCTAATATTTCGTCAAATTGTGCGATGTTAGGCTTAAAAAGTGCATACATCGGAATATTAGGTAACGATTTCTCAGCAAATATTTGTCTAGATGACATGAAGAAACGGGGTGTTGATCTTTCAAACATCGTTCAAACTGATGACGATTGTACTGCATTTTCAGTGATATTAAAAACCGAATGGGGAAAAGACAGAAGTATTTTGGCCTATAAAGGCGCAAATAATTTGCTTACACCTGAACATGTCAAAGACAAATTTTTTCAAGATATTAAAGCATTTGCTTGGACTTCTTTAACGACTGAAAGCGGTTGTAGAGCAATTGAAAAAGCTCTTAATCTCACGTTAGAAAACAATGGAAAAGTGTTCGCAGCTCCAAGTATGTCGATCATTAAAAATAGTCCAAATTGGGCTAAAACTTTAATCTCACACTCAGATGTCGTATCCTTAAACAAAGAAGAAGCCCAAGAATTCACTGAAGAATCCGATACAGTTCCAATGATTCATAAATTTTTAGATATGGGAGTAAAATTAATATCAATAACTGATGGACCGAATGGCTCCATAATATCAGATGGTCAAACCATAGTTAATAGTTCAATTTACGAAGGACCTGTTGAAGACACTACCGGTGCAGGAGATGCTTTTCTTAGTGGCCTTTTAATCTCTCAATTAAACGGATTTACTTTAGAGAAATCTTCTAAGATGGCTACAGCTATGTCATATTTAGAAAGTAAAGAGATTGGCGTTCGGGAGGGTTTACCTAACAGTTTAGAGGAATTAGAAGATTTTATTAATAGCAATTCAATTAAACAGATTGTTTCAAAAATTGTTTAAGTAGGATACAAGGTCTATCAAATTAAAAAAAATTCGAAAATTTTTTTACATCTAGATTGCTATAAAAAATAAATAATTTTTTAATTTCTTAATATACTTAAATATTATAAAATTAGACTCTTATAGAGCTGCGCTGCTAGTATAGGTCGATTGATTTTTATCAGTCGAGTAGAATGGTAAGTATGCCAGGTTGCCATGGTTACATTACTTCAATGTTTCCGTAAAAACTTGGCGACCCGGGTTCAATTCCCGGGCGGCGCACTTTTTCATTATTCTTAACACCCATATAAAAAATCCTTGATCATTAGATGTAATTTATGAGGAGATGAGGAAATAATAAATGGATGATAAAGAAGTTGGTAAATATTGGGATGAAAATGCAGAGAATTGGATTAAACTCGCTAGATTAGGATACGATAAATGCCGAGATTTAATTAACTCTCCAGCCTTTTTTAAAATGCTCCCAGACATAGCAAATTTAGACGGTTTAGATATTGGATGCGGGGAGGGATATAATACGAGAATTGCAGCAAAAAAAGGTGCTAAGTTAACAGCAATTGATATTTCGGAAGTATTTATTGCTTCAGCAAAAGAAAGCGAAAAGCAAGAACCGTTAGGAATTAAATATCAAGTTGCAAGTGCTATAGATCTACCATTCCCAGACGAATATTTTGATTTTGTTATAGCTACAATGAGTTTAATGGATATTTCGAACACTGAGAAAGCATTATCAGAAGCCTTTAGAGTCATAAAACCTAACGGTTTCTTCCAATTTTCAATTTCTCATCCGAGTTTTATAATAACAAACTCAAATTGGGTCAGAAATGATGAAGGAAAGAAAACTGGTCTTATTGTATCAGACTACTTCAAACAATTTGATGGTGAAATTGAAGAGTGGATATTTGGAGCTGCTCCAAAAGAAATGACAGAAAATATGAGAAAATTTAAGATTCCCCGGTTCACCAGGATTCTATCAGATTGGCTCAATATGTTAATAACAGAAGGATTTGTTTTGGAGGAATTTTGTGAACCTTTTCCTGACAAGGAACTGTTAATAAAATATCCCGAGGAGTATGGTAGCAAGATTATACCTTATTTTTTAATCATTCGATGTCGAAAACCAGATAACCAATGAAATACTTACCTGATGTTATTTTTATTTTTTTATTAATTTATATCCAAAATTGCTATTTTCTCGCAATATAATCGATCATTCCCCAAGTAGCATCACGCTCGTAAAAATGTTCAATTCTAATTTGCTTATAAATAATTTCGAATTTTGAAAAATAAGCATCTCCTTCATCGTGCTTAAGATATGTATGGAATACTTGTTCTCCGTCGAATTCTTCCATAAAAATACCTGGACTTGTTTCTATTCCACATTCGTAACCAGAATCATCTACAGAAAGCAAATTCACATAGATTAAACCACCCTTTTTGACGACTCGGAGCATTTCATTAATTGCTACACTAATATCTTCTTGATTCATATGGAATATTGTATTGTAGGAGTACGCAAATCCGAAAGATTCAGATTCGTACGGCAAGCTCCTCATATCACCCCTATTAAATTGGATATTTAAACCATTTTTTTTGGCGTAATTTTCTGCCCTTTTCATGTGTTCTTCTATAATTTCGATTCCATAAGATTCAAATCCATTCGTAGCAAAAAACGCGATTTTAGGGAAATTCCCACCTGCACCACAATCTAGTATCTTTCTTTCCACTTTAGTGTCGAGAGCATAATCAAGAAATGTATGTAATGGTGCTGGGAATATTTTATGAGACAATTTAATTCCACTCTCTTTAATAGTAATTAATTTAATTGTAGTATCTTATTAAACCATTCTAAAACTGATCACTAGCTTTCTTCGTGAAAGGTGGATTTCACGATC
>Ga0114922_10001488_pt1 | contig 22379 bp, 9 predicted proteins | sample AartaG_FD_100975 | JGI IMG/M metagenome (GOLD analysis project Ga0114922, IMG submission 100975) | Deep subsurface microbial communities from Aarhus Bay to uncover new lineages of life (NeLLi) - Aarhus_00045 metaG | ecosystem: Environmental > Aquatic > Marine > Oceanic > Sediment | place: Aarhus... | reverse complement strand
GCCCGCAGCTTCGCAGCCCGAAGAGTTGGCTCACCACCCGCATTGTGCGCCGCATCGCCCGCGCGCTCGGATACGGCCCGAAGAGCCGCGCTCCCCTCAGGCTGAGCACCTCGTGCCGCTTGGGATCGTGCAAGCCCCTCGTCTGCTTGAAGCGCCCCGGCAGCGGCACTTGCGCGTCCCTGGGCAGGTCCCGCACCACCGTCAGCCGCGGGTACAGCTCGTCCGTCAGCAGCAGATACGGGTAGCTCTTGTCGTCGGCCAGCTTGATGTTGTAGCGCGGCTCGCGCTCCTTAATGAGGTTGTACTCCAGCGCGAGGGCCTCCAGCTCCGAGCCGGTGACGATGACATCGAAGTCCCTGACCCGGTCCAGCATGGTGCGCGCCCACGGCGAGAGTTGCTCGCTGGGCCGGAACCACTGCTGGAGCCGCTTGCGCAGCGACGAGGCCTTCCCCACGTAGATGACCTCGCCGACGGCGTCAAGCATAATGTACGCGCCCGGCTCATCGGGCGCCCGCTCCAGCTTCTCTTTGATTGCCGCCAACATCGGCTCCCACCGAACCTCCTGCCGCTAGCTCGTTCCCGCGCGCTGTCGAAGCTCCTCGATCTCGTCGCGAAGCTCCGCCGCACGCTCGAACTCCAGCTCCTCGGAGGCTGTCCGCATCTCGTCCTCCAGCGCCGCGATGAGGGCATCCAGGTCCGCGGCCGCAAGCTCCCCGACCGCCTCAGCGGGCACCATCCTTGCCGCCTGATCGGCGGCCTGCTCATGAGCCCGGATCGTGTCGCGCACCGCCTTCTGGATCGTCTGCGGTTCGATGCCGTGCGCCTCGTTGTAGGCGATCTGCTTGCGCCTGCGCCGCTCGGTCTCCTCGATGGCCCTGCGCATGGAGTCGGTCATCTCGTCGGCGTACATAATGACCTTGCCCTCGACGTTGCGGGCCGCCCGGCCCATGGTCTGAATCAGCGAGGTCTCCGAGCGCAGGAAGCCCTCGCGGTCCGCGTCCAGAATCGCCACCAGCGACACCTCGGGCAGGTCCAGCCCCTCCCGCAGCAGGTTGATGCCCACCAGCACATCGAAGGTCCCCAGCCGCAGGTCGCGCAGCAACTCGGACCGCTCGATGGTCTGGATGTCCGAGTGCAGGTAGTGCACCCGAATGTCCAACTCCGCCAGGTAGTCGCTCAAGTCCTCGGCCATCCGCTTGGTCAGCGTGGTCACCAGGACCCGCTGCCCGCTCTCCACCCGCGCGCGTATCTCGCCGATCAGGTCATCAACCTGGCCCCGGGTGGGCCGGACCTCGACCTCGGGGTCCACCAGTCCCGTCGGCCTGATGACCAGCTCAGCCACCTGTGAGGCGCGCTCCATCTCGTACGGCCCGGGCGTCGCGGAGGTGTACAACACGTGCGCGGCCCGCCTCTCCCACTCCGTGAAGGTCAGTGGCCGATTGTCCAGCGCCGAGGGCAGCCGGAACCCGTGCCGCACCAGATTCAGCTTGCGCGAGAGGTCCCCGTGGTACATCGCCTGTATCTGCGGTATGGTCTGGTGCGACTCGTCCACCACGACGAGCTTATCCTCCGGGAAGTAGTCCATCAGCGGCGACGGCGGCTGTCCCGGCCGGCGTCCGTCCAGGTGGCGCGAGTAGTTCTCGATCCCCTGGCAGTAGCCGACCTCCCGCATCATCTCCAGGTCGTAGAGTGTGCGCTGCTCCAGGCGCTGGGCCTCCAGCAGCATCCCCTCGCGGTGGAAGTACTCCAGCCGCTCGGCCAACTCCTTCATTATCTCCCCGATGGCACGCTCAAGCCGGTCGCGCGAGGTGACGAAGTGTGTCGCCGGGAATATCATCGCCCGCTCCTTCTCCTCCACGATCTCCCCGGTCAGATGGTCGAGCGTCATTATGCGCTCGATCTCCTCGCCGAACATCTCCACCCGCGTCACCAGGTCCTCGTCCATCGGCGTTATCTCCACCACGTCGCCGCGCACGCGAAAGGTCCCGCGCCCGGAAACCATGTCGTTGCGGTTGAACCGCATATCCACCAGCCGCCGCAGCATCTCGTCGCGGTCTATGCGCTGGCCCCTGCGCAGCGTCAGGGTCCCTTCCTCGTACTGCTGGGGGGAGCCCAGCCCGAAGATGCACGACACCGAGGCGACCACCACGACATCTCGTCGCTCCATCACCGCCTGTGTCGCCGAGTGCCGCAGCCGGTCAATCTCATCGTTCACCTGCGAGTCCTTCTCGATGTAGGTGTCGGTCGCCGGCAGGTAGGCCTCGGGCTGGTAGTAGTCGTAGTAGCTCACGAAGTACTCGACCGCGTTGCTGGGGAAGAACTCGCGGAACTCGGCGCAGAGCTGCGCCGCCAGCGTCTTGTTGTGCGCGATGACCAGCGTGGGCCGCTGCACGGCCTCGATGATCTTCGCCACCGTGTACGTCTTCCCCGATCCGGTGATACCCAGCATCACCTGGTGGCGGTAGCCCTCCTCGATGCCGGCGGCCAGGCGCTCGATTGCCTTCGGCTGATCGCCGGTGGGCTCGAAATCCGCTACGACCTCAAAGCGTGGCATACTTCCTGCCCCGAGCCTCCCTGCTTGACGCACACCCGAAAGCTCCGGCCGCCGCACGGGGGCCGGAATCACACCAGAGGACCTTCCTGGGCCTATGATACCACAAGGCCGGGGAGTTGTGTATCGCACACGGCTTCTCTGGGGAAGCGCCCAAGCCGCTCAGAACGTGGTCAAGCCCCCGTAGCCGCCCAGCTCCAGGGAGATGGTATCGCGCTCCTCCGACCAGCGCAGACCGATCTCGCGGCCGGCCAGCTCCCGCGCGACCGTGATCTGGAAGTCATCGTAGCTCCCCTCGCTGAACCGGTAGTACGAGGCCGCCAGCCCGATGCGCCACTTCCGGCGGGGGTGGTAGTCGAGCAGCCAGTAGAGGTAGGCATCGTCGTCCGGCAGCTCGTAGGTGCCTGACAGGTAGCTGTGCCAGCGGGCCCCATGATACCATCGCACGTGCAGGCCGAAGAGGTGCTCCAGGCCGCGCGAGTGGTCCCCGCTGGTGAACTGCGGCGTATAGGAGAGCCGCATAGACGCGCTGCTGCTGATGACCCGGCGCAGGCGAAGCTGCCCGCGTATGCTCTCGCGGCGATAGCCGCCCGTATCCCAGGCGAAGAGGTTGCTGATCGTGGGGGTCAGTGTCGTGCGCTCGTCCAGGTGCTTGCGGGGGAAGTCCAGGGCCGCATAGATCTCGTGCTCACCCACCAGCCCGTGGTCGAAGCCCGCGTAGTGCCGCAGCCCGACCGCGGTGCCCAGGCGATAGCTCGCCTTCCATCGTCCAAGCGGCTGGCTGTGCGTGAGCCAGTCCGCGCTTGCGCCGTACGACTCATCGTACCACCGGGGCCTCTCAAAGTGAGCGCGCAGGTTCAGCCGGTAGGCCTCGTCCCACTGATACACGCTCGCGTCGGCAAACACGCTGTGATGCTCCGGCAGGTAGACGTTGAAGTGCCCCTCCCGGCCTCCCCACAGCCTGCGCGAGTCCCGCCACTCCATCCCCCAGTCCTCGCGCGGCAGGCCGCTGACCGTCACCGTGCCCTCGGCATCGCCTTTGTCGTAAGCCTCCTCCAGCGCCAGCGACCACTTGCTGCGCGCCACCACACTGCCGCCCACCGCCGCGTGTTGCAGCTTGATTGACCCGGTGCTCTCCTCGCTCACCCGGTAGAAGAACGGGAAGTCAACCGCAATGTCGCCGTCGGAGTTGACCCCGAACACCTGCGAGTGCGTGGTCCCCGTGTAGCCGGGCATCGCGACCACCCAGTACTTCAGCAGCTTCATCACGCGCTGTCCGTCCGCGTACACCGAAGCGTGCCGCAGCACGAGCTTCTCATAGGGGAACACCGAGATGCTGCGCGCTATTGCCCACATCTGAGCATCAGCCGTATCTAGCTGGAACGCCTCCTCCGGCAGCTCCGCCGGCGGCTCGATCTCTTCGAGGGTGTAACCATCGAAGAATGTCCTCTCCTCCTGTGTCTCGCCGAACCACCTGATCGCTCCCCAGCCGGACCCGATGTCATAGTACAGGTCCAGCCCGTGCAGTGACGCCTCCCCGGATGTGACCTTCACCCCGGCTCTTGCTCCGGTCGCCTTGATTGTCAGCCTGACCGGGTCAACCTGCGCCGCATCGTCCGCCTCTATGCGCAGCCCCCCGAATGTGATGACAGCGTTGTCCCGCGCCTCGATGAGCCCCAGGTCCATCGCGTAGCCGACCCACGATCCCCGCACGTGAATCGCTTGCGCTTCCGCTTCCGCTGCGGCGCCCTCCTCCACGAAGTAGACGTAGACCTCATTCGAGCTTCCAGTCCCCAGCGCCTCGACCCGAATCCTGGCCCGCCCAACCTGGGTGCTGCTGGCAAAGACCACCGCGAAGCCGTTCGCCGTCGGCACTCGGAGGTCTGTTCGCCGCTCTCCCCCGCCTCGACTCAAATGACCGCCCTCTATGTGAAAGAGTATCTCCGTGCCATCGGCAGCCGGTCGCCCTTGAGGGTCGCGCACCTCGGCCCGAATCTGCGCCATGGACTTCCCGTCGGCGGGGACTCGTCGGGGGGTCACGGATAGTTCGATCCTGGCCTGCCCTAGAGCGGGCACTTGCGCCCGCGCGCTTTCGCAACAGCCAGCCAGCAGCACGACCGCCGAGATGCAGATCACGCCGGGGACGCGGCCGAGCAGGACGCGAAATGATGCCACCCGCGGAACGCGTCCATCCCGCGGGTGGCGGCTGTCTCCGAACCTGTCTCGCAACATTCTGCCTCGGTCCAACACCTCAATCCGGGAAGGTCACCTGATCGAAGTTCGCCCACGCCGAGGGCCCGGACGTGGTGTACTGGGCCCGGATGCGGTAGGCGTAGGTGTTGCTACCGGTGACGTTGAAGTCCGCGAAGCTGGTGTCGTTCGCGTCAACGTTGCCGTTGTCAATGAAGTTCCACGCGGTGCCATTCACCGCGCGCTGTATCTGGTAGCGCAGCACCACCAGCGATGTTCCCGGCGGGGCCTGCCAGTGCAGTCGGATGCTCGTGGGCTCAATGTCCATTGACAGCGGCACCGGGGCCACCGCGTCCGGCGAGTAGCCGGTGGCCGGGTGGCTGGTGGAGTCATGCGCCGCCATTGCCAGGCCTGCCACGATCAAGCCCGCGATGATCCACTTCCAGGTGTTGGAGGATCGCTTGCGCGCGACCCCCGCCATCTCTGCCGCCGGCTTGCCGGCGAGCACCTGGGCGGCCTTCCAGGCCGCCTTCTTGATCGCCTCGTGCAGCAGCGGGCTGTCGCTGCCCGTGTAGCCCGCTCTCTCCAGACTCTGGCCCGAAACCCCGAAGCTGCTGCTCACCACCGGCTTCTCCACCACCTGCCTGCTCTCCAGGTCAACATTCGAGGCTACGTCGTAGGTCTGCCCGGCCAGCACCACCTCGAAACGCCGAGGCTCCTCCTGAACCGTGATGGAGGTTATCATCGCCAGGCACACCTCGTCCACTCCAAGCGCGTAGCCGATCTGGATGGCCTTGACGGGATCGGCCACCTCAGCCTCGACGTCCACCGAGCGGATCTGCCCCTCCTTCACCGCGCGCCTGACCATCGGGGAGCTGGCCGAGAACTCCGCGCAGCGCAGGCCCGTGGCCTCCGCGATCGCCATTTGCAGCGCCGAGGTCATCCGGTCCGCAGCGTCCGGATGGCCGCCATCACTTCTGTCCAACACCGGGAAAAGCAGGAGCATCCCTGCCACCGCTTGTGCCTCTGCCGGCGTCACAAACCCGACCGGCAGTGACAGGGCCATCATCGCGGCCATCAACAGGATGCTCACCGGGCGCGCCAGCTTGCTCGATCTGATCGCTGTCATCGTGCATTTCCCCTATTTGCTCGGCTCTGGTGTGACCCCATCTCCTGCCGGCCCGCCCAAAGTCCAGGACCGCCTATCGCCACACTTGCGCGGTGCGAATCACGCTCATACTCTCGCCCGTATCAGGCGACCGCGCCGTCACCTGCACCACATACAGCCCCGCGGGCACCCTCATCCCGCGCTCGTCCACTCCGGACCACACCACTGTGTTCTGTCCGGCTGCGCAGGCCTTGTCCACGGCCACCCGGCGCACGATTCGGCCCGCGATGTTGCGCACCTCCACGTCAACCTTCGCCTCGGCGTTCAGCGTGTAAGCGACCGCGACCCCACCCACGTCCACCTGCGCGCAGGTCACGCCCGTCAGCCCAAGGGTTGCCCCCGCTCGGGGCCGCACCAGGACCCTGAACTGCCGCGCGCCGCCCACGCCGGGGTTGTACGTGTACGCGCCGCTCGTGCGCATGTACGTCCTGCGTCCCGCGCTCACATCCTCCAGCGTCGCCACCAGATCCCTGGGCAGCTCCGCGGACAGGGAGGGCCACCTGATTGTCACCGGCGCGCCCGCGGCCTCGGCCACGACCGTGAAGGCCCAGGTCCGCTCGCCTCCGCCATCTGCCTTGACATCCACCAGGTAGGGAGCACCGCTGAAGTCTGCGCCCATCGTGAAGAACGCGTCCAGCGTCGGGCCTGGCCTGAACACGGACGGTGGGCTTGGGACATCGGCAAGGTCCACGCCGTTCTCCGCGCTCGCAGAGACGCCGAAGCTGCGTCCCGTTCGGCTCTGACCCGCTGCCGCCACCTCCAGGCCCACCCGCCACCCGTCGTCCTCATCCCCGGGCACGGTCGCTTCAGCCACTGACGCCGGCCCAAACAACGTCGGCGGCGGGAACAGCAGCGTTATGTCCGCGTAGCTCAGCAGCCAGTACCCGTGGTAGGGCACAACCTCCGTCTGCTGCATTGACGTCGCCCAGGTGTACTCGTTCGCCTCCGCGTCATACGCGTACAGCACGGGCAGCAGCAGGCCTCGCGTGATCGCATCGGCCATGGACCACTCAACGCCCTGCGGCCCGATCACCCGTATCTTGTAGAAGCCCAGCGGCACCACGAAGGGATTGCCGATCTGGTTCCAGCCGGCCTCCAGCGGCACCCCGTAGGTCTGGTTGGCCGGGACCGGCTGCGCCGTCGGCGGCAGCACCACGCTCTCCCGGTTCTGGTTCAGCAGCCAGTAGCCCCTGCCCGGCGCGATGTTCCCGGTCCACGGATCCGGATACGCCCTGTAATCCTGACTGGTCGGGTTCCACCGCCACAGCGCCACCGGCCCGCCCGGGAATACCGAGTCCGTCAGGCTGCCAAAGACGTTTGACGCATCCGAGTTGACAAACTCATACGGCACCGAGAGCATCTCCAGGCCCACCAGCGAGGGCAGCGGCGATATGACCGGGATCGCCGGGATGCTGATCGTCCTGCTCACGACCTTGCCCATGGGGCCGGTGAACTTCACCTCGGCCCACCCCGGACGCAGGGCCGTGGCCCGCACCATCCACTGCGCCTGCGGCAGCGGCGCCTGATTTCGGTTTATCACGCCCAGGTTGATGGTGCGCGGTTGCGTGTCCGGCGAAAGCTCGAGCCCGGAGGGGAGACTGATGCGCACGCCCGCATTGATGATCGGCCCCGCCCCGAAGTTGTCCAGTAGCGCCGTCAGCGGGAAGGGCGACTGCCCACTCTGATCCGTCAGGTAGTACTGCTCCACCTGCGGCGTCGAGGGGTCATCCGCGGCCACCACATTCAGCTTCGCCGGCGCATACGCCGCCAGCGCGTACGGCGGATCGTAGTCAACCGCGGCCGCGCCCAGACCATAGTACGTGACATAGCGGCGGCTCTGACCGGGCCCGAGCTGGCGCTCCTCCCACTTCACCGCGTAGGCCCAGTCCTCGCCGGTCAGGGCGGCGCCAGGGTTAGGCACGAAATCGAACTGATTCGTCATCCCGATGTTCCGGTACTGCCCGAAGCCAATCTCGTCGGGCAGGCCGGCACTCTCGGTCGCTATGCTCGCGTTGTGCACTTCCGCCGCATCCACCGTCCCCCTCACGGCCACCAGCGGGTTGTCCACGTCGTCGTAGCTCACCCAGGTCTTGGGCATAACCTGACCCGGGTAGTTCGGGTCAGGCATCTTCGCTTCGGCCGAGATCACCGAGCCATCATCCAGCACGATGTAGGTGCCGTCCCGATCGGAGGCTCCGCCGAACCGGGCGTCAATCATCACTCGCAGTCCGACGGCGTGTGAGGCCGCGGTGTCGTTATAGACGATGTACTCCAGCATCACCGCATCGTGCACCAGGGCGAAGGTGTGCCGGACGCGCAGCATCGGCGCTCCCGCCACCGGGTCCGCCCCGGTCGGGTCAAGGTAGGCGATTCCCGATACGTCGCGCGCGCCGGCCACCGGCGCCTGTTGCCACCACACGGGCAGGGCCGCGGGGTCCGTCGTCGCCGACTGCCCGTACATCAGGTCGTGGATGTCGAAGAGGCCACCGGTGCCGGTTCCTTGCTGGTAGTCCACCGAGATCGTCAGCTTGGAGGTGAAGTCCAGCAAGTTCCAGGTGGTGCCGCCTAGGTACGCCGCGCTGGCGATCGGCAGGTTCTCGTCGCCCGCTACCAGAGGGCTACCACCGGCCGCTACGGTGGAGCCGGTCCACAGTTGGAAGCGCCCCGCCGGCCGATAGACATAGGTCGGCCGGGGAGGGGTGCCGGTGGTGCCGACCTGGATCAGCCTGGGGTCGGCCACGAGCAGCCGCGTGAGGCCCGCTGGATGCATAACCTCGATTGCATAGGTCTGCGCCTGGGCGACGTGCGACGCAAGCAGCAGTGCGCAGAACACCCATCCCGACAGCGCCAACTGCTTTGCTGCAATTCTGCTCCAGTGATTGCCTTGCCATGCCACCGGGCAGTCAGCTCCTCTCGTACCCAGGCGATTATCGCATAATCTCGAACGGCCGGATCCCCTGCACGGTCTGCCCATCTTCCGCTCGCGCCGTGAGCCGCACCAGGTAGCGGCCCGCCGGAACCGGGCTGCCGAACTGGCTCATCCCGTTCCAGACCAGGCTCTGCTGCCCGCCACCCTCAACCCGTCGCGGCGTGAACATCTTCACCAGCCGGCCCGCGATGTTCCTCACCTCGACCGTCACCTCCGCCGTCCTCGAGACCGCGTAGGTGAACACCGCCCCGCCTCCGGCCGCCCTCGCCGCCGCCACGCCGCTCAGCGTCAGCATCCGGTCGCTCCCCGTCTCGGCCCGGATTCTCAGGTGGCGCACACACCCCTCAGGCCCGCTGCGGAAGCGATATGCCGAGGCAGTCCGCATATACACCTGCCTGCCGCCGTCCAGGTCCTCCAGAACCAGCTTCACCTCGCCGGGCACCTGGGCGTTCAACTGCGGCCAGGTGATCTCGACCTCGCTGTCAGCCAGTTCGCAGAGCACCTCGACATCCCACTGACCGCTGTCCGTTGTTCCTCTTACGTCCTTGGCGTAGCGCCCCGCGTGCCTCCCCCAGCCCGGTCGCGGCATATACATCTGGAGCGTCCCCACCAACGCCGGCGGCTCCGGCACATCGTGGGCCGGGTCATATCCCGCGCTGGCGGCCGAGCTGACGCCGACGTAGTTGCTCGGGTCTTGATACCCGCCCGCGCGCACGCACAGTCTAACCAGCCAGCCATCGGCTGCGGCCTGGGGCTGCGCACTCGTCGGCTGTGCCGCAGTGCCCATGCCGCCGCCGTAGACGAGAACCCGCGTGTCCTGGTTCACGTGCAGCCAGTAGCCCTTCATCGGCTCCAGCGCCCCGGCCGTCGGGTCCGTCGTGAAGCTGTAGTAGCCGCCCTGTCCGCCGCTCGGGCCCACGTAGTCGAACAGCACCCCCTCCGTCACCCCCGCATCAATCGCCTCGCGCAGGTCCTGGCGCACGCCATCGGTCACGAACTGCACGGTGCCCCAGTTCACAGGCTGCTCATAGGGATTGCCGATGAGATTCCAGCCGCGAGGCCGATGTTGCCCGTAATAGAGCCTGATGTGCGTGCTGGGGATATCGTCCAGGGTCATCCCCTCTATCGCCAGCACCGCCGTCTGCGGCAGGCTCAAGAAATACGCCAGCCCTGCCGGCGGATACGGCACCGTGCGATCGTCCATATTCGCCTGCGTGCAATCCGGCGGCACCAGGCTCGCCCGCGTGTCGGGATAGAAGTGATACTTGAGCTTACCCTCGTCCTCCGGCCACCAGCGCACCATCGCCAGGTCCGCCAGCGGCGTGCCCAGAACCACGCTCGGGTCGGTTACCGCCAGATCGCGGTACGGGAACGATACGATATGCACGCCTCCGGGGATGGTCGCCGAGGCCACGCGGAAGTTCGTGACTGCGCTCGTCGCCTCGTTCGCCGAGTAGTCCGAGCAGTCTATGATGATCATGTGGTTCGTGTGGGCCAGTGGGCCGTTCGCGTTCCACCAGTCACCATCGGGGTCCGGCCATGACAGCCTGCCCGTGGCCGCATCGTAGGGGTCGGGCTGCTGGCCGGGGCTGCTGCCATTGTAGACCTCTATCTGATTCAGCTCTATCCTGATCGTGGTCGGGTCAACGCCGCTGCCATCGTCCTGGATGAAGGCGGTGAGCGTCGGCGTCGCGGTTGTGATGGTCTCGCCGTGGCGCGGGAACGCGATCGTTATCGTCGGCGCCCGGCTGTCCACGCCCGCCCGCAGCCGCAGACGACCCTCACCGTACTGATTGTTGGGATCGGGCTCCGGCTCCCCGGGCAGGTCCAAAGCCAGGTCATTGAGTATCTTCTCGACCTCATCGGCGGTTCTCAGCGCGTCCTCAGAGAACACCAGCGCGGCCGCACCCGCCACGTGCGGTGCCGCTGCTGACGTACCGTAGAACGGAGAGAGGCCCGGGTCCTGCGCTGCTAGGCTCGTTGTCACCGCATCCGGCGCGGTTATGTTGGGCTTGATGATCTCCGGATGGCCCGCCACCGGCCCCTGGGAGCTGAAAGGCTCCAACCCGTCTATGGGCACCATCACGGTCGCGTTAGGGTCTACCGCCCCGCGCGTGGCGCCTACCGCGTAGGCGCCCGTCGCTTCGGCCGGGATGAGCAAGCTCGACTCGGGGACCTGATGCTGGGTCTCCACGTCATAGTCCGGCAGGAAGAGCTGGAAGAAGTCCCCCGGGTTGGCGGGTCCTGCATAGTACTCGATTTTCAGACCGTACTGGCCCTCCACAGCTATCGTGGCCAGCAGCGCGTCCGCCGGTGGATCGTCCCCGTTCTGGCTGTAGCCCGAGCGCGCGATCTCCGCATCGGACCCGTCAACCAGCACCAGGTCGAAGTCGTGGTTGGTCAGTCCGGTCGGAGTGGTCTGATACCAGCTAAGGAACGCCTGGAAGACGCCGGGGAACAGGTAGACATCAATCGTCTCGTCGCCGCCGCCGAACTCGTTCAGGCCGTCGCCATCTGCATCAGTGAACTGCCCCTGGTAGTGGCGCTCGGCGTGGTTCCCGGCCGAGTTCACCCAGAACAGCCCGGCCGCGCGCGCGCGGTTGACCTCCTGCGACTCCGGGTGCGTGCCGTCGTAGGGCCCCCCAAAGCTGCCCAGCGACATCAAGCTGACATCGAAGCCCTGGTTGACCACGTACTCCGTAGCCATCTCCACGGACATATCCGTGTCAACCGCGATGAGCGTCATATTGCACATCGGCGCCATGTCCGCGACGATCTCGGCGCACGCAGTGCCGTGGTAGTCCGTGCCCATTGTCCCGCCGGAGGCGAACGAGATGGTACTCACGCCCGGCGGTATCTCTGCGTTGGCGTAATCGGCAAAGCCCATGTCAAGTATTGCCACGTCCGCACCGGCGCCGAACATCCCTGCCGCGTGGTATGCGGTCGCTCCGCACAACTGCACTCCTTCGCTGTAGTTCGCCCCGTAGCCCTGGAGCGGGTACATATACCGGGGCGGCCGCACCTGCGATACCTGCGGCAGGCCCGCCACTGCCGACAGGCTGCTCGCCGGCAGCAAAGCCTGCACGCGCCGGTCACGCCGTATCTGCACCTGTCCCCCGTAGGGCGCCAGCGAGGTGTTGGCCGCGGCTGCCTCGCTGCGGAACTCCACCACCACCAGCACCATGTCCTCGGGCCCCTTGGCAGGCAGCGGGAACGCGAAGGGCAGCACCTCCCCGCGTGCTGCTGCCACCGCCAGCGTCCGCAACGGCCCGGCCAGGTCCTCCAGCGCGGTGCCCTGGGCCGCCCACCCCGTTCCCACCCCTGACGTCGCCGACAGGATCAGTGCCAGTGCAACGAGATAAGGGGAGACATATCGGTGACGAAGCCGACTCACTTTGACTCCTCCTTCTCGAGGATGGGGACAGTCACCTTGGGTCACTGTCCCGCCCCCGAGCCTTGGAGCGCCTGCTGCAACTAGGTTTCCTGCACTACCGCCTTCACCACCGGGGGCTGCACTGTCGCCCCGCTGCCGTCCGTATCTTCGCGTTCTGCCTTCCGCTCCATCAAGTCCCGCAATCTATGCAGATAGGCCCTCAAGAACGCCCCCCAGCCGCTGTCCCTCGCAAAGCTGCATCGCTGCGGCTCATAGCTCTCCGGCACACCGCTCAGCGCGCCCGGAAAGAAGATCCCTATCCCGACGCCTTGCTCGCCCTGCTCGCCGGCTCTGCCGACAACGCTCGCCTTCACTGTCTCTGCTGCGGCCCGCGCGGCCCTGGCGAGACCGTCATCCGCCAGGCGTTCGGCCAGCGACTCCAGCAGGACGCCTGCGTCGCACAACTCGCGCTGACTGCCCCAGGTCGCCGAACGGCTATGCGCAAGGGTCACCGCCGGCGCTATCTCCGCCATCCGCCCGGCGGCGGCTGTGGCGAACTCCCGGAGGCTCTGCCGCGCGCTCGACATCCCGCTCAGGTCTATCGCCGTCAGGCTCACCCGCTCGGTCTGCTCGCCGTCCTGCTCCTGGGCCACCCGCAGGCAGGTCTCCACCAGTTCTCTGCCCTCCACCTCGCCGTCGCCGCTCACGCTGCTCAAGATCGTATCCCAGGGCAGGCCCGGGTTAGGCATCTCGCCCGGCGCGCCTGTGAGGTACCCCGCAGCATCCCGCAACTCGTACGCTACCTCCAGGCAGCCGCCGTAACAGCAGTCCAGAAACAACGCATCCAGGCCGGGCGCCTCCCCCTCCCCAAAGCCATCCTCAATGCCGCCCGCCAGCTCCACGGCGCTGAGACAATCGCCTCCCGCACTGGTGTCCAGCGCCACGCCCGAGTTCGCCAGGCCCCCCTCCAGACCGCCTCCCGGCGCCGCCAGGCCGGTCCCGTGCCCCATGATGATCAGAGCATATCGTTGCGCCGGCGCCTGCTCTCTGACCCATCCCAGGAACTCGCCAAGCGTCTCCCGCGCCCCCATGTTCACTCCCGCCTCGTCGCCGGGAACGCTCTCGCTTACGTGCTTCCTCTGTCCGTCCTCCCACAGCCACAGGTGCCGGCTGGCCAAGCAGTGCCCTTCGGCGTCCGTCTCATCGAGCTGCACAGCCGCCGCCCACCCGGGCCGGTCTGTCCCCCTCGCCACCATGTCCAGATAGCGGTGGGCCGCCGCCCGCAGGTCCCCATCGCCGCTCAGATAGGCGGCCACCGTCCACTCGTGAGTGCTGCCCGTCGCCTCCGGCCCCAGCGTGAGCATCAGCACCGCGGCAGCCAGCACTGCCCGGCCCCCCGCACCTGCTGCCCTCACCACTCCCCTCGCCATATAAGCCCTGCTCTCGCGCCCGGTTGCCGCACCTCCGCAACATCCCCGTCGGCGGGCTCGGCGTCTCACTCATGTTCGTAACGCGGCAGTGTGAAGAAGCCGCGCCGCACGGTGACGCCCGCCTGCCCGCTCGCTGAACTCGTGCCGGGCGGCGGCGGTGGCGCAACGGCCGTCCTGAAGCTCCGGGTCGAGCTGAAGAGCCACCCCGTCTGGTTGCCGAACCCGTTCACCGGCTCCGCCTCGCCCGAGCGCCGCGCGCCCACTCTCCAGTAGAACCTGCTGTTCGCCGTGAAGTTCGCGTCTATGGTCCAGTGCATCGTCCCAGCCGTGCCCTGCCGCATCACCGGACTCTGATGGACCGCGTTGCGCAGGCAGTCCGGGTCGTCGTCCGGGAACACTTGCAGGAGGTACTCGTTCGCCCCCCGAGCCCCGTCCCAGGTGAAGGTGATGGAGGTCGTAGACTGGTTCTGGGCTCCGTCGTCAGGTGACTGCAGTATCGTCGGGTTGAAGTACGTCACCGGGTTGGTGGGGGCGCTGCCTTCGCTCAGAGCGTCGTACGGGTCCACGTCTATGGAGGGCTCCACGAACACCTGCTGCTGGGTGCCCACCTGTTGTGCGGTGATCGGCGCGCCGCTGCCTGCCGGGTACTGCGGCTCCGTGACCCGGCGCACTCGGTAGTAGTAGGTTGACCCTTCCTCCAGCGGGGGATGATTGTAGACGATGTCAACATCCCCGTCCTCCTGCTCCCCCTCCTCGTTGTAGTAGATGAACGCGTAGGTTATCTGAAGGTCAGCCACCGACTCAGGATAGTCGTCCCACACGTTCCCCGGCAGCCGCGACTCGTCCACCACCCCGACCAGGTTCTCGGGCGACAGTGCCAGGCTCGGCGTCCCTTCTTTACGGAAGAACAGCCACCCATGTATCTGCTCAGTCAGCGGCACCCACTGATTTGGCACGTGTATCCTGATGACCGCCTCATCGCCGGGCGACTGCTGATAGAGATTCGCGCAGACCCCTTCGGGCGCGCCGCCGACATGCTCGCCTGACCCCACCTCCACCAGCGCGAACACCAGTCCCAGAGCCGCCACCAACGTCGCGGCCTTGCTGATACCTTTGGACCGCCGCGCAAGCGCCAACCGCACCGGCGGCTTGTAGAGGGCGTACGCCCTGTCGCCCACCTTTGCCCTGCCGCCGGCGACGGGCCTGGCGTAGCACATATCCGACGCCACTTTGCCGACGGCCACCGTACCCACCTTCACCGTTGTCATCACGTCCAGGTCCTTCTGATAGGTGGGCCGCATCAGCACCATCTCTGTCCCCGCTAGCACGCCGTCCCCCGCGCCCACATTGATGATCGCGACCCCGACATCGTTCACCGAGGTGACGTAGCCCGTCGTTATCCGGCCTCCCAGCATCTGCATGGTGACCGTCTCAGCGGCCTGCCGCAGTGCCTCGTTGATGACCTGGCTCTCGTCCCCGGTCCATCCCGGTACTACCTTCGTCCTGATCGCCACCTCCGTCCCCTGGAGGTACTCCACCGTGGCAGTATCCAGCACTCTCACTTGCAGTCTGACGGCACACTCCCCGGTGCGCCCGTCTACCGCCAGCGCCGTCACCCGTCCGGTCAGGACCTTCTCCACGTCGAGACGCTTGGCGAGCCGCACCTGCTCCTCGACGGAGAGCGGCGTCGTCATGCCCAGGTTCCCCAGCTCTCGCTCCAGGTCGCGCTTGGAGGTGACGACGAACTCGCGCGAGTCCTCGAGGGCCAGAGCCATGGCGTCGGTGGCCTTCTCGCTGAGCACCTCGGTATCCAAGCCCGTCGGGTCCAGCAAAGGCAGCACAATGCAGGTCACGGTCCTGACCACCGGCTGCGGCTGTGCCCCTGCATTTGCCGGGAAGCCGACTACTGCGTACGGTACCGCCATCGAAGCTGCGACGTAGATCGCGACATATCGCCATATCAGACTACCACGTAGACTGTGCATGCTCGCAGTTCTCCCTCCCGACACACGCCTGGTTGCGGAGGGGGGGACAGTCACCTTAGGTGACTGTCCCCATCCCCATCCTCTGCTAGGGTCCGACCGTCAGCGGCCCGATGGCCTGCGCCTCCTGGCCGTCTTCTGCTCTTGCCCTCACCACGATCAGATACATCCCGCTCGGCGCCCTGACCCCGGCGTTGTTCGCGCCGTTCCACACGACGCGCTGGGCGCCGGCCGGCTGGGCGGCTGAACTGACCAGTGTCCGCACCAACCGCCCCGCGATGTTGAGCACCGTAACCTCGACCTCGGCGTCCGAGGAGAGTGTGTATGATATCTCGGTCCCGTTCCCGGCTGCGCTCGTCGCCAGCCCCGAAACGACCATCCCCGGCTGCGCATCCCCGCCCAGCCTGATCTCGAGGATGCGGCTGCCCCCGCGCGGCTTGAACTGGTAGCCCTGCGCGGTTCGCATATACACCAGCCTGCCTGCTGCCGGGTCGCTCAGGACGGGCCGCGCCTCTGTCGGCACCCCTGACATATCGGGCCAGCGCACACTCACCGTCTGCGCGCCCTCGCACGAGATCCTGAGGCGCCACGTCGCATTATCCGTCGCAGCAGAGCGCACGTCAACCGCGTAGGCTCCACTTTCGCTGCCCCAGTCCCCGTGTTCGATGGCCGCGTACACATTCGGCCCCATGTCCGGCGGCGGTGGCTTGGGCACATCCAGGCCCACATCGAAGCCATCGCTGGCGCTGGCCGCGCAGCCGATGAAGGTGGCGGCGTCCTGCATGCCCCCGGCGCTCACCACCAGCGGCAGCAGCCATCCGTCCTCCGGCGCTAGCACCGCCGCCCGCGCCGGCGCCTCGCCCGCCGCGAGCGTGACCGTGGTTCGGTCACCGATCAGCCAGACGTCGTCGGCCACCTTCAGCCAGTAGCCCACGTACGGCTCCAGCACCGCCGACGTCTGGTAGCCCCCGAGCACATACGCAAACAGCGGGCTGCGCACCAGGCCGGCTGCCATTGCCTCTTGCATCGTCCGGATTACGGCATCACTCTCGGTGGGAGGCTTGTCGGACACCTTCAGCGCGTAGAAGTCAACGGTCGCCCTGAAGAAGTCTCCCACAATGTTCCAGCCCGACTGCCCGAGCCGCAGCGCGGTGTCGCAGGTGTCCCCGGCCTCGATTCCCTGCTGAGACAGCTCGCGTATCTCATCGAGCTTGAGCCAGTAGCCCACCCCCAGCCGGAACCGGTCCGCCGGAGCGGACGGATACACGTGATAGCGCCCGTCAATCGGCTCAAAGGCCGCCATCTTCAGGTCGTTGGCCGGCACGCCCAGCACCGTCGCCGGGTCCGTGGCCGGATAGTCGAACGGCAGCGACATCAACTGAAGCACGGCCGGGAACGTGTGAATGCTGCTCAGCGTAAAGTTCACGCTATCCGTCACCTGGTCGGTCTCGACGCGCACGATCTGCTGCAGCGGGGTGGCGCTGAAGCCCACCGGGTCCGGCCTCACGATGACCTGCCCCGTGGGCACATTCGGTTGACCGTTCGCATCTACGAACTCGTAGTTGTACGGGAGCGCGGCTCCGGGCGGATCGGTCACGGTGGCGCTGGTCTGGGTGCTGGCCAGGATCGTGTCCCCGCTGATGCTCAGCAGCTCCACAGTGATGCCTCCGACCGCCTCGCCGCTCACTGCCCGCGTGATCAGCCCCGACAGCCCACCGTCCGCTTGCTGCTGAAGAGTGATGGCTATGTCCACCTCTTCGCCCGCGGCGACCGCAACTCCCTGGCCCGCGGACCGCTCGTAGCCGGCGGCCTCCGCCTCCACCGAGTAGCTGCCTGGCTCGACCTCGATGCGCGCCTCGCCGTTCTCATCGGTAGTGCCGCTGGCCGCCACAATAGCGCCCAACAGCACCTCCACAAGCGCATCCTGGATCGGATTGCCATCCTCGTCGGTCACGGTCGCGACAACGACGCCCGGCGCCGCCTCCAGGGCGAAGTCAACGGTGTTGGTGTTGCCGCTGGTCACGGTCGTCCTCTGCGTCTCGGTCCCGTAGCCGATATCGGTCCCATCGGCAACCACATCCACATCGCCGGGCGGGACATTGCCGATCATATAGGTCCCGTCCGCCGCAGTCGTCGTGCAGCCTATCAAGTCGCCCAGTTCGCCATCGCCGTCGCCATCCTGTGCGGGCGCGGATGCGGAAGCGGTCCCGCCGTTGCCATCGCCGTCTTCCGGCTCAGGCACGGGCACCTGGTAGGCGCACACCTCCACCGCTGCCAGCGGCTCTCCGGTCGCCGCCGAGGTCACCGTGCCCCGGATCGCCCCCGGCTCGGCTCGGACAATGGCGAAGTCAACTACCGGATAATTGAGCCCGCCATGCGTCCGGTCGGAGTCCCGGTGGTCAATCTCAAACCCGGGCCGGTGGGCACTCATACTGTAGACCCCAGGCGGCAGCCCACCCATAACGTAACGGCCGTCCTCCTCGCACTGCACCGCCGCGATGACGGTGTTGCCCTGGCGCACTTGCACGATCGGTGTCGGGTCGTCGACAGGTTGGTTCCCGTCGCTTATTGACAGAACCCGGCCCTGGAAGCCACCGGTGCGCAGCCAGCAGAGGGTATTGTGCATGAGCTTGGCGCGATAGTTCCGGCATACGTAAGGCCAGTTAGTCTCTACTTGGTGCACACGATGCATTTGCTCAAAGCCCCACGCGAAGTACACGACGCGGTACCCGCCGGCGGGGTCCGCGTAGCGCAGTCCAGCCACCTCGGCTGCCGTAGAAACGTAGTTGTGAGTGACCGTGGCTCCGCCTATAGCGTCAATGCCGTCCGGCCACACCGTACAGAGGGCGGAATCTTGGGGATAACAGACACGTTCGTGTATCCACCACCCGTTTGCGAACAGGAGGGGGGGATCGTGATATGGGTTCCAGCCTGGGTGCCGAGCCACTGGGTCGTCGGCAACACCCTGGATTTCGGGATGTGATGCACTAACAAGAGACGGACCGAAAAAACACCAGGGACAGCCTCCGCCGTTACTAGGTGCGATAACAGAGTCGGTGATATAGCTGGCGTGCAGATAGTTGGCGAAGAAGTTGTTCTGGACAGTACCGTCAAGTGTGAGGGCAAAGCCTATGTCTTGGCCTGAGGTCATGAGCCGGCCGCCGCGGTCGAGGAAGTTCGCTAAGGTCGCCTGCATCGTCGCATCCACCAGACTGCCCGACGCTACCCAGGTGTCGCCGGTGTGCGGGGCTGCCCACACCACGGCGCGGTCTGCGATACGCACCTCGCGCGTGCCGGTCAGATCCGGCACGGTAAGCTGCACTTCCTTGGTAGGCAGGTAGTAGACGAGGTCCGTAATGGTTACCGGCCCGCGGCAGATGATCCGCCATATATCGTACGGCTCTCCCAACCACCCGCTCCCATGTATGCCGCTGCGGAAGGTATTGTAGGCGGTACTGGAGCACGCGTCGCAGTCGCCCCAGTTTGTAGTATAGTAGCTCTCCACCGGGGCCTGTGTGGGACAGTCGTTGTTCGCTCCGCTGGCCATCCATGGGAAGGCTTGACCCTCACAGTAGTCGTCCACGAAGAGCACGTTGGTCTTGGGCTCGAACATCTGGGTGGTGAGGCCATAGACGTCGTCGTACTCGAATTGATTGCCAGCGTTGTCGGCCACGTGGATGTCAATGATGTAGTCGCTCGGGGACATCGGCGTCGTCCACTTGCCCGTGAAAATCCCGTCGCCAGCCACGGCGTCCCCGCTGTCCGGCCCCCCGTCGTCAAACAGTTGCGCGTTACCCACAGTGTCGCAGTCCACCTCGAACGCGATCGTCCCGGGAATGCTAGTGATCGAGCGATAGTACCCGGTGGACGTGTAAATGAATTGCTTGTGATCTATTCCCTGGCTATCGTCCTCGGGCGAGTCGGGGTCCTTGAACTCCGCGACCACCTGCGCCACGCCGCTGTCACGGTCGAAGACCTGCGCGTACACCGTTATCTCGGAGCCCGGCGCCCGATAGCGGTCGTAGTCTTCGCGCGGCCACTGCAGCGAGGGCAGGTCCATCAGGTCCGGCGGCACCGGGTCAGCCGCCTCCAGCCGCCAGATGTCCGGCTCAGCGCCTGCTGCGTCCTGCCGCCAGGAGGTGAAGAATACCCGGATCGGCTCCCGTGGATTCAGCCCCGGGTTGAAGCAGGGATAGCGGTCGTCCTGCACGTCCTCGGGGTCGAGGTTACTGCGCAGAGTGGCAGCCAGCGCCCCGGTCTCCCCCGCTGAACTCATGGTCCAGATGTTGAAATCCCGGTCCAGGTCGGTGGCCTCGGTCAGCCGGTCCGACGAAAAGGCGATCATCGCGCCGTTATGCCGCCACGCCGGGTCCCGGTCATTGACCTGGGGGTCGCCGCCGCCGTCACTCAGTTGAGTTTCATTCGAGCCGTTTGAGCTAATGCCGAAGATGCGGCTGCCGGTACCGCCCGCGCCCTCGCGCGTGAGAAGTATCGGCACGCCGCCGGCAGCGCCCGTTGGCACCCACGTCGGCTGCGTCTCGTCGGCAGGATTGGTGGTTATCTGCTGGGGAAGCAGAGAGCCGTCGGTGGGGATGATGTAGAGGTCACGGTTCCCGGCCTCATCGCCGCTGAACACGAGCCAGTTGGAATCCGGTGACCAGGTGGGCTCGTACTTGTTGCCCGGGCTCGAGGTTATCTGGGTGACGACCCCGGTGAGCACCTCAACGGTGTAGATCTGCCAGACACCGCCGGTGTTGGAGGAGAAGGCTATGAGTCGGGCACCGGGGCTGAAGGCTGGGTACAGCTCATCGCCCGCCATGTTGGTGATTTGCGCTACCTGCGACCCGTCCACCCGCAGCATCCAGAGGTTGAAGGTGCCATCCTGCGTGGTCGCGCCCGGGTCGAACTGCCCATCGCCGTCGTCATCCACGCCGTTGCTGGAGATGACTATCCGGTTCAACTCACCGTAGGGAGCCGAGAAGGAGTACAGTTCCTCACTGGCGGTAGCGGTAGGCGTGAGCTGGAAGTCCGGGATAGGCCCTGGCCCCTGCTTTGCGCGTAGGTGCGCGAACAGGTCGGGGCGCTCCATTCCTAGGTACCGACGCCCCACCGTCCCTATCCGGGGCCCTGGCCCGACGGAGGGCAGAAGCCTCTCGCCGTGCGGGCCTGTACGCATAATGCCCCCCGCGTAGGGGTACTTCAACGGCGATGGGGCACTAAAGGAGTCGGCACAGGTAACCAGGATGATTGCGGCGGCCATCACTACAACAGGTGTCAGAAGGAGGCGATCCCTCTGCAACACGATCACTCCCTTGGCCTGCTCCTTCGAACGCTTCTGCTAACGCCAACTGCGCCGTCCTCAAGCGGCAGCCAGGGCTCCCGGCAGTGAGCCGGGAGAGCCTCAGCGGTCTGGTCATGCGCGTCTTGCGTCGCGTGCTACATCCCCACCACCCTTACGTGACCGTGCGCGCTCTGTACACAGGCTGCCGTACCACCGGCCGCAAGCGCAGTCGCCCCTGTCCGTGCCCTCTACCAACGGCGTCGGGCAGGATGCCCGACCTACGTGGATATTGCAGCGGATTATAGCACACCCTCGCCTGACAAGGCAAGCTGACCCGACATTAACGAACGGTGACGTGGCGGGCGCCCCCGCGCCCCGCTTGCCTCAACGCTTGTTGTCGGGCTGGAAGCCCGACCTACGCGTGGGTTCTTGGACAAGCCGCCGCCAGAGCCGTTCCGCCTTTGCTCGTGTGTCGTCCGCGGTCCCACTGGTCTCTATGACGTAGTCCGCCCCCGTCTCTTCGATCCCCATCTCCTCGTGCACGCGCAGGCGCGCCTCGGCCTCGGACCTGGTCAGCCCGTCGCGCTGCATCAGCCGGCGCACACGCTCAGCTCGGGGCGCCGTCACCAGCAGCACCCGGTCCACCAGCCTCAGCCCGCCCATCTCGACCAGGTTCGCCGCCTCGATCACGGCTACGGAAAACTGCCCGTCGCGCCTGAGGTCATTGAGCTCCTGCCCCATCCGCGCCACCATCGCCGGATGCAGCATCCGGTTCAGTTTCTCACGGGCCCCGGCATCCCTGAAGATCAGCGCCGCCAGCTCTGCCCTTTTCAGGCTCCCGTCGGCCTCCAGGAATCCCTCCCCGAAGGCCTCAATGACCGCGTGCAGGTGCTCGGTGCCGGGCGCGAGCAACTCGCGCGAGATGTCGTCGGCCCGGATCGTCGCCGCGCCGCATCTCGCCAGTGTCTCCAGCACCACGGACTTGCCCCCTGCTATCGGCCCCAGCAGACCGACAACTATCACGCCTGCCCCTCCGGTGACTGCGTCAGCTACTGATCGGACGACTCGCTCTCGTCCTCCTCCGGCTCGGCAGCCTCCTCGTCGGCCTCATCCTCACCGCCCGCCGCATCCGCCTCACCCGGTACCTCATTCGCTTCGGGAGCCCCCTCAGTTACGGCTTCCCCGTCCGCTTCCTCGGCTGGCTCCTCTGCCGGCTCCTCCGCGGTCTGTTCATCCTCCGGGGCCTGCGCTACCTCAGCAGCCTTCTCCTCGCTCGGCTCCGCCTCCTCCTCGGCCAGGGGCTCATCCTCAGTTGCGGCCGTTTCCTCGGGGGCCTCTGTCTCGGGCGCCTCGGCCATCCCCTCTTCCTCCGCCTGCTTCGCCTCCGCCTCGGCTGCTTCCTCCTCGGCCAAGGGTTCATCCTCAGTTGCGGCCGCTTCCTCGGGGGCCTCCGTCTCAGGCGCCTCGGCCATCTC
>Ga0114922_10001487_pt1 | contig 22388 bp, 16 predicted proteins | sample AartaG_FD_100975 | JGI IMG/M metagenome (GOLD analysis project Ga0114922, IMG submission 100975) | Deep subsurface microbial communities from Aarhus Bay to uncover new lineages of life (NeLLi) - Aarhus_00045 metaG | ecosystem: Environmental > Aquatic > Marine > Oceanic > Sediment | place... | reverse complement strand
TGGGGCGGGGGAGCATGGCCCTACCCAGAGGCGACAATTCTTGGGCGGCAGGCGGCAACAGACGGATTCGATCAAGTATGGTCATTGTGTTCCACGGAGGCATGCGTCTTGGCGCAGGACGCTAAACGCGTACAGACGTTCGTCGAGGTACACGCGATGGCGGCACCGTCTCGGGAAGGCGAGGACGAGGACGATTTTTGAAGGGGGAAGGAGGGGGGTCGGAGTAGTACTTGCGCCGTAAAGCTCCAACCCCCCGGCTCGCGTGTCTTTAGGCAATCCCTGGTACAATTGCCATTCTGCTTTGTCAAACTGATAGGGTCTCGGCCCGGTCTCGCGCGGGTTCAGTTCTTTTCTTCATGGCGAAAGAAACAGGAGCTACGCCACAGGGGCTCACGGATATTCTTCCCCAATGGGCTCTTTTGCTTCTTCTTTCTCCATCTCGCAGCCGCACTCCTCGATTGGGCAGCGATAACGCTCTCCGTTTTTCAGTGCCTCCGCCATCTGATAATCCGCCACTTCTCAAGCTCACCGTCTCCCTCACACTCCCGCATGAATTCGTTTTCTAAACACCATGCACGCGAAAGAATGCGCCGGGCGATGCTTCTATGTTCAATGTAAGACACTCGACAACAGGGGGCGGGCTACCGTATTTGTTTAGCGACATTTGCAAAAGTGGTGCGGACGGTATTGTCTGTGCGGTTCATGAGCCTCGCAGAGGCGTAACATTGTTAGCCCAAGGCGTGAGCCTTGGGTATCGTGGTTCGCCACACCAGCGCGCCCTGTAGGGGCGCAACCCGCGGGGCCGAATTGTGTGGGTTATGTGTTTTGAGTTGCGCCCCTGCAGGGCGCATGTTTTCTGTTACTCAGCGTCCCCAAGGCTCACGCCTTGGGCTAACAATGTTTCATCCCCTTTGGGGATTCCTGCGAAGTCCACACAATGTCGGCTTCACACGCTAAACACGTGCGAGCTATCGGTGAATCTCGCCAACGATTCGGGCTACCAGTTCTTGGGGCGACAGCTCGGCACTGTTCAGGGTGAGGTCGGCGGCGGCATCATAAAACGGCTTGCGATGTTCCAGCAGGTGAACAATCTCGTCGTACTGATCTTTGTCGGTGAGGTCGGGCCGCTGGGCTCCTGTTTTGGGATCGGTGGTGATTCGAGAATAGATGGTATCGGCATCGGCCTCCAGCAGCACCACTTTGCCGGAGCCCTTCATGTAGTCGACGTTGGCCTGGCGCATCACGGCTCCGCCGCCCGCGGCGACCACCAGGCCGTCGCGCCCGGCAAGCTCGCCCATGCATTCTTCTTCGAGGTCCCGGAAGGCCGGCTCGCCGTCTTCCGCGAAAATCTCTTTGATGGTTTTGCCTGCCTTTTCGACGAGGTAGTCGTCGGCGTCAACGAATTCCATGCCGAGCCGCGCGGCCAGCGCCCGGCCCACGACGGTCTTCCCCGTGCAGCGATATCCGATAAGGAAAATGTTCATGGTCCAGTCGCTCCGGCCGGCGCATGGCCGTGCTCACTGTGTTAGTCTGCCGCGGACGACGTTGGCCATGACGTCGGCGGGGGCATCGAGGCCGGTCCACATTTCAAACTGTGCCACGGCCTGGCTCACAAACATGTCGAAGCCGGCAACGGTTGGGCAGCCGACTTCACGGGCCTCGCGCAAGAGCCGCGTTTCGATGGGATTGTAGACTACGTCGAAAACAACCATCTGCGGGTGCAGCCAGTCTTTCGGAATGACGGTACCGTCCACGTTCGGGTGCATCCCGGCAGGCGTCGCGTTTATTATGATGTCGGCCGAGGGCGAGGCCAGGTCCTCGACGGCGGCCCAACGGCAACCGACGTCGTCGGCGAGCTTCTGTGCCTTTTCAGCAACGATGTCGGCAACGGTAAGGGCAACGTCCTTCTGTTTCAGTCCGAAGGCGATGGCCTTGGCGGCTCCGCCGGCTCCTATCATCAGTGCTGTTTTGCCGGGGAGATTGATGACTTTCTCCAACTCCCCGATCGCTGCCATGTAGTCGGTATTGTATCCGTACAACTTCCCCACGCGGTTCACTACGGTGTTCATCGCCCCGATGGCTTTCGCCAGCGGGTCGATCTCGTCCATCGCCGCCATGATCGCCTCTTTATGAGGGATCGTGACACTGTAGCCCTGCACATCGATGGTCATGAAGGCGTCGACAAACGCGACGGGGTCCTCCACCTTGAATGGCAGGTAAACCGCGTCGATTCCCGTCGTCTCGAAGGCGGCATTGTGGATGGCGGGGCTCATGCTGTGAGCCACGGGGTTTGCTATCACGCCGTAGATAGCCGTTGCGGGGCCGATCTTGTGATAGCGATACAGCTCGCGCAATTCCAGTGCCGCAAGCTGCCCCGAGGCGGCTTCGAGTCCTTTGGCCAGTGCCGCGTAGGTCAGTTTGCTGCCGAATCTTCTGCCGATTATCCTGCTTATCAGGCCCAACTCGCCCATGCAGAAAGCTGCGGTGGGGATTTTGGTATTCGCCAGCAGATCAAACACGCGAAGGTTATCTGTTTGGCTATTGGCCATGACTGCCAGCTTCACAATGTCGGGCTTGGTCTCGGCGCAAGTCTTGTGAACTTCGGCGAGGTTGCCGGGCGTTTCCCTGAAATTGTGGTACGACACAATCCGCTTTGCAGGGACATCGATCAACTCGGATGCGGAATCGCTCTCGATGTCGATGAAATCGGCTCCGAGTTCGGCGGCTTTTCGAAGGGCATGCATTCGCACGCGCTCGTCGCCGTCGTATTTGCCTCCGTCGTCCACCCGCCGGCATGTGACGATCATCGGCTTCGGCCGTGCGCCGAGGATCGCCGACAGGTCGGCGTTCACCGGGAGGTAATCGAGCCGTATTTCGATGGCATCGGCAACCTGTGCGGCTCTGGCGATGTCTTTCCGCAACTGTCCGAGGTCACTGCTCGTCAGCGAAACGCAAATCATCCTTGAGCTCCCATGGCAGGCTTTCGCCCGGCGGGCATAACCCGCCGCCACGATGTGAAGAACGCGGCCACGGCAATTCTGCCCGGCCGCGTTCCTTCTTGGCACACAAATACGGAATGCCGATTCAATCCACTTCCTTCGAGTCGATCCAGGTCATCACCCGCCTGAGGTCGCGTCCGACCTTCTCGATCAGGTGCTCTTTGTCTTTCTTCTCAAGGGCATTGAAGACAGGCCGGTTCGCTTGGTTTTCGAGTATCCACTCTTTGGCGAACTCGCCGCTGCGGACTTCCCCGAGTATCTTCTTCATTTCCTTCTTGGTTTCGGAAGTGACGATTCTCGGCCCGCGGGTAAGGTCGCCGTATTCCGCCGTGTTGCTCACCGAGTAACGCATGTAGCCGATGCCGCCCTGGTAAAACAGGTCCACGATCAGTTTCAGCTCGTGCATGCATTCGTAGTAGGCGATCTCGGGCTGATAGCCGGCCTCGACGAGGGTTTCGAAGGCTGCCTTAACGAGCGCGGTAACGCCGCCGCACAGCACTACCTGCTCGCCGAACAGGTCGGTCTCGGTTTCTTCGGCGAAGGTGCTTTCGATGGCCGCCGCGCGGAGCCCGCCGATCCCCTTGGAATAAGCCAGGGCGTAATCCCTGGCCTTGCCGCTATGGTCCTGGTAGACGGCGATGAGATTGGGAACTCCGCCGCCCTTTTCGAATTCGCTGCGGACAAGGTGTCCGGGGCCCTTGGGCGCCACCATGATCACATCCACGTTGGCGGGCGGCACGATCTGGCCGAAATGGATGTTGAACCCATGCGAGCACATCAGGATGTTATTTTCTTCCAGGTTGGGTCCTATCGCCGCCTTATAGACCCTCGCCTGGATCTCGTCGGGGATCAGAATCTGGACAACATCAGCCGCTTTGGTGGCCTCATCGGCGGGAAGGGGTTGGAAGCCCAACTTCACCGCGAAGTCATAGTTCTCCGTGCCGGGCAGTTCGCTTACGATAACCTCGAGGCCGCTGTCACGGAGGTTTTGCGCCTGAGCGTGGCCCTGGCTGCCGAAGCCTATAATTGCGATTTTCTTCTTCTTCAGCAGGTCGAGATTACCATCCTTTTCAAAAAACATTGTGGCCATTGAATGCTGTCCTTTCATGGAATCTGTTGCTCAGTCAGTCGCTCAGTCGTTCAGTCATCAGTCCAAAGTCCAAGGTCCAAGGTCCGGAGTCCGAGTCTTCATTCATCCTTCCGCCTTTATCCTTCATCCTTTCATTTTGCGCCCCGGGTCATCGCAATGCTGCCCGTTCGCGTCATTTCCTTTATGCCGTAGGGCCTGAGGAGATCGATGAGTGCTTGGATCTTGCTTTCCTGCCCCGACAGTTCGACCACGAGGTCTTTCTGACCTACGTCCACTATGTTGCCTCGGAAAATATCGACGATCTCGAGGACCTCACCGCGTTTCCCGGCCGGGATATTGACCTTGACCAGGGCGAGGTCGCGCTCGATGAAATCGGCCCCGCCGAGGTCCTGCACCTTGAGCGTGCTGATGAGCTTGCGAAGCTGCTTTGTTATCTGTTCGATGATCTGGTCATCGCCGCGCGTTACTATCGTCATTCGCGAGATGGCGGGGTCTTCGGTCTCCCCAACGGCCAGCGAGTCGATGCTGTAGCCTCTGGCCGCAAAAAGGCTCGAAATGTGCGCAAGCACGCCCGGTTTATTCTCAACAGTTACGCTGATGACGTGTCTCATAGCTGCTCAATCCATTATAACAAGTGATCAGGCCATGCCGCCGATCATTTTGTCGATCGCTTCGCCGCCGGGTACCATCGGAAAAACGTTTTCCTCCCGATCGACGTGGAAATCGAGCACGACCGGCTTGGGCGACGCTATCGCTTTATCGATGGCGGGGCGGACCTCCTCGGCTTTTGTGATCCGTATGCCTTCGGCGCCGTAGGCCTCGGCAACGCGCACAAAATCAGGGTTGGCGTCTTCCAGCACGCTCCCTGAATACCGCCTCTTGTAGAACAACTCCTGCCACTGCCGGACCATTCCGAGGAAGCCATTGTTGAGGATGGCGACGTTGACCGGTAGCTGGTACTTCACTGCCGTGGCAAGCTCCTGGATATTCATCTGAAAGCTGCCGTCGCCGGCAATGTCAAACACCACTGCGTCGGGCCGGGCCAGTTGGGCGCCCAGGGCAGCCGGGAAGCCGTAGCCCATTGTTCCGAGCCCGCCCGACGATATGAAATGCCGGGGCCTGCTGTATGTGAACCATTGGGCGGCCCACATCTGGTTCTGGCCTACTTCGGTGGCTATGATGGCCTCACCATTTGTGGCGTCGTGGATCTGTTGTATTATGTACTGCGGCTTGAGGCCGTTGCGCTCGTAGGTCAGCGGATGTTTTTCTTTCCACGCCTTTATCAGGTCGAGCCATTCCTTGTGATCGGCCTCGTGTGCCATTTCCACGAGCGACTCGAGTATCCCCCTGGCATCGCCCACGACGGGTATGTCGACCCGGATGTTCTTGCTGATGGACGTGGGATCGATGTCGATGTGGATCACCTTCGCGTCGGGGGCGAAGGAGTCGAGCCGCCCCGTGATTCTGTCGTCGAATCTCGCCCCGACCGCAATGATGAGGTCGGATGCCATGATGGCATAGTTGGCGTAGGCCGTGCCGTGCATGCCGAGCATCTGGAGGGAAAGCTCATGGTCTTCCGGGAAAGCCCCGAGCCCCATCAGCGTAGTGGTGACGGGTATCGAAGCTTTCGTGGCCAGGTCGAGGATGGACTTCGAGGCGCCGGACAGTATCACTCCGCCGCCGACGTAGAGTATCGGGCGTTCGCTCCGGTTTATCGCTTCTGCGGCAAGTTTTATCTGGCGGGGGTTGCCCACGTAGTTGGGCTTGTAGCCGGCAATATCCACCTCCTGTGGATACTCGCAGTCGTGCTCGGCCAGCGTCACATCTACGGGGAGATCTACCAGCACCGGCCCGGGCCTGCCGCTGCCTGCAATGTGGAATGCCTCTTTGATGGTCCTCGCTAAGTCGCACACGTCTTTAACAAGGTAATTGTGCTTGGTAATCGTCCGGGTGATCCCGGTGATGTCCGCCTCTTGGAAGGCATCGTTGCCGATCAGGGGCGTTTTCACCTGGCCGGTAAAGGCAACCATCGGGACCGAATCGAAATTGGCGGTGGCGATTGCGGTTACGAGGTTGGTGGCTCCGGGACCGGAGGTCACAAGGCATACGCCCACTTTGCCGCTGACTCTGGCGTAGCCGTCGGCTGCATGGCCGGCGCCCTGCTCGTGCCGCGTGAGGACCAGTTGTATAGGAGCGTCGTACAGCTTATCGAAAAGCGGCAGGATTACTCCACCTGGTATTCCAAAAAGATGTTCGACGCCCTCTTTGACCAAAGCGTCAACGAAGATGTCTGCACCGGTTCTGTTCACAGAAGTTCTCCACAGATGCAGCTCACTGCATGAGCGTTGCTGGTTGCAAAAGCGGACCCTGCTGCAACGTGAATGAGTCACTGGGTTGGGTCTGCTTGTATCGACTGACTACGCTGGGAGCCTGCCCTGCTGATCAGATCAGCCCGTCTCCAAATCTCCTCCCGGCTTGCGGCGTGGGCGCAAACTGATCGGTATAGATGTAGTCAGGCAACTTGGCGTTTTCCAGTTCGGCCTCGTAGGCCACCAAGACCTTGCGTTGCAGCATTTCGCGGATCGCCGAATTCAAAGGGTGGGCGATATCCGCGTGCAGGGCTGCCCTTCCGTTGGCATCGATAAGAGCGCGCTCTTCTCTCAGGCGCGTCCCACAATCGTTGCAGTAGTGGGCCCTGAGGTGGTTCTTTCCTCCGCAACGGGGGCACTTGTCGGTCAGTTTTCTGCTGGGCATCGCCACAAACGTGCCCTGCGGGCCTCTGATGACCTTCAGGTCCTGAATGATGAAACTGTCCTCGATTACGATGCTGCAAAACGCAGCCAATTTGTCGTTGCGATCATCCATTAACTTGACTTTGATATCCGTGATGTTCACTGGAGCCCTCCTTGCTCGAAACCCTAAGTGATTCCACGCATCTGAAGTGTACCTTCAGACATGACCAAAAACTGTGCACACGCTGATCTTCTTACTGTGGGCCCATTTTGGCTGTCTGACGTCACCGTAAGGCGGGTTTTTGCGGGGAACTCTTACGGGTGTCGTCCGTCTGTCGCATCGCCTGCCTCCCGCCGTTGACCGGGGACCTCAACAGGTCCGTGCAACTCGAGGCGATCATTGCGGCTCAGGTCGGGTTCCTGTCATCCTTGCGTGCTTTCACACGCAAAAACAATCCCAATTCCCAACGCCGCGAGTTTGTGTTTTTTTTGCCTGGCCGCCTCCTTTCTTTCACACAGTCCATAAAAGGCTGATCCACTGCCTGTCATAGTCACGCCGAGGAGCCCTTCCCCGGCCATTGATTGTTTTATTTTCTTCAGCTCGCCATGCAGGCCGAGCGCCGGTTGCTCGAGCCTGTTGAAGAAGTTCTCAGCTATCGCCGCCGAATTGGCCGATCCGCGACGGGTGATCTGCTGTTTGAACTTGCCTATCTTATCATTCTCTCCGCAATTTGTCAAGCCTAAAATATCCAGCCGGCGGTAAATTTCCCGCGTTGATATCTCAAAGCCCGGCCACACAACCACGAAGTGTATGGGCTCAATCACGGGCAACGGGGTGACCTTCTCACCCCTGCCCCGGCACAAAGCACCCCCCGCAGAGAAGAAAAACGGCACATCCGAACCGACCGCTGCTCCGATCTGGGCCTGCCGCGCCTCCGACAGACCTGTGCGCCACAGAGCGTTTAGCCCTGCGATCGTCCCGGCCGCGTCGCTGCTGCCGCCGGCAAGGCCCGCCCCCGCGGGCACTCTTTTCTCCAGGTGAATCTTCACACCTGCATTTATGCCTGTCGCCCGGCGCATCTCCTTCACCGCCCGGCAAACCGTATTGGTGTCGCCGGATGGGATGCCGGGATCGCTGCACGACAGTTGCGTGCCCGAATCCGCCGGCTCGATGAGCAGGCGGTCGTAGATCGACACGGTCTGCATCACCGATTCGATCTCGTGGTAGCCGTCGCTCCGCTTGCCTTTCACCTCCAGGTAGAGGTTCAGCTTTGCGGGGCATAGTATTTCAATGATCGATTCTCTAGTGCGTATCTGCATCCGAACAGTATTGTTTCCGTCGGCCGGCAGGGAGGGTCAGTGTGCAAGATCGAGCACCTCCCTGCAAATTCCGTCCTGCACCTTTCGCATCCGCCACACGCCCGCTCGGGGGCTGTTGATCAAGATAGAAAACGCCAGTGTGTCGTCGGGCATCTCGATATATCCCGAAAGGCTGCACGCGCCCGTGAGCGTTCCCGTTTTTGCTCGCACTCGCCCGCGGTGCCTCTCGCCGGTGAGCCTGCTCTTCAGCGTACCATCAATCCCGGCGATCGGTAAAGACGCCGCGAAAACATCCGCTTGGGGCCGGCGTACCATCCAGCAGAGCAGATCGGCTACCGCAGCGGCCGAGAGGCGATTGCCGCGCGACAGTCCGGAGCCGTCGGCCACTTTGCATTCGGTCGAGCCGGGGCTTACCTTGGCCAAGAAGCCCTTGACCACGGCGCCGCCGCTCTCGAAGGTGCCCTTGCCCGTGGCTTTGAAGCCGAGGGTCTTGAACATCAACTCGGCATACAGGTTTTGGCTGCGCTTATTGGCCACGCGGACCGCCCTTCCCAACAACGACTCGTACACGGCCACCAGCTTCACGCCGTCGGCCGCGGCCACCGGCTCATGCGTAACCGCCAGATCCCCCTTAACTGCCACGCCCTCCGCCGCCAGGGTTGCCCTCATGGCCTTCAGAAAAAACAGCGGAGGATCTTCAACCGGTACTGCGGTTGTTGCGTTGAACCCGCTCACCCAGAACTTGCCGCGCAGGATAACGCCGCGAGCGCCTGCCCGCCCGACGAAACCGTAGAGGTGGTCGGCTCTATTGACCGTGGTCACGCAGCGGTTTTTCACCGACGTATATCCGATGTCCGGCACCACGCTGAACAGTGCCGGAGCGCCTGCCTTCGACCCCGCTCTGACCGTAACATCCACACAGTTGTCGTTGAGCGTAAGGGCCGACACCGGAGCGCAATACCACTTTTCCAACTGATCTTTCGGCCACGACGGATGCACGTATTGGGCGTCGAAGGCACCTGCATCGCCCACGATCCCTCCCCGCACTTCGCGTATGCCGAGTTGGAGGAGCTTTCGCGCCCATGCTTTGAACAGAAAGCGCGGGTCACCATTGTGGAACCGCCCGGAAATATCCGGATCGCCCCCACCGACCACCAGCAGGTCGCCGTTGAGGATTCCGCCATCGATCGTGCCCCTGACGTATAGCCGGGTCTCGAAGCGATATTCCGGCCCGAGCAGGTGGAGCGCCGCGGCGGTCGTCACAAGCTTCGCGTTGGACGCCGGCACAAAGAGCTTATCGCCAAAACTGTCAAGGAGCGTTTCTCCGGTTCGCACGGAGACTATCTTTATTCCCGCCTCGGTCAGGAGAACCCCGTTCGACGTAACAATGCTCTTGAGCCTCTCTGCGAGGGCGCTGTCTTGTGCGCGGCAAAGCCGAAAGCTGCACAGCAGCAGTACCAGAGCCGACACGCAGACCATACGCGTAGCACGTGCGCGTACAGACGGCTCTCGAGCCGTTGTCACGGTGCGCTTGAGCATTGTTGCGCGGCCGGGAAGAGGTGTGCAATTCACACGCCGCCTCATCCTCGCACCCTCGAGCCGGGGCCGTTTCGGAACCTGACCAATAATGAAACGCAGTATATAACACGTTACACAATGCGCCGCCTATTTTCAAGGTTAAAAGCCGCCTCTCGGTTTCAGCATGCCCGGTTGATCGCCCTTTCGCGACCGGCCAAGCCCCCCTGCAAACACACCCTGCGAGCCGGCACGCACCTGAGAGGCGTGAATACGACGCTCAGAATGAATCGAAGTTGCAGAATCTGGAGAAGAAACCAGGGATGGGATAGCTCTGAGAAAAGCTCGGCAATCGCCTCTACCTGCTCGGTCAAGCATGTTTATCGACAATGATTCGCCGGAAGTTTAGGAAAATCCGACACTGAGGTCATTTTTTTCGAGGCGGCGCGGGAAGGAACGCGAGCGTTCTCGCGGGGGCGGGCTATTTCTTCTTCTCTTTCTCCTCGGCTGTGAAGATGTCCAGGAACAGCTCGACGGGTGCGAGAAGCACATTCCCTACGCTTCCGAACGTCACCGGTGTGGGCGTCACGTCGGGGTATGTGCCCTCGACCTTCACCTGAATCATGAAATTGCGGAGGCGAGCAATCAACTCTCTGTCGACCAGTTTCCCTATGAATGGTATGATGCCGAAAATGCTTTTCCTATCCTTGCTGGTGAAGAAGTTCAGGAGCATCTCGCCGTCAAACTTCACGAAGCCGTCTCCTGTGATCGGCACGGTGGTTCCCATGAAGAGGATCTTGCTGAAATCCACTTTGCCTTCTGCAATCTTGCACTCCACGTCGGCGCCGGTTATGGTGTTGCTCTTGGGAAGCCCAAGGCTTAGCAGGCTCATAAACACATCCGCAAGCTTTGGGATATGGCCGAGCTCGCCATTGTGCACTTCCACCTTCGCGTTGCCCGTCAGCTTGTTGGTTTGGGCTCCCTCACCCGCGAGGTCCACCGTGGCCGTCAATTGCCCTCGAATCGGATCGTCCATGAAACGGCGCTCGTCATTGATCTGTTTGATGTCGAGGTTGTAGACACCGATGTGGGTGAGCCACTTGTCGTCATTTCGCCCCAGGTGCAGGTTGCCCTTTATCTGGCCACCGTAGTATGCGCCGGTGAACTTGGTTATGTGCACGAACCTCTCGTCCATCGTCAACGAGAAGGTTGCCTCGGGGAGCGGAATGCCCTTGAGCGACACACCGCGGGTTCTCAACGAGCTTCCTTCAGCGATCGTGGCAGGCCCCTTGGCGGGCATGATCACATTGAGTTCGCCGCCGAAGCTCCCTTTCGGCTGCACCTTGTCCCAGATTTCGGCCCACGCCTTCGGCACCGCCTGCATGAGGGCCTCGTCGAAAACAATGTTGCGGGCCCGGATATTAAGCGTGCTGTTTTCGGAGGCCGGGTTCTCTTGGGTGCCTTCGGCGGTTTGGGCATTCACAAACCGGCCGGCCAGGCGAACGTCGCCCACGCCGGCCCGGCCGGCGATGTTTTCCAGGGTGGTTGTGTCGCCTGTGATCTTCACCCTGCCGGTAAGGCTTTCGAGCGGGTATGGGAAACCCTTGTAAGTGGCTCTGCAATGATCGAGGTTTAGTGTGATCTTCTGAACGTTCATCTTGCCATCGGCGTCCAGGCCGACCAACACAAGTGCATTAATCCTGCCCGAGGGCGCAAAATCGTCCCAGGTTTCCCGCGTCTCGTCGTCCAGGGCTTCGCGAAGGCGGGCGTTGAGTTCCAGCCCTTCGACACTGATGGTGATCCCTTGCTTCTCTCCGGCCTCGGGGGCTTCATCGCCGAGCGTGAGCTCTCCCGTGACAGACACGCGCGCCTCGCCGCACAGGCCTATCAGCCCGGCGAGTTTTACCGTCGAGCCGTCCCACTCCACGCGCCCGACGAGGTTCGTCACAGGGTATGGGAATTGATCGAAAGTGGCAGTGATGCCGTTGAGCTGGATGACGGCGGCTCTCGAAGTGATCACCATCTTCTCGCCGTCGTGTTTCAGTTTGAGCATGACGGTCGCATCGACATTCCCAACGGGGCTGAGCGCATCGATGATCTCGGCCACCTCAGGGGGCACCGCCTTTCGAAGCCGGTCGTCGAGTTCGATCCTACGGGCGGTGATTGTTAGGTCCGGGCTTTCGCCCCCGTTTACGTACGGCACCTGCCCCCGCGGCCCGACGATCGGCGGCAGTGGAATAAGGCCGTCGACCTCCACCGTCCCTTGCCCCGCCACGCCTTTGAGGTTGAGGTAGATCAGGCTGGGCGTTTTCTCATGCTGCTTCGGCGTCACCCATCTGAACCGGCCGCCTATCCGTTCGACCGGGTACGGGAAGTCGTTGAAACTCGCGCTCACGTCGCTGACCATCAGATGAAGTGAATGTTCGGGGAAACTCTCGGGGCCTCCCTTGTGCAGCGTGAGGCGATAAATGCCATCGGCCTCGCCGCCTGAAATGTTGAAGTCGTCGAATACGCTCCGGGCGTCGGCCGGCAAGGCCGCCTTTACCTCCGGGGTTATGGGAAGCGCCCGGGCGATCACCTCAAACTCGGTGATATCCTTATCCACAAAACCCCGCCTCACCTCTACCGTGCCGCCTTTGTATGGCGCTATGGCCCGCTTCACTATCAGGGTTTTACCGTCGCTTTCCAGCAAGCCCCTGGCCCCCGCCAACAGCAGCGGAAACTCCTTGATCCTCACCGAAGCGTCTGTCACGGTGGCTGTGATCGTCTGCCTGAAAGACTTCTCTTCGCCCCATTTGTAGTCGAGCTTCACAGCAACGTCCGCCCTGCCCGCCGGGTCGATATCATTCCACACCTCCAGGGCGGCAGAGGGAAGGAGTTTTTGAAATCTGTCGTCGATTTGCAGGTCGGGAACCTCTGCCTTCAATGAGAGGCCCTTTGATGCGAGGTCGATGTGCCCCGTAACCTGCACGGCGCCGAAACGGGGTTCGGTTGCGCCGCCGCTGAAGGTGAGTTGCGATGCCGAATACGACGTGGCCTGCAGGACTATCCGTAGGTCGGTGAGCTCCAGCGCGGGCGAGCCCGCATAAAGAATTCCGGCGTCGATGCCGACTTCGCCCGAGAATATCGAAATCTTCTTTGAGATCCGCCCGTTGCCCGCCGAGTCTGTGCCGGCAGCCAGCTTCTTCAATAAGCCGATCACCTTGTCGTTGAGTTTCACCCGCGGCCCGGCGATCTCGATTTCATCAACTCCGCTCATGCCCAGCAGCAACCGCAACGGCGAGCAATCGAGCACGATATGATCGATGGCCAGAAACGGCTCGTCGGATTCCCCCTCCGGCAAAGCCAGTCTTATGCCCTTCAACTCGATCAGTCCCAACAGGCTGGCCCGGGCCGAAGCCACCTCGACCGAACACCCAAGCCGCTCGCGCGCGACCCTCCGGATCCTTCGGCAAATATTGTCCGACGACAGGGAGATGTAGACCTGCACCACGACATTCGCAATGACGATGACGATGATCCCGCAGCAGATCAGGAGTATCTTTCTACGTCGCGTCATGTCTTCGGTCTCGCAGTCTTTCCGGCGCTCAGTCTTTCCTCAAACCGGTGAACCTGTGTTTCAGAGATATCCGCAGCGCATGGAGGCCGTCGTGCCATCGAATCTTCTTGCCCTGCCCAACTGATCTCGGGTGATAGGAGATCGGCACCTCCTCGATTCGTACCCCCTTCTTCAACAGCAGGGCCGTCACCTCCGCGCAGAATCCGAACCCGGATTCGCGAAGGGGCAGCGATCGCAGCAACTGCGTCCTGAAAGCCTTGTAGCACGTGTGTTGATCCGTCACACGCTGCCCGAAGAGAATGCTGGTCACCGTCGACAGCAAGCGCCCGCCCCAGTAATAGCGGCGGTACGATGCGGGGTTCCCTCCGAGAATCCGCGACCCGTATACCACGTCCGACCGTCCCGCTTCAATGGGTCCGACGACCGCACGATATTCCGCAGGATCATATTCGAGGTCGGCATCCTGAATTATCACCACGTCGCCGGTCACATGGGCAACGCCGGTCTTGATCGCCGCGCCCTTGCCCCGATTCGTCTCGTGACGCAGGAGCTTCAGCTCGGGGATCGCCGCCGATGAATCCTCAAGGATACTCCAACTCGAGTCGGCGGACCCGTCATCAACCGCGACGATTTCGTGAACGCCCGCCTCATGGACCCTGCGAAGAATCTCACCCAGGGTCGCTTCCTCGTTGTAAACAGGAATGATAACAGATAACTTCATTCGAGTCAAAGCTATTCAGTCGCACGCCTCAGGGTGCCGTACCTTATTGATGAACGCCGCCACCGCCGCGCCCGCAAACACCGCCAGCAGAGGCATCACGGGCGCCCGATACCGAATTGACCCCACAAACACCATGTGCAAGGCCGAGAAGTAGATGGCCGGCAGCAGCAATATGGCCTTGGCGGCGAGCGCTTTTCTGCTGATGATCACGCCCACCGCAACGCAGATCATCACCGGCAACATGTAAATAGCGCTTATGGCCATGAAGACCGGCCGGCGATACTCGCTGAAGTTCGGGAATATGCTCCAGAACCGCCGCAGCTTGACGGCCCCCAGCACCACCAGGCGAAGGGGGTCGGATTTCACGAAGGTCAGCGCGCTCCCCCGCAGGAAATCGTCTTTTTCCGCTTCGCTCATCGCTTCGGTTTCCTGCGGCCAGTCTATCTTGTCCATCGCCGGGCCCCCGTCCGCCCCGGGATATGTTCCTTCGTAAAGCGATGCCCCCGCCGAGAGGGTGGTCAACACCACACGGCCCGTGAGCCGATGATTTCTCACAGCCCAAGGGGCCACCACCGCAGCCGCAAGCGCAACAATGACCGCGCCCTGCCTTACAATTCCCGGCGTCTTTCGCCTCAGTATAATCCAGGCTCCCACCATCAGGGGTATCATCAGCAGCGCCGATGCCCTCACGAGGGCCGTGCAGCCAAGCAGCAGGCCGGCAAAAACGGCCCACCGGGCTTTGCCGCCTTCGGCGTGCAACAGGCACAACACGGATGCCGCAAGCATCAGGGTGAACAGGGCCTCGGTGAGGATGAGACCCGAGAAGTACGTGAGAAACGGATCGAGGGCGACAAGACCGACCGCTACAACGCCCGCTACGGGGCCGAACAGCCTGGCGCCGATCAAGCACACGACCAGGCACAGCGCACCGCCCAGCAAGGCTTGGGCGAGCCGGGCGGCTATCAGTGGCGGTGCATCTGAAGACCCCTGAAACACCGAGAAGATCGCTGCAAGGAAGTAGGAATAGCCGGGCGATCTGTTGGCAAGGGTATGCTCGTTGAGCCTGGGGCCTTCACCCGCGCGAATGTTTTGAGCTATGGCGATGTAGTGGTTGCTGTCGGGGAAATGCACGCGCCCTTCGAGGCCCAGCCCAACGGCCACCCGCACGACCACCGCAACCACAATGATGACAGCTACCAGAACGCGGTTCATACGAAAATCCGGAGATGGGCGGTTGAGCGCGACGGACGTCCCGGCCGGGCGCGGGGTTTTCAGCTCGGCTTGATCACTATTCTCTCGATGCACTCGGCCTTGCCGGTCGAAGTATTGATGGTGATCACCGCCCCGGAAACGCGCGGGTCGCCGGGTGCAACTTCGAAGTTGGCGGGAACGTTCGTGATGAACTTCTTGAGCACGGGCTGCACCTTTCGGCCGAGTACCGACTCGTGCCCGCCGGTCATTCCGATGTCGGTGATGTAGGCGGTGCCGCCCGGCAGTACTCTTTCATCTGCCGTTTGCACGTGTGTGTGCGTGCCGAAAACGGCCGAGGCCCTTCCGTCGAGGTACCATCCCATCGCGATTTTTTCGGAGGTAGCCTCGGCGTGCATGTCGACGAGAATCACCTTCGTCAGCGGCTCGAGTTCCGCCAGGGCCTCGTCTGCCGCTTTGAACGGGCACTCGGCCGGCTGCATGAATATCCGCCCTACCAGGTTCACGATCCCCACGGGTTCGCCGGAGCGCGACTTTATGCACGTATGGCCTCGACCGGGAGACTTTGCCGGGAAATTAGCTGGGCGCAGCAAGCGCACGTCGGACTCGGCAAGCGAAATGATGTCTTTCTTCTTCCACGCGTGGTCGCCGGTCGTTATGGCATCGACCCCCCACTCGAAGAACTGGTCTGCAATAGCAGGGGTGATCCCCAGCCCTCCGGCCGCGTTCTCGCCGTTGACAATGATAAAATCAATCGAATTATCCTGGGCGTACGGCTTGAGATGATCGCAAACCATCTGTCTGCCCGGCCTGCCCACGACGTCTCCGGCTACCAGTATTCTCAAAGCCAATAAGGTGTCCTTTCTAACTTTGCCGGTCAGCAAAGGGCCGTGACCGCGCCGGCTGCCGGGCAAAGCCCATGCCGCCGGCTTCGCACGCCGAGCACATACGGTCCGCAAGCGTCGGCAAGCAGGCGCTTATCGATCGGCATTGCTGCCCTACCGGGCGTACTCCACCACCCTTGTTTCGCGCAGGACCGTCACGGTGATCTCGCCGGGATAGGTCAATTCCTTCTCTATTTCGGCTGCGATATCCCGTGCCAGGGTGTTCATGTTCTTGTCGGTTACTCTATCGGGCTTAACAATGACCCGCACTTCCCTGCCGGCCTGAATAGCAAATGCGGTGTCGACTCCGCCAAACGACTTTGCCACGTCTTCGAGGCGTTCGAGGCGTTTGATGTACTTTTCGAGCGACTCGCGCCGCGCGCCGGGCCTCGAGGCCGAGATGGCGTCTGCTACCTGTACGAGCACGGCGTAAAGGGTATCTGGCTGGACCGCCTCATGGTGGGCGTGGATCGCGTTTACAACTTCGGGCTTCTCGCCGAGCTTCTTGGCAAACTCCGCGCCGATCTCGGCGTGCCCGCCCTCGACCTCGTGGTCCATCGATTTACCGATGTCGTGCAGGAGGCCTATCCGCTTTGCCAGCCGAATGTCGAGCCCCAGCTCAGCCGCCATAGTGGCCATGAGATAGGCGACCTCAACGGAGTGGTTGAGGACGTTCTGGCCGTAGCTGGTGCGGAATTTAAGCCTCCCGAGCTGGGTTATCATTCTTGGCGCCAGGCCGGGCACATCAACTTCGAGCACGGTCTGTTTGCCGGCTTCTTCGATTACGCCGTCGAGCTCCTTTCGGGCCTTCTCCACGATCTCCTCGATCCGCGCTGGGTGGATGCGCCCATCCTGTATCAGTTTTTCCATGGCTCGGCGGGCCATTTCGCGGCGCACGCTGTCGAAGCCGCTCACAACGATCACGCCCGGCGTATCGTCGACGATAACGTCTATTCCCGTGGCCTTTTCGAACGCGCGGATGTTGCGGCCCTCGCGGCCTATGATCCGCCCCTTCATCTCGTCGCTGGGCAGGCCTATCGTCGAGACCACAAGCTCCGAGGCATGATCCACGGCGCAGCGCTGCACTGCCGTGGCCACGATTTCCTTGGCCTTGCGCTCGGCCGAGTCTTTAGCGCGCTCGATCATGTTGTTGACGAGAGCGTCGCACTCGTGTTTCATCTCGTCCTCGAGGCGCCTCAGCAACATCTGCTCCGCCTCTTCGCGATTCAGCCGAGCTAAACTGTAGAGCTGCTCCTTTTCTTCCCGAAGCAGGCCCTCTAGCTCTTGTTCCTTGTCGGTCAGGCGCTTCTGCCTGGCGGAGAGCTCGCGTTCGGTGTTATCTACGTACTTCTCTTTCTTGCCTATGAGGTCGGCTTTCCTGTCGAGGGAGTCTTCTCGCTTGCCGAGCCTCTTCTCATACTGGCGCAACTCACCGCGGCTCTCCTGCGTCTCCTTTTCAAAGGCTTCTCGCAATGAAAGCTGCTCGGCTTTCGCCGCGAGGTCGGCATGCTTCGTGATTCGCTCGGCCTCAGTTTCGGCCCCGGCCAGCAGGGCCGAAGCGTCGCGGCGGGCCGACCGCCTGCGAAACAGGCCCGCGACCCGGGCCACAAGATAACCCGCAAAGCCGCCGAGCAGCACGAGAGCAAGCGAGTGTTGCCAGGATTCCGACAGTTGCTTGATGAATTCGTTAATGGCTCTCACCCCCTTTGCAGCCGGGCGTATCGACCGGCCAATCCATGGCGGGCCGCGCTCGGATAACCAAAGTAGCAACAAGACGTTGATCTCGGCTCGACCGATTTGAGGCACACAAACGTGCACCAAATCAAAACCGGCGAAAACGAAGGGCAATGCTCAGAGGGGTAAGACAGGAGGGTTGTGTTTGGACCGAGGACGCGAGTGGGTTTTCAGGCTGAGAACGGCCACGCAGATGAAGGAACACCACAAAACGCACCGCTGAGCCGCGCACACACGGCGCTCGGATTGCCGCTCAATCTGAAAAAGCCACCAATCTGTTTTGATAGCGTAAGCAGTTTCCTATACAGCAGCGAACTCCTCGGCGGTCTTCCGCGCCTCGCAAAACCGGGGCGTGGACGCGGCGTATCATCTCCGCCTTCAGCAGAAAGGATCTGCGCGATCGGCGGAAACACCGTGACAATGGCCGCGATCAGGTTCGCTGTTTTTCCAAACACAACTCTATGCTCGACCTCTGGCGATGCACATCCGGCGAGATCGCCATCTCCGTAATTTGCCCGTCTGCAGCCGAAAATACAAATAGGCTGCAGAAGGACGCTTTATCCACTTACTCGATTATACTCCAAGCGGAATTCATTGTCAAAAGAAAATCGCCGGAAATCTCCACAAATCCGCGGGCGGACCATCGGACCACAACGTTCAACATCGAACAAAGAGGGAGAACAGCTCGCCGCAAAGACGCAAAGCGCGCAAAAAAGAAGCCGGCGCACTGCCGTTCCCCCTTCGTGTGCCGGGACCGTAGGACCATGGGACAATAGGACCATGGGACCATCGGGCAGCGGTATCCCAGCCCAGCGTTGAAACACTGGGCTATATTCAGTCAGTCCCTACGGGACGAAGAAGACGCCCCTGACCGATGAAGAATGCGCGGCTCCGGGCTCCGGACCGAAAACAAGGCGGAAGGCGGAAGGATGAATGATCCGCAGATTACGCAGATTGCGCAGATTGTTCGGACGCACTGGTTAAACACGACAATCACTTACTCCCACCTGACCGCACCATCCGCAACGCCATGCACAGACGCTTGCCGGATACCGTGCCTATACACCGCAGTCCGGCACGGGATGGGTTACCATGTACCTGCGCGGGGGCTAGGATGCGCTGCTTTGTTCCTTGACTGCCCCCCGATCTATAGCTATAATCTCATTGATGTTGTGAGATGTCGCCCGGCCTGTTTCGAATAGCGAGATGAAATGAGAATACTGATCGCCGGCGCGGGGGTCGTTGGTTCTAACCTCGCCGAACAACTCTCGATGGAAGGGCACCATGTGTCGCTCATCGACGCCGATCCCGATGTCCTCAAGCCGCTGCAAGACAAACTCGACGCCCTCACGGTCGTCGGCTCGGCCAGCAGCCCCACCACGCTCAAGAAGGCAGGCATAGAAACCGCCGAGATGGTCATAGCCGTCACACAAAGCGACGAGGTAAACATGATCGTCTGCGGGCTGGCGGCCGAAAAAGGCGTGCCCACGAAAATCGCACGCGTCCGCAACGAGGAATTCTCCGGCGATAACCCCCTCTTCGATCCCAAGCGGTTCGGCATCGACAAGGCCATCAATCCCGAGCAGATCGCCGTCGATTACATCGTCAAGTACATCGATACCCCGGGCGCGACCGACGTAGCCGATTTCGCCGGCGGCAGGGTGCTGATGCGCGGGTTCATGGTCGCCGAGAATATGCCCATCGCCAATCACACCCTTATCGAGCTCAAGCAGATGGAGGCGATGCGGTCCGTGCTGATCGTGGGCATCTACCGCAACGGCAAGCTCTCGATCCCCGAGGGGCACGTGGTGATCAGGCCCGGCGACAACATCTTCGCGGTGATGTCGAAAGAATCCCTCGAGCCGTTCCTCACCCTGCTCAACAAGCGAAAAGGCGAAACCAAGAAGCTCGTGATCTACGGCGCGACGATCACGGGCATCGGCCTCGCCGGCCGGATGGAAGAAAGCGTCGACAACATCGTGATCTTGGAACAGGATATAGATCGCGCCAAGCTCGCCTCGCAGAAGCTCGCCGGCACGCTTGTATTGCAGGGCGAAGGCACCGACCTCGACGCCCTCCGCGAGGCCGGCGTGGGCTCGGCCGATTATTTCGCGGCCGTCTCGAACGACAACGAAGACAACCTGATGGCATCTCTCCTTGCGAAGAAGGAAGGCGCCAAACGCACCATCGTGCTCACGACCGAGTCGCGATACATTTCAGTGCTCAAGTCGATCGGGCTCGAGGTGGTCATCAACCCTCGTTTGATCACCGCAGGCATAATCCTGCAATACGTGCGCAAGGGAAGGGTTCTCTCGGCGATACCCATCCGCGACAGCGAGGCGGAGGTCCTCGAACTGGAGGCGGTGGACAACACCCGAGGCGTGGGCAGGCCCCTCCACAAGATCTGGAAGAAACTCGCCGGAGGCTCGATAGTCAGCGCCATCACGCGCAACGGGGAGCTCATAATACCCGACGGCAACAGCGTGATCCAGCCGGGCGACAACGTGATAGTCTTCGCCCTGCCCGAAGCAATAGGCGACGTGGAAAACGTGTTTGTAAGAAAATAGCGCCGCCGGCGACGCTCGCCAGATTCCCCCGCGACCCTCGCCGCGAGCCCGGGGGCCGACGACACGGAGGTCTGCCATCAACATCCGCGCCATCCTTTCTTCCCTGGGAATGCTGCTGCTCTTTTTTGCCGCTATCATGGGCGTGCCGCTGCTTGTGTCCATTTTCTATGAGGGCGGGGCACCCGGCCGCCTCATAGTTGCTCACGGATGGCGCGCCGATCTACACGAACTCGTGGCCGGCGTGGGCATCTCGAGCGAAACGCTCGCCTTCGCGATCGCCATAGGCTTGTCGGGGCTAGCGGGGATCGGTTTCAGACTGTTCGGCCGCGGCGCGCAAGCCAAAGACGTGGGCATCCGCGATGGCTTCGCGGTTGTCAGCCTGGCGTGGGCCACCCTCTCTGTCTTCGGCGCACTGCCGTTCTTCCTCTCCGGCTTTCCGGCTTTTGAGTCTTTTACCGACAGCTACTTCGAGACAATCAGCGGCCTCACGACTACAGGCTCGTCGATTCTCAGCGATATCGAAGCGCTTCCCAATGGCCTCCTTTTCTGGCGCAGCCTCACCCACTGGCTGGGCGGAATGGGCATCGTGGTGCTGGCGGTGGCAATCTTCCCGGCGCTCGGCATAGGCGGCTATCAGCTCTATCGCGCCGAGGCCGGCCCCACCACTGAGCGGCTCAGCCCCCGGATCACCCAAACCGCCAAGCTGCTGTGGGGCGTGTATCTGCTGCTGACCGTGGCCGAAACGTTCCTGCTGTGGATGCCCACGCTGTGGGGCGATCCGAAGATGTCGCTCTTCGATGCCCTCTGCCAAACGTTCGGCACCCTCGCCACCGGAGGCTTCTCCACGAAAAACGCGTCCATTGCCGGTTTCGACAGCGTATACGTCGACGTCGTCATCATGGTGTTCATGTACCTTGGCGGCATCAGCTTTGTGCTGCAATACCAGATCCTCTGCCGCAATTTCGGTCAGATCGCGAAAGACAAGCAAGCCCATTTCTTCACCGGCGTGCTGCTGGTGTCGATAGTGCTCGTGACCATCTCGGTCTACGCTACCGAGCCGGGCCCCTCGGCGGGATCGAGCCAGCAGTTTTCGCCCGAGGCCCTGCAGGCCGAACGGGCCAAGGTGGCTACACTGCCGGGAGCGCTGCGCCACGCCGCCTTCCAGGTGACATCGATCGGCAGCACTTGCGGCTTCGCCACGGCCGATTTCGACCTCTGGCCCAACTTCTGCCGTTTCCTGCTGATCGTGCTGATGTTCGTCGGCGCATGTGCAGGGTCCACCAGCGGCAGCCTCAAGGTCGTCAGGATCATCCTTCTGCTGAAGATGGCCCGACGCGAAGTCGAGAGAATGGTCCGTCCGCGCGCCGTGCTGCCCGTCAAGCTGGGCGGGCAGGTCGTGGAGGAAGAAGTGCTTCACAACATCGTGAGCCTGTTCATTCTGTACCTCGGCATCTTCGCCGCGGCCACGGCCGTGATGTGCTGGTTCGTGCCCGACATCGTCAGTGCGTTTTCGTCGGTCGCGGCCACGATGGGCGGCGTGGGCCCCGGCTTGGCCCTCGTCGGCCCCATGCGCAACTACAGCGACGTCGCCTTCGCGGGCAAATGGGTCCTCTGCGTCTGCATGCTGCTGGGCCGTCTCGAAATCTATTCCGTCCTCATCATCCTCTTCCCGCGCACGTGGCGGAAGTAGGCCCGAAAACCACGAACGCCCAACGAGGGAAAACTCTCTTCAGAAAGGGGGTGCGATTAAATGCTCTGGTCTTTCTTGTGTTTTGACCGTTCAGGAACTGTGCGTGTACGGCGTCACAGCGGCTGTTTGAACCGTTTTTAAGCCACGATGGTGGGAGGGAAACTCTTTGAAAAGAGTTTTCCCCCCACACCCCCCTTCAGAAACTTTTCACGGCCGGGCCGGCAGCCGGCTCGGCCTGGTGAAAGAGTCCAAGAGTTGAGGGAGGGCGACGACCTTCAGAAGCCCTTAGGCTGTTAAAGCAAGCCGGCCCGGCCGCCGGGACGGCTGTGAAAAGTCTTTGGAAAGGGGTCTGGGGGAGAACCTTTCTT
>Ga0114922_10001486_pt1 | contig 22393 bp, 32 predicted proteins | sample AartaG_FD_100975 | JGI IMG/M metagenome (GOLD analysis project Ga0114922, IMG submission 100975) | Deep subsurface microbial communities from Aarhus Bay to uncover new lineages of life (NeLLi) - Aarhus_00045 metaG | ecosystem: Environmental > Aquatic > Marine > Oceanic > Sediment | place... | reverse complement strand
GTGGAGGCCGAAGTGCTTGGCGTGATGCGCAGTGCCCTCGGCCCGAACATCGACCTGGTGCTGATCCGCCTGCGAGGCGAGCGGATGCAGTTCCAGGGAGTGGCCAACGGCATGAGCGGGAGCCCCTTCTACATCGACGGCAAGCTGGTTGGGGCGCTGTCGATCCGCATCGGCCTCTTCGCCAAGGAGCCGATAGCCGGCGTGACGCCGATCGCCGACATCGTCGACACGCAGTTCGGCGGCCGCGGCCGGCCGCATCTCTCGCTAGACTACCACCGCCTCTGGAGCGGCAACGAGTCGATCCGGCAGCTCGCCCGGCGCCTCGGCCGGGAGCTGCCGCGGGGCTCGAGTCCGCCTCAACCGGACGCAGCGGGCGTGGGGCTGCGGCCGTTCACGCTCGGCATCTACTGCTCGGGCCTCGAGGCCACCGTAGCGGCGCGCTATGCGCCGCTATTCCGCGAACTCGGCGCCGAGCTCACCGCCTTCGGCTCCGGCGTCGGCGGCCCCGTCGACGGCCCCCTGGAACCGGGAGTGCCGGTGAGCGTCGATCTGGTGCGGGGTGACCTCCGCATCGGCGCCTCCGGCACGCTCACCCACATCGAGGGCGACCGGGTCTGGGCTTTCGGCCACCCCTTCTTCCGGCTCGGCCCGGTGGAGTGGCCGCTGGCGCGGGCGGAGATCATCGAGGTCTTCCCTTCGATGCAGGGGTCGTTCAACATCTCAGCCGCCGGACAGCAGGTCGGGACCATCGTCCAGGACCGCGCCACAGCGGTCTACGGCGTGTTGGGCCGCGAGCCGTCGATGCTGCCGCTACGGATCGAGGTCAGGCACGCCGGCGAGGCAGTCTCCGTCTTCAGCTACGAGCTGGTACGCAACGCGCTGCTGACGCCGGCCCTGATCGACATCGCCGTCAGCAACTCGCTGCTCGCCACGCAGCGGCAGTTCGGCGAGAGCAGCGTGGCGATCTCGGGCACACTCGTCATCGACGGCTACGAGGACGTCAACATCGACGACTTCTACAGCGGCTTCAACCTCGGCACTCGGGTCGGCGCGCTCCCGGCCGCCGTCTACTTCTTCCTCAGCGACAACGAGTTCTCATCGGTCACCGTCACCGACATCAGGCTGACGCTCGACCTGGTTGAGGAGCAGCGCGTCGCTACGCTGCAGCGCGCCTGGATCACCGACACGGAGCTCGAGCCGGGCGAGAGCTTCCAGGTGCTGATCGAGCTCAGGCCGCGCCGCGACAAGGAGCTCGTTCTCGAGCAGGACTACATGATCCCGCCGACGCTGCAGAGCGGCGCCTACCGCGTCACGGTCGGCAGCGGCTCGGAGATCACGCGGCTGGAGAACGAGATGGTTCGAGGCGAGCTCCGCATCCGCGACCTGCGGCACATGATCCGCCTCATCAACTCCCTGCGGCCCAACAACCGGCTCTACGCCCAGGTCTGGCGGGAGGAGGAGGGGATCTACTTTGACGGCGACCTGTTCCCCGGCCTGCCGCCCTCGGCGCTCTCGGTCATGCGCGTCAACTCCGGCGACGACCGGATCATCCGCCTGCTGGGGACGGTGGTGGACGAGCGGCGCATGGAGACCGAGTACTTCGTAAGCGGGGTCAGGAATCTCCGGTTCACGGTACGGCGGCGCTGAGGTGCCCGCGTGACCCCCACACTCACACCAACCCCCACACTCAAACCCCTGGAGGAGAGATGAAGCGGATCGTATTGACCTGGCTGCTGCCGGCGGCCGTCGCGCTCGCCCTCGGCGCGGCCGCCTCGGCCGACACCGCGAGGCGCTGGATCCAGGGCGGCCGCGAGGAGTTTTTGAGGGGCAGCCCCGAGAGCGCCTCGATCACCAGCGACGGCCGCATCATGCTGCCGCCGCAGGCCACGAAGCTGTTCGACTCGCCGCAGCAGTTCGTCTGGGACATGGCCGTCGACGCCACCGGGCAGCTGTTCGTGGCGGGAGGCAACGAGGGGACCATCTACGACGGCCGCGGCACGCCGGTGCACGACGACGAGAAGCCTGAGATCCACGCCCTGGCCGTCGGCCCCGATAACATGCTCTACTTCGCCACATCGCCTCTGGGCGCCGTCTACCGCCTCGCCCCCGGCGGCACCGTTGCCGAGTTCTTTACCCCGCGGCCGGAAGGCGGGCTCGGGGCGGAACGCTACATCTGGGACCTGGCCTTCGACGGCGACGGCAACCTCTACGTGGCCACCGGCATCGAGGGGCGGCTCTACCGGGTCGGGCGCGACGGCGCCGGCCGGGTGGTCTTCGACTCCGACGAGGCCCACATAAGCTGCCTGGCCGTCGACGCGAGCGGGGGCGGCCGGGTGCTGTTCGGCAGCGACCCGAACGGTCAGGTGTTCAGCCTCGACGCCGAGGGGAACGTATTCGTGCTCTTCGATTCCACCCTCAAGGAGATCAACAACCTGGCGGTGGGGCCGGGTGGGGCTCTCTACGCCACCGGCGTCGGCGCCGGAGCGGTTCGAGAGGTAGAACCGAGCCCGCAGCCGCGGCAAGAGCAGCAGCTGCAGGAGGTCCCGGCGGTGTCGCAGGGGACGCCGCAACCGGGCTCCCGGCCGGCGCCGTTGCTGGGCCGCACGAGCAGCGTCGCCGTGGCCGCCATCGCCGACGGCAGCGACGGCGGTGACGGCGAGGTGAGCGCCGTCTACCGCATCCTGCCCGACAACACGGTCGAGACCGTCTGGTCGTCCGACGAGCTGGTAGCCTACTCGCTGGCCCTGGACCGCGGCGGACGCGCGCTGGTCGGCACCGGCCCCAGAGGGCTCCTGATCGCCATCGAGCCGGACGGCACCGAGCGGGTGCTGCGCCGGCTGCAGGGCAGGCAGGTGACGGCGTTGCTGAGCTCGCGCGGGCAGCTGCACGCGGGCGTCAGCAACCTGGGCCGGGTCTACAGGCTGAGCGAGCAGTTCGACGTGCGCGGCGAGTTTCTAAGCCAGGTCAAGGACACCGGTACGGTCAGCACCTTCGGCGCCATCCGCTGGCGTGCCGAGGCGCCGGCCGGCACCACGCTGCGGCTCCTCACCCGCAGCGGCAACACCGCCGAGCCGGATAACACCTGGAGCGCCTGGTCGGAGCCCTACTCCGACCCGCGCGCCTCGACGGTGGCCAGCCCCGCTGCGCGCTTCGTCCAGTGGAAAGCCGAGCTATCAACTACCGAACCCGGGGCCAGCCCGCTGCTCAGCAGCGTCTCGATCTTCTACCTGCAGAACAACCTGCGGCCGCGGGTGCGGACGGCGGCGGTGCTGCCGGTGGGAATCCACTTCCAGCCGGCGATGGTTGATCCGGACGCCGAGGCGATCCCGGCGGAGGTGGCCACGGAGTTGCGCGAGCTGAGCATCATGGTGCCGGGCACGACGGCCGCCGGCAAGATGGTGTTCGCGCGGCAGATGCGCACGATCCGCTGGGAGGCGGCCGACCCCAACGGCGACGAGCTGACCTACCGCGTCCTCTACCGCCCCATCGAGTCGAGCGAGTGGTCGGCGCTGACCGGCGACCACGAGACAAGCCTATTCAGCTTTGACACCCGCAGCCTGGCCGACGGCACCTACGTGGCGCGCATCGAGGCCAGCGACATCCGTTCCAACACGCCGGAGAGGGCGAAAACGGGGCACCTCGACACGCAGCCCTTCGACGTCGACAACACGCCGCCGCGGATCGAGGACCTGGCTGCGACCGCCGACGGCCGCGAGGCCACGGTGACCTTCACCGCCGCCGACGACCTCAGCGCCATCAAGCGCATCCGCCTGCGGGTGGACGCCGGGCGTTGGCGCGTGGTGCTGCCCGAGGACGGCATACCCGATTCCGGCCGCGAGCAGGTGGCGGTGCGCCTGCAGGGGCTGGCGCCGGGGGCTCACACGGTCACGGTGCAGGCGATGGACGAACTCTACAACGTCGGCGCCGGGCGCGCTGTCGTGACGGTGCGCTGAGCCGATGGTGACCGCGATCATCTTGGCGCTGCTGGCCGCCGCACCGGCGGTCGAGCTGGCGCTGCAGCCCGACCCGCCTGTGGCGGGCCACGTCCTGGCCATCGAGATAACTCAAGGCCAGGCAGTCTCCGAGCTCCACCTCAGCGGGCCACTGGCATCCTGGCAACGCCGGCTCGAGTCGACCGCGGGCGAGGCTGTCGAGTTGGTGCTCCCGGACGATCTGCCGGTTCTGCTGATCGGCGCGCCGGAGGGGAGTGGAAACGAACTCGAGTTCCCGCACACCCTCAGGCTGGTGCACGGGGAAGACGGGCAGCCGCTTCCGGGCGCGCTGTTCTGGCAGGGCTACCTGCTGGGTGGCTTCCCGGCGCCGCTGGCCGTCGAGGGCGCAGATGACGCGGCGGCACTGCGAGCGACGGAGGCGGAACTGGAGCGCGACCCGGAGATGCTGGTGGCGCGGGAGCTTCTCTGGCGGCTGCGGGCCCGCTCGGCCGCAGACCAAGAAGAATTCCTGAATGCGATCGACGCCGAGCTGGCCCACTCGACCTCGGGGCGCCTCGCCCTGGCGGCCATCAGGATGCACCGCACGCTCGGCGACGCGGAGGGCGCCCAAGCCCTGGCGCGTCGCTACAGCGGCTTCGTCGAGCCGATCCTTCAGCTCGAGGGGGGGCGCTGGGCGGCGATCATCGGCACCACGAGCCCCCTCGAGCGTATCGAGCTGGTCCACCGCTGGCTGGACGTCGACCCCTTCAGCGACTACGTGCCGCAGTGCCTGCAGATCCTGGCCGCCACCTACTCCGAGGTGGGCGACCACCGCTCCACTGCGCTGTTCGGCCTCATGAGCCTGCGCGTCAGCCCCGACGACGCGATGACGCTCAACGGCGTCGCCCTCGCCATGGCCGAGGGGGAGTTCGAGCTGGAGCGCGGCCTGGTGCTGGCCGGGCGAGCGATCGATCTGTTGCAGGACGCGGGGCGCTTCTCCAGGCCGCCGGAGCTCAGCGAGAGCCGCTGGCGGCGCGAGATGGTTCACGCCCGTGCCGCCTGCCTCGACACCCGAGGCTGGCTGCTGACGAAGCTGCGGCGCTGGGAGGAGGCGCGCGATGCCTTCGAGGCGGCCATCAGGCTGGAGCGGTCGGACGAGTTCTACCTGCACCTGGGTCTGATGCTGATCGCGCGGGGCTCGCCGGAGGAAGCGCGGACGGCGCTGCGCCAAGGCCGGCGGCTCGGCGGCAGCCACAGACGCGAGATCGAGGAGGCCCTCGCCGTCCTGGAGCCTTGAGCGGCGGAGCGGGGGCGCAGGGGATAGAGATGTCAGGTAAGGCAATCCGCGTGGCCGTCGTCATGGGCGGCGTCAGCAGCGAGCGCGAGATCAGCCTTCTGAGCGGACGGGAGGTCTGCAACCACCTGCCGCGCGGGCGCTTCCGCGTCAAGCCGGTCGAGATCACCGCCGGAAACCGCTGGCTGCTCTACCCCGGTTGGCTGGAGGGCGATTTCGACGGCATGCCTGACGGGGTCGAGGAGGTAGACGCCGGGCGGGCGCTGGGCGCGCTGCTCGCCGAGGAGGTCGGGAGGGTAGGGGGGGTCGACGTGGTCTTCATCGCCTTGCACGGCCCCGGCGGCGAGGACGGCGTCATCCAGGGTTTCTTCGAGACCGCGGGAATCCCCTACACCGGCTCCGGGGTCCTGGGTAACGCCGTCGGCATGGACAAGATACTGTCCAAGCAAATTTTACTCCAGGCTGGCATCCCGACGCCGCCCTTCGTCCACGCCGCCTCGGCCGAGCTGCGGCAAGACCTCGGCTCGTTCGTGGCGCGCGCCGAGGAGCGCTTCGGCTACCCCTGCGTCGCCAAGGTCGGCAATCAGGGCTCGAGCCACAACATGGGGATCGCCGCCGACCGCGCCGCGCTGACCGGCCTGCTGGAAGTGATCGCCGCGGCCGGCGAGCACGCCCTGGTGGAGGAGTACATCAAGGGTCGCGAGCTTACCTGCGCCGTGGTCGATCGGCCCGGCGGCGGCGGGCCACTGCCGCTGCCGCCGACCGAGCTGGTGCCGCTGGAGAGCAGGTTTTTCGACTACCACGCCAAGTACACCCCCGGCGCCACCGACGAGATAACGCCGGCCCGAATCGGCGCCGAGGCGACCGCCGCAGTCCAGGAGCTTGCGGTGCGCTGCCACCGGGAGCTGCGCTGCGGCGGCATGAGCCGCACCGACATGATCGAACGCGGCGGGGAGCTGTTTGTGCTGGAGATCAACACTATCCCCGGGATGACGAGCAGGTCCCTGATCCCGCAGGCCGCCGAGGTGGCCGGCATCAGCTTCCCCGAGTTCCTGGAGATGCAGACGCTCTGGGCGCTGGAGAAGCGGGGCCGCCGCTGAGCCGGTGGCCGAGCGGGGGCGGGTGAAGGTGCGGAGCTTCGAGATAGAGTTCCCCGGACGGCCCCTGAAGCACTGCCATGTGGCCTTCGGGCGCGGCCTCTTCCCCGAGGCCGCCGACTGGCTGGCCCGCAGCGGCCTGGGCCGCCGGCTGGCTGCGATTGCCGACGAGACGGTCGCCGGCCTCTACGGGGAGACCTTCCTCGGCAGCCTCAGCGACCGTGGAATTGACGCACTCCTCCTAGACTTCCCGCCGGGCGAGGCGAGCAAGAGCTGGGGTGTCCTCGGCAAGCTGCTGGAGCGCCTGCTGGGGGCCGGGATCGGGCGCGGCGACGCGGTAGTCGCCATCGGGGGCGGCGTATCTGGCGACCTGGCGGGCGCCGCGGCGGCGCTGCATTGCCGCGGCATACCCTGGGCGCAGATGCCGACCACCACACTGTCGATGGCCGACAGCACCCTGGGCGGCAAGACGGCGGTGAACATAGGCGGCGCCAAGAACATGGCCGGTGCCTTCCACCAGCCGGCGGCGGTGTTCGCCGACCTAGACACACTGGTCACGCTCCCCGAGCGCCACCACCGTGCCGGGCTGGCCGAGGTGGTGAAGACGGCACTCGTCCTCGATGCCGAGCTCTTCTCGCGGCTGGAGGGGAGCCCGCGCGATCTTCTCGACACTGCGAGCGAACTGCTGGAGGAATCGGTGCTACGCTGCGCCGAGCTCAAGGCCGGCGTCGTCGCCCGCGACGAGCTGGAGGCGGGCGAGAGGGCGATTCTGAACGCCGGGCACACGCTGGGCCACGCGGTCGAGGCGGCGGCCGACGGCGAGCTTCTGCACGGGGAGGCTGTGGCCATAGGCTTGGCTATGGAGAGCAGACTGGCCGTCCGCTATACCGGTTTTCTCGCAGACGATGCGAAGAGGCTTCTGGAGCTGCTGGAAGCCCTCGGTCTTCCGCTCCGAGTTCCCGCCGGGCTGGAACCCGGAGAGATCATCCGCCTGATGCAACTGGACAAGAAGGGGCGAGGGAATCGCGACGAGGTCGCCTTCGCCCTGCCCAAGGCAATCGGCGGCGGCGAACGACGCGGAGGTGGCTGTACGACGGCTATCGTAGCCGAGGAGGTTTGGGGGATACTACAGTCCACAGAGTAGACGATGGTCGGGGAGGGCTAACTGTCTTATTTCTTCTCTTCGCCTTCGCCTTTTTCAGGCTCGGCTTCTTCAGACTTGGTTTCCGCTTTCTTTTTGGGTTTCGCAGCCTTTTTCTTCTTTTCCTTGGCTTCTGCCTTCTTTTCCTTGGCTTTGGCCTTTTTGTCCTCGGCTTCGGTCTCTTTCGCTTCAGCTTCGGGCTCTTCCTTGGCCTCTTCTTTGGCTTCTTCCTTGACCTCTTCGGCTTCCGCGGCCTCGGCGGCTTCGGCTTCCTCCCTAGTTTCTTCGGCAAGCGCGACGTCGGCTAGGGCGGCCTTGCGCGCTGTGCCCCGGCGCGTGGGCCTGCGGGTGGTGGCCGGCTTGCGGGCTTTTTTGGGCGCTGCAGCCCTTTGCTTCGGTTTGGCGATCTCGATGGAGCTGTCGACGAGCTCGACGATCGCCATCTCGGCGGAGTCGCCGCGGCGGTGGCCGGTGCGAACGATGCGGGTGTAGCCGCCGGGCCGCGTGGCGTAGCGGGCGGCGAGGGTGTCGAAGAGGCGTGCCACGACCTCGCGGTCCTTCACGTGGCGCATCACCTGGCGGCGGGCGTGCAGCGTCTCGCGCTTGGCCAGGGTGATCAGCTTCTCGGCGAATGGGCGCAGCTCCTTCGCCTTGGATACGGTGGTGGTTATGCGCTCGTGGCGGAAGAGCGAGGTGGCCATGTTGCGCAGCAGGGCCCAGCGGTGGCTGGTTGTCCTGCCGAGCTTGCGTCCCGCGATCCGGTGTCGCATTGTCCTCGTCTCCCCCCCCCGTCACTCCTCGGCCGGCGACTCTTCGGGTTCCGGGATCTTGGTGCCGAAGCTGAGCCCCATGCCGGTGAGGATCTCCTTGATCTCGCTGAGGCTCTTGCGGCCGAAGTTCTTGGTCTTGAGCATCTCCTGCTCGGTGCGCTGCACCAGCTCGCCGATGGTGCTGATGTTGGCGTTCTTGAGGCAGTTGTGGGATCGCACCGAGAGCTCCAGCTCCTCGATACTGCGGTCGACGTACTCCAGCAGCCTGTCGTCGCCGTCGCCCGCGTCCTCGCCGTCGCCCTCGGGCTCCTCCTCGAAGCTGATGAAGATGTAGAAGTGGTCCTTGATCAGCTTGGACGCTAGCGCCACGGCGCTCTGCGGGCTGATCGAGCCGTTGGTCCAGACCTGCAGCGTCAGCTTCTCGTAGTCGGTGGCGCGGCCGAGGCGGGCGGAGGAGATGGTGAAGTTGGCCTTCTTGACGGGCGAGTGGACGCTGTCGATCGGGATGTGGCCGAGGCCGAGGTCGTCGTCAAAGTTGGCCTCAGCAGAGCGGTAGCCGTAGCCGTGCTTTACCCTCATCTCGGCGGCCAGTTTGGCGCCCTTGCCCAGGGTGGCGATGTGGACGTCGGGGTCGAGGATCTCTACGAGGCCCTTGCCGTCGATCGCCCCGGAGGTGAGCTCGCCCGGCTTCTTGGCTTCGAGCGTGATGGTCGCCTGCTCGACCTCGGGGCTGGCGATCCTGAGCGGTATGCTTTTGAGGTTGAGGATGATGTCGGTGACGTCCTCGGTAACCCCGTCGATGGAGGAGAACTCGTGCACCACGCCGTCGAGCTTGACGGCGGTGATGGCCGAGCCCTCGATGGCGCTGAGCAGGACGCGCCGCAGGGTGTTGCCGATGGTGGTGGCGAAACCCCGCTCGTAGGGCTGGGCGTAGAACTCGCCGTAGGTGGGCGTGAGCGTGTTGGCGTTGACCTCCAGGCGCTTCGGCTTCTGAAATCCTTTCCAGAGCATCTGCTGCGTGCCTCCTTGTCGGCGCCGGGCTTACTTGGAGTAGAGCTCGACGATCAGCTGCTCGTTGATCTGCATCTCGACCGCCAGCCGGTCGGGCAGCCGGGCTACCGTGGCGCTGAGCCCGGAGTCGTCGCGCTGCAGCCACTCCGGGACGCCCCGGCCCTGGCTGTGCGTGAGCGCGTCCTTAATTACCTGCAGCCTCTTGCTGTCGCCGCGCACCTCCACCTGGTCGCCCTCCCTGACCTGGTATGAGGGGACGTTGACCTTGCGGCCGTTGACCGCCACGTGCCCGTGCGAGACGAGCTGGCGGGCCTGGGCGCGGGTGCGGGCGAAGCCGGAGCGGTAGACGGTGTTGTCGAGCCGGCGCTCGAGCAGGATCATCAGGTTGGTCCCGGTGACGCCCCTCATGCGGGCGGCGCGCTTGAAGTAGAGCCGGAACTGGCGCTCCAGGATGCCGTAGATGCGCTTGACCTTCTGCTTCTCGCGCAGCTGCAGGCCATAGCCCCGCATCTTGAAGGGCCTGCGGCCGTGCTCGCCGGGCGGGTAGTTGCGCTTCTCCAGTGCGGCCCTGGTGTTGCCGAACAGGTCTAGGCCTTCCCTGCGGCTCTGGCGGGCTCGCGGTCCGGTGTGGCGTGCCAATGCTCTCCTCCTAGGTCCTTACCGCCGCTCAGACGCGGCGGCGCTTGCGCGGGCGGCAGCCGTTGTGAGGGACTGGTGTGACGTCCCTGATGGTCTTGATCTCGATGCCGGCGGCGCTGAGCGAGCGGATGGCGCTCTCGCGGCCGGAGCCGGGGCCCTTGACCCGGACGTCGACAGTCTTGACGCCGTGCTCGCGCGCCTTTGCGGCGGCCTGCACGGCCGCCTGGCCGGCGGCGTAGGGGGTGCCCTTGCGCGAGCCCTTGAAGCCGCTGGTGCCGGCGCTGGCGCTGGTGATGACGTTGCCCTCCAGGTCGGTGATGGTAACTATCGTGTTGTTGAAGGTGGCCTGAATGTGGGCGATGCCGGCGGGGATGTCTTTCTTTACCCGGCGCCTGCCGCCCTTGCTGCCTGTTCTTTTTACCATGCCTTCACCTCGGCCCCTTGTCGGCTACTTCTTGGAAACGGCCCGGCGAGTCTTGACCGCCGCCTTGCGAGGGCCCTTGCGCGTGCGCGCGTTGGTGTGCGTGCGCTGCCCGCGCACCGGCAGGCTGCGCTTGTGGCGCTGCCCGCGGTAGCAGTTGATCTCCATCAGGCGCTTGATGTTTATCGTCGTCTCTTTGCGCAGGTCGCCCTCGACCTTGTGCTTGGCGTCGATGATGCGGATCAGCTTGCGAACCTCTTCTTCGTTGAGCTCCCGCACGCGCACCCGGGGCTCGATCCCCGCCTCGGCGGCGATCGCGGCCGCTGCGGTGCGGCCGATGCCGTAGATGGAGGTCAGGGCGATCTCCACGCGCTTGTTGTTGGGTATGTCCACGCCCGCGATTCGTGCCACTTTTCCTCTCCTTCGCTGCCGCCGCTCAACCCTGGCGCTGCTTGTGCCTGGGGTTGGAGCAGATGACGCGCACGACGCCCTTGCGCCTCACGATTTTGCATTTGTTACATATCCGCTTTACGGATGCCCGCACTTTCATTCCCGCCTCCCGGGCGCGGCCGCCTACTTGTAGCGGTAGACGATCCGGCCTCTGGTGAGGTCGTAGGGCGACAGCTCGACCAGCACCTCGTCGCCGGGCAGGATGCGTATGAAGTGCTTGCGCATCCGGCCCGAGATGTGGGCCAGGATCGTGTGCTTGTTTTCCAGCTGCACGCGGAACATCGCGTTGGGCAGCGGCTCAAGCACCTTCGCCCTGACTTCTATCGGTTCTTCCTTCTTCACCGTACCTTCCCGCCTGCCGTTCCTACGGCAGTGTCAGCACCAGCGGGCCCTCCTGGGTGACCGCTATGGTGTGCTCGAAGTGGGCGCTGCGGCTGCCGTCGGCCGTGACCGCCGTCCAGCCGTCATCCAGCTCCCGCGTCCGCCAGCCGCCGGCGTTGACCATCGGCTCGATAGCCAGCACCATGCCGGCCCGGATGCGCGGGCCGTAGCCGGGGCGCCCGAAGTTGGGGATCTCGGGCGGCTCGTGCAGGGCCGTGCCGATGCCGTGGCCGACGAAATCGCGCACGACGCTGAAGCCGGCGGCCTCGACGTGTGCCTGCACGGCGGCGCCGATGTCGCTGATGCGGTTGCCGACCCGCACCTGCTCGGCGGCCGCCTCGAGGCTCCCGGCGGTGACGCTGATCAGCCGCTCGGCCTCGTCGTCGACCCGACCTACGGGTACCGTCAGCGCCGCGTCGCCGAAGTAGTCGCCCAGCCTGACTCCGACGTCGACGCTGAGCACCTGTCCGTCTTCGAGCCGGCGCTTGCCGGGGATGCCGTGCACGATGACTTCGTCGATGCTCGTGCAGATCGTCGCCGGGAATGGAACCCTGCCCGGCGGCCGGTAGCCCCTGAAGGCCGGAACGCCGCCGCGCGCCCGGATGAGCTCCTCGGAGCGGCGATCGAGCTCGCCCGTGGTGATCCCCGGACGGGCCAACTCCCGGACCATGCTGTGAACCTCGGCCACGATCCGCCCCGCCTCCCGCATCGCCCCGATCTCGGCCGCGGAGCGCAGGGTTATCGGCCTCGCCTCGATCATAAGACCCCGTCGATCCTGTCAAAGACCTGGTTTACACTGCCGCGGCCGTCGACGGCCACCAGGACGCTGAGCTTTTCGTAGTGGCGCGCCAGCGGTGCCGTCTGCTCGCGGTAGACCCGCAGCCGCTCGCGCACCGTCTCCTCGGCGTCGTCGGAGCGCTGCCGGAGCCGCCCGCCGCACAGGTCGCATACTCCCTGGACGGCCGGCCGCTTCCAGTCGAGGTGGAACACCGCGCCGCAGGCGGCGCATACGCGGCGTCCGCCGAGCCGCCGCACGATCTCGTCGTCCGGGACCTCGATCAGCACCGCCCGGTCGATCTCCTTCGCGCTTTGCTCGAGCACTTCGTCCAACCTGCGCGCCTGCTCCGCGGTTCGCGGGAAGCCGTCCAGCAGCCAGCCCGCGGCCGCGTCGGGCTCCGCCATACGCTGGCGGACGATTTCGACTACCAGCTCGTCGGGCACCAGCTCGCCGGCGTCGATGTAGGCTTTCGCCTGGCGTCCCAGCCCGGTGCCGGCGTCCACCGCGGCGCGGAGCATGTCGCCTGTGCCGATCTGCGGCACCCCGTAGCGCCCGGCCAGCCGGGCGCTCTGCGTCCCCTTACCCGACCCCGGCGGTCCCAGCAGTATCAGCCGCATCTTTCCTCCAGACCCTGGTCCCTCACACTCACCGCCGGCCGCGAATGCGCGAGCCCTTGAAGAAGCCGTCGTAGTGGCGCATGACCAGCTGGCTCTCGATCTGCTGCACGGTGTCCATCGCCACGCCGATTACGATCAGCAGGCTGGTGCCGCCGAAGAAGAACTGGATGTCCATGCCGCGGGTGAACCAGGTCGGCAGCAGCCGGTCGAGGAACTCGCCGACGAAGGGTATCGTCTCCACCCGGAAGCCGTTGAGCAGGAAGATCGGCATCACGGCGATGCAGGCCAGGTAGAGGGAGCCGGCGGTGGTGACGCGGTTCAGCACCAGCCCGATGTAGTCGGCCGTTCGCCGCCCCGGGCGCTTGCCGGGGATGAAGCTGCCGTGCTTCTTCATGTTGTCGGCCACGTCTTTGGGGTTGAAGACGATCTGGGTGTAGAAGAAGCAGAAGAACATGATCGCCGCGATGTAGATCAGCACGTAGAGGATCTGGCCGTATTGGATCATGTTGTTGACGCTGCGGGCCCAAGCCCAGCCGGTGGCGTTGGCGACGTTGTCGAATATCCACTGCGGCAGCAGTAGTATCGAGGAGGCGAAGATGACGGGGATGACGCCGGCGGTGTTGATGCGCAGCGGTATGTAAGTGCTCTGGCCGCCGTAGATCCTGCGGCCGACAACGCGCTTGGCGTAGGATACGGGTATGCGGCGCTGGCCGCGCTCGACGAAGACGATGGCGGCCACCACGACGACCATGAAGACCAGCAGCAGGATCAGCTTGAAGGGGGTCATCGCGCCCTCGCCGCGCGCCGTGGCGCCCATCAGGTCCTCGACGGTGACGACGACGGCGCCGGGCAGGCCGACGATGATGCCGGCGAAGATCAGCAGGCTGATGCCGTTGCCGATGCCGCGCTCGGAGATCTGCTCGCCGATCCACATGATGAAGGCGGTGCCGGCGGTCAGCGTGACTACGGTGAGGATCTGCCACCAGAGGATGTTGCCCTGGGCCGAGGTGGTGAGCACGCTGCGGTTCACGCCGTCCACGGTGGCGGTCATGCTCTGGTAGTAGAAGGTCAGCCCGAAGCCCTGGATCAGGGAGATGAGCACCGTGCCGTAGCGTGTGTACTGTGTGATCTTTTTGCGCCCCAGCTCCCCTTCCTTGCTCAGCTTCTCGAGGTAGGGCATGACGACGGTGAGCAGCTGCAGGATGATCGAGGCGCTGATGTAGGGCATGATGCCGAGGGCGAAGACGGTGATCTGGCGCATGGCGTAGCCGCTGAACATGTCGAGGAACTCGAAGAGCCCCTGGCCCGCGGCCTCCCTGACCGCCTTGATGGCCACCCAGTCGACGCCCGGCACGTGGATGTGGGCCCCGATGCGGAAGACGAAGAGCATGAGGCCGAGGAAGAGCACCCGCTTGCGGAGGTCCGGAATGCGGAAGATGTTCTGCAGCGTCTCGATCACTTGCCCACGACCTCCGCCGTGCCGCCCGCGGCCTCGATCTTGGCCCTGGCGGCGGCGCTGAAGGCGTGCGCCCGCACGGTCAGCGCCTCCTTGAGCTCGCCGTGGCCGAGGATCTTGACCCCGTCCTTGATTTTCTTGATGACGCCGCGCTGGAGCAGCAGCTCGGGCGTGACCTCGCCCTCCCTGGCCAGTGCGGGGAGCCTGCCGACGTTGACCGCTGCGTGCTGCCTGCGGAAGATGTTGGTGAAGCCCCTCTTGGGCACGCGGCGGTGCAGCGGCATCTGCCCGCCCTCGAAGCCCGGCCTGCGGCTGTAGCCGCTGCGGCTTTTCTGGCCCTTGTGGCCGCGCCCGGCGGTTCGCCCGCGGCCCGAGCCGGGGCCCATGCCGAGGCGCCGCTTTTTCTTGACGGCTCCGGCGGGTGGGCTCAGCTTGTGCAGCTCAAGCTCCGGAACCCCGGCCGCGGCCTTCCCCGCGCTCCCGCTTTTTTTCGGCGCCGCGCTCACTGCTTTTTCTCCTTCTCGCCACTAGCGCTCCCGCCGGCGTCCTCGGGTTCGAGTACGCGCACCAGGTGCGGGACCTTCCTGACCATCCCCCAGCTCGCCTCGTTGTCGGGCAGTTCGACGATCTGGTGCATGCGCCGCAGTCCCATGCCCTTGAGCACCTCGCTCTGTCGGCGGCTGTAGCCGATGCCGCTCTTGACCTGCTGGACGTGTATGGTAGCCCTCTTCTTCCTGGCCATCTGCTAGAGCTCCTCGACAGCCTTGCCCCGCAGCCCGGCGATCATCTCGGGGCTGCGCAGCGATGAGAGGCCCTGGAAGACCGCCTTGACCACGTTGTAGGGGTTGTGGCAGCCCAGGATCTTGGTGAGGATGTCGCCTATGCCGGCCGACTCGCAGACGGCGCGCACCGCTCCGCCGGCGATGACGCCGGTGCCCGGCGCCGCCGGCTTGAGCATTACCTTGCCGGCGCCGTAGATACCGAGCACCTGGTGCGGTATCGAGGAGCCCTTCATCGGCACGTCGATCATACTCTTCTTGGCGATCTCGATCCCCTTGCGGATGGCTGAGGGGACCTCGCGGGCCTTGCCCTTACCGAACCCGACCTTGCCCTTGCCGTTGCCGACCACCACGAGCGCGGCGAAGCTCAGGTTCTTGCCGCCCTTGACTACCTTGGTGACGCGGTTGATGTGCACCACCTGGTCGATCAGGTCGCTGTCGGCGCGGTCGCGGCGGTCGCGGCGGTCGTGCCGCCTGTCGGTTCTCCGTTGGGGCCTCGTATACATCGCGTTTCCTCAGAACTTTAGTCCGGCCTCGCGCATCGACTCGGCGGCCGCCTTGACGCGGCCGTGGTAGATGAAGCCGCCGCGGTCGAACACGACGGTGCTCAAGCCTTTCTCTTTCAACCGCTTGGCCAGCAGCGCGCCGACCTCCTTGGCCGCCGCCACGTTGCCGCCGCCTCCCCCTTTTTTGAGCTTCCCGCCCAGCTCCGGTTCGCGGGTGGAGGCGGAGGCCACGGTGGTGCCACTGGCGTCGTCGATCGCCTGCAGGTAGAGGTGGCGCAGGCTGCGGAACACGGCTACGCGCGGGCGCTTGGCCGCGCCGCCGACGCGCTTGCGGATGCGGTAGCGCGCGCGCCGCCTGGCCGCCTTGCGATCCTTTGCCATTCCTTCCCGCTCCTTACGTTATCCCGATGGCGGCCTTGCCGACCTTGCGCCTCACAACCTCGCCCGTGTAGCGCACGCCCTTGCCTTTGTAGACGTCAGGCGGGCGCTTGGCGCGGATTTCGGCGGCCACCTGGCCGACCTTCTGCTTGTCGATGCCCTCCACGGTGATGGCGGTGTTCTTCTCTACGGAGATCGCGATCCCCTCGGGAATCGTGTAGAGAATCGGGTGGCTGTAGCCGAGCTGCAGCTCCAGCTTGCCGCCCCTGACGGCGGCGCGGTAGCCGATCCCCTGGATCTCGAGCTCCTTCTTGAAGCCCTCGCTAACGCCGGCGACGGCGTTGGCCAGCAGGCTGCGCACGAGGCCGTGGTCGGCGCGCGACTGCTTTGCGTCGTCGGAGCGCTCGACCGTCAGCACGTCGCCCTCCAGGGCCACCGTGATGCCGGGCATCAGGGGGCTGCTCAGCTGCCCCTTGGGCCCCTTGACGAGCACTCCGTCGGCTCCGATCTGCGCCGTGGTGCCCTGGGGCAGCGGCACCGGTTTCTGGCCTATTCGGGACATCCCTGTTCCCCTACCATATCTTGCAGAGCACCTCGCCGCCGACGTTGGCGGCGCGTGCGGACTTGCCGGTCATCAGGCCTTTGCTGGTGCTGACGATGGCTATCCCCAGGCCGTTGAGGACCTCGGGCATCTGGTCGGCGGCGCTGTAGACGCGCCGCCCCGGGCGGCTGACGCGCTCGAGCCCGTGGATCGGGCACTCGCCGGTCTCGGGGTGGTAGCGCAGTGTGAGCAGCAGGCTGCCCTGCGGCCCTCCGTCGGGCGCCTCGGTCGCCTCGGCCGCCTCGATGTAACCCTCCCGCTGTAGTATCTCGGCGACGCGGCGCTTCATGCGGGAGGCCGGGATCGACACCGTCCGGTGCCCCGCGCCGATGGCGTTGCGGATGCGGGTCAGCATGTCGGCTATCGGGTCGGTCATCATCGGTGCTACCCCACCTTACCAGCTTGACTTGATGACGCCGGGGATCTTGCCCTCCAGCGCCAGGGAGCGGAAGCAGATGCGGCACATGCCGAACTTGCGCAAGTAGGCCCGCGAGCGGCCGCAGATGCGGCAGCGGTTGTAAGCCCGCACCTTGAACTTCGGTTTCCTCTTCGCCTTGGCGATCAGTGACTTCCGTGCCAAACCGTTCCCTCCGTCGGTGCCGTCTGCTTTCTTCTCACTCTCACCCTCAGGCTTCCCGGAAGGGGAAGTCCATGAGCTTGAGCAGCTTGAGCGCCTCCTCGTCGGTGCTCGCCGTGGTGACGATGGTGATGCTCAGCCCCTTGAGGCTGTCGATCTTGCTGTAGTCGATCTCCGGGAAGATGAGCTGGTCGCGCAGCCCCAGCGTGTAGTTGCCGCGGCCGTCGAGCCCCTTGACCGCGGTTCCGCGGAAGTCGCGCACGCGCGGCAGGGCTACGTTGACGAGCCGGTCGTAGAACTCGTACATCCGGTCGCGGCGCAGCGTGACGGCGCTGCCGATCTCCATCCCGGCGCGCAGCTTGAACGAGGCGATGCTCTTGCGCGCCTTGCGCACCACCGGACGCTGCCCGGTGATGGCGGCCAGCTCGTTGGCGGCGCTCTCGATGATCTTGGGATTCTGCGTCCCCTCGCCCAGCCCCATGTTGAGCACAATCTTGGATATGCGTGGCACGGCCATCGCTGAGCCGTAGCCGAACTCCTTGACCAGCGCGGGCACCACCTCGTCGAAGTATTTGCGCCGGTAGCGGGCCTCGACGCGGGCCGGCGCCTTTGCCCCGGCCTTCTTGCCCTTGGCGGGCGGCCCCGCCCCGGGCTTTTTCCGCGCAGCCTCTTTTGCCTTGGCAGCCATCCTCAAGCCGTCCTGCCTACCTGGTCGCCGCAGGCCTTGCAGATGCGCACTTTGCGGCCGTCTTCGAGTACCTTGATGTTGAAGCCCCTGCTCGCCCCGCAGGCGGTGCAGACGACCCGCAGGTTGCTGACGTCAATCGGCGCCTCGCGCTCCATGATGCCACCCTTGACGTTGCGCTGGGGGTTCGGGCGCACGTGCTTCTTGATGAAGTTGATGCGCTCCACGATCGCCTTGCCCTGGCCGCGCAGCACGCGCAGCACCTTGCCGGTTTTGCCGCGGTCGCGCCCCGAGAGCACCCGGACCTCGTCGTTCTTGCGTATGTGGCACTTGCGCATCAGAGGACCTCCGGTGCCAGCGAGATGATCTTTGTGAAGCGGCGCTCGCGCAGCTCCCGCGCCACGGGGCCGAAGACGCGGGTGCCGACCGGCTCCTTGTCGTCCTTGATCAGCACGGCGGCGTTCTGGTCGAAGCGGATGTAGCTGCCGTCGCGACGGCGCACCTCCTTGCGCGTGCGTACGACGACGGCGCGCACGACGGAGCCCTTCCTGACGGCGCTGTTGGGCGCGGCCTCCTTGACCGAAGCGGTGATGATGTCGCCGACGCCGGCCACGCGCCCGACGTCGCCACCCTTGGGCAGGATGCAGGCGATCGTCTTGGCGCCGCTGTTGTCGGCCACCACCAGCCGTGTGCCCATCTGGATCATCGTCGCTGTCTCCGCCCATCACTCCGCTTTGCTGACCACCTCGAGCAGGCGCCAGCGCTTGCGCTTGCTGATCGGCCTGCACTCCACGATGCGCACGACGTCGCCGACGCCGGCGTTGCCGTGGCGGTCGTGAACGAGGTACTTCTTGCTGCGGCGCACGATCTTGCCGTACTGCTGGTGCCGCACCAGGCGGTCTACCTTGACGGTGACCGTCTGGTCCATCGCCGCCTTGACCACGAGGCCGACTCGCGTCGCCTTGACGCCGGCGGCCGCCGCCGCTGATGCTTCTTTCGCGGCCATGGTCTCAGCCCTCCTCCCGCGCCGGCTGGCGGCGCTTGTCGCCCAATACTGTCAGCACGCGAGCCAGGTCTTTGCGGACGTTGCGGATCTTGTGGCTGTCGTCAAGCTGGCCGGTGGCCTTCTGGAAGCGCAGTTTCATGAGCTGGTCCTCGAGGTCGCCGACGCGCTTGTCCAGCTCCTGGAGCGACTCATCCCGCAGGTCGCGTGCCTTGAGCATCAGCGCTGCTCCTTTTCGATGCGGGTGCAGAAGGTGGTCCTGAAGGGGAGCTTGTGGCCGGCCAGCTCCATGGCCCGCGCGGCCACCTCCTCGCTCACGCCCTCCAGTTCGTAGAGTATCTTGCCGGGGCGGACCACCGCCACCCACTCCTCCGGCGCGCCCTTGCCCTTGCCCATGCGCGTCTCGGCCGGCTTGCGGGAGATCGGCTTGTCAGGGAAGGTTCGTATCCAGACCTTGCCGCCGCGCTTGACGTGGCGGGTTATGGCGATGCGGCCCGCCTCGATCTGGCGCGCGGTCATCCAGCCGCACTCGGTGGCCTTGAGCCCGTAGTCGCCGAAGACTACTGTGGAGCCGCGCCAGGCCTTGCCCCGGCGCTTGCCGCGCTGGACCTTGCGATGCTTGATCTTCTTGGGCATTAGCATCGGCGCTCTCCCCTTACCCGGCGCTCATCAACGGAATTCCCGGCCGCCGCGGCGGTGCCCGCCGCCGTCCGTCGCGTCCACGGTGCCGTGGTAGATCCAGATCTTGACGCCGACGACGCCGTAGGTGGTCTTGGCTTCGGCGAAGCCGTAGTCGACGTCCGCGCGCAGTGTGTGCAGCGGCAGCTGCCCCTCGAGGTACCACTCGCTGCGGGCGATCTCGGCGCCGTTGAGGCGGCCGCTGCACATCGCCTTGATGCCGCGGGCGCCGAAGCGCTGGGCGCTGTCGACCGCCTTGCGCATGGCGCGGCGGAAGGCTATGCGCCGCTCCAGTTGCAGGGCCACGTTCTCGGCCACCAGCTGGGCGTCGAGCTCGGGCTTGGAGACCTCGTGGATGTTCAGGAACACCTCGCGGCTGGTGCGGCCCTCGATGCTGTGCTTGAGCGAATCGACTTCCGAGCCCTTTTTGCCGATGATGATGCCCGGCTTGGAGGTGTAGATGTTGATGTTGAGCTTGTTGGCCGCCCGCTCGATCTCGATCTTGGAGATTCCGGCATGGTAGAGCTTGCGCTTGAGGTTCTCGCGCAGAGCCAGGTCTTCGTGCAGCAGCTCGGAGTAATCGCGCTCGGCGTACCAGCGGCTGAGCCACGTCTTGGTGTAGCCGAGCCGGAAGCCGTACGGGTGAACTTTCTGCCCCACGGTTGTCCTCCCTTTATTCCTTCTCCTGCCCGCCGCGCGCGTCGACGGCGATGGTGATGTGGGCGGTCCGCTTGAGGATCCGGGCCGCCCGCCCGCGCGCCCGCGCGCGCCAGCGCTTCAGCGAGGGGCCGGGCCCGACGTCGGCGGTGCTGACGAAGAGGTCTTCGGTGTCGAGGTCGCCGTCGATCTGCTGGGCGTTGGCCACGGCGCTCTTGAGGATCTTCTCGACGTCCCTGGCGGCGGCCCGCGGGCAGAAGCGCAGGAAGCCGAACGCCTCCTCGACTCCCCTGCCGCGGATGGCGTCCAGGACCAGCTTGCTCTTGTGGGGGCTGTGCCGCAGGTAGCGCCCCACCGCCCTAGCGATCATCGCCCTGCCCCGTTTTTGTCACACCCGCCGCACCTTGCCCCTCTGGCCGTGCCCGCGGTAGGTGCGGGTCGACGCGAACTCCCCCAGCTTGTGCCCGACCATGTTCTCGGTGATGAATACCGGGATGAACTTGCGGCCGTTGTGCACCGCGATGGTCAGGCCCACCATTTCCGGGACCACCGTCGAGCGGCGGCTCCAGGTGCGGATCACGTGCCGCTCGGACCCGGTTCCCATGCTCTGCACCCTCTTGAGCAGGTGCTCGTCGACGAACGGGCCTTTCTTGATCGAGCGGGTCATCGGGTTCTCACTTCTTCTTGCGCCGGCGCACTATGTACTTGTCGGTGCGCCTGTTGCGCCGGGTCTTGTAGCCCTTGGTCGGCATCCCCCATGGGCTGACGGGGTGGCGCCCGCCGGAGCTCTTGCCCTCGCCGCCGCCCAGCGGGTGGTCGACCGGGTTCATGCTTACGCCCCGGTTGTGGGGCCGGCGGCCGAGCCAGCGTTTGCGGCCCGCCTTGCCGAGCCTGACGTTCTGGTGGTCGAGGTTGCCGACCTGGCCGACCGTGGCGCAGCAGCGCTGGTCGACGAGCCGCACCTCGCCCGAGGGCAGCCGCAGGCCGGCGTACTGGCCCTCCTTGCTGATCAGCTGGGCGCCGGTGCCGGCGCTGCGGGCCATCTGGCCGCCCTTGCCGATCTTGAGCTCGATGTTGTGCACCACCGTGCCCAGGGGGATGCGCGCCAGCGGCAGGGCGTTGCCGACCACGATGTCGGCGTCGGGCCCGGAGGCCACCGTGTCGCCGGCCTTCAGGCCCCTGGGCGCGAGGATGTAGCGCTTCTCGCCGTCGACGTAGTGCAGGAGCGCAATGTTGGCGCTGCGGTTCGGGTCGTACTCGATGGTCGCCACCCGCGCCGGCACGCCGAGCTTGTCGCGCCTGAAGTCAATCACCCGGTAGCGCCGCTTGTGCCCGCCGCCCCGGAAGCGGATCGATGTGCGGCCCTTGTTGTTGCGGCCGCCCGATCTTTTCTTGGGCTCGAGCAGCGGCTTGTGCGGCTTGCCGTCGGTGAGGTTCGAGAAGTCGAGCACCGACTGGAAGCGCCGCCCAGGCGACGTTGGTTTTTGCTTCTTTATGCCCATAACTGCTTGTCCGAGCGTCTTTTACTCCGCTTTCGCGGCGCAAGAGTCCGCTTTCTACCACACCGTAGTGGCAATTGCAAGAGATTGAGAAGTCGCTGGCCCGCTTTTTGCACCTTTAAGTAGACTCGAAGAATTCCGGGGCCTGTTCGCCCGGCTTGAGCCGCACGTAGGCCTTCTTGCGCAGGGGCCGGCGACCCTCGTGGCGGCCGCGCCGCTTGACCTTGCCCTTGATCCTCTGCACGTTGACGCTCTGGACCTTTACCTTGAAGACCTGCTCGACGGCCCGCTTGATCTGGGTTTTGGTGGCCTCGCGCTCGACCTCCAGCACCAGCACGTTGCCCTCGTCCTTGAGCAGGGAGCTCTTTTCGGTGATAACCGGCCGGCGGATGATGCGGAAGTTCTCGCTCACGGTTTCAGTGCCTCGCTCACGCTCTGGACCGCCGCGCGGCTGAAGACGATGTTGCGGAAGCGCAGCAGGTCGTACGGGTTGAGTGCGAAGTGGTCCAGCACGTGCATGGTGCGCACGTTGCCGGTGGCGCGCTGCAGGTCGGCGTTATCGCGCCGGTCTACGAAGACGGCGTTGGCCAGCCCCAGCTTGGTGGCGGCGGCCAGGAAGGCCTTGGTCTTGTGGCTGCCCGGGGTCAGCTCGTCGACCACTTTCAGCCTTCCGCCGGCCAGGCGCTGGCTGAGGATCGCCCTCAGCGCGGCGAGCCGCACCTTGCGCGGCAGGCGGTAGTCGTAGCTGCGCGGGCGCGGGCCGTGCACGGTGCCGCCGCCGCGCCACAGAGGCGTGCGCCTGGAGCCGACGCGCGCGCGGCCGGTGCCCTTCTGGCGCCACGGCTTGCGGCCGCCGCCGCGCACTTCGCTGCGGTCTTTTACCTTGGCGGTGCCGGCTCGCCGCCGCGCCAGGTGGTGGCGTACGGCCTCCCAAACCAGGTGCTGCTTGACCGGGGCGGCAAAGACCTCGTCGGGCAGCTTGAGGCTGCCGGTCCGCTCGCCCGCGAGGTTCACCACGTCAACTTTTGGCATCGGCAGCCGCC
>Ga0114922_10001485_pt1 | contig 22404 bp, 20 predicted proteins | sample AartaG_FD_100975 | JGI IMG/M metagenome (GOLD analysis project Ga0114922, IMG submission 100975) | Deep subsurface microbial communities from Aarhus Bay to uncover new lineages of life (NeLLi) - Aarhus_00045 metaG | ecosystem: Environmental > Aquatic > Marine > Oceanic > Sediment | place... | reverse complement strand
TTCTCCAAGGAATTGATAGAGCATTAGAGGAACCATTGGGAATTATTCATCTTGATGCCCATTTTGATCTATGTGATGAAATGGGCGGAAATTATCTTTCTCATGGTTCTACTGAAAGTAGAGCCTTAGAATTAAAAAATATATCTGATATCGGTAGCATCTTTTTTCTAGGAGTTCGTTCTGTTGAAACCCAGGAACTTCCTTTTATCCGGGACAAGAAGATAAATATTCTCAAAGCTATGGACATCCGCCGGCAAGGTGTTGGTAAATCATTGGAAAAAATAAGAGAAAAGATGAAAAAATTCTCGAAGATATATCTTACCGTAGATATTGATGTGTTAGACCCGTTAGTGACCTCAGGAGAGTATCTGACAGAATGTGGAAAATAGTTTATGAAAAGGTTTACAGCTCGGGATTTATACCGGAAGGCTCTTAGATAGAATATAATAAATAATTCTTATTAGAAATTATTAAATGCCAAGAAAGGGACTATTCATGAAAAAATTATTTGATAAAACAAAGATTAATCAGATGGAACTGAAAAATAGATTTGTCCGCAGTGCAACCTGGGAAGGATTGGCAAATCCTGATGGTTCCTGCACCGAAGAATTAACTGATTTAGTAGTACAACTAGCCAAAGGTCAGGTGGGGTTGATTATCGGCAGCGCCACATATATTAATCCAACAGGGCTGTCAGGTGGCATTAGACAATCAGGTATTTATGATGACCGACTTATCTCCGGTTATAGGGAAATGATAGAAAAAGTACACAATGAAGGAAGTAAGATTATTTTACAAATTACTCACGCAGGATGTCGTGCTTCAACTAAATTTATTAAAAGCAAACCTTTCGGGCCTTCTTCCATAGAGATTAAAGACTGCAACTGCAGAGAAATGACTATAAGTGAGATTTTCCAAATCATTGAAGATTTTAAAATGGCAGCAGTGAGGGCAAAAAAAGCAGGTTTTGATGGAGTTCAACTTCATGGGGCACATGGATATCTACTTAGCCAGTTCCTTTCTCCATTTTTTAATAAAAGAGAAGATGAATACGGAGGAAGCATTGAAAATCGGGCTCGCCTTATTTTGGAAATTCTTCAGGCCATCAGGTCGGAATTAGGTCGGCAATTTACAGTTATGATCAAACTGAATTCTGATGACTTTATAGAAGGTGGCTTTAACAAATCCGAAATGGTGCAAGTATCAACATTGCTTGAATTGGCAGGTATTGATGCCATTGAGTTAAGTGGTGGAATGGACCTGAGCGTGAGCAAGCATCCATCCGCCAGAGCAGGGAAGATAGATTCAAAAGAAGACGAGGTCTACTTTCGTGATGCTGCCAAATTATATAAGCAAAAAATTACTGTTCCTTTAATCTTGGTCGGGGGTATCCGTTCTTATGAGGTAGCAAAGGAGCTAGTAGAAAAAAATTTAGCAGATTATATTTCACTATGCCGTCCTTTAATTAGAGAACCAAATCTGATTAAGCGTTGGCAGGAAGGTGATATCAAAAAAGCTAAGTGTATCTCCTGTAATGATTGTGCTGTTTCTAGAGATGCAGGAAAGGGTTTATATTGCGTATTAGAAAATCAAAGATAGATTGTCAATAATAAAGAATTGATCCAGATAGTTCTCTGGAGATTTAATAATATTAAAAGTGTATTTTATTCCAATGTATTGGGTGAGTTCACGCGCAATAAAAAAAGAAAAAAATGTTAGCCAAAACTTAAAAGTGGACTATTTAAAAGCTAAAATTGGATTAAATTAAGGTCAGAATTTTTAACTTTTTGTATACCTGAAAGTTCACCTTCATGCCAGAATCTTACTTCAGATAAACCGGATTCTTTGTCTGGTGTAATCCGAAGTTGGATTCTCTCATGTAGTGGTGCAGTAGGCACTCTTAATCTAAATTATTTAAAGATATCTTGCGATAAGAATTTACCATTCTCTCTACTCTTAAACAGAAGATATCCTTGATTGACTTAAAAGGCGGTCTTATCGTAAATTCTGTAAATAAAGATCTCTTTTCTCTTATTGCTCTTCGAAATCTAATATAGGAGATTCCCCCGATGGTAGAATGTACTATTCTGTAATTATATTGTGGACAAGATTATTCAAGATTAATTGGACCTATTTAATATCCCTAATATTTTCTCTATAGCAGGTAGGCCATTACCAGTCTGTCTTGAATCCATCTATAAGGTCCCTCTGTCTTCCCTTTGGCCTGAGGAGAAAGCACATAGATTATTCTAACCACACAATCATCTAAAACCTGTTTCCATTATAAAGATTCTATAATAATTGTTTAGGTATAATTTAGAACCTTTTTGCGCTTTAAAATTTAGTTCTAGATTATACCCTTTTTGTTGTTTTTATTAGTGCACTTTTGATTTGTTGTAGATAAAAAGGATATAAAAAATATTTGACAAATTATAAATTTATATGGTAATCTAAATAATGGTCAGACCATCTGATAGTTAGATAATCTTCGATAAAAGGTTTAAATTATGTTTAAAGAAGTAAAGAATCAAAGGTTATATTTACAAATAGTAAACCAAGTTCGTAATCTTATAGCTAAGGGTAATTTAAAAGCTGGTGACAAGCTTCTACCGGAAAGAGAACTTACTGAAAAATTTGGGGTAAGCAGAGCATCTATTCGGGAAGCGATGAGTGCGCTGGAAATACTCGGGTTAATTGAAAGCAGGGGTAGTCAAGGGAATTTTATTAAAGCAGATCAAATAGATGCATCAATAAATAGTGCAATGAAAGAGTTATCAAAAAACCACAGTCCGTTAGAAGTATTTGAAGTAAGATGTGAGCTAGAACCATCATTGACAGCGCTTGCTGCAAAAAAGAGAACTTTGGAAGATTTGAAGGAGCTTAAAGAGCATTTACAAAAGTTAAATTCTTTAAGTCACCAAATAGAATTTGATCTCAAAGATCTAAAAAAAATAGAGGATTACATGGAAGAAGACCGCCTTTTTCATCTGCAAATAGCTCATTGTGCGAATAACTCAATTTTGCTCGCCATATATTCTGGTGTCAATATCATGCTTAAGGAAAAACATTGGAAAGTTTTGAAGATGAAATCTATGGTAAAAAAGGGGAAAATTAAGAAATTTGAAAAGGAACATACGGAAATGTTTAATACCATTCGTGAAGGTAATGCAGAACTTGCTAGAATTAATGCACTAGACCATCTGCAATATATAAAAAGAGATATGTTTGATGAGTAAAGTTTTCCTTAATTTTGTATTTCCAATGAGTTCTGCTTTTTATTAAAAAGAGAGTTAAGAATAATAAAACCATAAATCATAAATTCATTGAATATAGAATTTAAATTAACATTTTTTGTAAAAAAACATAAAAGAGGTAAATTTAAAAAGTGGTTAATGAAATAGAGAGACTAGATAGAATTTTTAAGGCTGAATCTATAGTGGTAGTTGGTGCATCTGCAAATCCTGAAAAAACCGGACATATTATCATGAAAAATATTATTGATGGGGGTTTTAAAGGGCAAATTTATCCAGTTAACCCCAAGAGTTCTGAGATATTGGGATTACGATGTTTTACCTCTTTAGTTAAAATTCCGGTTAATAAGATTGATTTAGTAATCATTGTAGTACCAGCAAATTTTGTCCCGAAAGTTCTAGAAGATGCAGCAAAAAAACAAATTTCAGGAGCAGTTATTATTTCTGGAGGTTTTCGTGAAGCGGGCAATGAAGATCTTGAGGCATCTGTTGTTGAAACAGCAAAAAAATATGGGATTAGAATCATTGGTCCCAACTGTCAGGGAATAACTTATACACCCAATAACTTATGTGCAGCCTGGCCCTTAATGAAAGCTAAAGGTAATATGGCAATAATTTCCCAAAGTGGTACAGTTGGAGCTGCCTTTGCTGGCTGGGCAGAAGAAGATGGTTTAGGAGTGTCATCTTTTATAAGCTTAGGTAATAAAAGTGATATTGATGAGATAGATTTAATTAAATATTTTTATTTGGATAATTCAACTAAAGCTATAGGAATTTACCTCGAGGGGGTTAAAGATGGTCAAACTTTTATGAAAGTCAGCAGGAATGTCCTAAGCAAAAAACCTATTGTGGTAATAAGGCCAGGACGTACTAAAAAAGGCAGTATAGCCGCACAATCTCATACCAAGTCCATTGCTGGTGATTATAAAATATTTGACGCAGCTTGTAAGCAAGTAGGGATCATCAAAGCGGATACAGTTTATGAATTATATGATTTTAGTAAAATTTTATCATTATGTAAAATTTCTAAAGGAAACCGTTGTCTGATAATAACTAGCTCAGGAGGTAGTGGAATATTGGCTACAGATATTGCCGAAAGGAATGGTGTAGATATTTTAAACTTAAAAGAAGAAACTAAAACTGCCTTATCTGATATACTTCCTCCACACTGTATCATTGGAAATCCTTTGGATCTTACCGGTGATACCAATGCAGAGCGTTATTACGAGGTTGTAAAAAAACTTAAAAGTGTTGATTACATAGATATAGTACTACTTATATTTGGAGACCCGATTCCAAATGCTGCAGATTTTGCAAGAAGAATGAAGGAGGAAGTATCTCAAGAAATTGTCGCTTGTTATATAGGCGGAGGAGATATCCAAGATGGAGAAGTGCTTAACTTGCATGAAGCAGGCATACCTGTCTTTCCTACTCCTGAAAGAGCAATGAGAGCAATTTCTGCGCTGATTCAGTATGAAAATTTTTTGCAAAGACATGTTTTAAGATTGGAGGAGTAAAATTAATGGATACTGTAGCTTCAAATAGAATAAACGAAAAAATATTACTGATGGGAAATGAAGCGATTGCTAGAGGGGCCATTGAAGCAGGAGTAGAAGTCGTTTCTGCTTACCCAGGGACTCCTTCTTCAGAAATAGTGGAAACCTTGGCTGAAATTGCAAATGACTTTGAGTATTATGTTGAATGGAGCATTAATGAAAAGATTGCTTTTGAAGTTGCGGCAGGGTCATCCTTAATTGGTGCTCGTTCATTAGTTGCCATGAAAAATGCAGGGCTTAATGTGGCGATGGATACTTTTATGACTTTACCCTATACCGGGATAAAAGGTGGAATGGTAATAGTAGTTGCCGATGATCCTGGGGCTCATTATTCATCGAATGAACAGGATACGAGATTTGCTGCGGTTTATGCTGAAATTCCTTGTTTAGAGCCTGCCAATCAGCAGGAAGCTAAAGAAATGACCAAAGAAGCATTTGAGATTTCCGAAGCCTTAGAGCTTCCTGTATTTTTACGTTCAGTAACTAGATTATCCCACGCCAGTGGTGATGTTATTCTTGGAGAGATAAAAAAACCATTAAAAAAAATTGGTTTTAATAAGCATTGGAAAATACCCTATAGATGGAATGTGTATGGACCTCCCGGTGCAGTAAGCAAACACAAGTGGTTACATCTTCAAATGGAAAAATCTAAAAATATAATAGAGGAATCAAAATTTAATACCCTCACTCTTCCTACAAATACAGACATGGGTATTATCGCTTCAGGATTGGGATCATCTTATGCAGCAGAAGCAATATCTGAATTAGGATTGAAGAGAAAATTAGCCTTTTTAAAGTTGGGTTTTGCAAACCCTCTACCAGAGGAGAAATTAAGAGAATTTTTAAAAGGTTTAAAAAAACTTATTATAATAGAAGAAGGTGACCCGGTAATCGAAAAACAAGTACGTTCTTTTACTCAAGAAAATTTTCCTGGGATTAAAATTTTTGGAAAAGAAAGAAAACAAATTTTATACCCTTACGGAGAACTGAATGTTGATTGTGTAGCAAAAGGGATAGGTAAAGCGATAGGATTGCAAATTAAAGAGGATCAAGAAAGAGTTAATATTAAAAAGGAAATCCAAAAAAAAGTATCTCCCCGATCATCTACTTTATGTGCAGGGTGCCCCCATCTTGGAACTTATTGGGCTGTAAAAAAAGCACTTCAAGATCGGAAAGGTGTTCATATTGTTAATGGGGATATCGGATGTTATGAGCAAGGTGGCTACGGAGTTTTTTCTCATAAAATAAATCCTACGGATGATGATTCTAAAGCTTATTCTATATCTTCTTCTTATGAGATATTAGATAGTATATACGTCATGGGGAGTGGTATTGGTATGGCAATGGGTCAATCTCAGGTAGGTTATAAGGATGGAAAAGTTTTAGCGGTTGCGGGGGATTCCACATTTTTTCATGCTACACTTCCAGCAGTTATTAATGCTGTATATACCCAGGCAGATATTACTTATTTGGTATTAGATAATTCCTGGACCTGCATGACTGGACATCAACCAAATCCTGCTACAGGTATAAACTTAACAGGGGAGAAGAAAAAGGTAATAGATATTTATAAAATTGCAGAAATTATGGGTATTACTTGTATCAGGGTTGTAGACCCCTACCAGGTAGAAGAATCTATTCAAGCCGTCCAAAAGGCACTTGATTTTAAAGGACCCTCTTTAGTGATTCTACAGCGCGAGTGTGCACTACAGGTTCAAAGAAGAAAGAAACTTAAAATGCCAAATACCTTTATAGATAGAGATAAATGTACAGGATGTAAGCAATGTTTGAGGCTTGGCTGCCCAGCTGTGACTTTTGATGGTGAAAACAAGGTTGCTGATATTGATTCTTTATTATGTGTAGATTGTGGTTTATGCAACCAAATTTGTTCATTTAGTGCAATAACATTAAGGGGGAATAATTATGTTTAATATGATTATTGCAGGAGTTGGAGGCCAAGGAAGTATTTTAGCCTCTCATATATTTGCAGATGCAGCTATTCGCGCTTCCGTATCTAACGGAGATAATAATGTAAAAGTTAGATTAGGTGAAACCTTTGGAGCTGCTATGAGAGGGGGATCTGTAGCTTCACATGTTAAAATTGGTTCGGACGTTTTTAGTCCCCTTGTACCAGAAGATACGTCCGATGTTGTACTAGGTCTAGAACCTTTAGAAGCATTAAGATTAGGCGTGAAATATATTTCTCCAGGTGGTATGGTAATAATCAACATTAGAAAGTATGAGTCGGTGGATGTGAAAACTGGCCAAGCTGAATATCCTTCGATTTCTGATATAGTTGGTTCTTTTAAGAAATTAAATGCCCATGTTATCACTTTAGATGCTACTGAAATTGCCATTAAAGCCGGAACAGCCAAAGCAATGAATGTAGTCATGCTCGGAGCTTTAGCTGCTTGCCCAAAAAATCCTATTCCACGCAAAATTTTAGAAGAAGTTATTAAAGATAGAGTCCCGACAAAGACCATAGAAGTTAATCTAAAGGCATTTGAATTAGGTTTCAATAAAGTAAGTGAGGATTTAAGGAGGTAACATTGTGAAATCAGTCCTTGAATGTGCAATAAAGGAAAAAAGAAACCTTACAGAGGCCGAAGCCTATGAATTGCTTTCAAAGTATGGTCTACCTGTTCCTAAATATTCTGTTGCATCTTCAGAAGAGGAGGCCCTTAAGCAGGCTACAGGGCTAGAGTTTCCTTTAGTGATGAAGATTGTTTCTCCTGACATTATACATAAGACAGATATAGGTGGAATTAAGATGAATATTTCTAATCTAGCACAAATCAAAAAGGCTTATAAGAGTATTATTTATCATGTTATGAAAAATAAGCCTGAAGCGAGAATTCATGGGATGCTGTTTTATAAACAAGCACCAAAAGGGGTAGAAGTTATTGTGGGTATGATTAGAGATCCACAGTTTGGCCCGACCGTTATGTTCGGATTAGGTGGTATTTTTACTGAAATTTTGAAAGATGTTGCTTTTAGGGTTTGTCCGGTTGAGAGGGCTGATATTGAAGAAATGCTTACCGAGATACAAGGAATCAAAATGTTGCAAGGTTATCGCGGACAAGCAAGATGCGATGTCAATGCAATTATTGATATTATTTTACAAATATCTAGATTGGCTTTAGATCATCCAGCTATAAGAGGAATTGATTTGAATCCTATACTGACTTATGAGAAAGGTGCATTGGTTGTTGATGCCAAAGTGTTCCTGAACTGAATAAAAATTAGAAAATTGGTTTTAAAGATTATTGACCCAGAGGTAATATTTATAAAATATATAGTATTTATAATGATTTTGTTACTAAAAAATGCTTTACTTCTATCGATTTTGTTGGGCTGTTGTGGGGTTAGGTTTACACGAAGAGTCTTATATTGAAAGATATGGCAGAGAAGTATTCAATCCGGGAATGGTAATGTGTGTTGAGCCAATTCATGTAGTTCCTGGTGTTATGGGGTTTCAACTTGAAGATGAAATTCTTATAGTATCTTCTAGTGATGGTTAAAATCCCTTATGTTAATTATAAATCTTTTAAAAGAAGCATTAGATAAATTCCTTGTATTAACTGAGAGCAAAATAAATAAATTGCCTGATTACTTTTTTGAGACTTTACCCAGTTATATAAAGGATAAATTACAAGTTTTGTCCTACGAAAATTAGGTTATTTATATTTAAACTACTAACTACATTAAAGGAAGGGTTTGATAAAATGAAAAAAATTATAAATGATCCGGAAAATTTTGTTAATGAGATGATTGAGGGAATATTGAAGGCTCATCCCCAGGATCTGTCAACCGTGGGCGATGATATACGGGAGTTGGTTAGAGCTGATACCCCTGTGAAAGATAAGGTAGCGATTGCTACTGGTGGTGGTTCTGGGCACCTGCCTATTTTTCTTGGTTATGTAGGTAAGGGATTAATAGATGGGTGTTCGGTGGGTAATGTTTTTGCCTCTCCCAGCGCACAGCAAATGTACAACATTACTAAAAAAATAGATAGCGGCAAGGGAGTACTTTATCTTTACGGTAATTATGGTGGGGATGTAATGAACTTTGATATGGCTGCTGAGATGGCTGAAATGGATGATATTGAGGTTAAAACCGTCCTAGTTGCCGATGATGTTGCTTCCTCCAAAAAGGGTGATGAGGGAAGACGCCGGGGAGTTGCGGGATTATTTTATGCCTATAAGATTGCCGGAGCCCGTGCTGAAGAAGGGGCAGACCTAGATGAAGTCATAAAAGTTACGGAGAAAGCAATGTCTAATACTAGGACAATGGGTGTAGCCCTTTCCCCATGTACAATTCCTCAGGTTGGTAAACCGAACTTTGAGATTGAAGAAGATAAAATGGAGATCGGGATGGGTATTCACGGTGAGCCGGGGATAAATCGAGGGAAATTAAAGACCGCCGATGAAATTACCGAAACGATTATGAAGGCAATTTTGAATGATGGTCCATATGCTGCAGGGGATGAGGTATCGGTCCTGGTTAACGGACTTGGAGCAACACCACAGGAAGAGCTTTATATCGTCTTCCGGAAGGTTGCGGATATTTTAAAAGATAAAGCGATAAAGATTTACCGTAGTTATGTTGGTGAATATGCAACTTCGATGGAGATGGCTGGTATGTCGATAACGGTTATGAAGCTTGATGATCAGTTGAAACGGTTGCTTGATGCACCAGCTTATTCACCGTTTTTTGCCCAACCTAAACTTTAAAGAGGGGGGGGGATATAAAAGGATGTGTTTAAGGATAGATGATTTTAAAGGAATGATGACTGCGGTCAGAGATATTATGGTTGATAAAAAGGACTTTCTGGGTGAGTTAGATGCCAAGATAGGGGACGGAGATCTGGGATTAAGTATGAGTAAAGGGTTTATAGAAGCTTCTAAAATAATGGATAATTTTACTGATACCGATATCGGCATTGCCCTTTTACAATCTGCCATTGTCATGAATAATGCTGCATCATCTACTATGGGAACTTTAGTTTCATCGGCAATTATGAGTGCTGGTAAAGAAGTAAAGGGAAAGGAAGAAATTGTTCCGGAAGAACTGATTACAATGGCTCAGGCTGCCGTAGATGTTATTATTAAAAGAGGTAAAGCTAAAAAAGTTGGGGAAAAAACAATGCTTGACGCTCTGGTTCCTGCTGTTGACGCTTTGAAAAAATATATCGCAGCAGGAAAATCCTTGGAGGAGGCTTTTGGCGCTGCAGCTAAAGTCGCTGAGGAGGGGGTTGAATTAACTAAAGACATGGTTGCCCAGCACGGCAGAGCATATTATTATGGAGAGAAATCAATAGGTGTGCAAGATCCCGGTGCTACCGTAGTAATGTTGGCATTACAATCCCTAAAGAAGTACTTTAATAAAAAAAGCAGAATCAAGCAGTGAAAGAAAAAGTTAAGGTTAACATTGCTACTAGCAAGAAGATTGTTGTAGTTGATGGCAAAGTCTTTATTGATAAAAACAAATTTTTTTATTCATAATAATAAAGCAGGAAAAGTAATAATTGTTATGAATTTAATTGCTAGATTGTCACAGGAAACTATAGTTATGGTGGTGAGAGAGGTGATATAAAAAAATTAATAAAGCAGTTCTATTATTACTGTATATAGTGGGATATCAAGTCAAAATAATATGATGAAGGAGATTATTTAAATGCCAAATTTATTAAACCGAGAGCGCATAGAACAGAGTATGCGGAAAAAAGGTATTGATGTATTGATAGCTGGAACAAAAGAGAATGTGCAATATATTAGTGATTCTCTTCTTCCGGGATATGCTGTTTTACCATTAAAAAGAGAGATAGATCCATTTGTTGTAACATGGGTTGCATTTGCGGATAAGGTAGTTGAATCAGAAACCTGGATAAAAGACAGAAAATATTGTGGAACATTTTTCTTTGAAAAACTTGTTGATGATAATTTAACAGAATTAGAAAAGCGAATGTACAAAGAGATATCTCCAATACAAGGTAAAATTGAGGAATGGTGGAAATTGCAGAAAGGTGGAGCGGAAGGCGTACCAGGTTTTATAGATAATCTGATTGAGGGAATAAAAGAAAGGAATTTAGAGACGGCAAGAATTGGGATTGAAGAGAATGGAGTATCTATAAGTATTTACAATATGTTAAAACGTAAATTACCAGAGGCAGAATTTATACTGGCAGGTGAAGTATTAAAGCATGCACGCATGGTAAAAACACCTTTTGAAATTGAACTATTTAGAGAGGGCACACCAATTGTAGAAAAGGGAATTCAGGACGTATGTAAAATTGCAAAGGAAGGAGTAACCGAACAAGAACTTCTTAATAATTATAAAGAATCAGTAGTCGCTGAAGGAGCTGGTATCGATTTTAATATAATTTTTGCTTTTGGTCACAGGTCAGTTATGCCTACTTCTGGAATGGGCATGATTAGACCATCCGTAAAATTAAAAAGAGGGGATATGATAAGGTTTAATCCTTCTATTAACTATAAAAATCATCCTTTTCATATGGGCAGAACGGCAGTACTTGGTGAACCTAGAGATAAAAAGCTTGAAATATACTATCAAGCATTATTAAAAGGTGAAGATGCGCAACTGTCTGCATTGAGACCTGGCGTTAAAGCGTCTGAAATTTATTCTATATGTGAGAAAACAATAAAAGAATCAGGAATACCCCATTACAGGAGGCACCATGCTGGACATGCACTAGGAGTAGGACCAGGGTATGATACGCCAATAATTGCTTTTAATGATGATACACGCCTTGAAGCGGGAATGGTGCTTAATTTAGAACCTAACTATTTTGAATTTGGACTAGGTGGTTTACAACTTGAAGATACCGTGTTAATTACAGAAAGTAGCTATGAATTATTAAGTAAATCTAGTAGAGATATATGGAAGTTATAAATTTGAGAAATAAATTATTTACTAAGTATATAAAAATCACCGTTATGAGTTTAATCTGGGTTTAAAGGGTACTGTTAAAAATAATATGAAAAGGGAGTAAAAATATAATGAAAAACCAAAATAAACCTTGGAACGCAGAATATTGGAGTATAAGTCCTTTTAATTTTACTACCAAAATTTCTGATTCTGTTCCAAAGGCAGTGAAAATAATGGATACTACGCTAAGAGATGGAATTAGCGATCCACGTAGGGCAATATCATTAACACCCTCTAAGAAAGTAAAAATAGCTAAAATTTTGGATGATTTGGGGATTCCTCAAATTGAAATAGGCTTAACATCAGAAGATGATCTTCCTGTTCTTAAAAAAATAACTAAAGAAAACCTTAAAGCTAAAACATTTGCTATGACACCCACTAGTTCTTTTACTTGGGATGAATGGAAAGCAATAGATATTGCTTTAGAAGCCAAACTTGACGGGGTAACAGTTAATTTCCCAGCATCAGAATTTTTAGTTGAAAAATTATTGCCGGGGTGGTCTATGGATAAAATGCTAGAGAAAGCAATATCCATGACATCTTATGCTAAAGAAAATGGGTTATGTGTGGACTTCTTTGCGTATGATACAACTAGAGCAAACCCTGGTTATTTAAAAAAGCTTTATAAAGCTGCTGCTGAAATCAAGGTAGATAGTATTACTATAGTTGATACGCTGGGGGTCGGCTCTCCAAGGGGTATTTCTTATTTAGTTGAATTAATTAAGGATTGGGTAGATATACCAATTGGATTGCATATACATAATGATTTTAACTTAGCCTCAGCGAACAACCTTGCGGGTATTGAAAAAGGAGCCCAGACGATCCATACCACTATTAATGGTATAGGAAAAATGCCCACAACTGAAGGTTTAATTACGATGCTTCACATTCTATATGGAATTCCTTTCAATATCAAATATAACGATATTTATAAATCATGCAAAGAAATCAGGAAACTAGGTGGTTGGGATATTAGTCCATATGAACCAATAATCGGTGATTTAGCTTTTGCATACGATTCAGATCACCGCTTAGAAGAAAATAAAAGCCAAAAAGCACCATTTTTACCAGAGTTTATAGGACATAGATATAATATTAGATTAAACGATAATACTGGTCCTTTGGGTATAAAATACCGTCTTCAAGAACTTAATAAAGAAACGACAGATGATCAAGTTGATAGAATACTAACAAAGGTAAAAGAATATTGGGCAAAGTCAGGTAAAATTAGCGATAAACAGTTTGAGGATATAGTTAAAAGCGTGATCAGCGCAACTTGAGATCCGTTACTGTTTTAGTTCTACTAAAAAAACAATATAGGAGGTTTATGAGAAATTGCATACAAATAAGAATAAGTATAAAGCCGTTATTCTAAAACCAAGAAAATCTCTTGAGATTGAGCGTAATATTTTGGAAGAGTTTAATTGCTCGTTAATACAAGGCAAAGGGAATACTCCTGAAGAAATTATTGAAACTGCGAGGGGAGCTGATGCTTTAATTGCTTCAGGTAATCCAATAAACAAGGAAGTTATCGCCGCTCTTGATAAGCTTAAAATAATTGCATTAATAGGTGTTGGGTTTGACACTGTAGATATAAAAGCTGCCAGTGATAATGGCATTATAGTAACGAACGTTCCAGATCTTATCGCGGAGATAGTTGCTGACCATGCGGTTGCCTTAATTCTGTCATTAATAAGGCGAATACCTCAAGCAGATAGAATGGTAAGGCAAGGTAATTGGGAAAGTGACTTTTCTAAGTGGGCCAAACCAGTTCCTAAATTAAGAGGACTGACAACAGGAATAATTGGATTTGGGCGGACAGGGAGAGAAGTTGCATCACGTCTTATAAGCTTTGGGTTTGATATTATTGCTTATGATCCGTATGCGAAAGAACTTCCTCAAACAAAGGTAAAAATTTTCGATAATTTAGAAGATTTATTAAAGAAAGCAGATGTGATAACTATTCATGTAAATTTCTCGAAGGAAACCAATAATTTAATTAAAGAAGAGGAACTTAAGCTTATGAAAGAAACAGCTTTTTTAATAAATGTATCACGTGGTGGGGTGATTAACGAAGAGGCGTTAACCAAAGCACTAACCCAAGGTTGGATAGCAGGAGCAGCTCTGGACGTAACGAAAGATGAGCCTCCAAAAAATGATAATCCATTATTGAAATTGGAAAATATAATTATAACGCCTCATATAGCATATTACTCTGATGAGTCAGTAATCGAACAAAGAAAAAGGACAGCGAACGAGGTGGCGAGAGTAATTCAAGGATTGCCCCCTTTGTTTCCTGTTAATTAGAAGCTTACTAATAATTAAGGACAATTAATTGTAGTATCTTCTAGTGATAGTTATAGTATTTATATTTTAGAGAGGCTAATACCTTATGGCTTTAGAAAGCCAATAGAAGCACATTTTTCAAAAAATACGACATTAAATAAAAAAAGTACAAAAGAGAAAATATCAGAATCAATGAGGGCCTAAAATGGGGTGAAATTTTATCTTATTACCCACGATTTTACTAAAATAGAGAATGAAAATAAGGAGGTTCTGGAGCACTAATTTGTAACCACGTCTTGAAATTAGGTCAAATTAATTTTAAATTACCCCATGAAAGAAAGTAGCATGGCAATCTTTCTGATGCATCCTACAGGAGCCCAAATCGGACTAGTCTATTGAGTAGTAGATGGATTTATTGTTTTGCCAATATGCTTATCTCAATAAGGGCAATAAGGAGGTGATTCGAAATATGATTGAGTAAGGTTAAAACATCAGGACATTAAGTTTAATTTTGATTATTAGGTGAATCCAGTAAAAAATCTGTGTAAATATTCTAAACATAGATTTTGGGTTAACCTTATTTAAAAAGGAGGCAAGAAATGCTTAGTAAACATGGTAAAATAATGTGGATTTTAGGTTTATTAATTTTGGTTCTTGTATCATTTAATGTAGTGACTATTGCAAAAGATAGTATTACAATAACTTGGATGTCAGAAAACCATCATGAACCCCAAATTAAGGCAGTCAGAGGCAAATTGATACAAGAATTTGAAGAGCTTCATCCAAATGTATTTATTATGCAAATACAGCCACCCCTTGAAGGGCAATGGATGAAATTTTCAATAATGGCTCGGGCGGGAATAACCCCGGATATTATGGATTTAGGTTGTGAGTATTTAGGGTCGGCCGTTGATAGAGGATGGGTTCTTAATCTAGATAAATATGTAGCGGAAGAAGACAAAGAAAATATGAGTAAAAATGCCCTAAATGCTGGAAAGGTAGATGGTAAAATCTATGGTTGGCCATTTTGGGGAGGTATTTATGGGATGTATTATAACAAAAGATTTGTAATAGAAGCCGGACTTAATCCTGATAATCTTCCCGAAACTTGGGACGAATTCTTAGATTGGGCGAAAAAAATGAATAATCCCCCGGTTTATGGCTACGCGGGTATATGGAGTTCCGGAACATTATTTCATCACCACCTTGCTCGGCTGTATTCAAATGGGGGTGATATTTTAAATGATGATTACACTAAATGTTTGCTAGATCAACCAGAAGCAGTAGAGGCATTAAGTTTTTGGACAGAATTAGATTCAAAACATAAGGTGATTCCTCCCGGACCCACAACCTACACATATCAAGAACAGACCCGAGCTTTTGCTTATGAATTAGCCGCTTCTATGACTAATGCGCTTTGGGCAATGCCAAAATTGCTGGGCGATAATCCTGAGGCAATGACAGATAACATACTTATTGGCCAGAATCCCTATAGGACGGTGCCAGCAACTTATGCTAAAATTCTTTATCAGGTAATCGGTGCCAATTCGGAAAATCCCGATATAGCTTGGGAATTTATAAAATATCTAAACACTTTTGAAGCAGCAACTCAACGTGCTGTTGAAGCCAAATGGATTCCTTTTAGAACAGATGTAATCAATGCTCCTGAAGTACAAGATTCAGAAGATTTGAAACAATTTTTAGGATTCATGGAAACTGCAAAGACAAATCCCAATGTTCCACAGATTGGTGAAATTCAAAGTAGAATAATTGAAATGGTTCAGATGGTTTTAACCGGCCAAGCTACACCCGAAGAAGCTTCAATTGAAGCAACAAAAGATATAGATAAAATGCTAGCAAAGTAATAGAACACATTAAGACAAAGAGAGGGAGGGGAAGATAATCTTCCCTCCCTCTCTTCTAACGTAATTAAAAAAGGAAGAAGAAGGGAAGGGGAAAGATGTTTCATAATGAAAGGTATTTGGGTTATTTTTTCATAGGTCCTACACTAATTACCATTACGCTTGTAATGGTATTCCCGTTAATATATGGTTTTGTTATGAGTTTTTTTGAGGACGAAGTAATATTAACACAGTTTGTAGGCTTCGGTAATTATTTCGAAATTATTAATAATCCAAAATTTTGGAATTCCTTAATGATTACACTTATATTTACCCTTAGTAGCGTTGGCCTTCATTTTGTTTTAGGAATGATACTAGCCCTCCTTTTAAACGACAATTCCATTGTAAATTCGGTCGCCAGGGTGATTGTTTTAATACCCTGGATGGTAGGAGAATCAATAGTTGCTATTATGTGGAAGTGGGTATTTGATCCTTCTTTTGGTATTTTAAATTATGTTTTCACAAAAATAGGTTTAATAAGCCAAAACATTGCGTGGTTAGGTGACCCTAGATTTGCTTTATTATCTGTTATAATTGTAAGAGTATGGAGAGGATTTCCATTTATTGGATTACTGCTCCTCGCCGGTTTACAGGCTATTCCAGAGTCACAGTATGAAGCTGCAACTGTAGATGGAGCAAATAGCTGGCAAATATTTCGTTTTATTACTTTGCCTAATTTAAAACACGTAATTACAGTAGCCTTAACACTTGATCTTATTTGGACGATGCGAAGCATGGCTTTAATTAATGTATTAACAGAAGGGGGCCCTGGAAACGCTACTAAAACTATACCGATTAGAATCTATGAAGAAGGTTTCCAATTCGTGAAGTTAGGATCAGCAGCAGCTTACTCTGTTTTACTTTTTGTTATCTTAATAGTATTTGTATCTATTGTGATTTTAAATAGTTTTTCAAAAAAACAAGATTAGTTTTACTCACTAATCTGTATAGTAGTTAGAGGAAAGAGGCAAGTATATTGGAGAAATCTAAATTAAATTTAAAACCTATATTTTTGCGAACATTTAAAACTTTACTTCTATTGATTTTTATTTTTTTTGCTATATTTCCAGTTTTTTGGATGTTCACCACTTCTATTCGGCTTAATCGTGATGTTTTTAGTATTCCTCCATTATTATGGCCTTCTCATCCTACTTTGGAACCATATTTTGAAGTTATTAAGGAAAGGCCGATTGGAACATATTTTTTAAATACTCTTATTGTGGCAATTACAACGATTTCTTTCTCTGCTCCAGTTGGGGCATTAGGAGCATACGGCTTTTCTCGTTTTAAGTTTAAGGGTTCAGGTTTGATTCTCGGTTTTATACTGGCCACACAGATGTTTCCTTATGTTGTTATTGTTGTTCCCTATTTTCAAGTGCTAGCCTCTTTAAAATTATTAGACACCTATCAAGGATTAATAATAGCATACACGTCATTTTGCCTTCCATTTATTACCTGGATGTTAAAGGGCTTCTTTGATGCTATTCCACGTGAGTTAGATGAAGCGGCCATGATAGATGGGTGTAGTAGAATTCAGGCATTTATCCGGGTTATCTTACCTATATCTTTACCTGGGTTAGCGGCAACAATTATATTTGCTTTTCTTGTTGCCTGGAATCATTATGTATTTGCTTTAGTTCTGGCACAGTCACCGGATAAAATGCTTCTCTCAGTCGGTATTCCTACTTTAATGGGTCAATTTGCATTTCCCTGGAACCTATTAATGGCTGCCGGGTTTATGGCCATTTTGCCCCCAATCATTATGTACTCTTTCCTCGGAAAATATTTGGTCAAAGGTTTGACAACTGGAGCAATGAAGGGATAATGCAGGGTTCGTTCTTATTTGTTTAGTTTTAAAGAGAAGCTAATTCTTTTTAACATTATGCTTCATATAGACTACCACAAAAAAACATAGACAGACTATTAATCTTTACTCCCCTTTAGTTTATTCATGTATATTTTGTGAGGAAAAATTACTTAGAGGTTATAAATTACTATAAGATTTTTAGGTCTTAAATAATTATTTACTCAACTTTCGCAGTTGCAAATTTATCATAATTGGGCAGCTCTTAGTTTAGCTAATGCCCGAAAATCTTACTGGCATATTGCAGGTGATTTTTTAAATAGTGATCTACTTAATGCCTATTGGGCTAACTTTAGGCTTATGAGTCTGACTAATCGTTATTGTGTAATTCGTAGTGCTTTGTAAACCGCCGTATACCGAACGGTACGTACGGTGGTGTGAGTAGGGGGTAGATAAATTAATTATCTACCTCCTACTCGATTATATTCTATAAATAATGCATTGGTGGAAGGATCTTAAGAAATAATAGATGACAAATTCAAAAGAAAAGACAAAGAATTATAATAATATTAACAAAAATAAAGATTTCTATAAATGGGTTGCTTATATTTTAGGGATAATGACACAGCTATTTAATTTTTTTCATAGAGTTAATACCACCGTATTAGTGCCTTATCTTATAGACACATTTAAAATATCAAATACCAAATTAGGTTTGTTATCGAGTATTTTTTTTTATAGTAGTGCAGCATTACAACCGTTAGCAGGGGTTTTAACAGATCGATGGAAACCTAAAAAGATGCTGACAATATCGGTTACTATGATGACCCTGGGTGCTTTGATTTATGCCAATTCTCCAAGTTTTATATTTGCTTACATGGGAAGACTTTTAATCGGTATAGGGTCAGCAGGAATTTATATCCCAGTTTCCTGGATAATAACTAATTATTTTTCTTATGATAAAAGAGGTTTTTTGTTTGCAATTTTCACATTTATCGGCATTGTTGGTTCTCTATTAGGCGTCGCCCCTTTGGCAAAATTGATTAATTATTTCGGGTGGAGGAACGCTTTAACCAATGTTGCTTTTGCCTCTTTTGCTTTAGCAGTTTTGATATGGTTAGTGGCAAGAGATGATAATTCCAATAAGATAAATGAAGCAAATTTAAATAATAAAGATAAGAAAAGTGTAATAAAAACAGATGAAGAAAGAATTAGCTGGATTGCAGTTTGCAAAGAAGTAGCAAGTATGCCCATTATTAAGTATTTTATTATTGTATCCATAACTTTGTATGGTGCAATGATGTCCTTCCAGGGTTTATGGGCAGTTCCTTTTTTTATAGATGTATATAAAATGGAAAAATCAGCAACCTCTGGTTTAGTAACCATGGTACCCCTTGGCTTTTTAGTAGGAATTTTATTGTTAAGCAAATTAAATGATACAAAATACGGAAAAATATTATATATGTTAGGCGCTGTATCTAGCTTGGTATTATATTTATTGTTTTTTCTTTGTATGGATAAATTTATCGGATATAATTATCTTAGAATAATATTATTTATATGGGGATTTTGTCAAGGATCTCGCCCTTATCCATTAAAAGTATATTCCGTGGTTCTTCATAAGCGATATTATGGTACCGCACTGGGAATCATAAATATATTTCCTATTCTTGGATGCGCCCTATATCAATCCTTTACCGGACTGTTATTTGATTTATTTGGTGGAGGAGTCGATGTCTTACATAGGTCTGTGGGATCTTATAAAATATATTTTTTATTTCTAAGCCTGAGCATGGTAACTGCAATATTAATTACGTTTAAAATAATTAAGATATTAAATAGAGATTACAAAGGGAAGATATAGATTTTATTAACAAATATTTAAAAGACCAATTATATAAGAAAATTAAATACATTGGATATGGGTGTTAATTATTGATAAACATCTAAGAGAGGGATTTAAGGAATAAAAATGACAAACTTTAAAGAAAAATAAAAAATTATGACAAAAGTAGTGAAGGTAACGATTTCCATAAAAAGTAAAACTAAGACTAAAAGTTAACTTACAAAAGAGTGCAGTAGATATATCTGATAAAAGAAAATTCTTGGGTTTTAATCTATACCATTATCACGAACGTATCCGTATTCGCATAGCACCTCAAACCATTAAAAGCAAAAGATTTAAGATTAAAATTTGCGAAATAATCTCTAGGAGCAATGGGCAAAACATAATTAAACGAATCTTAAGATTAAACCTCTATTTGAGAAGTTGGATGCAATACTTCTCTTTATCTGATACCCCCTATATCCTAAAGATGTTGAAGGGTTGGATTAGAAGAAGATTGCGTATGTGTCTATGGAAACAATAGAAGAAGTTACGTACTAAATACCTTATTAAATTAAGGCTTCCAGATTGGGCAGCTCTTAGTTTGGCCAATACCCGCAAGGCGGCCTACTGGTAAATAGCAGATGATTCTTTAAGTAGTGCTCTACCAAGTCTATTGGGCTAACTTTGGGCTTATGAGCCTGATTAATCGTTATTGTGTAATTCGTAGTGCTTTGTGAGCCGCCGTATACCGAACGGTACGTACGGTGGTGTGAGGGGACGGTAGATAAATTAATTATCTACCTCCTACTCGATTGTTAAAAAATTTTAACAAGTTAATGATGGAATTAAATGCCATAGTTCATGCAGTGGATAGAGAAATCAATTTGACTGGTAATGTTGATTAGATAAGTCATGGCGGCAATTAAGGGGCTAAACGACGAGAAGATTCTTTTAGAATATAATGTTTTTTAAAAAAAAGAACGAATCTATTAACTTTGCTTGTAATTTTAGAGCAAAAGAACTATATTATTAATTGTATATATTAATTTGAGATCAAAGAAGAAGATGTCTGATAACGATAGAAGAGAAGTAAAATCAAAATTAAAACTTAATGCTTTAGGTCATTTCTATTATGATATTTATTTTTTTATTATACCTTTTCTTCTACCTCTTTTTAGAGAAGAGTTCGGGATTAATTATGTTCAATCAGGACTAATCTTAACTGTTCATGTTGCTTTGAGATCTATCTTTTCCTTAATATTCGGATACCTTGGAGATAAATATGAAAAAAAAGTTATTATAGCCTGTGGCTTTGTCTGCTCTTCTATTTTTTTAGGAAGTTTAATCTGGATAAATAATATCCACACTGTTGTTACTTTTTTATTTCTATTGGCTATCGGTGTTTCAACTTTTCATCCCTTAGCAACTGCTATTGTAAGAGAAAATTCTAAAGCAAACCAGAGAGGACGTTATTTAAGTCTATTTTCAGCTTCGGGAACAGCAGGACTGATTATAGCGAGTGTACTATTCGGTGTTTTTGTTCAAACATGGGGATGGAAAATAACGTGCCTCTTACTCTCTTTGCCTGGTTACTTCGTGGCTTATCTATATCTAAAATCAAAAAAGGATAAAGAAAATCATAAAGCAGAAGTAGAGAAGAAAACCAAACAAAGCCATATTCATTTACTTTTTATAAGTGTAGGTATTCGAAGCTTGGGAATCTGGACTGTTCTTTCATTTCTCCCTTTTTATGCTACAGATTATGTCGGTTTAAAACCCGAGATTTCTGCCTGGATTGTCAGCGCTTATTTTATCGGAGTGCTGTTAGGTGCTCTTATTTCCAGTAGAATTATAGATAAAAATCAACCACTTGTCTTAGTATTATCATCAACCATTCTTATTGCTTTACTGCTTCTGGTTATCACCTTCACTGTTAATCCTATACTTATTTTTTTGATTATTGGAATTTTGGGAAGTTTAGATGGGACATTTTTTCCCTCTTTAAATACCTGGTTGACTTTTATTTGTCCGCTTAATCGTCAGGGTCAAATTTTTGGGATGTTATTTTTTGTTGAAGGAGTTTCTGCTACAATTGCACCAACTCTCTATGGATGGATTGCAGACAAATTCAGTTTAATTTGGGCTTATCGCTTGGCTGCCATTCCTCTATTTATTAGCTTCATTCTATTCCTGATACTTTACTTTTTAGAGAATAAACACGAGAAAGCTTATAAAATGAAACTTAACCTTTTGCTATAGAGTATTCAACACAATGTTCATTTGGCTATTATAAGGAAAATAATTCCTTGTGTAATTTTTTATCTGCCAAAAACCTTATCTCAAAAGTATCACAAAATAAAGAACTTTCCTTTTTTTAAAAATATTCTACAAAAAGCTTGACAATAACTTTGTTATGGATTATAATAATTGCATGATGGTGCAAATAAACAAACATTTAAAAAAAGAACAAAAAGGTGAAGAAGGGGGATGTTGCGGAATTCCCGGGATTCCAGAACCTCGTTTTTTAAAGGCATTTAGTGATTCTACAAGGCTTCGTATCCTCGCCCATTTGGTGGAGGCAAAAGAACCCCAAATGGTCAGCGAGATTGCAAAAAATTTTCCTATTGATGTTTCTGTAGTGTCTCGTCATCTTGCTATACTTCGGGACGAGGGAATTCTACTTGCAGAGAAGCAGGGCAAAGAGGTTTATTATTTAGTACGATACGAATTTTTATCCTCGATCTTTCGGGGCTTTGCCAGTGCTATTGAATCATGTTGTCCTTCTAAAGAGAAAAGTGAGAAATAAAAATATAAGTGGAGGAATTTTTTT
>Ga0114922_10001483_pt1 | contig 22426 bp, 18 predicted proteins | sample AartaG_FD_100975 | JGI IMG/M metagenome (GOLD analysis project Ga0114922, IMG submission 100975) | Deep subsurface microbial communities from Aarhus Bay to uncover new lineages of life (NeLLi) - Aarhus_00045 metaG | ecosystem: Environmental > Aquatic > Marine > Oceanic > Sediment | place... | reverse complement strand
TGGGCGCTGAGCGCTTTGAATAAATATCGCCATCCCATACATTGGTACTGCCAGACGTGAGTGAGTTCGTGCATCAACCAGCTTATCTTATTATGTTCGGGATTTTCAACCGGAATTGGTTTTTCTAGCAGTTGAACTGGGAAATAAATGTGATTACCGAGTGTGACAGCGTTGGGAGTAGCGACGTATGCCCTTCTTTTTAGAAATGCTCCAATCTTATTTATGGTGTTTGGCCAACTAACATTTTCGTGGATGCGGATGCGTTCGTAGGAGAGCTGGTTGTTAAAAACTCGCCGGGCTTCTGCGATTTCCCAGGCGTGCAAATAGCGGCTTGAGCTTTTTGGTTTCAGGTTCGCGTCAGAATTCATGCTCTGATTAATATACCATACAGGTCTGTTATTAATGTTGCTGTGATTGCTCATTTAATATGTATGAAAATTTTCCATAAAACCAAAAGAGCTCGCAGAATTTTCTTGCTTTTTCCGCGTTCTTTGCGGTCTAAGTGGGAAAAATGCTGTTATCTTTTTGAAGGACAAATACAAATTCAAGATAAGAGTGTTAGATATATATAAATTGGATAACGGATAACGTTGACTTAAGATGATTGTTTTGCTAGAATGCTGCAATTATTAAGTAGGAGGAGAGATGATGGATGGGAAAGATTTAGCAGACCGTGTAAAAGAAGATGGTGTGAAGTTCATCTCGCTTCAATTCACAGATGTGACAGGCGCTGTTAAGAGTGTGGATATCCCTGCCAATCGCGTCCATACGGCTATGAAGGACGGGATATGGTTTGACGGATCATCAGTAGAGGGTTTCGCCCGCATTCAGGAAAGCGACATGCGGTTGGTGATTGATCCGGACACTTATGCCATCTTACCCTGGACACCCAAAGAAGCGCGGAGAGGACGCGTTTTTTGTGATATTTACCTCCCAGATGGTTCCCCTTTTCAAGGAGATCCGCGTTACATTCTAAAACGTACTCTGGCTCTTATTAAAAAGAAGGGTTGGAAGTTCAATGTGGGTCCCGAACCAGAATTTTTCCTTTTTAAACGCAATGGACCTCAGGGTATCTACCCTGTGCCGCATGATGTGGGAGGGTACTTCGATTTTTCGGCCAATGATGAAGCCGTCCAGGTTCGGACGGAGCTAATGGATGCACTTGAAAGTATGGGGTTGAAGATTGAAATGGGACACCATGAGGTGGCTTTGGGTCAGCACGAAATTGACTTTCAATTCGCCAACGCATTAAAAGCCGCCGACAATGTATTGACTTTGAAATACACAGTAAAAGCCATAGCAGCTCAATATGAATTAATTGCCTCGTTTATGCCCAAGCCGATATTTGGGATAAACGGGACTGGTATGCATTGTCACCAGTCACTGACCACTTCAGAAGGCGAAAACCTTTTTTACAGCACGGATGATAACGCCCATCTATCCGCTTTGGCATATGGGTTTATCGCCGGTCAATTAAAACATGCGCGCGCCCTGGCTGCTGTAGTAGCTCCTACCGTTAATTCATATAAAAGATTGGTGCCTGGATACGAAGCCCCTGTATACGTTGGCTGGGCGCAGATAAACCGTTCAGCGTTGATCCGCATTCCGCATTACACGGTCGGTCGCGAGAATTCAATGCGGGCTGAACTGCGATGTCCGGATCCATCGGCTAATCCATATCTGGCGTTCACAGCAATGTTAGCGGCGGCTATTGATGGAATTGACAATAATCTTACTTGTCCTGAACCACTAAATGATGTCAATGTATATCTGCTAACGTCCGAAGAACGCCGGCAAAGAAATATACCAGAATTGCCTGGCTCATTAGCTGAAGCTTTGAGGGAATTGGAAGCCGATCAAGTGTTACGAGCAGCCCTTGGCCCTGTGATCTACGAGGCATTCTTCAGGGCGAAATGGGCCGAGATTGAGGAGTACCGTACCGAGGTTTCGGATTGGGAATTGGAGCGCTACCTCGAGTCGGCTTAAAAACCCACTCAGATATCCACTCCCGTTATGATCGCCTGGTACCGGTCTGGCGATGACTGCCTAAAGTAGTCAAATTCAGCTTGCATGTAGGCGAATAGATCGACGCCCACTGGAAATCCGAGATGAAGGAGAAACGCAGCAGGTTGAAAAACCTCTCTTTGTCGCCCGCGAACTTGAACTAACGCGATTGGGTGGCTTTCTCGAACTCGCTTTATCCAACCAGGGTAGGGTGATATTCATCACCGGTGAGACCGGCAGCGGCAAAACAGCCCTTATTCATGAATTCACCCAACGCGCCCAGGATGCCCATGCTGACCTTATCGCCGCCAGGGGGAATTGCAATGCCGACACCGGCATTGGAGTCCCTTACCTGCCCTTCCGTGAGGTTTTGTATATGCTGACCCGCGAGGTAGAATTCCGTTGGGGGCAGGAGCTATTACCAGAGATCACGCTCGCCGAGCTTAGCACGTCTGTGGCAGAAGCAGGGTAATGTGGATGAGGCTCGAAAAGAGCTGGTAGAGATTTACGGTTGGTTATCGGAAGGGTTCGATACGCCAGACCCGAGAGAGGCCAGGGCGCTGCTCGAGGAATTTACTGAGGACTACGAGCAAAGAATGGTAGTTAATAATGCAAAGTAGAATTGTATCTAATTGTTTTTCTGCAAAACAATTCCAATCGCATAATTCATATCCAATTAGGAGGTCCTATGGCTGTAAAAACAATGTCTATCCAGTTATCAGCTAATGGGGATGCCGACGTCATCAATATTACAGACCAGGTGAGCAGCATTGTGGGAGAGAGCGGTTTGAATGATGGTATCGCTACAATCTTTTCGCCATCTGCTACAACCGCATTGACGACCATCGAATTTGAATCAGGTTGTGTCAGTGACTTGAAACGTATGTTTGATGAGATCTTGTCACCCGAAAGGGATTATAAACATAATTTGAGATGGGGGGACGGAAATGGTCACAGCCATATCCGGGCGGCGCTTCTAAAAGCTTCGTTCACAGTTCCCTTTGTTGACCGCCGTCTCACCCTGGGTACGTGGCAGCAAATTATATTTGTAGATTTTGATAACCGCTCTCGACGTCGTAAGCTGGTCGTGCAGGTTATGGGGGAGTGATAACGATTATTTTTTTGGTTTGGCAAAGAATCCTAAATGGTTGGCGATAGCCCTTTCTCGCCCGGGGATATGGTTGTCAACCGGCGAATTCAGCACTTTTGATATGCCTTCAGAGTCCATAACAACCAGTGTTGATGATCCGCCGCCGTCCAAGTTCATACCATTATGTACGCTAAATTCCAACAAGATCCCAGCTAATTCTTGTAAAGTCGCTCCCTGACTGTAACCTGGCTGTCTGCCATCAACGATTACGATGGTCAATTTTTTACCGTTTTTATCTAATCCAACCGCCGTGCGCGGTTGTGGTTGGTTGTGTTCATCTGGAAGGTCGGTGTTCAAATCCGGGGACATTTTGCCTTTTTCAACCAGCATAATATTCCCAGATATAGCGTTGAATATTTTTCCCACCGCAGTATTAAAGTGGGCTTGATTTGTTGGGGAGAGATAAAGCACCGCCGAGCTATCGTTATTCTGTGAGTAGATTTTTCCCTGTGAAGCAGCCAATCCATTAGGTGCAACTGGGTCTCCTACATGGGGGTAATAGTCATGCAGTCCGTTTGAATGCCAGGGCGAAAAGCCGTCTCCGTTGATTGCTAATTGCACGTTGAATTCTTCCAGAAATTGGGAGGTAGTGCGCGCGTTTAGGGGATATTCAACACTTGGTTTGCCGGGTGTAACTAAAGTCTTGATACCTGATTTCTTCAGGTCTACAACTACAACATGTACGACCATCATACGAGGCGACATTCGAACCTGCCGGAGATAGGAAACTCCTTTGAAAAGTTCTTGGTTTATTTCAGGTGTTGCAAAGTGTGCGCTCGTCCAGGAGAGGACGCCACAAGCAGACAATGCTAACATTAGTAAACTGAAAAAGCTGATTAAAATCATCAGCTTGCGAGTAGAAAAACCCATAATTTTCCTCGAGAATTTTTTATTCTTCGGGAATCTCCCACAGTCGCACTGTACTGTCGCTTGAGCCTGATGCGATCGTCGCCCCCTTTGGAGAAAATGCCACACTGTTTACACTACCGGTATGTCCGACCAGGATGAACAAAGGAATTATTGTGGCTCCTTGATCTTCTAGCGACCAGAGCCGTATCGTGCTGTCTAATGAACCGGATACCATCCATTGATCATCCGGCGAGAAAGTCAGGCTGGATACCGCATCCTCATGACCCTGAACGACACCCATTAAATCTCCATTTCCCACGTCCAAAATTCGGATAGCGCCGTCTGCATAACCAACGGCAAGTGATCTTCCGTCTGGTGAGAAAGCAAGACTAGTGGCTGCTTCGTCTGTATCCTTAAGAAAGTGAAGCCATGACCCGGCAAGGGTACGAAGACGTATGTTGCCGTTAGCTTCAGCCCAGGCTATTGATTCATTATCTGGTGAAAATTTTACGTCGTTAATCGCTGCCATACCCTCGTCGATCGTCTGGACCAGCTTTCCGTCCACTGTACGCCAGATCCGGACAGTATAGTCTTCTGCACACGAGACTAGAAGCTTCCCATCATTAGATATGTCCAAACTAGTAACCCATCCTGCGTGCCCATTAAGATATCCAGTCAGCTTGCCGTTAGAAACGCGCCATAGTCGCCCCAGCCCGTCTGTAGAACCTGTCGCCAGAATTGCCCCATCAGGGGTGAACTGCAGTGTTAATACGGGAAATGGATGACCACGCATAGTTCTCAACAGGGCTGCTTCATTCACCCGCCACAGACGTAACGTATTGTCGACCGAACCTGAAGCAACCAGGTTGCCATCCGGCGAAAAAGATACGCTCAATACCGGTCCAGTATGTCCCTCTAGAGTATGCAGGGGTTTTATGATAGCTGCAGTTGGAGTTGGCGTCTGAAAACAATGCGGTGGAGGAGACGGGATTTCGAATTCCCGGGTGATTTGATTATTCCTTTCATCTCTCTCCGAAATCTGCTGAGCGGCATCAACTTTGATGGTTGCTGTATAATCACCTGGAAACCAGACGATTGTATCTTCACCTATTGCCAAGCCGTCCTCGATCAGCCGCCAGGTATCATGCATCTCTACAATGAATGGCCCCGCGTCCGCTTCTCCCTGGTTTTTAACCTGTACCCGTATCAATTTCCCATCTTTGTCAGTTGCACATGGCTTTTTTTTATCTATCTCGATAGTCACGTCTCCTATGACAAGGTCAGGAAGTGAAGCAGTGGTAAAGGTTGGAGCGTGGGTTTCCGTGGGTGTTGAGGATGACTGTTTTGAACCTGGAAGCAGGGAACATCCCGAAATTCCCAATTGGAGCATTGGAAACAATAAGAATAATATTTTGAAAGCTATACGTAATTTCTTGGCTGCAATTGCCATATATAGTATTTTACTTCCAGTAAGCAGAATGGAAGATTTAAATTCCTGTCCAATTCACCCCCAACAAAAGGCAGTATGAAGTTTATACACTCATTCGAGGTTCACCCGAAAGTTTTTGGGATTCACCCGACCGCATAGCATTGAATGCCGCAATGGAAACTTCTAGCATTTGAAGTGTCGGTTCCCGGGTTGTCAAATGCTGCAGCGCCAAGTTAGGTTTGATAATTGTACGGACAATTTTCGAGTCTAGGTGATTGGCAGTCCAGCGGATGTACTCGTACGCAATGCCAGCTAAGACCGGTATAAGCAGGATCCGGCTGGCTAGTCGCCAGTACATTGGCAGCGGTCCTAACAAACTGAATACAAGTACCGATAATAGGACCAGTGAGAGCAAAAATGCTGTCCCGCAGCGTGGGTGTTCTAAAGAGAAATGGGTGACGGTTTCCGGCGTAAGATCAGCTCCAGCTTCAAAGGCATTGATGGTTTTGTGTTCAGATCCATGGTAAGCAAAGACACGCTTTATCTCGGATGATTTTCCGATAATCCAGATATATCCTACCAGTAGTGCCAGCCGGACCAAGCCTTCTAAAAGATTGCTCCACCAGGAGCTTATTCCAAATACGCGTTCGCTGAGTTGTCCAACTGCTGCTGGCAACAAGAAAAACAAGCCGATTCCGAATGTTAACGAAATTGCCAATGCTAAGTACAATGCCGGACCTTCTAATTTTTCGTCTTCGCCGGTTTGGATGTTAGCTGAAATCGTCAATGCCCTGATTCCCAAACCTAGAGCATCCCACAGTGCCACCAGACCGCGCAAAAAAGGGATTTTGATGATCTTGCTTTTATATATGCCGCTCAACGGTTCGCTGTGGATAACGATTTCCTCGTTTGGGGCACGCATGGCTATCGCGACACTTTGGGAGCCGCGCATCATCACCCCTTCAATTACTGCTTGTCCACCGTACATTGGAAGTTGTTCACTCATTTCGATTTGATTTTAAGAGTTTGTATGTGGCTCGTCAACCCTAAATTCATGTTTAAAGGTGCTTATTAAGATTTGTTAATCGAATATCCATTCCAAGGGCATGATTGAAGCACTTTTCTATGAAGTTAAAGTTTAAATCACAGGCTATACAGCGAATCTCTGTCCCTTGTAGTCGTTTATCCACTGAGAATATCCAAATAGCGAATAAAGGTATCAATGCCATTGAAAAAGGTCGGAAGGTGAATTTTCTCATTGGGAGCGTGCAGGTTATCATCCGGCAGACCGAAACCCGTGAGCACCGATTCGATGCCCAGAATTTTTTGCATTTGGGCGACGACGGGAACAGAGCCGCCTTCGCGTTTATAGACAGGTTTTTTACCCCAAGTTGCTTCCAGAGCCTGGCTCAATGCTACAACACCGGGCATGTTGCAATCAGTAATAGCCGCGTCACCTTGATTTAAATCCTCCAGCTCCCAGCGAATCGTGGGAGGTGCGTTGTCTTTCAGGTAACGCATAAATTGTTTGTAAACCTCATCAGGATTTTGGTTTGGCACCAGGCGCATAGAAATCTTTGCCATAGCCTTGGCTGGCAGCACGGTTTTTGATCCTTCTCCAGTGAAGCCGGAAAGCAAACCGTTGACTTCCAACGTCGGTCGCGCACCCACACGTTCATAGGCGGTATATCCTGTTTCGCCAAATAATTCAGGCGCTCCGGTTTGTTCTAGGTAAAAAGTCTCATCTAAAGGCAAGCGTGCCAGTTCTGCGCGTTCTTTATCATCGAGTGAGCGAACCGAATCGTAATAACCTGGTAAGGTCACTCGTCCATTTTCATCATGCATCCCGGCGATTAATTCACACAGCACTTGCGCAGGGTTGTGCACTGCGCCACCAAAAATTCCGGAGTGCAGATCGTGTTCGGGTCCTGTAACACGCAGTTCAAAATAAGCCAAGCCGCGCAACCCATAAGTAATTGTCGGTGTGTCTGCGTCGATCATACCTGTGTCAGGATTTATAGCGAAATCGCAGTACAGCATGTCTTTGTTTTCAGCGAGAAATTTCTCCAGGTTGGGTGATCCGATTTCTTCTTCCCCTTCAATGATGTACTTCACATTGATAGGCAAGTCTCCAGTGCGCGCATAGGCTTCCACTGCTTTAAGGCTGGCAACAACCTGCCCTTTCATGTCGGAAGCTCCTCGCCCATAGAGATTTTCGCCATGTTGAGTCGGTTCAAATGGGGGTGTTCCCCACAATTCCAAAGGTTCAGCTGGCTGTACATCGTAATGACCGTATATTAAGACGGTGGGTTTGTCAGATCCGGCTTTCAGAGATTCTCCATAAACCACAGGGTGGCGTGCCGTGGGGAGAATCCTTACATTCTCGAATCCCAGGCTGTGCAATTGATTTGCCACCCATTGAGCCGCACGCTGCATCTCCGTCTTTTTTTCGGGATCAGTGGAAACCGAAGGGATGCTCACAAATTCAATCAGCTCATCTAGAATTTGGTCCTTGTGTTCTTGCGCGTAACTCAATGCTGCTGTAAGTTGATTTGTCATTATCTTCTCCTAATAACTGGAATGTAGAATTTTATTGAGATCGAAAAAGAATTTTCGAGAACAGGTAATTATTCCCATAATATATATTGTGTGTAGGTTTCGTGCCAACGTTTGATTATAAACCTTTTTTGTTGATCTGCTTCCACAAAATAAATATTGTACGTATTTTGTGGGGTTCTGAAAAAATCTCGTACGGGAGCGAATTTCATGTTAAAATGGAAAATCTGGATCGGTGGTCGCCGCAGTTTAATTTTGTGGCGGCGTCGGGTAATGTCCTTTATGTTGGATCACCCGTCGAAAAGTGCCTCCGTTCAAAACCTATTCGAAAGGTAAGCGCCGATCCGTGGCTCTCTGGAAAGAATACCATCTGGCACAAACAATAACAGATGCCCTGCAGACGCTTGCTGCAGCGTCTGGTAGCGCTCGTGTAATCGCTGGCGGTACGGACTTGATGTTGGATTTAAAGCAAGGTCGCCATCCCCCGGTCGATACCCTAGTTGACGTTACAAATATCCCCGAATTGACTTCCCTGGAACTGCGTCAAGGTTCATTGTTTATAGGTGCAGGAGTACCGTTAAACAAGATAATCGACTCTCCGTTTGTTAATGAACATGCCCAGGCTTTAATCGAGGCTTGCCGCTTAATAGGTGGACCTCAGGTGCGCAATACTGCTACTCTTGGCGGTAACGTAGCCCATGCACTTCCAGCCGGAGATGGCACTATATCTCTGCTGTCGCTTGGAACGACGGCTGAAGTCGCCAGTGCGCGAGAAAGTAAGTTCCTTCAGTTAACTGATCTGTTCCTCGGTCCCGGACAATCAGCGTTAGAACCGCGCGCAGAAATCTTGGTCGGGTTCATTATCCCGTTAAAATCGCCTGGAGAGGCTTCTGTATTCCGGCGCGTGATGCGCCCTCAAGGAGTAGCTATCGCAATTCTGAATATGGCTGTATGGATCAAACGTGCAGACGACCGCATTTTGGACAACCGGATAGCAGTTGGACCTTCGGGACCAACCCCGAAACGTGCCCGTAATACTGAGGCGTTCCTGATGGGGAAACAGCTTGATGAGAAATTGCTTTCCCAAGCAAGAGAGATCCTGTTATCTGAATCCCATTTTCGCACCAGCCTACACAGGGCGACCTCGGAATACCGGCGCCAAATTTCTGGTGTTCTTTTAGAAGAAACGCTGACGACTGCCTGGATGCGTGCTGAAGCTTAAACCGATTCTTGAATCATCGATCGTGAATATATATTCCGGCAACTCATTTTATAAATTTGGATGTGATACTGAATATTGATATTGGACCGAATATTGATATTGGAATGAATATTATATGGAAATAAATATTAACGGTAAGCAAATCGATATTGAACCAAAGCCGGGTGAGATGCTCGCAGAGCTGCTGCGAGAACGTATGGGTTTAACCGGCACAAAGATCGGCTGCAGCGAAGATGAGTGCGGCGCTTGCACCGTTCTATTGGACGGGGTGCCTGTCCTGTCCTGCACCTATCCCGCAGTAAAGGCAGCCGGTAAGAAGGTGCTTACGATTGAGGGTTTAGCCAACCTATCGACGTCTATTGATAAAGAGAGCCCGGTTCAAGACGGATTGCATCCTCTTCAAGAGGCATTTGTGATCTATGGCGCCGTGCAGTGCGGGTTTTGCATTCCGGGTCAGTTGATGACCGCATACGCATTATTACAACGCAATCCTGCTCCCAATGAAATCGAGATTCGAAAGGCGCTTAAAGATACGCTGTGCCGGTGCGCGGGATATCCCGCGATCATTGGGGCAATTCAGGCTGCAGCGGAGTCGCTGAGCACAAAAAAGGCGATCCGGCAACCATCTATACTGGCGAGTTCTGCGCTTGGTAGTTTACCAATGGGCGGATCAGCTCCGCAATTGGCGGTTATTGGCACGATCCAATCGCGACCCGATGCGGTTGCCAAAGTTACCGGTGAGGCTAAATTCACGGATGACCTGCAGTTTGAAGGCATGCTTTATGCACGGGTCAAACGCGCTGGAATCCCACATGCGATCGTAACAGGAATCAATGTTGAAAAAGCGCGCGCATTGCCTGGGGTTGAGGCTGTGATGACGGCAGAGAACATCTCCGGTGAGGTAACTCACGGGCTGGTAATCTATGATTGGCCGGTATTAGCCGGCGAAGGGGAAAGAATTCGTTACGTGGGCGATGCGGTTGCGATTGTGGCTGCCGAGACGTGGGAGATTGCTGCCCAGGCGTTGGACTTGATCGAGGTCGATTATGATCCTCAGCCCGTTATCTGCGACCCGGTTCAGGCTCATCAGCCTGATGCCCCCAGACTGCACTCATCAGGGAATTTGCTCAAGCATATCAAAGTGCGCAAGGGGGATGTCGCTCAGGGCTTTGCCGGTTCAGACGTCATCCTTGAGCACACTTTCTTTACGCCAATCACGGAGCATGCATTCCTGGAGCCCGAGTGCAGCATCGCAAGACCTGCACCTGATGGGCGGATGGAGATTTATGTTGGTTCACAAATACCTTACGCAGACCGCAGCCAGATAGCGCGCGTTCTAGGATTGCCTGAAGAGCGTGTGCGTGTCATAGGGCAGTTGATGGGGGGTGGTTTTGGCGGCAAAGAAGATATCGCCGGGCAGATTCACGCGGCGCTGCTGGCTCAGGAAACGGGTCGTCCAGTTAAGCTGCTCTATGATAGGCATGAGAGCCTGATTGCGCATCCAAAGCGGCACGCGACTCAAATCCGTGTCAAAGTGGGCGCCGAGGAAAATGGTCGTCTGATAGCAGTGGAGACAGAGCTGTACGGAGATACAGGTGCATATGCTTCTCTGGGCGAGAAGGTAATGACCCGCGCTACGACCCATTCTTCGGGTCCGTACGAGATCCCGCACGCACGAGCGGATTGCTACGCCATGTACACTAATAACCCCCCGGCAGGAGCCTTTCGTGGTTTTGGTGTTACACAATCTGCGTTTGCGGTGGAAAGTATGATGGATATGATGGCTGAGCGATTGGAAATTGATCCAATCGAAATACGTCGTATTAATGCATTGCGAATTGGAAGCGTGACAAACACTGGTCAAACGTTGCACGAAAGCGTTGGACTGGTGGAATGTATCGACCGCGTGGCATCCGAATTAAAAAGCATTGCAGATGGGAACCCCTTCGAATCAAGAGAGGTTATAGGGGAACCACATTTACGCCGTTCCTGGGGATTTGCTGCAGCCTATAAGAACACAGGACTTGGCGGTGGTGCTCCAGACAAAGCAGGTGCTGAGGTAGAATTGTTTGAAGATGGCACACTGGAGGTGCGGACATCTTCTGCGGAATTGGGGCAAGGTCTGGTCACAGTGCTGCAGATGATCGTAGCAGAAGAATTTGGAATAAAAAATTCCAGTGTGAGGGTCCTGGTAATGGATACGGATCTCACGCCCGATGGGGGACCAACGACTGCTTCGCGGCAGACGTACGTAACAGGAAATGCGGCTCTGCATGCTGCCAGGACGTTGCGACAGGCAATCACGACCACGCTGGCCGAAAGATTCGACCAACCCCCTGAATCAATCCGTTTTATTGAGGGGTTAGCGCAGGTGGATGGTAAATCAATCCCACTTGGAGAGGTCGTAGGAATTATGCGGGCAGAAGGTCGAGAGCCGCGAACCCTGTATGAGTACTGGGCACCAACCACGGACCCGTTGGGAGAAGGCGGCGACATGCATTTTGCCTACTCATTTGCCGCCCAGGCAACAGAAGTGGAGGTAAACACAAAAACAGGTGAGGTGCGTGTTTTAAGAGTGATCGCAGCCAATGACGTTGGAAAGGCGATCAACCCTTTGGGTCTGGAGGGTCAGATGGAGGGAGGGGTGATGATGGGATTGGGAAATGCGCTTACCGAAGAATTCATAGTCGAAGATGGACAGGTGTTCACGGACCGGATGGCGCGCTACCGTGTTCCCTCGATTATTTTTACACCTGAAATTACCACAATAGTCGTTGAGCATCCAACCAAGGGTGGGCCTTATGGCGCAAAGGGTGTTGGTGAAATTGTCAGCATTCCGACAACTCCTGCGATTACTAATGCAGTTTATAATGCGGTTGGTGTTAGGATTGACCGGCTTCCGGTTGATCAAGCAGAGATTATCATGAAAATGCAACTTGGATAAACATATTGTCAGAACATATTTGTAGATGGACTATTATTGCGAGGAGAAATGATGACGTAATTTCCTTCCCTTAGCTGCCAGGGCTCCCACGCCCTGGGTTTTGTAATGCTTGCCCTGAGCTTTATCCTGAGCGCAGAGCAGGATCAAGAATGACTCCTCAATATGGTGAATCTCAAGAACAAGTATATTTTATGTAAGTTGTAGCGAGATAAATGGACGGATATATGACACCTCGTTGGCTTGAGTTGGCACGCGAAATCCAGGCTCTATCCCAAACTGGATTGTTTTATGCGGAAAACGACTTTGAGCGTGAGCGGCACAGACGTCTGGGTGAGATTGCGGCCGAAATGGTCAGCGATCATTCCAGCTTAGAATTAAACGACCTTGTTGATATATTCGATTCTCAAACCGGCTATGCCACGCCGCGCGTTGACGTGCGCGCAGCCGTATTTCGGGATGGAAATCTACTTTTAGTGCGCGAACGGTTGGACGGCGGCTGGACGATGCCCGGCGGTTGGGCGGACGTTGGGGATATTCCGTCAGGAGCGGCTGAAAGGGAGGTCCGTGAAGAAGCGGGATTCATTGTTAAGGCGCGTAAAGTTATAGGTATTTATGATGCCAATCGTCTGGGTCCGCTGGAAATCTTCCATGCATTTAAGATCGTGTTTTTATGCGATTTACTAGGCGGTGAAGCCCGGACCAGCAGTGAGACCAGCGAGGTCGGATTCTTTGGGAGAGAGGAAATTCCCTTAATGTTGTCTGGAGAGCGAACGAAACCACGTCATATTTCGGATGTGTTCTTTGCACTGGATGATCCAGATAGACCAACAGTTTTTGATTAAATGCAGACGACCAGGTTTTATAAGTTTTGCCCGGGCTGCTAAAAAGGAAGGTATCCATGCTAATTACAAACGCAAAAATTATCACCTGGGAGCAACCGAATCAAATTTTAGAAAACCAGGCGATCCGCATTTCGAGCGCTCACATTAGCGAGATTGAGCTGCAAAATGAGTTGTTGGAGCTCTACCCCGGGGAGCAGCGCCTAGATGCGGGTGGGCAGTACGTGATGCCTGGAAATATCTGCGCCCATACCCATTTCTATGCAGCTTTTGCGCGCGGTCTCTCTATACCGGGTCGTGCGCCCAAGGATTTCCCTGATATTTTGGAAAAGCTATGGTGGCCTCTCGATAAATCCCTAACTGAGGAAAATGTGCGCGCTTCTGCATTGGTCATGCTCGTCGATGCGATTAAAAATGGTACGACGACACTGATTGACCACCACGCTTCCCCTAATGCATTGGCAGGATCATTGGACGTGATCGCTGAGGCGGTAGATCAATCGGGGATGAGAGCAGTTTTGTGCTACGAGGTGACCGACCGGGATGGAGAGGATAAGGCGCAAGCTGGAATTGAAGAAAACGTGCGCTTCATCGAGCGTACCCGCCGAGAAGAAGTCGCTGAAGGCAGAGTGGCAGCTACTTTCGGGCTGCATGCCAGCCTGACTTTATCCGACCGCACATTAGATGCCTGCAGAAGTACTGCTCCGGAGGGTGTTGGGTTTCACATTCACGTTGCGGAACATGAAGTTGACGAATACGACAGCCTGGGTAAATCGGGCTTGCGGGTCGTGGACCGGCTCGAACGACATGCTATACTCGGTCCAAATTCAATTGTCGCCCATGCGGTTCATGTCGACGCGCGTGAAGTGGGCTTACTGGCTGAAACGGGCACCTGGGTCACACACCAACCTCGTTCGAACATGAATAACGGCGTGGGTGTGGCGGAAATTGAGAGCATGCTGCGCGCAGGTGTCAATTTATGCCTGGGCACAGACGGTTTCCCACACACGATGTGGGAGGAATGGAAAACTACCTATCTGCTGCATAAGGTATGGCACCGCGATCCGCGCAGGATGTCGGCGCTGGATGTAGTCCAAATGGCAGTTTACAACAATGCGCGGCTTGCGGGTTCATTTTTCGGAGGTGCTCCTTTGGGTGTTATTATGCCAGGAGCTCACGCCGACCTTATATTCGTGGACTACCATCCCCACACGCCGCTGACGGTTGATAATTTACCCTGGCAAATCGTTTTTGGTTTTCAGGAGAGGATGGTTACGACGACAATTGCATCGGGTAAAGTTCTCATGCATAATAGAGAGTTGCTGACGTTAGATGAAAATGCGATCACTTCGGAAGCCCGCCGTCAAGCGCCTTCAGTATGGGAGAGATACTACGCTCAATTCGGGATTTGAATAGTCTTCATATCACTCAATTAACTCAATAAATCATTAAACCTGGAATTTGTAACTAAACAGCCAACAAGTCAAAGGGAAAAAATGGAAAAAAATCTACAACCACGATCTTCGCTTCCAACACTGGCAATCCTGGGTGGCACCGGGAAAGAAGGACCTGCGCTGGCGATGAGGTGGGCGCTGGCAGGTTATGCAATCATTATTGGCTCTCGCAAAATCGCAAAGGCGCAAGCGACGGCTACCAAATTGAACAACCAGCTCAATATCGAAACGATCAAAGGTATGCAGAACAATGAAGCGGCTCAGAGTTCAGATATTTGTGTGCTCACCGTGGTTTATACAGCGCACCGGGCGGCATTAGAAGGTTTAAAAGATGATCTGCAAGGAAAGATACTGGTTGATGCAACAGCCAGAATTGACTTTCGTGATCCCCATCCCCCTTCACCGCCCTCAGCAGCGCGTATTGCTCAAAATATCCTAGGAGAAGGTGTGCGGGTGGTGGCTGCCTTTCAAAATGTTCCAGCGCATGCATTGAGTAAGAACCTGGGAGTAACTCTTGACACCGATGTGTTGGTGTGTGCAGATGATCCGGCAGCGGCTGAAGAAATCATCAAACTTGCCAACGCTGCTGGGATGCGGGCATATTTCGCCGGCGATCTGGATAATGCGATCGTAGTGGAAGGACTGACATCACTCTTGATCAATTTGAATAAAAAATACGGCGCGAAGACGGCAAGTATTGGAGTGACGGGGATAAGGGATTTGGGATCAAGTAATTAGTACAATCCTTTCCTATTAGCAACCTCACACATTGAGATTGAAGATTAAAGACTTAAACAGTATTCTCTTCTGCCGATTAAAGACTACAACATGACATTAATCCTCAACCCCCTTCCTGGAATTCCGATAATCAAACCGGGTGATGATCTGGGAAAAGTAATATTGGATGGCATAGAAAGAGAGTGCATTGTTTTGCAAGATGGTGACATACTGGTCCTTGCGCAAAAAATCGTATCAAAATCCGAAGACCGATATGTAAACCTGAATCAGGTCAAACCATCGGAAGAAGCTTTAGAGTTGGCTCACAAGACTCAAAAAGACCCGCGTTTGGTGGAATTGATCCTGCGCGAGAGCAGTTGTGTGCTGCGCACTCGCACGGGAACGATCATTGTAGAACACCGCCTGGGGTTTGTGTGCGCAAATGCTGGTATTGACCATTCAAATGTCGGGGATATCAGCGAAGGTTTGGATGAATGGGTGTTACTGCTGCCAGAAGATCCGGATAAATCGGCACATGAATTGCGAATCAGGCTGGAGACTGCGAGCGGTAAAGTATTAGGTGTGTTGATTGTTGACTCGCATGGTCGTGCATGGCGCCTTGGAACAGTGGGGATATCGATTGGCATTGCAGGTATGCCTGGTCTGGTTAATTTACGCGGGAAGCCGGATATGTTCGGCTATCGACTACAAATAACCGAGGTTGGAGCTGCGGATGAGTTGGCCGCGGCAGCTTCCCTTGTTATGGGGCAGTCCGATGAAAAAAAACCAGTTGTTCATGTGAGAGGATTTCCATATCCGCTGCGTGACGTATCCCTGAGAGAGCTGTTGCGACCTGAAGAGGAGGACCTGTTTCGCTAAATCGGTCGTATACCCAATTTTCGTAAATAGCGAGGATCATTGATCCCTTTCTGTGCTGACCAAACTAATTGCTAGTAATATTCAGCCAGTTGGAGTTAGTTGAACTATGAAGTTGGTTAAGACCCTTATCCTCTATTCCCTAACCCCTGAACGTTCATGAAAATTGTGGCGCTTGCTGGTGGAGTAGGTGGGGCGAAACTTGCTGACGGATTATCACAGTTATCATCTGGCGCTGATCTCACAGTGATCGTAAATACTGGCGATGATTTTGAGCATCTCGGTATGAAAATTTGTCCAGACCTGGATACGGTTTTTTATACCTTGGCTGGCATTGCTAATCCGGCGACCGGATGGGGAAGAGCTGAAGAGTCCTGGCGCGCTCTCGAGACCGTACGATTGCTGGGCGGACCAACCTGGTTTCGTTTAGGCGATCTCGACCTGGGACTGCATCTGGAGCGTAGTCGTCGGCTTCAGAGTGGAGAAACGCTTAGTCAGATAACGAACGATTTTTGCCGTGCCCTGGGAATTGTCGCCCATATTCTTCCCATGAGCGACGATGTGGTTCCCACCCGGGTTTATACCAACGAGGGGGAAATGCCGTTCCAGGAATATTTCGTCCACCGTCAATGCCATCCCGCAGTTTCCGGCTTTCGTTTTGAAAGCGTGGAAGACGCCCTACCTGCACCTGGGGTATTGGAGGCGCTTAATAAGGCAGACCTGGTGATATTTTGCCCATCGAATCCATGGGTTAGTCTGGATCCAATATTGGCGGTTCCGGGCATTCATGATGTTGTATCGTCGAAGGGTCGTATTGTCGCTGTTTCTCCAATTATTGGCGGTAAGGCTGTAAAAGGACCAGCGGCAAAAATGTATAAGGAATTGGGCATCCAACCCAGCGCGCTGTCCGTAGCGAGGCATTATGCCGATTTACTCAGCGGTTTTATCATGGATAAAATCGATGCTGAGCTACATGAATCTATATTAGATTTGGGTATCGAAACCTGCCTTACGAATACGCTGATGACGACTCAAGAAGACCGGTATCGCTTGGCAGTGGATGTGGTTGAATTTGGGATGATGTTGTAATAATTTAGCTTAAAAAATACAGAATCTCATAATACTTTCAAGAATAACGGGATGTATCGGATATAATACTTACGAGAGAAGAGGAATCGCCCAACACCAGTTATAACCAGTATGCTTACATTCGTGGCTCTATAAAAAAAACTCAGAATTGCGAGGTATGGAAATATATGGCTCTATGGGCGATAGTACCTGTAAAACCCCTGCGTCGAGGAAAATCGCGCCTGTCTGGGGTGCTTGCACCTGAAGAACGTAATGACTTAAATCGCCTTCTTTTGACTCATACGCTCGAAACACTTAATGCAATCCCTGATATTGAGCAGATATTGGTGATCAGCCGCGATCAAGCTGCTTTATCTTTGGCTCGGGAACACGGAGCAAGGACGGTATTGGAAAACGGAGCGCCTGAGCTGAATGTAGCATTGGCGCGTGCAACTATCGTAGCAAAAAATTATGCCACCCGTGGCTTGTTGATTGTACCCGCAGATTTGCCCTTGATTTCACCGGAAGATGTAACTGCTATGCTGGACATAGCAGTTGACCCTCCGGTTGTTGTCCTGGCTCCAGACCTTCGTCGACAGGGTACGAATGCGTTATTAGTGTGCCCTGTTGGTTTGATCGAATATGATTTCGGGCCTGGTTCATTTCAGCGCCATTGCGAAAGAGCACTGCAAGCTGGTGCAAGGTTGGAAATCTTGGAGCTGCCTTCTCTGGCGTTAGATATGGACATGCCGGAAGATTTGGAAATGGTAATCGAGAAATTAGAAACTTCATTTTCGAATATTTTAGATTGATTTATCCTCAATGTGTTATATTTTTGAATTACGCTTAATTCCGGGAATTATTAATTCTCATTTGAAAGGATGGATAACAGATAGGAGGTCTTATGTCTGAACGTGTTGCACTTTACCTTCAAGACGCCCATGATCTAAGAGATGGATTAGATTACGTGCAGTATGCAGAGAAACGTGGATTTGAAGCGGTCTGGCAAGCCGAATCCCGCCTGGTGCGGGATGCTATTGTTCCAATGGCGGCATATGCCGCCGTAACTGAACGGCTCAAGGTTGGATCTGGGGTGATTAATAACTGGACTCGCAACATTGGTCTGCTGGCGGCAACCTACCTTACACTGGATGACCTGGCGCCTGACCGGATCATCTGCGGAATAGGCGCTTGGTGGGATCCGTTAGCACGGGATGTTGGGATCGAACGGCGTAAACCGCTCACAGCCATGCGTGAAACTGTGGAGATTTTGAGACGATTGCTCAACATGGAAAGAGTAACATATCACGGTGAATTCGTCAGTGTCGAAGGTATTGAACTGGATGTAGTGCATGGTCGTCGTGAACCCCGTAATGTACCTATAATGATCGGAGCCACTGGGGATAAAATGATGGAATTGACCGGCGAGATTGCTGATGGTGTTGTTTTGAATTATTGCGTGCCACCTGAATACAATATTCGTGCGATGGAACTACTGGAACAGGGAGCTAAGAAAAGTGGTCGTACACTGGATGATATCGACAGACCACAGTTGGTAGTATGTTCCGTAGATTACGACCACGAGCGAGCAATGGACACAACTCGCGAACTTCTCACCCAGTATCTGGCTCAACAGCCTCACATAGCCAAAGCCTCGGGTGTGTCGCCAGATATTGTCTATGAGATTCAATCAATATTAGGATGGCCTGCCACAAAGGAGCAAATACAAAAGGCAAAATACCTTGTTCCTGATGAGCTTATCCTGCGTATCAGTGCCTCTGGAACACCGGATGAGGCGCATGCCAAGGTGGACGAGTACCGCAGGAATGGGTGTACATGTCCGATTTTATATCCGGTGGGAGGTGATGTGAATCTTCTAATCGACACTTTCGCACAGGAGTAAATATAGAGCAAAAACAATAAGTGAAATTAGCAGTTCTGAAAATACTTTGCTATTTTTAACCAGTGTAGATTCGTGTCTTACAGAGACTATTCAACAGTTACAGATTTGGCTAAATTGCGTGGTTGATCCACATCCAAACCGCGCAAAGCAGCGATATTATAAGCAAGCATTTGGAGTGGGATGATGGTCGTAACAGGGCTCAGCATCCACGGAGTTTCAGGCACCCAGATAACATGATCAGCTACGTTAGAGATCAACTCATCTCCATCAGAAGCAACAGCAATAACTGAACCGTCTCGAGCCTTGGCTTGTTCTATTTGGCTGAACATCTTCTCGTACCAGGGATCTTTCGGTGCGATGACTACAATAGGCATTGCTTCATCTATCAATGCGATAGGTCCGTGCTTCATCTCGCCAGCTGGATAGCCTTCTGCATGGATGTAGGAGATTTCTTTCAGTTTAAGTGCTCCTTCATACGCAGTTGGCATGTTGATACCACGTCCTAAAAAGAGGCAGTGGTTAGTGTTCATCAATTTGGGCGCGATTTTTTTAATCCCGTCTTCACGTTCGATGCAGCGCCCTGCCAAATCCGGTATCAAACGAAGGTCGGCGATGAGCTGTTCACGAGCTCGATCGTTAAGTGTGCCGCGTAAATCTCCAATCAGGATAGCGAGCATATATAGATCGACTAATGGGGCAGTATAAGCTTTAGTTGACGCAACCCCGATTTCAGGACCGCATTGCATCGAGATGTATCCATCAGCGCTGCGCATTGCCTGCGATCCGATCACGTTCACAATTGACCATAATGTAGCCCCTTTACGTCGGGCTTCTTCCATAGCTGCTAAAGTATCCGCAGTCTCACCTGATTGGCTGATTGCTAGCACTACACTGTCCTGGTCCACGATAGGATCCCGATAGCGAAACTCTGAAGCGATGTCGACCTCGACCGGGATGCGAGAAATGCGCTCGATAAGTATCTTTCCTACCATCCCGGCGTGAGCTGCCGTACCGCAGGCAATGATAATGATCTTGTCAATGCGCTTGGCAAACTCTCGCGTCAGGTTTAATTCTGGAAGACGAACGCGGTGACCATCTTCGATATCCACTCTTCCTGCGATAGTATCGGTGAGTGAGCGCGCTTGTTCGTGGATCTCTTTTTCCATGAAGTGACGATACTCGCCTTTTTCTGCTGAAATCGGGTCCCAGGTGACTTGGTGTTCTTCGAAAATTACCGGTTTGCCATCCAGAGTCTTAATATCCAGTTTGTCTTGATATGCGACAGCCATCTGGCGCGATTCGAGGAATACAACCCGCTGGGTATATTCAAGGATGGCAGGCAAATCCGATGCCAAATACATCTCTTCGTCTCCGATACCAATTACTACACCTCCGGCATTGCCGATTCTGGCTGTAACGATCTTGTCTGGCTCCCGGGAAGAGAGGATCACAATCCCGTGAGCGCCTTTGAGAAGAGATAGGGCTTTGCGAGTTGCTTCAACCAGGTCTGTGCCGCTCGAAAGGTAGCGTTCGACCAGATGAACGATTACTTCTGTGTCTGTATCCGACCTGAACACTACGCCTTCAGCACTTAACTCCTCGCGTAGTTCGAGAAAGTTTTCGACGATTCCATTGTGGACCACAACCACATCGCCGGTTGCGCTAAGGTGTGGGTGGGCATTACGTGCGCTGGGTTCGCCGTGGGTAGCCCAACGTGTATGCCCAATACCTATGCGACCTGAAAGTGGGTTGATTTCGATTAATCGCTGCAAGTTTATTAACTTGCCTGCCTCCCGGCGGATTTCAATTTCCTCATTTTGCAGAACGGCTATTCCAGCCGAATCGTAGCCGCGGTACTCAAGCCGCTTCAATCCATTAAGGATAACTTGCGTCGCGTCGAGCGAGCCGATGTATCCGACGATTCCACACATTTTTGGGTTCCCTCCATGTCCTTGTGCATGTTAATCAACCACAAACGATTAATCACACATTTTTTATTCGTGAGACATTTCGTGTAATTTCATCTCACACATCTTGATGCAACCACTCTCCATTTTTTGTCCATCCCGGTTTCCCGCATGGTGTTGTTTAGGAGTAATTTTTGGAGGGAAAGACATCGAGTGGTGGCACACCCGGAGGGCTTCCGCTGATCTTTCGATTTTTCCAGTCATAGGCTGGCAGCCTTAAGAATAAAATCATCCTTTATGAATGAAATCATACTGACCGGTTAGCCTGTTATTGCGAACAGGAACCCTCATCCTCGTCAACCACGCTAGCCATGTCGCCTGATAATCTGTTGCTAATCGATGAAATTTTATTGGATGTTGACTATTTAACCAATTGATCAACACACTAGCCTGGTCCTTGCGCTGTCTTTCCGCAGTATTTATTTAGTGTGCACCTCCTAAGGGAAAATTATTATTGTTGGCAATTATTATACCGCAGCGAAGGCATTAGAAGCCAGCTTATTCAAACAATTCAAGAATTACTTTGGATTGGAGAAATTCGTACGAGCACAACTCGCAGGTGGCAGACGGCGCCTTTCTTTTCTTTACTTTGCATCTTTTACCTGATTTCCATTTAGTTCAGCCTCGAAAGAAGACCTTTCCATCTCTATTTTAGCCTGCTTGCGCTGGTGCAAGGCATCGCCAAATAAGATGATGCCGCCCACAAAAGCCCACAAGGAAATTAAGTGGTAAATGATTGGCGAGAAATTAAGATCCTGGGCGATTAAAAGCAGTGTCCCAAGTACGATCTCGATGATGCCGAGGAATGGAGCGGTCTTTGACCAGCGGTGGGAGTCTTCTACATACCCGACCGGCCCCTTCCCGATATGAATCAACCCTGTCAGTATCATTAACACAGCCAGCAAATTCACGATAACCATATCGGCAATGTAGCGACCCATGAAACGCCTGGCCATTACTGCCAGTCCTGTGATAATGCCGACGAATCCCAAAATTAATCCCAACCAGCGGAATCGCTGGTCTCTACCGCTCCATCTCAAGCTCAATAAACCACTCGCAAACCAGAATCCACCCATAAAACTGACCAATAACGGCCGGGTTTTTTCCGGTTGGAAGATCAATACAATTCCAAGAATAGTAGCGAGAATCGCCCGAAGGGTTGTATTAATATAGGTCAGAGATCTGAGTTTTTCCGCTGTCCTTTTTGTGAAATCAATGGTCCCTGAGAATCGCCCTGGTTCTGTGCTCATGCCATGCTCTACGCTGACTCGACTGCTAGTTGCTTGTCCTTGTCTCTCTCGTCCCCTCGATCCTGTGCTCCCCCACTGAAGCGCGCCGAAAGATTCTTGAGCATCGTTACAAGCAACTCGCTCTCTTCTTGCTCTTCCTGGTCCTCTTTCGGAACCAGTCCTAATTCTTCCAGGTCGATGCGACCCTCTTCATCCAGT
>Ga0114922_10001482_pt1 | contig 22431 bp, 4 predicted proteins | sample AartaG_FD_100975 | JGI IMG/M metagenome (GOLD analysis project Ga0114922, IMG submission 100975) | Deep subsurface microbial communities from Aarhus Bay to uncover new lineages of life (NeLLi) - Aarhus_00045 metaG | ecosystem: Environmental > Aquatic > Marine > Oceanic > Sediment | place: Aarhus... | reverse complement strand
TTGGACGTCCCGCTGAGAGGATTAGTCATTTCCGTCCAAATGCTGCCGTCATAGTGTAATATCGTGCCACTATCACCCACGGCAAAAATGTCATTCTGGGAACTACCCCACACAGCAAAAAGGTTATTGGAAGTACAACTATCCGTTCCTGTCCATACGATTCCGTCGTAATGCAAAATTTTGCCACTAGTACCAACAGCAAAGACATTAGACGGACTACTACCCCATATCCCATAGAGATCTTGAGTCGTGCCTGCGTTCATGCTATTCCAACTGCTGCCGTCATAGTGCAATGTCGTGCCACAAAGACCTACAGCGAAAACATCAAAACCAGAGCAGCCCCATACCCCATATAAAGTATTTCCCTGAGGAAGCGGATTCTGCCATTCCCAAGTAGCAGTTGCAGTGCCGGTAGTCTTGGCAGACACCTCTTCGCTATATTCACTGTCAACCGTGCTTTGATTTCCGTAATCTGTTGAATGGGGTTCGGTTCGTGTCTGCACTACAAAATAGTAAGTGGCATTTGGATTGAGCCCTGCAACCTCCATTTGTGAAGCGGATTTATCTGCTGTAGTGCTAAACAGCGTATAAGGTCCACCAGGAGTTGTACTGTAAAAAACCCGGTAGCCACCAGAATCACCTGTATAGGTAATGGGTGTCCAGCTCATCTCAATGGAGGTATCAGACGAGACATTAGCTGTCACATTTTCAGGCGCAACGGTTTGGGTGCTTTCCCAGTCAGGATCCTTACTGCTTAAGAATACACGTAAGGTGTCATCATCGGTGTATAAAGCGTTGTATCCGATGTTCGTGGATGTCAGGTTTATCAAGTTAGTCAAGCTTGTAGGGATGCTTCCCTTCAGGTTATTACTTGAGAGCCAGAGTGTCTGGAGATCTGAAAGACTTCCAAGCTCAGTGGGAATTCTTCCCACTAATGCGTTATGGTAAAGTGAAAGGCTCTGAAGATTCGAAAGGTTTCCCAATGAAGAAGGTATACTTCCCGTTAGCTTGTTATGGCTCAGCAGAAGACTATTTAGATTTGAAAGATTCCCCAATTCAGATGGGATGTTTCCAGATAGGTTGAGCCAGCAAAAGTCCAGCTCTCGAAGACTTGACAGATTACCTAGTTCTGAAGGAATGCTTCCTGACAACTGATTATAGCGGAACATCAAGTATTGGAGATTAGTGAGACTCCCTAATTCAGACGGAATGCTTCCAGATAGCTGATTGCCGCAGAGGTCAAGATTCTGAAGATTGGAAAGATTTCCTATCTCTGCAGGAATGCTCCCAGATAGACTGTTGAAGCCGAAGCCCAAGACCAGAAGATTAGACAGCCCGTTAAGATCAGGAGGAATTGTTCCTGTAAGACCGTTATTGTAAAATTGAATTCTTGTGACATGGGCATTCCCAACATCACAAGTCACACCATACCAGCTTTGCTCAGTGCCTGGCATAGCAAAGCCATCTATGTGGAGCGGTGGATCTTTCCAACCACCATTGTTAGTCCAATTATCACCGTCTGTGCTGTTGTAGAGAGCAATCAGGGCCTCTCGTTCCACAGCCGGAACAGCTGCATTGGCTTCCCAAGGTATTCCTCCTCCAAATACCAACAAGAGAATAGCTATGCTCGTCAATATGCTTTTAGTCCTCTTGATTCGCCAAATGCGCTGAATATTCTCCTTCACAATCTTACCCTCTTCTACTCAAACAAAGGAAATAACTCTGTCCCAGACACCATGGGAGCCCTCGCTCCCAATTCTTCCACACGACCCAGAACTAGCCGACTTAGAACTCCTCTTCTCCGTTAACTATCTCCCGAGACCCACCACGTTAAATCCTGGCTTCCTTAGCAAAAGTGGCTTCGGAAAATGACAATAGTCCTGGATAGCTATCGGGACTCCTATCATCGCAGAGTCACAAGCCGTGCTGCCCAATTGCAATTACGTTACGATTCTCCTATTCACACGAACACCTTGGCCTGGTGCATAACAAAACAAGCTTCCTGCCATCAAACACCGTGATCATGCCGTCGCCGTCCAGATCCCATGAATCATCCGGGCCGCCTGCCGGGGTATTGCGGGCAGCAAGGATGATATCTTTAGGTCGTCTCGGACCACATTCTGTTACAATCTCGGTCCCCACGGATGGCCTCAACCTTTTTAACACCTAACCGAAAGGACGATATCGATGGTCTTGTGATATTCAAACCTTTAACTTCCTCCTGAATCTAGCAAGAGCAATCAGGCCAAAGCCGAGCAGTAGCACGGTGGAGGGTTACGGCACAGGGGCGCTGCCTCCGGTTGGAGTAAATGCCTCCCCCTCCCCCCAGCCCCCTCCCTCCAGGGGAGGGGGAGTTTATGGATGGGCACGTGATTGTTGGGTTTCATTCTTCAACCCAACCTGTTATAGAGGGGATTACACACCCCGTCCGCTTCGCGGCCACCCCTCTCAAGAGGGGAATTTTCGACCTGTACGATTAGATTTCAAAATCAAGGTGTCTGGTTAATATCCTGTCTACTTAAAAACACCGGATCTTTGCAAACGAGCAACCAGTAACCAGCAACCAGTAACTATCTCCTATTGTTTCATATAAACAAAGTAACCCTCTCCTGCTACAATTAAAAAGTCCACACCCACGTGTTGCCCTTCCGGATCGAAACCGGCTGTCTCGAAAGCTCCCTTCTCTGTGGAATATCTCTGTATGCTAGAAACATTTTCACTGCCGAGACTGCTCAACAGGTCAAACGCAGTATACCCCTCCGTTGGGCAGGCAATACCAATCAGGTTAAAGCCTTGCTCAAGATCAAGACTTGAGCAATATACAGACGCAAATCCGACCTGCTTTTCTTCTTTGGCATAAACAATTAATCCATCGCCTCCATTGAGCGTAAAGCTCGGGTTTGACCCATCTTCGGGGATCAGAGTGATGAACCTGTTGTTTACTTCATCATAAGCCATCACCTTTTCTATTTCAGAACTGTCTCCAAGAACAGGCAGCCAGTCTGCAAGATCAGACTGTGTTGATACATCTGCAGGAATGGCAATCAGGTTAAACCCTTGCTTCAGGTGAATAAGCGCCGCGGGTTTAGATGATATGTCATTCGGATCAGTTTCGCCGGAATCTACCATGCCGTCGTGGTTGGCATCTTCCACACCATCCCATGCACCGTCGCCGTCACTGTCGGCATTTAGAGGATCGGTGGTGGTGGCTGGATCTGCGTCAGGGATGAATACAGCAGTATCTGTTCCAAGCAGAGGTCCATCATCTCCATCAGGATCCGGCACGGCCACGGTGATGCCCAGTTCTGTGCCGTCCTGGATTCCGTCGCCGTCTGTGTCTATATTACAAGGATCAGTCTCGCCCTCATCTACCACGCCATTATGGTTCGTATCTTCCTCGCCATCCGATATGCCGTCATCGTCCGTGTCAGCATCAAACGGATCGGTGCACCAATTGTTCTCAAGAGAATTTGACAGACCATCTCCATCACTATCCTGTGGCTCACCAGCATTGATCTCAACCGGATAGACAGTGGACACATAGAAATGGTCGGAAAAGTCAAGCTCTATAGTATGCTCTATTGGACCAAATTCAGAGCCTTTGATCACGAGGTATACTTCTCTTGTCCCGGTCGGAGTCCAGTTGAGCCCGTCTGCACCAAAGAGTTGACTGAGATTCAAATAAGCCTGGTTCGCGCCGGCCCCATCCCCCACAAATGCGGAAACAGGGAAAAGGGTCTCACTGCTAAATGCAGTGACCATCCATCCTGCGGCATCTAATGTCCCCTCATCGTTATAAAGCGTCAACAAAAGCTGCTTAGAATCACTGACAAAAGAATTCTCACTGGTCGTGGTAACAGAAAGCGTATCACCGGCAGGCCAGGAAGCTGTCTCACTGCCGGTTTCGGCATAGACCCTGTAATAATACGTCGTATCAGGAATACAGCCATGAACACCTATCTTCACTAATCCCAGCAACTTCGCATGGTCTCGGAGATTGTCCATCTCCTCATCCATTTGATATTCGTCAATGATCTCCGGATCACCGCCGCGCATCGGGAACAGGGTAATCTCCAGTTCTCTGGTGATCTCGTCTGTACCTGCTGCATCAGAAAAAACAGCAATCCCGGGCATTGCGGATTCAGAGGTCTGCCAGGTAACGGCAAAACCGGATGGCGTTACATCCGTTGTCTGCACGTCTTCTATTATGATTTCAGCCCATGCTGTAAAGGCTGAAAACAGCATCACGACAACCAAAACAATTACCTGGGCAATAGAACCATATACTCTATTCATAGCTTATCCTCTTTTTTTATTGGCGCGCCCTGCCTTTATTGGGAACTAACGCTACATCGCGCAACTTGCTCTTGTTTACAAACCATGCGAGAAATTCTTTATAGTGGCGTGCATAGGTCATACCAGCAGTCGGATTGCTTGTCATTATGCTCGTCGTGTCGATAATTCCGGATTGGGGTGCAATTGCTCCTCTCCTATATTCATCAAAGACGCCCAACATGTGGCCGAACTCGTGAGCGGCAAGCTCTGGGCTGTCCAGAAGGTTCCAGTTCAGTTCGTCACTCCTCCCACCACCCGGCCGCACAACGACCTCGTGATGGAACCGCGGCCCCTTGAAGGTGACGTCGACGACAATCGGGTAGCGGTGCCCCGATGGCGTCTCGAGTGCGAATTGTTCGCTCCAAATCCGCTCGATCCCCGCTTCCCATGCAGGTTTGACCTGGTCAAGTTCTGGGCGGGTGACACCACCCGCCGGGATCAAGTTGACTCCCACGCGAACAAACAACACACCACCTCTCAACTCGACATCGTAGCCGTAGTTCCAGGCAAAGCCGTTTCGGGCCGTCACACGACCGGTGACCGTCTCAGCGGGAATAGGACCGATCTCCGCTTGCGCCTCCGCCACGCCCTGTGAGCCGAAAAGCACGACCAGCAGCGCAATGGCCCTTGCAAAATGGCGCAGTAACGCTTTCATAACTAGATAGTATAGGAATTTCCTTTTTTTAAGCGGCGTATTCAGCCGTCGTAGCCATGGCTACTATGGCGAAGTCGGCGCCGCGTTATATAAAATCGCGAAGCGATTTTATAACTAGTTCCCGCTCACCTGTCTCTTCAGACCCGGTCGTCCCTCCCTGCGCAAAATCTGCTCGCCGCCAGCAAGTATGACCACCCGCCTGATCCCGGCAGCTTTCAGGCGATGTGCAATCTTTTGAGCTACTCCGTCCCCGTCGTCGATCAAGACGTAAAGCTTACGATGATGAGCACCTCGCTCACCTAACAGGCCGGCTATGGAAACGTTTTCGGCTTTGCCGGCGCGCCCCAACTTTCGGTCAACCTTTATGCAATCAAGCCCTGGAAACTTCTCTGAAAGATCGGTGATTTGGGCACCGACGTCCCTGGATGCTTCGCGCCGTACACTCCTGGACCACGTTCCGGCGACAGCCGTCTCGTCTTCTTCACTCATGCGACGCAGGTCGACCAGGACCATGTCCGGATTGTTTCCCGCTGCCTTCTCAAGCTCCTGGTACGAAAGATAGCGAAGCCTCTCCCTCCCGAAGCCACTCTTGCGGGTGTTCGGAAGATTAAGCGCATCCCACGCCCCGAACCCGCCTTCCAGCATATCAGCCCGGATTCCGGTTTTGGCGTTCAGGGCCTGTACTGACTGTAGCGTCAGATCTGTACGAATGCCGTCTCCGCAAACAATCACTCTGCCGAGCGGCGGAAGCCGCTTCGTGGTAACAATTCTCGCGGGGATGTTGATAGCTCCGGGGATATGACTTTCCGCAAAAGCCCATTTATTTCTTATATCGATGATCGAGACCTTGTCGCCCCGGCCCAGCCTCTCATTGAGCTCCTGGGCAGTGACGGCAAAGCTCGTTGCCGAGGTCGCAGAGACCCCAATGGCAATACAGATCGCGCAGAACCACACTTTTTTGCTCATGGTACCTCCCCAGGCTTCCAAGGACCGACCGGCGCATTCATGTCCAGCATCAGCACCGCTATCGACGGGATATTGAAATCCTCGCCGACGATCCGGTCATTCATTACGGAAGCAACTTTCCAGCGCCCTGTCTCGGAGTCGAGGACCCGAAGGGCATTGATGTTCGTTGTGCCAAGTTCCCGTATTAACCGATAAGCCGAGTAATTGTCGGGAATGCACGAGTAGCTGAACACATTCGTCCCCGCGGCAAGGCTGATGGAATCGCACTCGCCTGTGCCAAGATCGAGGATCTTCGTGGTATCGAATTTCACCCACAGGAACCTTCCCGGCTCCAGAGTGAAATTATTGCCAACCGGATGGCCACCTTCCCATGTGACCGTTTCGGCGACCGGCTCTTCCGCTTCCAATAAGGAAGTGTAGAGCGTGATCGACGAGATGCCGGCCTGTTCGTTCCACAAGGCGAGCAGCGTGTACGCATCCTGCTGGAACGATGCCATACCCGCAGTAACGGCGACGGTGTTCTGGTTGTTAAAAACCGGCTGCAGGTCGGGGACGTTCCCGATCATAACCTGCTTGAAACCGTTGCGATTGTCGACCCAGACGAGCTTGCCCGAGGCCATACTCGGCTTTTCTTTCTCGGACTCGACATTCGTTAACTGGATCGCGGCGAGGTTGGAGAGATAAAGAACACGGACATTGGTATTGATCCCCCCGGAGGAATCCTCTGTAAAAACGACCCATTTGCCGTTCAAGTAAGGCCGGGTCTCATCTTGCGGCGTGTTGGTAAGCCGGATTTCCACCTCTCGCTTCAGGTTGTATCCGTAGAGATCCAACTGCAGATCCCTGTTGTCAGCCCAAACAATCCAGTGATCGAAGATGACGGGCCAAAGTTGTCCGGCGGGTTCGTCGGTGATACGCAGCACCTCGCCGGTTTTCAAATTCTTGTGATAGATTTCCCCGGGCCCCACATCCCGAAAGTCCTGCCACACGACGCGCTGTCTGTGTACCGACGGATCGAGCTGATCCTGAGTCGTTTGATCCACTGGCTCCGCGATTTTAGTGATCATATTGTAGGCCATGAGCTGCCAGGGGGCGGTCGGATCGGAAACCGGCTTGGCCTGGTACACGACCCACGGCCAGCACACGACCGGTTTCTTCTCGTCGTACTCGGGGGTCTCAGTGATCGGGAACATGGCCTCGGGGCCGTCCAGTTTCCTCGCCCAGATGTCCCACGTACCGTCCGCTTGCCGATCCTCCCAAACGACGTAGGTGCCGTCCGTACGTGGCCGCTCCTGATTCAAGGCGTTGCTGGAAATCGCGACGGGTGTTGCCGCTTCATCTGTAAGGTCCTGGGCGAAGATATCCCAGTTGCCATTACGCTGGTCCTGCCACACTACCCAACTGCCAAAGGCGTGGACTTCCTTCTGGCCGGCATTTCCAGCATCGGAAAGCAGCCTGCCGTCCGCCAACATATCGCCGACCTGGACCAGCCGAACAGCACTGGTGGTGCGGCCAAGCGGGTCTGTCACGCTGACCTTGACGGTGTACCAGCCCGGTTCCACGATCACGCCATTGTCGTTACGCCCGTCCCAGTTAAATTCCGTGTCAACACCGACCACTCCAAGTGAGGTGTGCAAAACCCTGGCATCTACCGGCAAATCGAAACCATATTCACGATCGACCGTCCAGCGGAAGCCCGTGCCTTCCTCGTCGCCCGGGCAACTTTCGTCGGACTCCCTTGCTATCACCTCGACGAAATGCTCACCCTCATCGAGACGGGTAAGTGTGATAGGAACACCCACGTCCGGTTCCGGGCGGTAATGGTCACCATCGACCCTGTAGCAGTAGTAGTCTGTTCCCAGGACCGTTAAAGTCGCGTCCGTGGCGCGGGTTGGAGTCGCAGGACCGGTGATGGCAATCGCCGGAGCACCAGGGTCGACAACCCAGGACACGGTTATGGCCTGATCGTCCGACAGGTAATCGCCCAACTCACTCCGGCCCTTCACGGACAGGTGAACTGTGCCGTCTGAGAGGGCATTCAACGCGATGGCCGTCGAAACAGGTGCTTCTGCGCTCCAGGTACTACTATTGATACGGTAACGGTAATAATCGACATTCTTGCCGCCGACAGTGATGGTGGCGTCAGCCTGGGGGGTCGGCGAACATGGTACACCACTAAGTGTGACATACCCGTAAGCACCACGATAGACATCGACCACGCCCGTCAACTCGGCCGCGGTGGTGATACCGTCGAAGGAGATCAACGCACTGGTCGGCCGCACGGAGAGGGAGTCGCCGGCAATAAAGAGTTCGTTGGTATCGGACATCAGGTTCTCAATACCGGGAAAATCTCCCGACACCACGATGGTCGCGGTCTTGTGCGTTTCTTCGTTGCCAAAACTATCGCGCGAATAATATTCGATTGTATGTGTCCCTGCTTCCTCAATGGTGAATGGATAGGCAGGTACGAACTCTGGTTCAGTGTCCAGTTTGCGGTAAGTTCCGACCGGATTTTCATCTTCCGCGATGAAATAGATCTGCGTTTCGGGAAGGATGTAAAAAACTCCATCCACCTCGTTGACCTCCCCCGCAAACCGGATCGTTGTCACCGGAGGATCGTTGTCCTCGCCGGTAGGCTGATAGGTCACTACATATTCGTAGTCTCCGAGTGCGACGAAATCGAAGATGTTCAGATAGGTCAGTTTGGCATTGGTTTGGGGGTGATACCGGATGTTCGTCCAGCAGTTGTGCTCGTCCAACACCTTGCCGTCTGACCGCACAACACTGGCAATGGCGTACTTGGCCTGGGCCGGATCATCAAGGCGCATGTAAACCCAGTTTTCGAAGTCGGCGTGCGCCCTGACCCTGGCTGTAAATCCGCTGTACTCGACCACTTCGACATCGGTCAGCCGGTTTACCGGCAGGACATTGCAGTCGCTCTCATAAAGGGTATCCGGGATCTGCTCATCATCTCCGACCGTGTCTGCCAGAAAGTCGAGCAGATTGTCCCTGCCCGGTTGATCATTACGCACTTCATGGAGGATGAAGTATGCATTGATATCCTTGATAATCGAGGTGTCCCGGCCGCCCAGCTCCGAGGCATGGGTGTACGACGCTTTGAATTCCTGGAATTCACCGGAAAGCGACGTAATCATATCCCAGGCGCCTTTGCGACACCGGCCCGGCAAAATGTCACCAAGCTCCAAATTCAGACTTGTGTAATCGGTGGGCTCGTCGTCGATCCTGGCGCCGAGTAACTGTGCCACCAGTATCAGCCCCTGCTCGTTTTCAACGATTCGCGGCTGCTCGGAATGGATACGCACGTTTCTGGCCGGGCCGCAACCGACATTCTTGACCAGCACCCCCAGGGTAAATGGTATCGGCGACTCGACGATCGGCGTAAAGGGGTCGTCACCATTCACTTCTCGCGGTTGGAAATAAGTGATCTCCAACTGTGGTTCCGGCAGAACGGTGATCATGGCTGGCAGAACCAGCATGATTTCGTGAGGGATTTCCTCACCGTACAATCGACCGGCGATTTCTGCGCCGACCTCATAGTCAACCCCTTGCGGGCTGGTCCCACCGGCGGAGATCTTCGGGATGATGAACCAGCTTGTGGTCGCGGTCTCCCCAGGCCCGATGACGCCGGTCCCATCAACCCCATCGATGCCTTCCAGCTTTGGGGGCTGCACAAAAAAGAGAGAAGAGGCTTCCTGATACTCCCCCTCTGGTTCGGTCGGTTTTTGCTCAAAGGTTAGTTGAGCTGAGAAATCCGTAATGCTGGCATCAATTTCGTTGTTCGTGATCTGCAAAGTTGCCAGGAAGCCCACCCTTTCCAGAGCCAGTCGCTGCCGGATTTCAATCTTGACAATTGCACACAGTCCGTCAAATTGACGTGCGGCGCGGCTTTCTGCCACAGGTAGGAGGAACAATAAGCTAACCAGCATCGCCATCCAACGAAAAGCGGTTTTTACCCACGCGATCATCATCTAACCTCCTGAGTGTGCGCCAAACTCGCCTTTTGCCTTTGATTGCCATTTGTCCGTTGTGAGGGATCGGCCCGATCTCTCCCCCCCATGTATTCCAGCAGCCGTTCTTCGACACTGAATTCAGTGTCGCCACCACACCGCTGACGGATCAGTACACCATTGGCAAAGAAGGAGTAGTACTCATCAACATCAAGGGTATGTACGACAGCAGGGCTGTTAAACCGGATCGTTTCAACGATTTCCGCTGCTTCGCCATTGGCCATGATTAAGACATCACCGATCTCCAGATTCCGGGCGGCCACCCATCCTTTGTTCCTCATCGCCCAGAACAGGTGCTCATCGGTTGTTTTCAGTCGACGAAGCTCTGTCTTGGTACGCGTGCCCGCTCCAACTGATCCCGGACCCTGGTGATCGCGGACGCGGTAACGGAGTTCTCGGACGTGATCCGATCTTTGGACGTAAACCTGACTGACGCGCCCTGCATTGCCATCAAAGGAGAGGACCTCGTCCCCAACACTGATGGTTTCGATCGGTCGCCTGCTTCCATCGCCCATCAGGATCGGTGTCCCTGCCATGAAACAACCGGCCCCCCCATCGCTTGTTGATGCTCTGTAGACTGGTCCTTGTGCTGGTTTTGTTCCTTCACCCTGAAATTTGCCCCAATCCCCAGGCCTGTTCGCGCATCCGATCTGGCATCCGATCCACTTAAAAACATCCTCAAGAGCCCAAGAATATTTAAACGAAGGTTTACCCTTCTTCTCATGGATATAAAGCAATAATTTTACAAGTGTTTTTGCCATATCCTTGGTGAATTGGGAAACGGAGCTGCCGTCTATTATGTTGGCCAGACCTTGTTTGAATTTTTCCATATTGTATAAATCGCTTAGCATACAGTCACTCATGCATTCGTCGAACTCTGATCCATCAGATCCACCGCCCCCCCCTGGCGGCAATGCCTCGTCCGGGCTGCCCCAGAATGTCACCCTGAACGGCACGTCGATGCTCTGCATTGCATGTAATCTGGGCAAGTAGGAGATAAGGGGTACGGAACTCGCACTTTCAGTGTAGTCTGAGGAAATTGATACATCCCTTAGATCAATAAGGCCATAATTTGACACTTTGGCCACGACTGTAACTTCGAATCCCGGCTCAACGTTGTCAAAACTCATATACGGCGGTTCAACAACCAACACCGGCACCGGGACATTAGTAACGAACGTCTGTTCGATAATGATCTCATATTGATCTGTAAACGGCACCGGCACGACCGTAAAATCAATGGTGACCAGGCTCTTTATGAGTTCCACCTCTTCCAGCACGGTTTGGTCAGCCACGACAGCGACCGTACCCTGCGCTGACCTGTGTCCGGCAGAAACCACCTGGTAAGACCACTCGCCTTCCTGGAGGTCGGTGATCACGGCTATACCGTTCTCGTCCGTATTCACCGGCGCGATATCCTCGTTGATCGCATAATTGCTCAGGCGAATGGTGGCGTCTTCAACGTCCTGGCCAAGGAAGTTGAAAACTGCGAATTGAACCGTACCGGTTTGATCCGACGTCACCAGGGCCAGCACGTGGATGTTGAAGTCCTGCTGCGCGTTTGCTCCGCCGACCACGATCGTATCTTGATAATAGCCGAATTCCTGATCGTCCGGCGGTGCAAAGACCACATCAAATGTTCGGGACTCACCGACCTCGATATCGCCCAATGAGATCTTCCCCTCCGCGTTACGTGGCAGATTAATAGTCATCCAGGCTACATTTGCAGGAAGAGTAATCTCGGCAGTCTCCAACGCCCTGAGACCGTTGTTCGTAATGGTCACCGGCACTGTGGCCAGATCCCCGCGGTCCACGCTGACATCAACGTATCCAGCGACGGGCTGCTCCACCGTTATGACCGGGATTGCCTCCGCAAGGGTGACCGCCCCGGAGAAGCTGGAGGCCGCGCCTTCGGCGGAAGTGAACGTGTACTCCACATTTGAGGCATCCGGCGCCTCTGGCTCGGCCAAAAGCTGGAGTTCCACTTCGCATTTCTCGCCCGGGCCGACCTCAAAATCAGGCGGAAGGGTTGCTGTGCCGCTCAGCCCCGGCTCCGGAATCTCGTTGCCTTGGCTGTCCAGGGTGTAGGCCCGGAACTGCAAAGCGAATCCAGTCAGCGGCGTGGCGCCCGGGTTGAATAAAGAGATTGTGAAGGCGAGCGCGTCTGCCTTGGATAACCGGATGTCTCCTGTATCCGGAACCGTATACATCCGGTGATAGCTAAAGACGGCCTGGTTTAGAGTATCAAAGACGTCAGGATGCGCTGCCCAGACGACGATCTCACCACTGAGCCCGGGCGTTGGGGTGTACTCGTATACATAATCGCCAGATTCATCTGTCGTTACCTCGGCGAACCACTTAAAGCCCCTTGTAAAGAAGCCGATCTTCAGCGGAACGTTGGGTTCCGGCAAGTCGGTATCGCGATTCAATGCCTGCCCGGAGATAATGACGACCTCGTCGTTCGCGTATGCACTCTTGTCTGTCTGGGCAGTTCCGTGGTACTCCGAAAAGGTGATTCCTGACTGCATGGAGCCGGTCAACTGCGCGGTGGACTCCCGCGCGATTCCCGTGAGATCATGGGCAAATTTGTCCACGACACCACCAAATGTAAGCACTGTTCCTTCTTCGAGGTCCGCGGGAACCAGAATCTGGACGTCGACACACAGGGTCTCGCCGGGAGCAAGCGTCACGTACCCGATGCCGGCAGCAACTTTTGTTCCCGGTGGGAAACCGCTGTAGTAGCCACGGCTCAATTCAAGGCCCTCCGCATTTTCAATGGCCACATAAATATCGCCAGGTTCTGCCCCATTGGCCCGGTTGACGACGATATCCATGTCGGCATAGCCAAAGTTGCTCACGCACAGGTTAATGGTCGAGTAGCCGCCGGCCAGCGGCAGGCTGTCGGTGGTCATCTCAACCATCACTCCGGCTCGTTCAACCTCGAACAGAACGTGGCGCTGGTAAATTACCACACCGCTTTCGTTCTGCTGGACCGCGGTGATACGGAGCAGATGGTCTTCATCGGTATCGGCGACCGGCACTACAACCGTGTCTGAATATGCTTCGCCAGGCTCAATGTTCTGCTGCACGGTGCTCTCCTGGGCAAACTGCTCGTCGCCATCGGCCGTTATATGAAGTTCGACGCGCTCCAAAGGGAAGGAAACCACCGCGTCATTGTTATTTACGGAAATTTCAAAGCTGTTGAAGTAATTCGCGATCAGCGGCCGGGAGTCTCCTGCCTCGTCCAAATTGGACTTGGCTTCGAACGAAATGGGATACACCTGAACCGCCCGCAACGGGCTTTCCTCCGCATCGGCGTTGACGGCAACTACCGCGTATTCCATGAGCGAGGCGCCTGCATAAAAGACGTCTTCAAAGGAAGGTTCCGTGAGCAGGGCCGCATTCAGCTTCACACCGCCCCGGTATACGTTGTAGCCCACCGTGCTGAGATCGCTGCTGGTCCAGGTGAGCAACGGCACATCGTCATTATTGATTAACACTTGCAGGTTGGAGACTGCACCCACAGCCATCGTGAACTCGAACGGATCGCTCGCAGTCTCATTTCCCACCTCATCTACAGAAGAGACCACGTAATAGTATGTGTCTCCCACAGGCGGATAATCTGTCGTGGATAGGCCAACACCGGCCGATACGGTTCGGATTTTCACCCCGTTTCGGTACACGTAGTACCGATCCGGCGTTTCGCCTGCGGACGGAGCCTGCCATGAAATGATAACGCCTGTTTCGCCCAGCGATACTGTAACGTTTTCAGGTGAACCGGGGGCCACACGATCAGATACGGCTGCCACCAAATCGGACAATTCACTCTCCGCACCCCTCCTGTTCGCGGTGACGCCATAGCAGTAATTCCCATCCGTTGAAGGAATATCTGTGAACGATGTGCTCGTAAGGTTATCCGCCACCAAAACATCCGGGGTGGTTATGCAGTCACCGCTTGACCGGTACACACGATAGGTCTCGGCCAATGCCACGTTTGACCAGGAAAGATCAATTTCTCCACCTGGCCTGGATATCGCAGCCAGGTTCACAGGTGCCGGAGGGGCTGATGGAACATCTGTATTGTAAATTTCCAGATACTCACCCGCACTGAACGTGGTTCCCACGTTGCTTAGCTCGTCCTCCACCTCCATGGGAAAGCGCCCGTTGCCGCTCCCCATATCTGGCGTAAGGTGGAGAACACCAGTCCATGTAGTGTCTGCCCCGGTAATGGCGACGATCACGACTCCCCCTTCGGGCGGTGCAAACCGGAGGATTGGCGTAGTGCCCGGTTTCGGGGACTCGCTCAGGCTCAGGGTCACGTTCACATCCAGATCCGTGAGCACCTGAACCGGTTCATCCGCGTCAGTAACGATGGATCCAACCGGGCCTTGAGTATCAACCACAAAATCGACACCCGAGGGTTCACCTGAGAACATGTTACCGGCGATATCCCGTCCGGAAACCAGAACACGGGCTTCGCCGGAAGGTGTCTCAGGCGCAACCTCGTAGGTCCCGGTGTAGGTGAAGTCATCATCTTTATTTAACCCGACAACCTCCGGGCTATTGCTTCCAGAAGGCGTAATCGTCAGGGTGGGAGTGCTGAACAACTTCTCGGTGGTGGTCAAAGTGATGTTGACAGGGCCAACGCCGAAAGGCGGTGTCTGGTCGTAGCTAATGCCAAAAGAGGGACTGGTGCGATCGTAATCGATTACCACCACATTGGAGAGAGCACTGGCGTTGCCTGCGTCATCCACACTAACCACGGCGTAATAAAAAGTGCCGTCCGAGGCAGGGGTGTCTGTATAGGTGAGACTCAGATAATCATCTTGAATCAAGGTCGCCAGGGCACTGTCTGAAAACAGGCTCTCGCTGCGGTAGATCCTGAAGCTGGCGGGACGTTCGCCAAGCTCGGCATACTGCCAATTCAGGAGCACCCCGGTCCCGACAACCACCGACGGTTCGTTCATAATTGGGGCGGCAGGGGGACCTGAATCCAGGACCACGTTCACCCTGTTGGAATACGCACTCACGCCCACATCGTCCAGGGCCGTGGCTATGATTTCATTTGCCCCCTCAATCAATGTGACACCCGTTACCTCAAACTGGTCATCTGCTCCTGCCGTCGTTGTACCCACCACAGTACCGTTTCGGGTCACACGCACGGTTATATACGGCTCTGCCGTTCCGCGAACCGTTAAAGGGCCGGACGTCACAGTAATATCGCCGGCAGGTTCCGTGATAACCGGCGCCGGCGGAGGCGTGATATCGATGACAACATTTTTTTCGGAAATAGCAGAATTGCCGGCAAGGTCTCTGGCCAGAAGTTTCACGCGATGAATTCTGTTCTCCAGGCCGCGCACATCCCAGAGATAGGAAAAGGATGTCCCATAAGCGCTTTCGATCAGAAGGTCATTCACGTAGAATTCGATCGTATCCATGCCAAGAACAGCCGTTGCCTTGCCTGTGACCATCAATGGCCGGCTGATGGTCTGTCCTTCATTGAGGCTGAAGGAAAGAATCTCAGGACCTTCGGTTACGTATGTAATTTGGATAGAGACAGGATCGGATACAGCGGCGGTAGAGCTTCTAAACTGGGCAAAGACCGTCTTGTCACCACCCCATTCGGACAGGGTGAAGGGGCAAGTATCGGCAAAGGCATCAAAGAAGACATCCTGGAAATTCGAATCTTCACTGATTCTCATCTCCTCAGCAGTTCGGCAAGCCAGTTTCAGGGTGACCTCTCTTGTGCCCACCTGGGTCTCGCCGTCTAAAGTTCCAATGGCCGGGGTAAGCAGCGGCTCGTAGGAAAGATATAGCTCATAGTCTACGGTTCCGCTGACCGAGCTGCCGATGCCGGCGGCTTCGGTTGCTCCCCACCAGTTCTCTTGGGCCAGCATGGTATTGCTGCCAGCGGCCACGGCATTGTAATCGGCATTGAGCTTAATTACAGAATTGCTGATGGCCAACTGGGCGCTGTCTTCTATTTGAACTCCAACCTGGTTATAGATCACGAGAGCATCCGAGGTGCTCAAAGAGGCTCCATTCAAGAGTCTGAGGCCGCAAACGCTGTTGTGCTTGGCAGTCAGGGCCTCCACGGTCACCGTCGCTGGGGACCCATCCAGGCTCAACCCCTGCCCGTAATTGATGAAGACATGCCGCAGGATTGAACCGTTGCCGCCAGCGGAAATCGTTATACCATTCCAATCTCCAGGGTTGGGTGTCATCCCTTCCCGGTCATTTTCAGATGTCATTATAACGGGATCAAGCGCGGTTCCCTCGATGACCAGTGCCCCTGATTGCACCACAATCCCGGTTCCGGGCGCAAAGTAAAGGCTTGTTCCCGGCTCGATGGTCAGAGTAGCGCCAGAAGTGACCACCATGGTTTGATAAACAGGGATTTCCTTCTGTTCCCCGCCGCCAATAGTGGTGTCCTCGGTGATCTCTGTCGCATAAGGATCAGACCAGGCAGCAGTGACCACCTCAGGATTAAACTCATCCGCATTGTTGAAGCCAAGGACTGCAAAGTAATAAGTCCTGGTTCGATCCAGTCCTTCCACAGAGGCTTCACGGAAGGTGGCATCTATGGCGCCCTTGGATGTAAGCCCGCTCACTGAGCTAAAGTCGGACTCTTCGTAATACAGCCTGAATCCTGCAAACCCGCAGAGACCAGCCGTATCGTAGCCATGCCAGGACACAATAGCGGAATCGGGATCATCCCCGGGACCCACTGTAATGCTCACCTGTGGCGGCATGGATCTACTGATATAGATCTCCACCGGAACGACGGTAGCGTTCTTGTTCCCTGCGGTGTCCACCGCTACAACGGCCACATAATAGGAGGTGTTAAGTTCCAGGGAACCGATCTCATAAGTGTGCGCGGTTTTGTCAATCCAGACGATGGGAGATAGACCCTCGATGGTGGTAAAGCTGGTACCAACTTTCTTATAGACCTCGAATCCCGCAAGATCATCGGGGGGCGTATAGGCTGCCCATGAAAGCAGTGCGGAATCGCAATTCGAGGAAAGCAAGTTTACTGTGGGACTCGCAGGAGGCGTTGCATCCAGCAGGAACTCGTAGGCATTCACCGCAGGCAACATGGCGTTTCCAGCCACATCTTCAGCCCCGGAGATGTTGACCCGGATATCCCCATCCATGCCCGCTGAAAGCACAATATCCGGTGTCACATAGGTATCGTTTGGATAAAAGGTGGTCAGCCATGTGCCGCCTGCTGGAGACACAGGATTAGTGCTGCCGGAGCTGATCATCTCTACAACAGGCTCCACACCGGTATCCATGGCGCTGTCGAATTGTACTGTCAGCCGAAAATTGTCAACCGCACTCAGAGGGCTGATGTAATTGGCCTCAACACTGTCAAGTGACGGTGCGATCGTATCGGTCAGGGTCAACAGACCGGTATTACCTACCGGATTTCCTGCTTTGTCTGTTACCACGTCGCTCGGATCAACCACCTCGTTACCTGCAACCGTAAAGCCGACTGTGATCCGGATGGCACATTCCGTATCATTTTCGTTCCAGGAAATCGTGTTTACATTGCCGTATTTCTTGCCCTCCGGCGATAGATTCTCGTTTCCTTCCGTTGTGTTATCGGACAGGGAAGAGGCCCTCATGGGCTCGTTGAACCCAAAGAAATAGCGGTCGCCCAAGGTCACGCTACCGCTTCCGTCAGCATCGTCGAAGGTGATATAGCTAATCTCGGGTGGTGTGGTATCACGACCAAGCAGTTGGTGGGACCCTGTGACCGCATTTCCAGCCACATCGGTCACGAAACTGCTTGGAATCACCAGCTCATCCCCGAGGATCGTGAAACCCTCGGCAACCGTCACGGTCAGGTCTCTTCCGTCAGGACTCCAGTTGATCGTGTTTACGTCACCGTAGCGAAGCCCGCCCGAAGGTCTAAGATGAACGTTGGCATCCTGTGTCCCATCCTGGATCACAGAGACATCCATGGTCTCGTTAAAATGGAAGACATACTGGTCTTCTAGGCTGATACTGCCGCTCGCATCTTCGTCCGACCAATCGAGCCCGGTGAACTTCGGTACAACGGTGTCGGTGGTGGTAAGGTTCTGGGTGCCAATGGCTGCATTTCCAAACAGGTCAGTCAAACCGTTCGGTTCAACGGTCTCCGACCCGGTGACTGTAAAGCCTTCCGTGAGTGTGACAATGACCGTCTTGTTGTCGGCGGTCCACCGGGACTGATTGACCGTGCCGTAGATAAGGCCAAGGCCGCCTTCGGGCGCCAGCCGATCATTGGCATCGGTGGTGCCATCGGTTAAGAGCGATGTATCCATCTCCTCCGAGAAGCGGAAGTAGAACTCATCCCCTAAAGTCAACGATTCGCTGCCGTCCACATCATTGTATTCCACGGCCTCAAGGCGAGGCGGGGTGATCTCAGGGATGTCCTCCATTAGCCATACCTCTGGCACGGCGGCCCGTAACGTCGTTTCCGGATTGTCGTGCACAAACTTCAATGTGATGCTTCCGTCTTCGTAGTAAGAAGACGGGATGGAGAATTCGAACTGCACGGGCGCCGATGCGGGCATCACCACGGAGCCGTGAATCGGGTTGTCATTTCCGTCTGTCAGGCTCTGGATACTCCCGCCCGGATCAGCATTGAAGTAACTCACCCGTATCTTGTAAGGCTTCGCACTCTCTAAACCGGTGCAGCCCAGAATGACGACCTGTTCATGCCAGGCCATGGTCCTATCCGGACGCAAGTTCGTGGGGTCCCATTCATCGGAAAGCGTTCCCTGAGTTAGATCGGGTGGGAGCATGGAGCCGTACGTAGACCCCGCATCAGCGCTGAAATTGCGGTAGGAAAACTCCGTGGCAACCGTTGTCTGGAAGGGATCATACTCCACATTGTCGCTGACTCGGTTTCCTGTGCCATCTTGATTTGTTGTGGCATGATAAGGTCCGCTTCCATCCGAATCCCCCCACCACGTCTGGGTGGCATCAACCAAGTTGACCGTCACGTTGCGGAGTCCGTACTCCCGGTTCATGAAGATCTGGTTATTGCTGGCGATCGCATTCGAACCGCCGAGAATTTCTATGCCATCGGAAAGATTGGTAGAAATCCTGTTAAAGGTAATCTCTGCATTGGAAGTCTGCTCAACGCGAACGCCATCTGCGCTGTTTCCCCAGATCGTGTTCCCGGTCAGCGTCGGAGATGCTGCATAGACCCGGATGCCGTTAGTGGAGCTGTTGGAAATTTCGCTGTTTTCCATCAGGACATCGGCTTGAATCAAGGAAATAGCCCCGCTGTTGTTGGCTCCGGCATAACGGACCTTGACATGATTCAGATGGGAGGAGTCCTCGAAAAAGGAATCGTAAAAGGTGATTCCTCTCCAATCACCATTGGCAGGAGTGCTATCGCTGCCGTCGTCGTTGGTATCACCACCGTGGGTGTCGTCCTTGATGGAGGTAAAAACAATCTTTTCATCCAAGGTGCCGTCCGCAATTAGAGCTCCGTCCACGATTATCTCCAGATTCGATGCGAACTTCATTGTGACACCTGGGTCGATAGTCAAGAAAGTAAAGATGGGGACCGTCATGTGGCTGGAGTAGACCACATAGGTGCTGATCTCATCCGGCGTTCCCTTCCCCCAGACTCTCAGACGCTTATCGCTCTGGATATCGTTCCCGCGAATTCCGATATATTTCCTGGTATTGGGGGTGAGTACATTGGTCTCATCCGGCAGGGAGCTGGCAGGAACAAGGATCGAGATCAGATTGCCTGTGATTGTGTTATTGGTGAGCGCAGGAGCATTCCGTGCATCATAATAGTAGATCCCGTAGTTAGTATTGCCCGTGATGGTATTGCTATCAATGGTGGGAGTAGCGTATTGCACGTAAATTCCATAATCGTTGCCCGTAATCGTGTTATCCCGGTCAACAGGGCTGCCATAATAATGACAGATCCCGTAACTCCCGTTGTTCGAAACCGTGTTCCCCTTGATCAGGGGAGAGGATCGATTCGTATAGATCCCAAAAGATGACCCGTCAGTGATCTCACTTGAGATCACCGGAACGTCCGATTGATACATATAGATGCTGCCCTGGTTGCCGGCTCCCGCATAGCGGACTAACACATGCTCAAGGCGAGATGAGGATGTGTTCTCAAAATAGAGCCTGGCCCAGTAACCGGGTGTCCCGGAGGATGCACCATCCCCGTTTGAGTCCCCGCCGCAACTGTCGTCCGTATAGGCCGTGAACACAACCGGGTTGCCGTCGTCTCCTACAGCAAGGAGCGTCCCCTGCACCGTCATGGAGCGCCCGGACGCAAACTTGAGAATCGCACCAGGGCCGAGCGTCAGTGTGGTGCCTACCGGGACAGTCAAATTTGAAGAGACATAATAAACACCGGCCTGAAGCGACGCATCCGTTGACAGGGCGCCGCCCAGGGTGACCTTCTCACTCTCAGCACCGGTTGGTGTCGCAGAGGCGAGTGTGCCGCTGCTCTCATTAGGAGCCTCGTCAATGGTGGTAATCTTGAAGGTATAAGTCCGGCCGACCGTTAAACCGGTTTCCTGAAAACTGCGGGCATCTCTGCCGAGGCTGTGCGGGAGGCCGTTGTCATAGTCCGGGTTGTTATTCCCAAAGGTAAGGCCATCCGTGGAAACGTAGAGAAGCTGATCCACCAGGTCTCCTTCTGTGTTAGCGCTGCCTGTCCAGGTGAGAAAGACGGAAGGGTTGCCCCCTGAGACCTGTGTGACAGACGCCGTGAGATCGGTGACGTCTTCGGGTGCCGTGGTGTCCTCGGCCCCTGTTGATTGCACAGGACCAAAGACCACAGAATCCGAGCTGTTCCCCGCATGATCCACGGTGCGGACATAATAGAAATAGTCCACTCCATATGTTATGGTCGGATCATCGAATTGGGAGACCCCTGGACTCACCTGGCCCACCAGAGCATATGGAAGGGTTCGATCTTCCGTCCTGTAAATCTCATATCGTACAACATCGTCGGCTCCTGCGCCGTCATCTGCGGAAAGGACCCAGGTAAGCCGCATTGTTCCGCTGATACCGCTCAGGCCTTGAGCAAAAAGGCCTGTCACAGGAGATGGCGCTGATCCGTCGACCGTAATTACCGGTGCCTCGGGCGCCATCGCCCGGTTGCCGCTCTGGTCTGTAGCCCTGGCCTTAATCGTGTGTTCGCCGCTAAAGGGATCGATCCATCGATATGTCCAATCCCCGGTGCTGTTGATGGATGTTACGGGGTACCATTCCAGATCGCTGCCTGCTTTTTGTATACCAACCTCCACCATCCACACGCCCTCATCGGTATCAGTTACCGTGCCCCAGATGAAATGCTCCTCACTTCGCAGAATCTCACCATCGCTCGGAGCGTTGAGATGGACCACCGGAGGTATGTTATCCGTAGAAACCTCCTTCATCAGGAAGATACCGGAGATCACTGTTCTCAGGCCGGAAAGGCCATTAAAGCTTAGTGTCAGGCTCCCGCCCACAATGGACGTGCGGCCAATGGGAAAGGCATACTGCATTGGATTGGAAGTGGGGAGCACCAATGAAGGATGGATGATCTCGTCATTAATGTCGGTGAGGCTTTGTGTCCCGCCGCCTTCATCCTGGTTCAGATAGGTCACAAGGACTCTGTATGAGGATGTTGTGGAAAGGCCTATGTACTCGGCCGTGATCCGTTTTTCGTCGATGTTGTGAAGGAATGACCTTGTGGGGTCCTCGCCCCATTCTGTGGAAGCAATACCGCTAACGACGGGTTGGGTGATGCCGTAACCGTAATGGTTTGTGCCGCCCGCATTAAAGTAGCTGAACTCTGTGCCGTCGGTGAGATAGGAATCAACAATGACATTTGCCGTCACTTCGTCTCCTGAACCCGTGCCCTCGCCGGCAGGGCCATCTACAGCGCCCCACCAGTTGCCCGTGGCAGTAACCGCTCCGCTCGAAGAACTCCGGATCCCGTAGCCCAGGTTGCCGAAGAGCTCACTTTCCGATACGGTCGCATTGACGCTGTTTAAAACCTCAATCCCGTCACCAAAGTTGGCAAAGATCCGACATCCCGTTACCGCATGACTCCCCGATGACTGCAAATAAAGACCGTCTCCACTGTTGCCGAATATCTCGTTGTTTGTAAGCGCAAGGCTCGCCTGGTAGGTCCGGATCCCGTTCGTGCTCGAATTGGAAAAGATGCTGTTTGAAATGCTAAAATCCGTCTGATAGGAATAGATCATGCCGCTGTTGGCACTGCCGCCATAGGCGATCACTGCATGGTCAATCGCGCACGAGGCATCATCGGCCTGGTCTGAAAAATAGATACCGTGCCAGTCGCCATTGACAGGCGCAGTCCCGTACCCGTCCAGGTTCAGGTCCCCGCCGTACCGGTCATCCTTGTACGAGGTAAAAACCACAGGAAGCTCTGCCGTGCCCTGGGCGTCCAGCGCACCGTTGATG
>Ga0114922_10001481_pt1 | contig 22438 bp, 18 predicted proteins | sample AartaG_FD_100975 | JGI IMG/M metagenome (GOLD analysis project Ga0114922, IMG submission 100975) | Deep subsurface microbial communities from Aarhus Bay to uncover new lineages of life (NeLLi) - Aarhus_00045 metaG | ecosystem: Environmental > Aquatic > Marine > Oceanic > Sediment | place... | reverse complement strand
CATTTTATTGCCCTCATCGTTATCTATTGGCACTCGCCAGAAATTAGGAACCGGGGCCGAAGCGATAAGCTGCTTTTCATTGAATACGTAGGATTCGAGCGCGCCGGATTCTGCTGCGAACATAAGTTCGAAATCGTCACCTGTGACGGTGATATTTTGTGCGTTTTCTTTCAGTGTAAGTGACGGCAGAGTGTTCGGGTCAATAACCGGTGCCGGCGGGACATCAAAAGGAACCTTAAACTGGTCCCATGCGACGATGTGGCCGCGCCTGGCCCAGGAGGTATTATCGGCGAGGATGAAGAATATCTTAAGCCAGTATTCGGTACCGGGCTGAAGGTTTGGCTCTTTAAAGTTAAGCTGCAGCTCTCTTTTAGCGCCGGAAGCGAGTGATAGTTTCGGTAATGTACCCTTTTGGATTACCCGGCCGTCGGCAGTAAGCTCACAATTTATATCGGTGAAATCAAGGTTGAGAAAATCATATTCGTTGTAGATGTGAAACTGTCCGGCCAGAATATCGACAGGCAGGACGTGTATTCGCTGATAAACCTTTTTGACTTCATAAAGTGATGGATTGGGTTTTCGATTGGGTTGGACCAGGCCGTTGCAGCAGAAGTTTCCGTCGTTCGGGTCATCTCCGAAGTCACCACCATAGGCCCAGAATTCTTTTCCATCGGGACTCTTTTTACGTAATCCCTGGTCCGCCCAGTCCCAGATAAAGCCGCCGATGAGGCGTTTATGAGTGCGGATAGCGTCCCAGTATTCCTTAAGGTTACCGACAGAATTGCCCATCGCGTGGGCGTATTCGCAGAGAACCATCGGCCTATCATCGTTCGGGTAGTTGGCCAGCCTAATGATTTCCGGAATTCTGGCATACATTCGGCTAATCATATCAACGTAGGGGTAGTCAACAGGATTCCCTGCAGCCCCTTCATAGTGTATGGGACGGGTGGGATCGTATTGTTTTATCCATGCCGACATAGCGGCGTGATTCGGCCCGCAGCCTGTTTCATTGCCGAGCGACCAAAAAATGACGGACGGATGATTCTTGTCACGTTCAACCATACGTATGGCCCGTTCCACAAAGGCATTGTGCCAGCCGGGGATGTTTGAAAGGTAGCCCTTCAGGCCGTGCGATTCAAGGTTCGCCTCGTCGATAAGATAAATTCCGTACTCGTCGCACAGGTCGTACCAGGCTGGGTCGTCAGGGTAGTGTGAGGTGCGGACGGCGTTGATATTATTTTGCTTGAGCAGCTTGATATCCTGTATCATTCGGCCGACGGGGATGGCTCGGCCATGGTCCGGGTCATGCTCATGCCGGTTCACGCCGAACAGTTTAATCGACCGGCCGTTCACTAATAATTGACCTTCTTTTATCTCGACCTCACGAAAACCTATCCGGCAGCTTTCAACCTCAATAGTATTGTCTTCGAAATCTTTGAGACTGAAGACCAGTGTGTAGAGGTTTGGAAACTCGGCGGACCATTTCTTCGGATTGCTGATCTTTTGTTCTAAAAGTGCGAATTTGACATTGTCTCTTTGCGGATATTTCTCGTTGATAATGGATGAGACAGTTCTGGTCAAAGGTTCGGTCAGCACAGGCTCTTTATTTGGGTCGTAGAGCTGAGCTTCAACAGTCCACCCCTCGACGCTCTGGTCGGTGTAGCTGGTAATCCTGGGACGAATCATCAAAGTGGCATCGGTGTAGCTATCATCAAGGTCCGTTCGGACAAAGAAATCGCGGATGTGCACTTGCGGTGCAGCGAATAGATAGACGTTTCTATATATGCCGCTGAGCCTCCACATGTCCTGGTCTTCGAGGTAACTGCCGTCGGACCAGCGATAAACTTCCACGGCAATGAAGTTTTCACCGGATTTGAGATATTGTGTGATGTTGAATTCAGCGGGTGTCATGCTGTCCTGACTGTAGCCGACCTTTTGGCCGTTAATCCATAGATAAAAGGCACTTTTGACGCCGTCGAAGTGGAGGAAAATCCGGCGGTCTTTCCAATCCTCGGGTATTGTGAAATTTCTTCTGTAGGAACCTACTGGATTATAGTCGTGAGGGATATAGGGCGGATTCGGTGGAAAGGGGTATGGGACATTGAGGTAAATGGGAATTCCGTAGCCGTGCATTTGCCAATTGGAAGGTACGGGAATTAGCTTCCATGTGCTGACGTCATAATCGGGTTTATAAAAATCGAGCGGTCTGTCAGCGGGTTTATTGACCCAGTGGAACTTCCAATTTCCATTGAGAGATCTGTAAAATGGTGAGTTCTTGCGGTCGGCCTTCAGGGCTGTTTCAACATCTGAGTATGGGATGAGAGTGCAATGTCCCGGTTCTTTGTTTATACCGACAACGTCGGGGTTTTCCCAGTCCGGTTTCATTAGATACGTCTCGGCGGTTTGTTTTTGAAGTGGATTACATCCGATAATAGATATTAAGGTTATAAGAATCAGAAAAGGCAACGCTGCGTGTAAAATACAGGTCCGGTTCAACATCGATAAACTCCTTTCATTATCGAAACAGGTCATTCTGTTAAAAATGTGAGTTTATCTTAAGGTGAACATCTAAGCAAGTTTTTTTGTGATATTTCAATTGTTGAAAGGCCGGGTATATAAAGTGGTGGTAAAAAACTCCAGACAGCAGCAGGATTTTTTTGGATTAGATTACAGGATGTATCTTATAAATACCTGTGTACATAACTGCCATATTTTGACATTATCGAACATAAAAAAATTATTTGTTACTTCCGAGCTTGATCCACTTTCTGAGCTTGGCTTTACACTGCTCTAATTTTCCATCTTCGGATTGTCTTTGTCCGTTCTGGAAGTTATATTGATCTACAGCCTGCCTGACAATCTTTTCGAAGTTTGTCCCTCCGAGTTTCCACGGCTTCATAATTAACCTGAAAATCTCTCCCTGATCAACAGCATTTTGTAAATCAGTGTCCTGTTCATATCCTGAAAGTACTATCCCGATGATATCGGAATGTTCTTTTCTGGCGGTTCTAAGAAGATCGAGCCCGGTCATCTCAGGCATGCACATATCGGTTACTATTACATGTACTTCTTCTTGCTGGAGGATTTCATGTGCTTCTTTGCAGGTCTTGGCGAAAAATTTATTGTATGATTCATCCAGCAGACCCCTTTCCAGGGACTGCAGGACTATTACGTCGTCATCAACGAATAATACGGTTCTCTTTTCCATTGTTATCTTCCTCACTTTCACTTTTTGCTTCTTTCTGAATATATATTTGGTGTTATTGCTAAAGTTCAAATAACTGCCTATGTCTTTTTCATTGTCTTCTTCCGGTTGTTTTGTTGCTCTTCTGATTCGGTCCAATTCGGTTGTGACAGAAATGATTTCAGTTTATCAAATTCTGTCCGTATGTCGGCAAAAAGTACCTCAGCGCCTTCCAGTTCTGCCTCTCTGGCTTTGGTCTCAAGAGGATATAACATATCGGACAATTTCCTGGCGGCAACGTGTCTGGCTAAACCTCTTAGCTTATGGGCATACATTTTTACATTCTTGGAATCTCCGGCTGTTATTGCCTCGGCAAGAAGCTCTACGGTCTGAGGGGCATCTTCAAGAAAAACCTTTACGGTCTCTCTAAGTATTTCTTCATCGTCATAAATCTTTTTAATTGTTGCAAAGTCAACCGGGAACTCGCCATATTGTTCATCCACTGGTTCTGTCCGCGAAGTCTCAGAGGATGCAGTCTCGGAACAAAGCTGGTTGAGCTGTTCAATATCGGATTTTACGGAATTGATTCGCCGGTCCATATTTCCATCTCCTATTGATAAGTATTTACCAAGGATATTAAGAAGTTTCTTATGCTCGATTGGTTTGCTTATATAGTCATCGCATCCGGCCGCAAAACATTTTTCGTCGTCGCCCTTCATAGCATAAGCGGTCAGAGCTATTATTGGTGTTTTCAATCCTTCTTTTCTAATCGCCTTTGCGGCCTCGTAGCCATTCATATTTGGCATCTCGATGTCCATAAATATCAAGTCGAATTGTTTGCTCATAGCTTCCTGCACTGCCTTGTTACCGTCTTCTGCAATGGTTACCTGCAGACCGAGCCGTTTCAGCAGCGATTTGATAAGCACTTGATTAGTTCTTGCATCTTCGGCAACTAATATATTGCCTGAAAATTCAACTTGCCTTGATTGGCCATTACCGGTCACTATGTGGCCTGTGATATTTTGCCTGTCCAAAAACGGCTGTTTTGTTACATCAACACCGGCAGGTATAATAAGCGAAAACACCGAGCCTTTTTCTGCTTTGCTGGTCATAGTAAGTTGTCCGCCCAGAAGCTCCGCCAGCCGTTTCGAGATAGCAAGACCCAGACCCGTACCTCCAAACTCACGAGAGTTACTGTTGTCAGCCTGGACAAATGTCTCGAATATTTCCTCCTGTTTGTCTTTAGGGATGCCAATGCCGGTATCTTCCACATCGAAACGAATGAATGGGGCATTTTCGATTTCCTGTAAAGAAATCCTTAAATAGATGTATCCCTGGCGGGTGAACTTTATGGCGTTACCCACAAGATTGATAAGGCATTGACGCACACGAGTTACGTCTGTTCGTATTTGTGCCGGCAGCCCACCTTCTTCGATGATTTTAAAATTAAGTCCTTCAATTTTTGCCCTTGGCAGCATCAGCGATTCAACGGAGTTGAGTAACTGCCCTAATGAACACTCAGCAATATCAACATCGACTTTTCTGGCCTCGATTTTGGACAGGTCAAGTATATCGTCTATTAGCCTGAGCAGATTATGACTTGAAATTTTGACAAGATTAAGATGCTCTTTTTGCTCGTCGGTTAGTTCTGATTCCGCTAATAAATTGGTGAAACCTATTATAGCATTCATGGGTGTACGGATTTCATGGCTCATCGTGGCCAGGAACTGGCTCTTGGCGGCATTGGCCATCCTGGCTTGTGCTGCCATATCGTTTGCCCGTGAGGTAATCTTAATAAGCTCCTTGTTGGCATCTTCAGCTTCTTTTCTGGCACACTCGATGTCGGTCATTATGTTTAGTGTTGCCTGCTGTGTCTGCTCCAGTTCAAGCATATTTTTGTTTAGTTGTTTTTCAATCAATGAACGTTCTTTGATTTCCTTCTTCAATTTTGTCTCGGCACGTTTGAGATTAGCGGTCTCCCTTGAAAGCTGCTCGTTAAGCACATTCAGCTCGTCTGCGGACTGGGCTTTTATCGTCAGCTTGACTTTCTCGCGTTGATTTCTAAAGAACCACGTCCCTCCCAGAATAAGCTGTACTATCAATAATCCCACTGCCATATTGACGTTTCTCGAATGGGTTTTTACCGGAGCCGATATTCTGTCGTATTCTGATGTTACGCATATTGACCATTTTGTCTCTCCAATTCTGACAGGGCTCCATGCCATAACAACTTTTTCGTTAGAGAGTAAATCGAACACGAGACAACAGATTCCGCTGTTGCCGGCCAATATCTCGGAGACTACTTCTTTTTCATTTACTTCCTCGCCACCAACTTTTTCTTCTTGAAGTGAAAACAGATTTTGCCCAATAAAAGAGTTATCCGTATGGCTTATTATGGTTCCTTTGTTATCCACAATCCAGGTATAACCACCATTGTCTTGATTGCTTTCATTGAGACGATTGCGTATTGTGCTCAAATGTATTACCGCACGTAGTATTCCGATGAATTGCTCGCCTTCAAACACAGGTTGACAAACAGAAATACTTTCAGTTCCTGAAATTGATGTGAATATCGGGCTGATACAAGGTTTGTGGTCTTTAATTACCTTGCTGATACCGGGTTTTTTTGAATAATCGGTCCCAGCCTTGTTTTCCTTCCATGGTATCCTGCATTGGATGATTCCTTTTGCATCTACCCGGTATAATGAATTCACTATACCTTTGAGGTTATCAACAATAAGTTTTTCCGGGTAATAACTGTCAACAACCGGGCCCTGTGTGTCCGTCCAGCCGTTCACTAACGCCTTCTTGACCTTTGGATTATTAGCCAACACGCTTAATTCATTGTGAGTATGAACAAATAGTTTTTCGATGTTAACGGCCTCTGTAGCAGCAATGGAAGATAGATGTTTCTGCACTTCAGCAATGATGGCGGTCTCAAAGTTTCTGCTGCTCTTTCGAGCCAGCATTGTTACAACTGCCACGGTGAGTATGGCAATTATCACTACAATGCAAAATCTTCTGTTGACGGTTTGTATATTCATATTCTTGTTCGAAGAAGCCCCTCTTTTTTCTTTATCACGTTATAACTTATAATTCATACTCACCAGGCGGTACGTTTAGTTACATCTTTTTGCTATAGCCTGCCTGACATAATATCGGAAGGTATGTTCATTATTACCCCCAATTTCTTAGAATTTAAAATCAAGGAAATTTAATCAAATTCATATCGGCCAAAATTACATATGTATAAACCGCGTTTTTCGCGTCTCTAAGACATTATTGGGCAAATCGGCATTCTTGCATTTTTGGCAGTCCAAAGGGACTGACAAAAAATAAAGGACATAACAATCGACCGATAATGTTTGACAAAGAAACTGCAAAACTCTGAAAAATAAAGAGAGTGCTGATAAAGATATCGTATAGGAAAAATAAGATTCTTCTCTATTATCTCATCAGGTCAAAGATGAGCTGATGAACTAACAAAAAAGGCTGCTGTGTCCGGCAAAACTTCCCGATGGAGCCTTCCGCATTAGGCTACGACTCGGAGGAAATTGGCTCGTTGGAACCGGTCCGTCGAGTGTCGATTTTTTTATTAAGGTCGGCAATATGCCTGTTTAGATAGAAGAGGTATCCGAACAGCATTACCAGGAGAACAGAATAGGACATACATAGGTATAACATTGAACAAGCTCCATCAATTATTCGGCTTCAAGCCTTGATTTGATTTTCAGTATATCGGTTTTTGTCCAAATCAGCATTGCAGCTACCAGCATTGTTGAGACTATGCCCATAATAAATGCCACTCTTTGCCAGAGGTTGTCAAAAGTAAAGCTCGGCTGGTGTATGTCGGGCATGTAACGGGCACTGATATAGACCATTGGTACGTCGAGAAATGCTATGATAGCAAATACGGCGCAAACTCTGGCTCTGCGTTGTTTTGAGCCGGGCAAAGAAGACCGCAGGATTAGGTAAACTATATAGAGAAACCACAGAACTGCGGATGAAACAAGCCTTGGGCTTGCACTCCACCATGGCCCCCATTCGGCACGCGAGAAAATCGAGCCTGTCGCGTTCAATACTGTGGCAAAAATTAAGCCGACTTCGGCAGTAGCTGCCGACACGCGGTCCCAGGATTCATTTGAAGTGCTCAGGTAACCTATGCTGGTCACGAGCAGCACGACAAAACAAAACAGTGAGCAGATTGAGCTGGGGACATGAGCGTAAATGATATTTCGAACGGGCGAGTCGGGATTTGCAGAAGGTCCTTCTATCCGCCCTTTCGTCAGGGCCATCCAGGTTGAGGCCAACAATAGTATCAAAGTAATAAACAACAAAATGTTTCGCATTTCTTACTCCTTTATTGCAAAGCCGAATAAAAGCCAGCATGCAACCACAAATATGGCGTCGAAGGCAATCATATAACCTACAGCCGAGCCGAATGTGCCTACAAATGCAAGTGCCCCGGTGCCTGTCATTTCCGGCGGGATTGCGCCGAAAACAAGCAGAAGGGCAAAAGTGGCCGGTATCATCATCGGCATAAGTATGACGAGAACTAAAATGCTGAGCAATGCCCCTCGTGCCCTGCTTAGCTGAACAATCGCTGAAAACAATGTTCCCACGCTCGATATGGCAATATTCCCCAGTAATAATACACCAATCAAAGCAGGCCAGTTGTTGATGTTGAGTCTGAATGCGACAACGACTACCGGAACGATTATTATCTCAAAGATGCAGAGCAATACTACATTGACAAAAAGTTTTGCCAGGTAAATTGTTCCTTCGTCAACAGGAGCCAGCATCAAGGCGTAAATGCAGTCCTGCTGCTGTTCGGTTGCAAAAGATCTTTCCTGTACCAGAAGGCCGGCGAACAGAAATGCTATCCACAATGCGACCGGGCCGATGACAGCCTCACTTTGCAGTACCGCTTCCGAAGCCATTCGCAGAACCCAGACTATCAACATGCCAAGGACTATCATCGTAGGCAGTACCTGCTTTGCGCGTAGCTCTGTGACAATATCTTTGATAAAAATGGCCTTAAAGCTGAACCAGAAATATCTCATGTCTCGCTCCTGGCATAGCTTATATAATCTTTCAAAAACCTTGCCTTATCGATATCGCTGGTCCCGGCGTCAAATATCAGGTTCGACTTGTCCAAAACCACTACGCGATTGCAGCACTGCAGGCCGACATCTATGTCATGGGTTGTCATAATGATTGTACCGCCGTTATTCGTAAATTCGGTTAAAACAGTGATAAGATGATGGCAGGCTTTGGCATCCAGACCGGTAAAAGGCTCATCCGCCAGCAACAAAGCTGGCCGATGCACCAAAGCTCGTGCAATAGCTAAACGTTGAAGCAGCCCACGGGAAAGGATACTAGCAGTATCGTACCTGTAGGAGGAAAGCCCGACATCCTGAAGTAATTCTGTTATGTAGGTTTCACTGTCTTTTACGCCGTAAAGAATCGCAAAAAAAGAAAGATTTTCGAGAACTGTCAGTTCGGGATAAACCATGCTTTTGTGGGAAATCATTCCAAATTGTGATTTGGCTTTTTCCGGGTCTTTTCGGATATTGTATCCGCAAAGCTCAACAGAGCCCTGGTCAGGCTGCAGGAGGCCAGCTATGATACGAAGCAGCGTGGTTTTACCCGCCCCATTAATACCGCATATAAGAACCGCCTGCGCCTTACCTATGTCAATAGCAATATCCCTCAATACTCTCCGCGTATCAAAAGCTTTGCTGACCGACTTAACATTTATAACCGTCTCATTCATATCTTGCAGAAACACAGGCTTTTTCAGGTAAAATCATCACAAAATGATTTATATTTTCATAAAATCCCAATTAGCTCTTTTGGCTGCGCAATCGCCAAATCACCAACAAAGCTATAAGAGCAAATACCACACTCAAAGTTATCACAACATTACTATTTGATTTTTTGACTTGGAATCCGACAACCTGGAATTTTATCTGATCCCCGGCATTAAGTTCCTGGGAACTAAAATACTCGGCTGAACTGCCATCAGCCAGTTTTACTTCTCCTTTTGAATCACCGAGACCTTTTAATCGCCCTTTGTCTAATAGTGAAAAAACCATAAATTCAGATGTGGGCAGACTTATCTTTTTTGCGATGTCAATGGTTTCTGAATCAATCTCCAGACTGTAAGAGAAATCAGCATCATACTGCCCGGGGGGAATTGCCATAGTATCGTAGAAACCATCTTTCGTGATAACCAGGGCATTTTTTTGAAAATACCTCGAACAGGCAAGATTCTTAAATCCTTCCGGAAGCATTACTTCTACAACTATACTTTTATCATTATCATCTTTCTCTTTGGAAGTTATTGCCATATCTGAACTGTTATCAAGCTGCATATATTCTGTTATTCGAAGAGAATCAGCTTCGACCTTAATAATAAAATGGTGTATAGCGACAGATAGTTTTGATTTGTCGGTTGAAACCTCAAAAACTTCTACATGGCCGTGAAAAGCGGTTTGTCCTGTCTTAAGAGCAATAGGGTGTCCGTTAAACATCATGTTCTGGTGTTGTACTCTTGGCAAGGCTGTTATATTGTTACCTGTTGGAACATTCTCAAAAACAGCTTTACCTTCAGAATCAACGTTGCCTTTTAGAGTTTGAGTCAGTTTTCCCTGCTCGAATATGGTTACCAAAACTTCATCATTCACAGTGGCCGTACCGTTGGCCGTGCTGTTTGTTACATGTATAGTAAGCGATACTTGTTTTTCTGTATCGAAGGTCTGGCCGGCAAGATATGACGCAGCGAATAACGAAGACATTATTGATATCATAAGGAAATATTTCACAATGTTTTACCGTTTCTTTTCTGTGTTATCGGTTCGTTTTTGAAGCAGAGGCAGGATTACAAACAGCACACATGCCCCTAAAAGTATCCATTTTAAGTAGTCCATTGAAGGTCCTTCTAATTGTCTTCTGCTAATATTGCTTTTCGCTTAAGTGACGAAATCAAGACAGCTAAAGTGCCCAAAACCATAACAAAACTTCCAATCCATATCCAGTTTATTAATGGCTTTATCATTATATGAAGATTTATCAGCTTCTGGCTGTTGTCAACTTCCGTTAGAGCCAAGTAAAGGTCACCTGCAAGTGTTCTTCTAATATCGATTTCGCTGACGTTTTTTCCACTTGCGTTGTAAAACGCCTTTGCCGGTTTTAATTGGGCAATCAATTCATCGCCCTGGTGGACTGATATATCTGCCGCCACGGCGATAAAGTTCCGGCCGTGTTCTATCTTGAGGTCATCAAAGGTCAATTCGTATTGGGCTATATTTGTTTTTTCGCCGGGTCTAAGTGCGGCTTTCTTCTCCATAGCATAGCCGCCTGAACCTGCAATACCGATAAACATTACTGCGACTCCCAGATGGACAATCCTTGCACCGTACCATCGAAGATTTCGGGATGAGGCCGCACTATTTCTATTTTGAGGTGATTTCTTCATTTTGTTACCGACAAAATCAGCCATGAGATTCACCAGCACAAAGCCGCTTACAATAAAACATGGTATCGCGGGCGACCCGCTCAAGAGCCATTTTCCCCACCATCCGATGGCTTCGGATATGTCGCTCGGACGTGCGGTCTCCAGTGAACATGTGAACAGCCATACTGTCAATGCTCCGGCGATTGCAATTATCCCTAAAACAATACGCCAGCTTTTGTTAAAGCCGCGTCTTAAAAGATGCGGGCAAAGGCCAATGAACAGAAGTAAAAGCAATCCGCCGGGGGCTGTAATCTTTGTGAAGAATTCGGGAGCAAGGATGACCGGGGCTCTTGGCGGTCTGGCTTGTGAAGATAAGCTCTCAATAATTTTTATAAACACCTTGCTTAAAAACGGAAATAGTGTTCCTACGAATATGACCAGTACCAGAAGCAGTAACAGCCAGTTGTTGAGAATGACAAATCGGTGGCTGGGTATTCTGGTATGAGGCGTCTCTTTTTTCCTGCGTATATAATTACACATCATGAGTACCCCTGCTATTACCCACATATGTATCAGCAATACGATGTGTAAAATACCGAGGCCGGGAGTTGGAAATGCATGAACACTGGAAACCAATCCGTATTTTGTAAGAAATCTGCCGAAAACACATAAACTGAAAGTGATGATACTAAGAAAAGTCGTCCATGTCGCAATTGAAGAGCGCGAGTTGTAAACTCTGAAGCAATGAAGTAATGCGGTTGCTGTAAGCCAGGGTAACAGCGAAGAATTTTCGACGGGATCCCATGCCCAATAGCCTCCCCAGCCAAGCTCTTCATACGCCCACCAGGCGCCTAATACGATGCCCCCTGTTAAAAACAGCCATGAGAACAATGTCCACCTCCGGGCCTGTTTAAGAAGTGGCATAGTGTTATCATCGTCGGCCGTTTTTAGCCGGCCAAAAGCCCATGCACAAGTTATCAAAAAACCTGCATAGCCGATAAAAAGAATCGGGGGATGCAAAACCATCGCCGGATGCTGCAATAAAGGATTAAGACCTGTACCATCAGCGGGAGGAGCTGTTGATAATTCAAAGGGGTTTTTATCTATGTTCAAAATAATAAGAAAGAAAACGCTGACAAGATTAGCTATCATACGTGCATTTGCAGAAAAACTTCTGTGTTTAGATTCAGATTTGCAATATACCAAAACCAGGAATCCGACCTGGAACCATAACCACAGCAGTAACGAACCGGCAGAACCAGCCCATAATGCGCTTATTTTGTAGGGAGTCGGTAGCGCCCTGGAAGTGTGTTCTGCAACGTAAATGACTGAGAAATCACTCTTGACCAACAGAATCCACAGAGCAATCATAGTGACACTCAGGCAGCCCAGGGAAGCAACAGTTGCATTGCGTGCACTTTTAATCAAACCGGAATCTCTTCGCCAAGAACCTAAGAAGTCAATTGCAACGGCATAGCCGCTTAAAAAAAGCGCAAGTAAGAGGGCGAAATTTCCAAGTCCTGACATAATTTACTCCACTTTTGCCTTGTATTTCGATTCGCATTTTGTCATAAGGGTTTTGGCCTTAAAGGATTTGTTTTCATCCAGCCTGCCTTCAACTACCACTTCAATGTCCTCGGTAAAATTGTCCGGAACAGTGCCTTCATAAAATACAGGTATCTCCGTTTTGGTACCGGCCAGAGTAAAGGTCAGGTTCATTTTCTGTAAATCACGATTCACGCTTCCGGGCTTGACTCTGCCGGCAATTCTGAATGAATAGTTATTCATATCGGAAATATTAGCTGAGAACTCGTCCACGGAATAATAATAAGACCACGATGACTGCATGGCCTGGAACGTGAAATAACCCAGGCCGCCCCCGATAACAGTTACACCTATCAGAATCTTAAAAATCATTTTTGTTTTCATTATTTCACCTGTAATATAAGTTTTTCACACTATTTACGAAATAAAGTTGTAAATCAAGCTAAGATTTATATTTTTTACTATTTTGTTTTTTAGAAATGGGCTCAATATTGTTTCGATGAAATGTTTTCATTATGACGGGTCAGATGACACTGACCACTAAATATCCCCGGAATTATAAATTGCAGGCGTCTGGTCAGCAAAATCTAATATAAGCCCCTTATCATTACTTGAGAACATTAATATTCAACTACCTGCCAAAGACCAGTGTCAATGCCCTATAATATGTAAGCATCGCTTTTTCCACTTCTCCCTTATCCTGATAAACTTGGCCTAATTCAAAAAACACCCTGCCGGATTTTGGATTCAGCTTTGTAGCTTCAAGAAGTAACTTTTCTGCTTCTTCAAAATTGCTCATTTGTCGCTTTGCCCAGCCGGTTATGATTAACATCTTTGATTTCTCGATATTTCCTCTGGCCTCTATCCCTTCAAGTATTTCCAAAGCGGATTTACCCTGGCCTATCGAACATAAAAGCTCGCTGATTTCCAGAACCAGCTCGACAGAATTAGGATCGAGCTCTCTGGCTTTTTTCATTTGGGTGATAGCCGATTCAACTCGTCCTTTCTCCTGCAACATCTTTGCCATTTGAAGGTGTCTTTTAATGCGTGCTGCAACTGTGGCGTTTTTTACGGTTCTTACCCGGCCCGCTTCGTTAGGGTCTATCTGCTGAGCTATCCCGAGTGCCTGATTCAATCGAGCCTGCACAACAGGAGCGAAATCGTATCCGTGGCCGGCTTTCACCCAGAGTGCGGTGTCGTTGGTATCTGAAATTATCACTGTTGGAGTTGCGATTATACCAAACTTCCCCCATAGCTTGTGTTCTGTATCAGCAACTACATTAACAACAACGCCGGATTTATTAGATTCTGAATCGTTCGGATCTGGCCGAACAAAGGTCTGATTATTCGGGTCATCTACAGCAACTACAGCATTGAGGCGGTGTGCCTGGCCTCTCAGTTTGCTTAGGATTCTTTTAATATCTGTTACTGCCTGAGCCGATTGCTTTTGTTGGGAATATAAGAACACCGCTATCAGAACTTTTCCGCTACCGTATTTGTAATCGAAGAGCTTGCCAGAGACATCTGAAGCCGAGAACTCCGGAATTTTATTTCCAATGCCGATTCTGTGTCTATCACTGTTGGCTGTCCGAACCGGTAGAATCGAACATATCAGTAGAACAAAAAAAACAGAAAATGGTGTTTTACACTTCATTATTGTCAAAATTTTAACGGCTTTCTATGTGCCGTAACTCTGTTGTCTGGACTCTTCTGCTTACTGGGCGGAATAATCCACGGCTTTTTCTCTATCATAATCCTTCGATAAATGACAACCGGATTTGCAACTGCCGCCTGTTGCGGTCTTCGTGAAACCAACCGGCAACTCCCACATCCCGTACGATACACTCTCGCGAATATGTTTTGGCAGGTCGCCTGCGTGTGTCTGATGGCAGGCCCGACATGTGCGTCCGCGGTGCTCCTTGTTCACGTGTAAAAAGTGAAGGTTCATATTTCCGTTTCTAAAATCGGTAAGGTTTTCTGTCTCTGGTGTCAAAACAAGGTCTTTGGAATGGCAACTGAAACAAAGCTCATAGTTCTGTTCAGAAAATGGAGCGTAAAAGATCGGAGGATATTCTTTAGCCAGGAGTCTGAAATACTTGCTGCCGTGGGTGACGTGGCATCCGCTGCAATCATTGTCCTGGACGGGACCGTGAAGAAATTTCTTATCTTTAATCTGGTCGGTGAAAGCAGGCAGAACTTCATCTTTGGTTATTCCCAGGGGCTTATCATGACAGGTCATGCAAATCGTAGTCGGCTCGCTTTTCAATATGAATTTGACTGACGAGGCATGTGGAGTATGACATTTCAGACAGCCGTCTATATCAGAGACAACGCTGTGCTGGTACATGGAGTTTTCAGCGGCATTCTGTATATCCTTATGACAAGTGTAGCAAAGGTAGGGCGCAAATTCTTTAACCATCTTTGAGTTACTGGCGCCATGAGGATTATGACAGCCGATGCAGTTGTTCTTCGCCGGCTCGTGAACAAACTCATATTTCTTTAATTCATCTTGTGTTACAACATGGCAGGAAAAACATAGTTCGGAGTGTTCTGCAACCAGTAAACTTTTATGGTCGGCACTGTGAGATTCGTGACAAATTGTACATTCACCGACCGCTGTTGGCCCGTGGAGAAATTGAAAGCCTTCGGTAACTTTGTGACAGTTGCTGCAGAGGGAAGTCACGGTTTTTTCTGGAAGCAGGAATTTATTATCACTGCTGTGAGGGTCATGGCATTGCATACAGTCACCTGTCTTAAGGGGCTCATGAACAACCTTTTTGCCTGTTTGTTCCAAATGACAATATTCGCAAAGGTCTCTGCCTTTCCGCACAAACTCATAGGTGTGTTCTTCCGGTTTCAGGGGCTTGTGGCATGATTTACAGTCGCCAAGGCCGACAGGCCCGTGTACGAAAGCTTTTTTGCCGTAGTCGGCATGGCATTCTCCTGTAACGCATGTTTGTTGCGGCGTGGTTGGTTTTTCAACTGCAAGTACGTTGGTAACTAATACACAACTTAACACAAAAATTAACTTCTTGCCGAATTTGCAAAACATTATCTCACCATCCAAATTTTTATCAATTCACGTTGAAGCAGCCTCGTTATGCCACACATCAGTACCTAAGGCCGGACAAATGGCCTTTAGGATATTATCTGTTATTGTTCGAATATTTTTCCGTTTCACAACTCTCAAAAAATCACCTTAATTGGCTGCTCTGGAACTCGATGCTTCACGCCTGTAAAGAAGAACCATTGTCCCCGAAGCGGACCGATGGTGATTGGGTTTGTTGAATTCCAAAACTAACTGGCTGCTGGTTTTGTTTTCCTCAATGCTTGCGATAATAGCTGGAGCGAGCAGCTCTTCGGAGCCCTTCTTCCATGTATTTTTAATATATGCACTATTTGCAAATTCCTCAATACTGAAAGTGTATGCCTTCTGTGTAAAAGGATATTCATGTTTTAGTTTGACTTGTTCGGCATGCTTTCGGCCGTCTTTGATATAAAATAACCACGGTTCAGAGCCTTCTTTGGCCACAAGAATGTAATTGCCCGGTGTGGTGCCAATATCAAAATCGGTAAAGTGAATCCGAATCGGAAGGTCCTTTTTCATATGTGGAGATGACGGAAACTTCGACCAAAGCCACTGGTCATAATTATTCTCGCCGTTATCAAGATTAATCTTAACCGCCGGATTGACAGGTCTATTTGACTGATTAGTTACTTTTCTTGTTGTGGTATCGACAGAAAAATGCGGCACATATTCCAGTATCTTCAGTTTATAATCGCTTATAGGTAAGCTTATTGTTTCACCTGTATTAATGACATATTCAAGCGGCTTATTCGGGTCCTTGTTCCAGACTGATACAATACCGATTGACTTGCGAGAGGTCAGTTCTCGCATTATCTTTTCAATTCCTTTGGAACTATGGAGTTTTACTATTTTAATACCACCGACTTGAGACGATATCGACTGCTTGGCGGTATCTGCAGAGCTCAGCCAGATATCCTGATTGAGGTTCACGCCCTTGGCTTTTATTTGTACTGCTGCTCCACCTTTAGGATCTTCAACTATGGAAGTCTCCCACTTCAGTTCTGGTAAATACTGCATGAGCCGGATTTTAATTGGCGAACCCATCATAGGCAGAACTTGATCGAGCATTGTTGCTTTATTCTCGTCGGCGACTTTTACCGGAAAACGCATCATAGACCCGTCCATACCCATCTGGACGACTATCTCCCATGGCCCGCCTAACATTGCTCGACGCATTTCCGGTGAATACCCGTAAGCCGGTCTGGAAAAAAATGGGAGTCCTGCAATTACTAGGATAAAAATGCTGATAACGCTTAAATATACTCTTGATTTAATAACACTTTTCATAATAGGTCCTATTGTGTTGCACTGATTATTTCATTTGCTTTAAGCAGTATTGATTCGGTGTATTTGAAATTGTGAACACCCCAACTGCCATCGGCTTCAACCGAATCGACAAGCTCTTTTGCCGATGCAAGCTTCTCTTTTAATTCACTGATTTTCTTTTCATTGGTCTCATAATCTAAGCTGTTCAGTATTTTTTCCAGTCTGTTGTTGACCTGGTCGTATAATTTTTTGATTTTCCTTTGCCAAAAGGGGATATATTGCTGCCCGGTTCCCGGCTCATGGCATTTGTCGCAGGCTTGAGGTACTGCTTTGGCAACTTTTCCAAAGCTGTCTAAAGCTCCGGGTCTTTTTTGTGCCTGCTCGATGTGACATCCGGTACATTCCACGTGCGTAAGAAACATGGGGCTGAGAACGCGATCTGTCGTTGTATTTTGCATTGTATGCTGGGTTGCATAGATGGTGCGTTGGACCTCGTGAGTATCGCTGTGGCAACTCTGGCAATCCAGCATATCTGCAACTGATGTCACATCCGTCTGGCCATGCAATATTTTTCCATGGCATGCAAAACACTCGACCTTATGACTTTTAGTATGGGCTTTATGAAGTTCTACACTGTCAATCTGATGTTCCGTCACTTCGCTTGCCCTCTTGCGAGCCAGGAGAATCTTTTCGGCGTCTGTGTAGTTATGGCAGTTCAAACATGCCCTGTCATCTATTTGGCTCGTCTTCTGTATTTCTTTTTTGTGGCAGGATTCTTCACAGCTTGCTTTGTAGGAAACAAACTCAGAATGGTTAATTGTAACCAATCCTCGCTGAATAACCTTTTTTGGTACTTCATGGCAGCTTGTACAGCTTGTTTGTACAAGCTGCTCGTCGGTCTCAGTGTCCCTGAGGAAATGGCAAGTGAAACATACGTCTTTGTTAACGCTGAAATGTTCATCTCCCTCAAAGTGACTGTGACAAATACCGCACGTGATATTGATTCCATCGACAACTTGTTTCATATGGTTCTTGTGAGTGAACTTGATGCCGTTGAAGTCGATATCCTTCGTCAGAAGCTCTTCCGTGCTGTGACATTCCGACCTCAGACAGGATTCGTCTAAAATAGTGGCGCTTGGTTTTGTACCCACTCTGCCGACCATGCAATCGATTGCCTGGGACAGGCCGTTTATCTTGCCTTTGACGTGCCCCATAAAGCCGGGCTGGAGATGACATTCAAGACAATTTATCTCGTTGTGGGTTGATGTCTTCCAGTTGTCGTAATAGGTGTTCATAATATGACAGGAATTGCAAAATCCCGGCTGCTCGGAAACAACTATTGCACCCGAACTAACTACTAAAACTACTACAGCTAATAATAATATTTTCACTTTCCAGTTTAGCTGTTTAATTTTGCTTATTAATGACTTCAAGCTTGTGTATGTCGCCTAAATCTTTTTTGTTCGTAAAAAGTTCTTGATCGAATCGGTTTTTTGTGTAGTTTGGGATTGCTGAGAATCTTTCGGTAATATGCTCCAAAACTTGGTTCCGGTATCCTTGATACTGTCAATCCATATTTTCCCGCCGTGTCGCTCCACTATATATTTTGCTATCGATAGCCCCAGGCTGGTGCTGTCTTTTTACAGTATTGGTAGCTTCCGTTATTAGATTATCTTTAAAATTCGTCGTAAAAGATGTCATCCGGGCTAATTCCTTTTTCCTTAAGCACTCTTGTAACGGCCTCGATCATCAGGGGCGGGCCGCACAGAAACGCCTGCCTTCGAATATCGGGCTCCAGGTACTTATCAGCCGACAGGTGAATGAAGCCCGTCTCTCCGTCCCATTTCTCGTCGTCTCCGAGCTTGTCCGAAAGCGCATAGACCACGTGCAGGTTCGGGTGCTTCTTGGCAAGCTCCTCGAATTGTTCGAGGTAGAATATATCTTGCGTAGTACGGCAGCCAAAGAACAGCCAGCAGACTCGATCGGGCCATTTATCGTAGAGGGTATAGATGATATTTCTCATAGGCGCCATGCCGCAGCCGCCGCCGACACATACGATTTCCACCGACGGGTCCTCGTTGAGCCAGAACTCGCCATAGGGGCCTGTAAAGCTGATGGTATCGCCCGCACTTACGTTGTGCAGATAGGTAGAGCCTATACCGCCGGGAACCAGTCTGACAACAAGCTGGACAATATCGGTTTCATAGGCGGGCGAGCTGATAGAGTAGGCACGAAAGACGGGACCATCCGGAGACGGGGCCTGGACCTGAACATACTGGCCCGGCCGCTGCGAAATCTCTGAAGGCTCCTCGAGACGCATGCATATCTCTTTTATATCGTAAGTCAGCACCACGGAACTTTCCACCGTGGCGGTGAACATCTTGACATCGAGAAGCTCTGCGGGTATCCGAACGTAGATGTCCTCGCGAATCTTTACCTGGCAGGCCAGGCGGACGCCGGAACGGACCTCTTTTCGGGTCAGCAGCGGCGTCTCGGTGGGCAATACCGGCCCGCCGCCTGATGTTATTGTTATCTTACAGTGGCCACACGTCCCCTGGCCCCCGCATGCCGACGGAATAAAAATCTCATTTGCGTACAATGCTGCGAGCACCGTCTGGCCGCCGTTGACCTCGAGGGGTTTTTCGCCGGCGTTGATATCGAGCTTGCAGATGCCGTAGTTTATCAGCAGGCGTTCGGCAACCATCAGCAGCGCCGCCAGCGCCATTGCCAGGCCTGCAAAAGACAATACGGACCACAAATAAATCATTGCCTGCTCCTATTGGATGGATACCATTCCTGCAAAGCCCATAAACACCATCGCAAGCACACCTGTAACAATCATTGCTATGGGCACGCCCTGGAACGGCTCCGGGATATTACTATATCGCATCTTCTGTCTGAGACCCGCTAACAATACAATCGCAACCGCCCAGCCGATGCCCGCTCCGAGACCGAAGCCGACGGACTGAAGGAAACTGTATTCCCGGATGATCATAAACAAAGAGGCCCCGAGAATCGCACAGTTGACCGTAATCAGGGGCAAAAATATACCTAATGCAAAGTACAGCTTCGGGCTGAAACGCTCGACAAACATTTCCACGAACTGAACAAAAGCGGCAATGACCGCTATGAAAACGATGAACTGAAGGTGAGTAAGATCGGTCGAGATCAGCGGCGCTGCCCGGCCAAGCTCAGCAGCTTCTTCGGCGGAAATCAGAATGCCGTAGTAAACGGCGTAATTTATGGCCGTTGTCATAGTCAGCACGAATGTAACCGCGGTGCCCAGACCGAGCGATGTCTTTATCTGGCCCGAGCAGGCGATAAAAGAGCACATGCCCAAAAAGTTCGTCAGCAGGATATTGTTCGTAAATATCGCCGCGATGAATATCACCCATGCAGATGTTTCGCTCATTATTTCTTCTCCTCAGGCCCCGGGCCTTTAACTGCGTTGAAGATGCCGATGACGATGCCCAGCGCAAAAAACGCACCCGGCGCCAGGATCATAAGCTGATTGGGTGTGTACCACGAACTAAAGCCGGGAATCTCGCGCCCCAGGATTTCTCCGGCGCCCAGCAGCTCCCTGAAGAAACCGATGATGGCCAGTACCACCGCGTAGCCCAGGCCGTTGGCAATACCGTCAACTATCGACAGAATCGGCGGGTTCTGTAAGGCAAACGCCTCGGCGCGGCCCATTACGATACAGTTGGTTATTATCAGGCCGACGTAAGGGCCGAGCTGTTTCGACATGTCCGGATAGAAGGCGCTGAGGAACTGATCGAACAGTATCACAAATGTCGCTATAATCGAAACCTCGGCAATCATCCTGAAACGATAGGGTGTGACCTTCCGCAGTAGTGAGACAAGCAGATTAGAGCCGACACAGACGAAGATAAGCGCACCACCCATTACCAGCGAGTTCTCCAGTCGGTTCGTTACTGCAAGGGCCGAACAGATACCCAGAACCTGAATCGCCAGCGGGTTGTTCGCCCAGGCGCCTTCTTTCAGTGTGAGCAGACCCCTGCCCCCGCACAAGCCCTTTGGCTCACATGTCATACAAGCCGGCTGTTTATTGTCTGCCATCGTTATTGCTTACCCTCAACAATGCCCTTTATGGCCTCGTTAAGCATCGCCTGGACCTTCTCGCAGGTCATGGTCGCGCCGCTTATCGCATCGACCTTGTTGGGCGCCGAGCCCTCGCTGCTGCTGATTATAATGCCGGGCTTGCCTGCCTCATCGAATATCGACTTGCCGGCGAACTGCTCCCGGAACCAGCTTGAAGCTATCTCACCGCCGAGGCCGGGAGTCTCCTCCTGCTCGTAAAATGTTATGCCACGGATAGTTCTCATATTCTTATCAAGAGCGAGGAAACCTTTTACAGGACCCCACAGGCCGGGACCCTCGAAACCAACCGCCACAGTTTCTTTATTGCCGGAATCCTGCGGCGGGACATATCTGTACATCTCAAGCTCACCCAGCTGCTCCAGACTAACGTTATCTTCGAAGATTTTCACCAGCTCCTGTGAAGAGGCATCAGACGGATACTTAACCTGAAGAACACCGAGGATGTTGCGGTTCTTCTCGGCTTTGGCGTTGGCCTCCCGGTAAGGCGCCGTAAAACTCGCTGCCGCGGTCAAAAGCAAAGAGCAGACGGTGCCGAGAACACCTGCATAAAACAGTGTGTAAATACTATTCTTCACTTGCCAGCCTCCTGAGACGAACCTTGAAGACTATCTCATCGAGAATCGGTGCCGTAATGTTGCCTAATAGAATAGCAAACGTAACACCCTCGACGTAGCCGGTAAAATGGCGTATCAGGACCGTCACGCTGCCTATTACTGTCCCGTACAGCCATTTGCCGCTGTTGGTCGTGGGGCCTGTCACCGGGTCGGTTGCCATAAAGAACGTGCCGAAAAGAAGGCCGCCGGCGAACAAATGCCACACCACCGGGCCGAACACGCCCGGCATCCTTTCATAGGATACTGCACCACCGATCAACAGGGCACTGGTCAGGACTATAAACGAGCCCAGAATGCTCACAACCGTCCGCCAGTTCGCAACACGCGTAAGAAGCAGAAATACGCCGCCCAGAATGATCAAAATCGCCGAAGTCTCGCCGGCACTGCCCGCAACACCGCCTAAGAACAGATGAGCGGTATTACCGATCTCGCCGCTCTTGGCTGCCGACAACGGCGTAGCGACCGTGACGGCGTCCACCCCGCCGGAGCCCGAGGGCAGCCACTTAAACAGCAGGCAGCCGAGAAGATCATGACTTGGTTTCATATAGCCGGCAGACATTGTCCTGGGATATGCAAGGGCCAGAAAACATCTACCTACAAGGGCGGGATTGAATACGTTGCGCCCCGTCCCGCCGAACAGCTCCTTGCCGATGAGAACTCCGAACGCCACACCGAGCCCCACCATCCACAGAGGCGTGCCAGGCGGCAGGATCAACGGAAAAAGTATCCCTGTAACGAAGAAACCCTCGTTTATCCCCTCCTTGCGCACTATTGCAAAGATGGCTTCAACCGTAAGACCGGCCGCATAGGAAACAATGACCATAGCCAGAAAACGCCATCCGAAAAAGTAAAATGCGGCAAGTACCGACGGGACCACAGAGATGATGACCATCGACATCAGACGCTTCAAATCAATAGGGTCACGGATATGAGGGGCGCTTAACGTCGTTTCAGAAGGAGCAAAGAAGAAATGCTCCAACGCACCGAAAACCGGCTTGAGGATACCCAGCCTGCCGCCTTCATCAAATGTCGGGCGAATAGCCTCAATTATCTTCAGCAAACCTTTCACTTGCTATTCTCCTCTGCCTGCCTGCGGGCCTCTTCCTGTTTACGTAGCTCCTCCTGACGCTCCTGCTCACGGCGTATCTCTTCTTTTTCCT
>Ga0114922_10001480_pt1 | contig 22448 bp, 21 predicted proteins | sample AartaG_FD_100975 | JGI IMG/M metagenome (GOLD analysis project Ga0114922, IMG submission 100975) | Deep subsurface microbial communities from Aarhus Bay to uncover new lineages of life (NeLLi) - Aarhus_00045 metaG | ecosystem: Environmental > Aquatic > Marine > Oceanic > Sediment | place... | reverse complement strand
GGCCGAATCAGAAGCGGAAGAAATTATTGTTGAGGAGCAAGCCACCCCTACGGAGGCAGAACCCGTTGTCTTCTCAATATCAACGGCGGAATTCAGTGAAGGTGAGGCCATTCCAACCAGATTTTCGTGTGATGGTGAGGATATTTCTCCCGCGCTTGAGTGGAGTGGTGCGCCGGAGGGAACATCAAGCTTTGCGTTGATCATGGATGATCCCGATGCTCCAGTTGGCACATGGATTCACTGGGTCCTCTTCAATATTCCAGGAGATGCATCTGGACTCGTCGAATCTATACCGGCCGAGCCCGTACTAGCTGACGGCTCGATTCATGGGGCGAACAGTTGGGAACGTAGCGACTATGGTGGCCCGTGCCCGCCTGGTGGCACCCACCGCTACTTCTTCAAACTATACGCGCTTGATGAAGAACTCGATTTACCTGAAGGTTCATCGCTTGATGCTTTGTTGGCGGGTATGGAGGGGCACATCCTAGCCGAGACGAGTGTGATGGGGACCTATACTCGTTAGAGCAGGAGCCCTTACTTACCAAGGGGATGAATATCTAAATAGCGCGCTCAGGGTCGATTTCGAGTCTGAGCGCGTTCATGTCCCTGTCAATTTGCTCAAGATCGTTGCGGGTAAGTTTGAGCTGTTCTTCCTCACTACGAATGAAGCGTCGATAGGGGGCTAAAGCCTCGCTTAAACGATTCACCGCAAGTTCCAACTCATGCTGGAAGCTTTTTGATAGCACCTTGCGTAAGGTCTCTTGAAGCTCAGACATCTTCTTGCGTAGTTCGCGCTTCGCCTGGCCTCTGCGGAAGGGGATGATCGTTAATCCAAGAATACCAATGATTCCAGCAGCAAGAATGCCGGTCGCATCAGCGGCAGCAGTGGTCAGTACAGCTTTCAAGATGAGACCAAGGCTGATTGCGCCGACTTCTACCAGACCTACCAGAGCGATTGATTCTTTTACCGCTTCTGTGAGCCTTTCAGCTTCCATAGTGCGGTTATAACTCTTGATTATTTGATCGGCATGATGTCCGATTGTATCGAGCAATTGTCGGCGATTGTAAGCAAATCCTCCCGCAGCTTCACGGGCTGCGTCCTGCAACGCTTCGGTTTCTTGACGCCGTCCGAGCTCATCAGCCATCAATCTCCATTGGCGAAGCTCCCGTTCCACCAGCCAATCAATGATTTCCTGGATGTGTCCTTCCATCCGGGATGGCGTGTCACTAACAACCTCTCGCTCAAACGCTGCACGCATCTCCTTGCTTCGAAGCATTTGGGGAATTCTCAATAGTCGCATGTTATCGTCGATAAATTCTTCCCCTCGAAGTTGCATCTGAAGGAGATCCTTTTCCATTCGATCGATATGACGGCCAAATTCTGAATCGGTGTCGCTCTCAAATAAGTTCAATTGGTGCTCGACCTTAACCAGAACCTCAGCGTCTCCTTGAAGCACATCAAGGCGGTCCTGTGCGATGCCCATGAATTTCTCATTGATTCTGCCTGCCACACCAAGGGGATTAAGCAATTTGAGCTTAACCATCTCTTCTTGTGTCAGGTTTTCTTCTAAATAGCGTTGAAATTCCACCCAGCCAGCTTGATCTGAATCTGAGGAGGTAGCTCTTACCTGGCGTGCAGAGATGGTGAACAGCACCGGCTCAAAGGAGAGTAATCGTTCAACCTGGTTTCGGACGAATTGGTGGACTTCTTCGATACTGGTTTGGTCTGTGAGGATGTCAATCTTGTTAATGACTACAACGACTTTCTTGCCCCATTCTTTGATCGTCTCAAGAAACTCACGCTCGCTCTGCGTGAACGGCCGATCGGCTGATGTGACGAAGATGACCATGTCACTTCTGGGGACAAAGTCTCGGACGATGGCTTCATGGTGCCGAAGCACTGCGTTTGTTCCTGGTGTATCCACGATATGGAGTTGATGGAGCATTTCAGCAGGATAATGGAGAACACGGATATCTTCGCTGACCATCTCTGGCGCGCTGAGTTCACCGAATTTCACAATATTAATGCGATCGGTGGTGGGGGTGACTCCTTCTTTGAGAAACTCCTCGCCCAGGAGTGCATTGATCAATGCTGATTTACCGCTGTTGAATTCACCAACCACCACAAGTAGGAAGAGTTCATCTAACTGCTCCAGCGCTTCTCGCAGGTGAGTTGGCTCGTCGGAAGAAAATTCCCACCCTTCGAGGAGATCTAGCAAGCGGGAGATCAACTCTCGTTCACGCTGCCAAATATGTTCTTGTGCATCGGATAGCAATGATTTTAAGGTCACCAGATACCTCTCGGCCTTACATGCGCTAGGGACGAAACGATAGTAGATACAATATTCTATTGTAACCGCTTAATAAGTGGAGCTGCTCAGAACGTATCTATAAAGGCAATTTCATCTTTGCCCTGTCTAGGACCATAAGGTTCTAGATTGAGGATTTCAAGGCATGTAACATTTGATCAGGTAATCCGTTCTCATGATTGAAGACGTTAAATTAAAACTTGCCGATGCACAGTTGATTAAGCGCGCTAAGCGTGGTGATCATCAAGCATTCGGCGTATTGTACGAGCGCTACATCGATGCGATATTTCGTTATGTGCGATGTCGCGTGGTTGATATCCAGACCGCGGAGGACATAACCGAGGCGGTATTCCTGCGCTCGTTCGAGGCAATAGGGAAGTATAGAGAAAAAGGCTTACGCTACTCGGCCTATTTGTATCAAGTCGCTCGCAATCTCCTGATCGATCACTATCGTCGAGGCGATGATATTGTGCCGATTGAGAACGCCGAGCACCAACTAGTAAGCTCGCAAAGTACGGATGGCGAGATCATCTTTCGGGAGCAATCAGCAAGCTTAAGATCTGCACTAGACCGTTTGCCAGAGGAGTATCAGGAGATCATTCGTGTGAGAGTTCTGCTGGAGCTTTCCACAACAGAAGCGGCTGAATGGATGAAACGGAGTGAGGGTGCAACCCGGGTTTTGTTACACCGTGCACTAAAAGCGTTGAAGCGAGAAGTAGAAGAAGGACATGAAGCAGGAGCTTGACTTATTAGTAGATCAGTGTCTGAGTGCAATCCAGGCAGGGGAAGAAACGCTGGAATCCTGCCTGCGCGCGCATCCAGAGCATGCGGGGGAGATAGGCCCAATCCTGCGTATCGCTGCGCATAGCCACTCATTGTTGTCTCCTGCAGGCCCACGACCCGAATTTGTTCGAGCGACACGCACGCGATTGATGAATGCAGTGATGGAGAGTGGAGATATAAGGCAGAAGGCTCGAGTAGGCCTGAGGAGGGTCCGATTACAACCTGGCTATGCTCTTGTGACCTTACTTTTGGTCATTGTCCTACTGGGTAGTGGTGTAGGTGTCGTAAGAGCATCAGCTGATTCCTTACCGGGGGATAGCCTCTATGGTGTAAAACTGGCCAGTGAGCAAATCCAGCTTGCCGTGAGCTTTTCCCCTGAAACAGATGCTGAACTACTGGTAGGTTTTGCCGGGGAACGTCTTGTGGAAGCTGAGCAGTTAGTCAATCTCGGGCGATATGATGATTTAGAACAGGCTTTGTTGGGGTTGGGTACTACACTTGATGCGATAGCCACACTTGATTTCCCTGGAGACGAGTCCGAGCCCGGGTCACTGACACATATAGAAGCGAAACTAGAAAAGCACATCAGTGTGTTAAATCGGGTTCTAGAGCAAGTTCCAGAAAACGCAAAAGCTGCGATTGAAAGGGCTATCGAACATTCCACCCATTCAACGGAAGTGATCAAGAAAGTGAAATCGGACGATCATCCGAGTAACACGGCTCCCGGACAGTTGAAAAAGGATGATAGCTCGGATGACCATCCAGGCCGTGGAAATGGTCGGGATAAGGATAAGCCCGAGAAGACCGAGAAACCCAAATAGCATATAGTATTTATGTTACCGGTTTACACGTATGCCCGGAACAACCTCTTGGCTTTTTTTATACTCTACTGAATGATTTAAACTATACTTGAGTATCACAGATCAGATGGATTGAGAAACTGACTGGAAACTTCAGGATTGAGGGGAGTATAAGCAAATGCAGGTCTATATCATTTTAGCGCTACTGGTTGCCCTTCTCGTGACCGTCTTTGCCGTCCAGAATAACGCGGTCATCGCTGTCACACTCTTCGCATGGAGAATCGAAGGTTCATTAGCGATTATCTTAATGGGGACTTTATTCTTAGGGATTCTTGTCGGACTTTTCCTACTCACACCCGCGGCTATTCGGGGTCGTCTGACAGCTTCAGATCTGCGGAAACGATTGCATAAATCTGAGCAGGAAATTGACCAGGTTCGTAAAGTCCAATTATTTCCTGAGGAGACTGGTGCGGTGGGTGTTTCCTCTCCTCCGTTTCAAGAAAAAGGGACAGAAGGCGGAGAGGTTGAAGGACAAACCTAATTCGCGACCCCTTGATCTACCAACGTGAGATGGTACTCGTCTTCGCTTAGAAACTCACCTCCAGCGATTTTCCTACTGATCAGCTTCCGATCAGCATCAAATGTCAGCTCGATTTCCACGCGTTCGAAACACAGGCCACTGCCGATGATCGATTTTCGAGTGAAATATTGATCCGCTTCACCATGATCTCCATATTGGATGCTTAAATCATTGCGTAAATCTATGCGTGCCTTAATCGTCTCTCCGCAACGTTCGCATCGGATAAAGACCATATAGTAATAATCTGGACGGGCTCCCTTGATCATCCAATTGGAAAGCCAGCGAAAAAATCGCATCGAGTGTCCCTCCTGCTTTATGATGTAAGTGGCCAGAAAACAGGTAGTAAGAGCAGTGTTGCCCCAAATATGATAACTAAGAGACCCATGCCGACTTTTAAGTAGTCCGATAACCGATAGCCCCCTGGGCCCATGATGAGGCTATTTGTCGGATGAGCAACAGGACTTAAGAAGCTTGATGATGCAGAAATAGCGATAATGACAGCCATAGCATGGGGGGAAACATTCATCTTTATTGCCGTACTTAACGCGATAGGGGCCATCAAGACAGTAACTGCAGCGTTGGGCATGATCTGGGTGACGAACACAGTCAGCAAGAAGAGCGCTGCGATTATTACGTAGGGGCCATAGGCGCCGACCAGATCCACAGCTCCTTCTGCCAGGAATTGTGCAGCGCCACTCTCCTGTAAAGCGATGCCCAAGGGTAGCATACCTGCAATGAGGAATACGGCTGGCCAATTAATAAACCGATAGGCTTCATCCATCGTGATAACCCGCATAAGGACCATCAGGGTGGCTCCAATGACAGTGGCGATAGAGATTGGGAAAATATTCAAGAGCACAAGCGCTACAACACTTGCCATAATGACCAGAGCAATTGGCGCCTTCTCGATTCTGGGTGGTTGTTGAACTTCCTCTGTTAACACCAGGAAATCCGATTCCTCGCTTATTAGTTTTAAAGCTGATCGGGATCCATAGAGGAGTAGCGCATCGCCAAAACGAAGTTGCATATCGCGTAATCCAGATCGATACGTTCGGTCGCCACGCCAAATTGCGAGAACACTCAAATTGTACTTTTCTCGAAAGTGCAGTTCACGCAACGTTCTTCCAGCCAGAGCCGAATAGGGTGAAAGAACTACCTCGGTAGAGCCAATCGCATCGGTCTGAAGTTGCCCAAGTTCGGGAAATACACCGAGCTCCATTTCCAGCTGTATCAATCCAGCCAAGACCTTTAAATCCTCTGGCCATACTTCAACGATTAATAGGTCAGCTTCCTCGAGGGTCTCGGAGGGCTCAGGCAATAACATCATGGAGTCTCCTCGACGTATGGCCAAAACGGTGATGCCAAACGCATCGGCGAGGCGGCTCTCAGCCAGGGTCAAACCTTCCAAGCTTGACCCCGTTTGAATCCTCATACCCAAAATGCGCTCGTCGAGTTTGTATTTTTGTGAAACGCTGGCAGGAGATATGGGTTGTATTTCGATCCAATCCTTCTGATCCTCAAACAGATTAATTTGATCTTCGCTTGCCTGGATGAGCAAGGTGTCCCCGGAATGAAGGACTTTTTCTTGTAGATTCGTACGCTGTGCTGTGTGATTGTGTGTAATGGCTAAAACGTTCGCCCCATATTGTGCCCGAAAACCACTACCATAAAGGGTTTTGCCAATTAAACTACTCTCGGGGGCGAGACTGACTTCATAAAGATTTATTTCATTTGATCTCAGGGAGTCTAGTGCGATAGATTCAGGTTCGACTGAGAGAAGGCGTTGGTGTTGCAGTTCTAATAATCTGTCCGGTCGACCCTCGACCACCAGGCGATCGTTGGACGCCAGTGAAGTTTGAGGACCAGGAGCAAGTAACTTTTCTGATTGACGAAGGATGGCAAGGATATTCAACCCCAGTGCAGCACCTATGCGGCTCTCGAGCAATGTTTTTCCATCGAGCGCAGAATCTTCCATGAGACGAAGGAAGAACAACCGCTCGTCAACACCAAAAATTTCATTCTCAATGCCATTGGCCCCCGGTTTCTCTAAGGCGATATCGCGACGGGGCAATAAGTGGCGGCCGATAAATACCATGAATGCGATGCCACAAAACAGCAAAACCAGCCCGATGGGTGTGAATGCGAAAAACTGAAAGGGTTGAAGCCCCCATGCTTGGACAGCATCATTCACCAGGATATTCGCTGGTGTCCCAATCAGGGTGGTTAATCCACCCAGTAATGAGCCATAGGCTAGCGGCATTAAAAGCCTGGAAGGTGAATGCCCGGTTCTGCGAGTGATATCCATTACCACAGGTAGCAGCAGGGCAGTGACGCCAACATTGTTGATAAAGGCGGAGAGAAGGCCTGCGCTAAGCATGATCGCACCGATCAAACGTGCCTCTCCATCGCCAGCAAACCGAAGTACCATCCTGCCAATGGCACGCGCAATGCCACTTCGATTGAGACCACCACTAAGGATGAAGACAGCCCAAACAGTTATTACCGCTGGGTTACTGAAGCCTGATAGCGCTTCAGTGGGGGTCAACAAGCCGGTTACCGCGAGGATGACTAACACCAGCAACGCAATCAAGTCGATACGCAGCCGCTCACTTATGAGCAAGAGAAGTGTTACGGCAACGATTCCAAGGACAAGTAAGATCTCGTTGGTCAAGGGCTATTCATACTCCAAAGCGTACATCTGCAGGTGTGGAGATTAGGATAGACCAGCCTGGTTTAGACAGCAAGCCAGTGAGGATCAAGAGGGGAGTGGGAGGCGAGGGTGGCAAAAATGGAGTGTGATCGGAACAGAGGCATGTGTTTGGGGTTATCCCTCTCGGGAAGATTGAATAGACGCAATCCGTAATCATGCAAAATGAAGATGGAGTCTAGATGTCTGAAGAACGATTGAGCCGGCTGACAAAGTTTATCTATGGCGCTGGAGATACCGGTTTTAGTTTGACTTCGACGATCCTGGGCGCATACTTCGCCATTTTCCTCACCGACGTCGTTGGGCTTGCCCCAGGAATTGCGGCGGCTTCGATTTTCATAGGCCGTAGCTGGGACTACATAAACGATCCGATCATAGGACACATCTCAGATCGAACGCGCAGCCGTTGGGGACGTCGGCGACCATTCCTGCTCTTTGGAGCAATCCCATTCGGTCTGGCGTTCATTCTATTGTGGTGGATACCACCAATCACAACGAGTATTGGTCTGGCTGCGTATTACGCAGTGGCTTATCTTCTTTTTGATACAGCGGCAACTTTCGCGTACATGCCGTACTTTGCCTTGACGCCTGAGCTCACAGATGATTACGACGAACGAACGGCACTGACAAGCTATAGGATGTTCTTCTCGATCCTTGGCGGGCTGGTGGCTTTCACGATTCCTTTAATGATCATTGGAACCTTCCGACCGGAGAATGCAACCCGAGTCACCCTGATGGGGGTCATCTTTGCCATAGCCAGCGTCCTACCTTTATGGTTAACGTTTTTTGGTACACAGGAGCGCAACCTGCACATGGAGAAAGAGCGCCCAGGTTTGCGTGAATCCTTACAGGCCGCATTTAAGAACCGCCCTTTTGTATTTAGCGCAGGTATTTTCTTACTAACTTGGGTTGCTGTGACGATTCTCGAGGGCACACTGCTTTTCTTCTTGAAATATGTTGTTGAGCGTGAAGCCCAGAGTGATTTGATCATGGCGACGATTTTTATTACAGCTATTTTTGCCCTACCTCTATGGGAGTATGCGTCTCGTCGGTGTAACAAGCAGCGTGCATACATCGCGGGGATAGGTTTCTGGGCTGTGGTGCAATTGTTGATGATTACCCTCACACCAGCCTCACCACTTCCACTCCTTCTAACCTTGAGTGTATTTGCAGGAATAGGCGTAGGGGCAGCACATGTCCTGCCCTGGTCGATCATTCCCGATGCGATCGAGTGGGATGAATTGCATACAGGTAAACGCCATGAGGGCATGTTCTATAGTCTCGTTACACTAATGCAGAAAATTGCCTCATCTATTGCTATCCCACTTGTTTTAGTGTTGCTGGAAGTTACAGGCTATGTCCCCAACTCTCTCGAACAACCGGGATCTGCGATCCTGGGAATTCGGATAGTCGTTGGTCCCATCCCAGCGATTCTGCTATGTGCGGGTATCGCCTTTGCCTGGCTTTATCCCTTGAGCCGAGAAGCACATAGCGATATCAGGCAGCAGCTTCAAAAACGACGCAGCAGAGGATAGAGATTGATCAGAAGATGAGCATCGAAATCATTCCTGCCAGCAATCGCCGTCTCCAACACCAGTTCCTTACATTTCCTTGGAAAATCTACCAGCAAGATCCGCTGTGGGTTCCGCCACTCCTTGCTGAGCGAAAGAGAGTTATCGACCCGACTCACGGATCGTTTTACAAGCGGGGTGAAGCAGCTTTCTTCCTTGCCATGCGGGATGGCGAAGTGGTTGGGACAATCTGTGCGGGTGAAGATAAGGTTACTAATCAGCAACGCGGGCTCGCTGATTGCTTGTTTGGGTTCTTTGAATGTATCGACGATCCCGAGGTAGCTCGTACCTTGTTTGAACAGGTGAGAGCCTGGGGTCAAAAACGGGGATTAAACCGCCTCTTCGGTCCATTCAACCTCGATTATGAGGATGGCTATGGCCTCCTGATTGAAGGCCGCGATCGTCCCCCTGTTGTGCTTTGTGGGCATACACCGAACTACTACCAGCAATTGGTCGAAGAATATGGGTTCGAGAAAGCACGTGGCGACAATCTGGCATTCGAGATCCGGGTGGACGACGACTCGCCGGAGAGACAACGCTTACATCGGCTGGCAGACAGGATGCGAGATCGTGGCTGGGTGACGGTGCGTGCTGCGAATCTTGATGACTTTCAGGGTGAAGTGGACCGCGTTTACAGCATTATCAATCGAGCATTACAGCATCTTCCCGATCATATCGGATGGCAGCGTGAAGCGCTGGAAGCTACCTTCGATGTTTTCAGGAAGGTTGCTGATCCAGATTTGATCCTCTTCGCGGAGATTGATGGAGAGACAGTGGGTTGGTTTCCGGGTGTTCCCAATCTAAACGAGATCGCGATCCACCTCAATGGCTTACGACATCCCTGGGATTATTTACGATATGTGCGGTGGATGCGTCATCGCCCAGAATGTATAGCAGTTAAATCTGTACTGGTGCTGCCAGAGTATTGGCAGACTGGGGTGGCGCTCTTAATGTTTGATGAGATGGCACAGCGTGCCAGGGAGAAAGGTTACCGCTGGGCAGATCTCTCCCTCACCTCTGAGGAAAATCCTTTCACCCCCGCATTGGCAGAGCGGATGGGGGCGCGTATCTATAAGCGCTATCGAACTTATCAGTTACCAATTATCTGAATAGGGTTGGGTTAGTAAAAATTCATACAAGGTTTTAAGTAAACAGACTGCCATCTTTCGCTGAACCTTCGAAAACTCGCACACCCATCGCTTCAGCTTCTGCTGTCTTTTCACCCTCTACTAGTACATCGCAGGTTAGCCAGGTACGGCGCCCCTCAACCTTCGTGACCCGAGCGCGTAATTCAACCGGGCGGTCATTGGGTGTCGGTTTGAGATAGCGAACGGTGATCTCCGCAGTGGCGTAACGATATTGGGGATTGCTTCCCAGATCCCGCTCTTCCTCTCGATAGGCAGCAGCCATCGCTGTGCCCATACAGTGGCAATCGATTAATGTGGCCAATACTCCGCCATTCATGACTTTCTCCCAGCCATGATATTTTGTCTCTGAGGTCCACTTGCATACGCCTTCATCGCCCTCCCAATAGCTCTTGATTTGCAGGCCATCAGGATTATGGATCCCACACCCGAAACACACATTGCCGGTCATGTAATTCTGAAAGTACTTATCCGTCATCTCTAGGTTTTTACCTTTCCCTGGTTTTATGGAAGAATTCATTCGCATTATCGGGTTGGTTCAAGCGAGACGACACTCCCAACGGCGTTGATCTCTAAGTTCCATGTCGACCCAAGCGTGAAGTCGGAGAATTCGGATTCACTCTCTGGAGTGTATGTGTAGGATCGATCAGGTCCTGTAAAGGTGACCTCATAGCTTTCCTGTCCGTCCCCAAATCGTTGATCAGAGGTCAGTCCAGCTTCAGGCCAGAAGGGGGAGAGATCATCCCCACTCACCGTAATAGTGTCCAATACGATCCAATCTATGGTCGTGTACGTACACCAGTCATCGTAAATCTCATATTCACAATCCTGGACGACCTCGCCATATCCACTACCCTCGTCGACCGTATAAGGCGTGCCACAGACTTCCACGGCACCCGGTGCTGGTTCGTCTTGTGAATACCGGTAGGAATTTTGACAGGTCTGGATTTCAGCATCGGCTGGTACCTCATCAAACCATGCTTCAGCTTCAATCTCTCCAAGGACCTCGATTGGGATGCTGCGGCTCCAGTCAACAGATTGAACGGTGGCTACTGTCTCTTCCGTACGACCGAATAGAGCCCAGAGCACTCCTCCTATAGCAATACAGGCGACCACCGCCCCGATGATGACACCTATGGGTAGTCCGCCCTTTTTTGTTTTTGTTGGAGCCTTCTCCATCTTTAAAGGTGGGCTTTCCGGGGTTAAACCATCTCCACAACCAGCGCATTCAGTCGCGTTCGCGAGGTTTCGTGTTTCGCAGGATGGACAGATCTGGGGTAGGGGTTCTCCTGAGCGATGGGCACCTAGGACTTTTCCAGCCACGCGTTTTTCTGCATCTTCCAGCCCTCCACCACAAGCTCCACAGAATGTGGCGTTAGCCGGATTACGGGCGTCACAATACGGGCAATGGACGTCTGCCCCTGCTTTTGCTGCTTCGAGCTCTTCAGGTTTCGTTACGAAAATTTCTTGAGCCGGTTGATGGAACTCGACATCGAGCGGTTGCGGTGCACCACACGAATTGCAGAATCGACGTGGACCTGGGTTTTCGCCATCACAACGGTCACATGTCCAAGCGAGTTTAACGTATCCAAGAGATTTCCGGGCCATGATGCTTCACCTCGCAATAGCTAGGATTTGATTAGACAATCCTCACCCATTCCGCTGGAAAGCATAGCTTCACTTTCCGAAATGTGCCAGAGGACTTTGGATTGGAGTGGCAAGCGAAGTAAACTTGTGGCCTTGCTCTTCATGGCAATAGGCTTGCAACACTAGTATGGTAGGCACATAACGATTCACAAACCATGACATCATCCACTCCGATCTCCTATCGACATTCTCCAGGGGAATCACCATTAGGCGATTCCACCTTCCGAGTGATGCTCAACAAGGTGATTAGGCTCCTTCTTCTGGGGGGGTTAGCATTTAGCTTGCCTCCGTTGTTCTTAGCGCTCGGCTCCTACGTGTACTTCCACACCAATGACCAGATCCTGCCGGGTGTTTACCTGGTCGATCAAGACCTTAGTTGGAAATCGATGGCTGAAGTAGAACAGCTTATAGACCTACAGTGGAACCAAAACGATGACATTACTGTCATCGATCTGGATGATCCGAGTCGTACCTGGGTGGATCAAGCCTCATCATTCGGTTTGACTGTGGATGCACCCAGCACAGCGTATTTAGCCTACCAGCAAGGTAGGGAGGGGCAAGGTTTTGAATCCGTCTTGAACATGTTCACAACCTTACGATCGGGTGCCGTGATTGATTATGTCATTGCATTGGACGCCGTCATTGCCAAATCTCATCTAGAAGCTTGGGGAGAGCGCGCCTTCATTCCTGCGCAAGATGATGCCATTGCCTTGGAGGGTCGTGAGATCATCCTCACGGATGCTAAGGATGGTAAAGCAGTCGATGTGCTAGCTAGTCTGGACCTGCTCATCAAGGATCCCATCTCCGTTCGCATTGATCATCAGATGATCCCGCTGGTAATGACCACGATCTCCTCTCAATCATATGATACGCAGAGGGCGTTCGACTCATTGCAGCGAATGGTCGATGCTGGTTTTAAGATAGCGGCACACGATCCGGTAACGGATGAAGTTTTTTCATGGAGCCCATCCGATGATGAAATGGAAAGATGGATCGATGTTTCTCTTGAAGGAGAGATATTTCAAGTCGCTCTACGACCAGACCAGATGCGAAAGTATGTCGAAGGCCTAAATGCCGATCTTGGTGATGAACGAGCTCTTGAGTTGGATCGGGTTGTCACCAACTTAGAAGCCCAAGCCACAGGAGCCCCTCAATCCGTTGAGCCCCTGATCATTGAGTATCTTCCGAGTTCCTATGTGGTCCAACCGGGAGATAATCTGGTGAGCATAAGTTTCAAGATCGGTTTGCCTTATTGGAAACTCTATGAGACCAATCCACAACTTGCAAGCCGAGGTCTTGTCGTGGGGGAAGAGCTGGTTGTACCACCCAAAGATGACATGCTGTCGCTGCCGGTTGTTCCCGAGAAGAGAATCGTCATCAGCATCCTCGAGCAGACGATGTGGGTGTATGAGGGTCGAGAAGTCCTCTTTGAACATATCGTCAGCACTGGCATTCCCAATTCACCAACCCTGCCCGGGATCTTCCAGATCAATTCACACTTCGAAAACGCTTATGCCTCGATCTGGGATCTAACAATGCCTCACTTCATGGGAATCTACGATGCCGTCCCGGGCCTGACCAATGGCATTCATGGTTTACCGCTGCTTTCTAGCGGGAGACGCTTGTGGGCGGATGTCCTCGGCAATCCAGCTTCCTATGGCTGCATCATCCTTGACTTAGCTGCCGCCGAGCATCTTTTCTACTGGGCAGAAGAAGGAGTTGTCGTAGAAATTCGCGAATAGCATTCCCCTCTACTAATGACCTTACGTTTGTGAACTACGCCAAATGGTGGTTGTTTATTCTGTTGAAGTGCGACCCGAGGTGCCTTATTATGTGAAGCATGTCACACCCAACATTGTTGTGGGAATCCACTTCGCTTGTCTTCGCGCCCGACCTCAGCCGAGGTTGGGTTTATATTTTCCAGAGAGGAGAGAAACCGTATGAAGAAATGGTGCTGGGTGGTCCTGTGTTCTTGCTTGATCGTCGGGTGTACAACTGTCTCTCCTGATGAACCCACAATTATATTCGCCACGAATGCTGATTGGCCTGAAAATTTTCATTTCTGTCGACCAAAAAGCGATGGGAGTGGAACATCCGATTGTTGGCATATTCAATCTGTTGAGGATTGGTTAGCCTTAGAACCAGTGCTTGGAGAAAGAATTCCAACGTGGCCTGAGGATGGACCTTTGCCGCCGTTACCTGAGGGGCTTGCCTGGGATTACATACCCTATCAGGATAATGGCGCTAGTACGTATATTTGGACTATTGTTGCGACGGAGTGAAGAGACGAAGTCAAATCAGATGAGCGAAATAATCCCCCGACTCACAAGGGTCGGGGGATTGTTATTCCCAAGAGGGTTCTTAGAATCATGAAACGTCATAGGAAACGTTACTAGGAAAAAAAAGAAACGAGCACGGCTTTCGAATTTCGAATCACCGTGCGTTCCTGTCGGGGCGGGCGGATTTGAACCGCCGGCCTCACGGACCCGAACCGTGCGCGCTACCGGACTGCGCTACGCCCCGAAGTTGACGGGGGAAGTGTACCATCTCGGTCTATAGATTGAAAGAAGGCTTGCACAGTTTTATCAGGTACCTTTCCTGAAAATCAATGTTGTTGTGGATATAGTATTTTGATTGAAAAGGGAGACCGGCAGTAAAGCTGCCGGTGCGGAAGCATTGCTTCCGCACTCCTAACTCATTCACGGAGTGGGCACTTCGGAATGTAGCGGCTCTGCTGCTGGGCGTGAGCTAAGCTCATGCACTCCGCTTTCCAAAGTGTTGTGTTCTAGTTGATCATTCAAGGTTGAAGCCAGGGGGATGCCTGAGAGTATTTTGATCTTAATCGTTGCGGAAGACTTTTGATGCCGCCTTAGCCCTGGCTTTGTCTGTGGGGACCATCATACAAAACAGACTCCCAGTACCTTCCTTACTTTCACACCAGATCTGACCGTTATGCATCTCGATCATGGCTTTGGCGATAGATAGACCCAGGCCCATCCCACCGTGCTTGCGGGTGAGATGAGATTCAACCTGGAAGAAACGGTCAAATACTTTGTCAACGGCTTCAGGGGGGATCCCGATTCCGTTATCTACCACAAAGACTTTAATCATACCTTGATCACCTTCAGCCTTGATGCCAACCTGACCGCCTGCATCGGTGAAGATGACCGCGTTTTTTACCATGTTTGAGAGCGCAATCTCCAATTTCTCCTGGTCTCCTTCCACGGTCAGCGCTTCACCCGCTGGCACATCAAATCCAATTTCTATTCCTTTTTCCTCGGCAATTTCGGTGAATCGACCAGCAACCTCTTCGACCAGTTTGCTCATAGAGAAGGGCTCTCTACGCACCCTCGATTCACCTTGCTCCTGATGCGCGATCGTTGCCATATCTTCGATGATGGCTTTCAAACGCATGGCGCTGCGGATGATGACCTCCATCTGTTCTTGATGTTCTGCTGGTATGAATTCCTTCAAAAAAGTAGCATGACCCAGGATCAAACCCAGGGGTGTGCGGAGCTCGTGCGAGGCGATCGCGATAAAGTCAGATTTCATGGAATCGAGGCGCTGCAGCTCAGTGTTTGTATCCTGAATGTCAGTGAGCAGTTGGGCGTTATCGATCGCAACTGCTGCCTGCGAAGCAAGAGTCTCTAGTACCTCAAGATCATCTTCGGTATAATGAATTTCGCCCTGCTTATTGAGGGCTTCCAGAACGCCGATTGTGCGCCCCCTGACGATGAGGGGTACACCCAGGATCGAAAGGGTCACAAAACCCAATGCCTTATCGATCGGTCGGTAAACACGCTTTTCAGCGCGAGCGTCCTGGACGACCATGGGGCGGCTATTTGTGTAGATCCATCCGGCCACGCTTGAATCGAGTGGCACACTGACATCGATAAGGTCTTTTTGTTGAAATCCCGGGACGGCTTCAAAACGCAAACGCCCTTTCTCGGGATCGAAGAGTAAAATAGATGAGACTTCGCTTTGTGTAAGTTCGCAAGCGACTTCTATAATTGTCTCGAGCAAGGGTCGTAATTCGAGTGTGGCCGCAAGCGTACGGCTGATCTCGAGCAATCGTGCCAGGCGTTGTTTGGTGGAGAGGGAAGCAGGTTTTTCAGCCATAAGCATTGTCCCGGATGGTAAACGCGATTGTAGCATACCAAGCAGGCAGGGGGCATGACAACAAGCCATTGCTCCCATAACGGATAATCATCAATAATTCACGGAGGCAATACAATGCCGGAGAGTAAAAAAGTACGTGTAGCAATTATTGGGGTGGGAAATTGTGCCTCCTCATTCATTCAGGGCGTCGAGTACTACAAGAACGCCAAGAAATCAGATTTTGTGCCGGGGTTGATGCACGTCGATCTGGGGGGTTATCACATTAACGATATCGAGTTTACGGCAGCATTTGATGTTGTCAAAGGCAAGGTGGGGAAAGATCTGAGTGAGGCAATTTTTGCTCATCCGAATAACACAGTTAAGTTCTCTGATGTCCCGAAATTTGGATTCAAAGTCAAACGTGGGATGACTCACGATGGCATCGGGAAGTACCTGTCACTAGTTGTAGAAAAATCGCCTGGCCCTACCGACGATATCATCGGTACCCTGAAGGAAACAAAGACTGATGTGGTTGTTAGTTATCTTCCTGTGGGCGCCGAGATGGCGACAAAGTGGTATGTCGAGCAGGTCCTGGAAGCTGGATGTGCATTCGTCAATTGCATCCCTGTCTTCATCGCCTCCTCCGACTACTGGGCTGGTCGCTTCAAGGAGCGTGGGCTTCCGATTATCGGCGATGATATCAAGAGCCAGGTGGGGGCAACAATTACTCATCGTGTCTTGACCTCGCTCTTCAACGATAGAGGCGTACATCTAGATCGATCCTACCAGCTCAACTTCGGCGGCAACATGGATTTCTACAACATGCTAGAGCGAGAACGGCTCGAATCGAAGAAGATATCAAAGACCGGTGCCGTAACGAGCCTGGTGCCCTATGACATGGATCCGGACGATATCCACATCGGACCAAGTGATTACGTGCCATGGCTGACGGACCGAAAATGGTGTCATATCCGCATGGAAGGCACTTCGTTTGGAGATGTACCACTTAACCTTGAGTTGAAACTTGAGGTTTGGGATTCACCCAATTCCGCGGGTGTCGTGATCGATGCGGTTCGCTGTGCAAAACTGGCGCTCGATCGAGGCATCGGAGGGCCCATTCTGGAGCCGTCTTCTTACTTCATGAAGACACCCCCTGTGCAATATCCGGATGCTCAGGCTCGTGATCTGACAGAGAAGTTTATCGCCGGAACCAAGAAGAAGAAATCCTAGCATGTAGGATTTGGAGCCAACTTGAGTATTAACCTTCAGCATCATTTCTAGCAACAGGGGCACCCTCATCCAGGGTGCCTCTTGCGTATTTCGGATCATATGTACATCGTTGAAGAAGTGTTTCACCAAGGAATTCACGACTGGAGCGTAAGATGAGGGCTGTGGTCCTTGAAAAAGCCGGACTAATCAATTCCTCTCCCCTAAGGGTAATCGAGCGAGATGTACCTGTACCAGGGCCAGGTGAATTGCTTATCCGAGTGGAAGCTTGTGGTATCTGTCATACCGATTTGCATACGGTTGAAGGGGACATCATTCCACCGACTTTCCCAATCGTTCCAGGCCATCAAGTCATTGGAAGGGTAGAAGCCATGGGAGCGGGGGTCCAAGGATGGAGTAAAGGTGATTTCGCAGGCGTTCCCTGGCTATACAGTGCTTGTGGTGCGTGTGAATTCTGTCTCCGGGGAGAAGAAAATCTTTGTAACGAGGCTATCTTCACAGGATTTCATCGTCATGGAGGTTACGCAGAGTGGATGATCTCCGAGGCGGATTACACTTTGAAGATACCCGCTGGTTTGACGCCTGAAAAGGCAGCGCCTTTGTTATGTGCAGGCATCATAGGATACCGATCCCTGAACATGGCAGATTTGGAACCGGGAGAACGATTGGGTCTGGTTGGATTTGGTGCAAGTGCTCACATTGCCATTCAGATCGCACAATACTGGGATTGCGAGGTTTATGTGTTCACACGAAGTTCAGCGCATCGTGAACTTGCACAACAACTCGGGGCAGCATGGGTTGGCGGATCGGAGCAAGATCCACCGCACAAACTTGATCGAGTAGTCCTGTTTGCACCTGTGGGAGATCTAGTACCGCAAACACTCGCAAAATTACGGAAGGGGGGGACGTTGGCTCTAAATGCTATTCACATGAGCCCTATTCCGAAGATGGATTATGAACTTCTCTATGGTGAACGAACCCTTCGGAGCGTTGCCAATGCAACGTATTCAGATGGGGTTGAATTTATCGCGCTTGCTGAGAACATTCCCATCGAAACAACGATTGAAACGTATCATCTCGAAGATGCCAATCGCGCATTACTCGACTTGAAGTTAAGTCGAATCAATGGCGCAGGAGTGCTGATACCATGATTCGATTAGGGACATCTGGGTTTTCGTATGATGATTGGGTCGGAGCGGTCTATCCTGAAGATCTACCACGCTGGGGCTGGTTAGGGTACTACGCCAAGCAGTTCGACACCGTTGAATTAAACGTTACTTACTATCGAATCCCAGAATTAAAGATCGTTCAGGGGTGGATCCAAAAAACTTCAGAAGATTTCCTATTTACTGTCAAAGCCCATCGCTCGATAACACATGAGCGCAAAGGCCCTGATTTTGATAACTTCCGTGCTGCTGTCCAACCCTTGCTTGAAGAAGGTAGGTTAGCTGCGATCTTGGCTCAATTTCCACATTCCTTCCACCCGAACAGTGAAAACCGGGATTACCTGGAAGTTCTTCGAGCGGGCTTGGTTGACCTACCAGTTGTGGTTGAGTTCAGAGATAGCAAATGGGTATCGGATGCAACTTTTACTCAACTCGAAGCATTCAACTTTGGTTATTGTTGCGTTGACGAGCCTGATTTGCCAGGTCTCATGCCGCCTGTCGTACGTAGCACGAGTGATATCGCCTATGTTCGTTTTCACGGTCGGAATGCCGATAAGTGGTGGCAACATGATCATGCCTGGGAACGTTATGATTACACCTATCAAGAAGACGAACTCAAGCATTGGGCTCCACGCATTAAAGCCTTGCATGCTGAATCACCTCTCACCTTGGTCTACGCCAACAATCACTATCGTGGACAGAGTGTGGATACCTTGCGCAAGCTGGAGCAGATTTTGGCAGCTCCGGAAGTATGAAGTAGGGGGTTACTGCCCTCAAAAACTGCTCTGACTATGGTCGAAATAACCCGAATGGTATAATGGCGGCACCCGATAAAACTGACGAAATCAATCCCTTTCTGGGCTTGGATGGGTGAGTGAGCGATGTCTGGACATTCAAAATGGTCGACGATAAAACGCAAAAAAGCAGCAAACGACGCCAAGCGCGGTGCGATATTCACACGTCTTGCACGTGAGATTGCGATCGCCGCGCGAGAAGGCGGGGGCGACCTCGAAGTGAACTTCGGTTTACGCCTTGCAGTCGATAAAGCCAAGACCCAAAACATGCCGAAGGATAATATCGAGCGTGCCATTCGGCGTGGTACAGGGGAAGACAAAGATGGGGCAGCCTTGGAGCAGATCATGTATGAAGGTTATGCTCCCTATGGTGTAGCCTTGTTAATCGATGTCGTCACAGATAATCGCAACCGCACCGTGGCCGCAACGCGTCATCTTCTCTCAAAATATGGAGGCAGCATGGCTGACGCAGGCTCGGTTTCCTGGCAGTTCACTCGGGCTGCGTATTTCTTCTTGAGCGACGATGATCTGAATTCCGACGCGATCTTTGAACTTGCGGTAGATGCGGGCGCTGATGATGTGATTATCAGTGAGGGAGATGCAGAGATCATTGCTCCCGTCGATCGTTTCAAGGTAATTAGCGATACGCTCCGTGAAGCCGGTTATTCACCAGATGAGGCCCAGGTCCGCATGCTCCCCAACGCCGAAGTTGAGTTGGACCATGAGCAAACGCTCAAAGTAATGCGGGTTATTGAAGAACTGGAGGACTTGGACGATGTGCAGAACGTCTTCTCGAATTTAAGCGTCAGTGAGGAAGCCGTCGCTATGCTCGAGACTGCATAATCCGCGTACATGATGCTGGTCATTGGGATTGATCCGGGAACAGCGCGCACAGGATTTGGATTGGTGGAGACGTCCGCATCCGGCGCGCTGAAGCTTATTCATTATGGCGTTATCACCACCCCTGCCAAGCAACCCATGGCCGAGCGACTCATCCAACTGCATGAAGGTCTAAAGGAACTGCTCACTTCCTATAAACCCCAAATGGGAGCGGTTGAGCAGCTATTCTTCCAGAAAAATGTCTCCACGGCGCTTTCGGTTGGACAGGCGAGAGGGGTTGTCTTGTTTACATTGGCCTCATCGGGGCTTGAGGTGGAAGAATATTCGCCACAGGATGTGAAACAGGCAGTGACGGGATACGGTGCAGCGGATAAGACCCAGATGCAGCGGATGGTGCAGACCCTACTGAACATGAAAGAAATCCCGAAGCCAGATGACGCGGCGGACGCTTTGGCCGTCGCGATTTGCCATATCCAGAGCCATTCGTTCCGGTCACGCTTGGAGGGCTCATTGTGATTGCATCCATCCACGGTCGTTTACAGCATCTTGGCGATGGGGAGCTAGTTCTCGAGATCAACGGGCTTGGTTTGCGTATAGCCGTATCAAAATCAGTAATCGATACAAATCCTGAAGTGGGTCAAGCACTATTTCTACACACAAAACTTATTGTTAAAGAAGATTCATTGTCGCTTTATGGCTTTTCAAGCACTGAGGAACGTGAGTTGTTCGAGACCTTGTTAGGCGTATCAGGTATTGGACCAAAATTAGCACTTGCAATCCTCTCGCATCTGTCTCCGGATGTTCTTCGCAGCGCGGTCGTGAATAACCAGCCAGAAGTTCTGGCAAATGTACCCGGTCTGGGCAAAAAGACGGCCGAAAAAGTTATCTTCAATCTGAAGGACTCATTTGAAACTCCGATAGGCCCGGATTACACGCCGACAGAATCGGATTCTGAAGTACTTAGCGTGCTAACAACTTTAGGATACTCAATGGTTGAGGCTCAAGCTGCGATTCAATCTATCCCGGACGACTCAGAGGATCAAGTGGAAGAGCGAGTCAGGCTGGCATTAAAATACTTCGCCAAACCCTAATTCATCACAAATCTTGATACCATTTTCTACGATATGAGCAACTAATGGTGCAGCTATTTCCTGTTCGAAAAAGAAGTCCTGTGAGGGGAATTGAATATGATTGATCAATCCATGAAGATAAGTTTGATCGGACCAGGTGTTATGGCCGAAGCGATTGCCTGCAACCTGGTACGGGCTGATCTAGCTCAAGCGAAGCAAATAATCATGAGTGGGCCGAGAGAAAAACGGCTTCGAGATCTTCATGCCAAACATGGATTTTCCACCTCATCTGACAATCAGAAGGCGGTTGAAAGCTCAGCGATTGTTATGCTCTGCGTTAAGCCGCAATCTTTGCCATCCGTGTTGGAAGAGCTCAAAGGGCGCATTGTACCAGACGCTCTTGTGATTTCCATCGTGGCAGGCGCAACGTTGAAGACTATTTCTACCGCATTAGAGCATCCAGCGATCGTTCGCTGCATGCCCAACACACCGGCACAGATTGGTGAGGGTATGACCGTTTGGATTCCTACAACTTCGGTTTCAGAGGATCAGCTCGAAATCTGCAGGTCGATTCTGGGATCGTTGGGTGATGAAATCATTGTCGACGAGGAGGATTATCTCGATATGGCGACTGCGCTATCCGGGACAGGTCCGGCCTATACTTTTCTCTTCATGGAGGCCCTGGTTGATGCAGGTGTGCACCTGGGTTTCCCCAGACGCATTACCGAACAACTCGTCATTGGAACAGTCAAAGGATCGGTGGCCTACTACGATCATTCTCCCAGTCACCTGGCGCGTCTCCGGAATCAGGTCACCTCTCCAGGGGGTACATCTGCAGAGGCGCTGTATTACCTCGAGAAAGCAGGATTTCGAACAGCGCTCTCCCGGGCGATCTGGGCTGCCTATGAACGATCGGTTCAACTGGGTAAGGGTAGAAAACGTGCTGAAATGGATGATAATCAAGGCTGATTTTCGGCTTCGCCATTGTGAATTGCTGGACAAAATGGAGCCCTTCAGGTATGATTTCCAGCGATGCCAAAATACGTCGGCATCACCTTCCGGTCGTGTTCAAATCCGTGTTTTTTGGTGGAATTTGACACGCCGGTTATACTGTTGAGCGGTATTCAAAGAAAACCACATGAGAATCCCCACAACTCCACGTATCTGGGAGGGCTGATGTCGGATCTGGTTAAGAACCTATCCATTGATCTCCAAAAGCAAATTGATGAATACACACCCGAAGTTGAATTACGCGACGTCGGGACAGTTCTTGAAGCGGGCGATGGTATCGCCCGCGTATCGGGTCTATCGAATGTGCGCGCACAGGAACTGATCCGCTTTGCTAATGGCACCATGGGCATCGCCTTCAACCTCGAAGAGCAAGAGGTAGGTGTCCTGATCATGGGTGAGTACGCCGAGATAGAAGAAGACATGCTTGTTTACACGACCGGCCGAATTGCTTCTGTGCCCGTGGGAGAGGGGCTGATTGGCCGTGTCATTAGCACACTTGGAGATCCGCTGGATGGCAAGGGTCCGATCCAATTTGATGGGTATCGGCCAATGGAGCGAATTGCTCCTGGCGTTGTTGACCGGAAAGATGTCGACACACCCGTTCAAACTGGTATAAAAGCGATCGATACGATGATCCCGATCGGACGTGGTCAACGGGAGTTGATCATCGGAGACCGCCAGACTGGTAAAACCGCGCTCG
>Ga0114922_10001479_pt1 | contig 22456 bp, 17 predicted proteins | sample AartaG_FD_100975 | JGI IMG/M metagenome (GOLD analysis project Ga0114922, IMG submission 100975) | Deep subsurface microbial communities from Aarhus Bay to uncover new lineages of life (NeLLi) - Aarhus_00045 metaG | ecosystem: Environmental > Aquatic > Marine > Oceanic > Sediment | place... | reverse complement strand
GAACAGCCGGCCCGGCGCTTGCACATATCCCCAGACGTGCGTACATGTGCCATTGCCGTGATACACACCCTCCCAGCCGAAGAAACGTCCGTCGCTGAACAGGTAGCAGGTGTTGGTGGCAAGAATCGAGGTATTTGCAAATGTGCGATCTAAAAACCACCACGGCAGTGTTGAGTTATACCATGTTTCATGCCAGAGGCGCGTCTGAGATGATAACTGGTCGAAGTTATCGCAGATGTGTTCGGCGACATCAACGGCTGACTGGAACCGTGTGCCGTAGTGACGGCCGCCAGGAGTTCTGACCGGAACATCGGGTAGAACAGGGAAATACCAGCTCAAAATGAACCGGGCCGTTATATGCTCACCAGGCTTAAGGTGAAATACGTGATCCAACGCGCCGATCGGTGACTTGTCACTGAATGAGGTGGTCGTCTCGGTCGTATTACCGAAGGGGCCATCGGGTGGATTGAACGATGTGGTCGCCTTGACTGCGGAACCACCCTCGATCAATGCCAAAGTCATTGATCCGAAATCACATTGATCTTCAAGGTTTTGATCGATGAGTTGAACATCGTCGGTGAAGACAATGTGATCGACGAGTATGTGGCCCCAGCTTTTGCTGTGCATATCAACGATCTCAATGTGTGCGGTTTTGCCCTGGAGACCGGCCACCGGGAAAACGTGCGGCTTTAGTGTCTCACTGTTATCTCCGGTTGTGGTATGTACTGCTTGGCCATCCACCACGAGTTTTACACAGGTCCGTTTTCGATCGTTGCCGCCACCGACCAGCAGGCTAACCGCATTGCGTTCGATGGTGAACGGTTTGGATACGAGACGGCCGGTGTGCCGGTCGCTGTCCGGTCCGGTTGCATTGCTCTTGCTGCTATTGCAGAATGAGTCGGCTAATCCTTTGCCCTTGAATCCTTTGAGTGTCTCGTGGTGGAAGTTAGGCCTGGGATTGCCGGTAAACGCATCGCCCTGTACATTCCATTTACTAAGGTCACCTTCGAAATCCTCGAACACTATCTCCGGACGCTTGACCTTGGCCGCTGGTTCTCCGGATGGCTCCGAGGCTGAGCAGGCTATGACGGTCAATCCATCATGGCGTTCAATACGGTTGTGCAATTGCCCTGGAATGATGGCCCGGCTCTTGATACACACGGCATTTTCCAGCCAGCCCAGCAATTCGCCGCTCACCTCACCTTCGCTGGTGTTGGTAATGGTGTAGGCCATAACAGTCGCCGGATAGGTGGAGTTGTCCAGATCGAGGGGAATGAACGGGCTGAATGCCTCCAGGTCGATGCGTACCGGTAAATCCTTATCGGCGAAGCTCACATAACCGATAGGATACTGACCTTGGAAAGTGATGTCCCGGAAGCCGTTGCGGTCAAGCGTGCGTGTGATAGTTTTGCCGGTGTGGTTCAGGCGGATAGCGAAGCCCTGTTTGACCTGGTGGTGTGCCTTGAGGTCCGGTTCGGATCGCTTGTACGGATTGGCATGGGTTGGAACGCCGCGCACGTCACGCATAGTTTTGGTGTTGAATATGTCCCAGCACCAAAGCTTGCCGTCGCCGCCGAGGTAAAGCTGCCCGGCACAAATTCCGCCGATGGGCATACCGATGTAATCGAAATCGGCGCTGTTGGCACGGGTGTATGTGATCGGCTCACCGCGTTGGTCGAGAGTGCTTACCCAGTCAGGGTTGAATTCCTTCACGGTCAGAGTCTTGTCTGAGTCTTCATTCAGCTCGTTCAGGATTTGCTGGTAATCTGTGGTGCTGGCTGCAGTGCATGCGAGAAACGCGATGACCGGGCCGATTGAAAGTCGCAGAGTTCTGGCTAACGTTTGCATCTTTCCAATAAAATGTTTTTAACGGATGTTCCAACAGTAATTTGGCATATCGCTACCGTAACATCTCGTACTGCAAGAAGTTAAATTGCGCAACCTGTTGTAACTTTACTGGGCATAATGCTTTGTGTAAATTTTGAACATACGTCAATGTATATGGAAACCATAAAATGTCAAAAGAAAAATAAATATTACCGGCTACATTTTTTGCTGAAAAATCGTCCTAAACTCAGTCACAAAGAGAAGTTAGCTAAAAAAGGTGGGTGGAACATCCGATCTAAAGATTTACTCAAGTTAGCTGTGCTCGACTTAATGTTCTTTGCGACATCGGCATGTTAAACGTGCCGAAAATTTGTTGAAATTGAGACGAAATTTTTGTATTATTGGACTTGTAGCAACCAGTAGTGTTTCAGTAAAGTGTATATGGGAAAGCACGGATTAGAATAAAGTCCGGAAGCGTCAAAAAAAAGATTTGACCGAACACAAGATTGCTTCTGCCCATCTACTTTTTAACGGCGAATGCTGAAGAAATACTTAGCGGATCGGTTTGTTCCGCACTCTTTTTTGGGGTCTTTAATGAAAAAGGAAGGACACATAATGAAAACAAGGGCTTTTACACTAATCGAGCTGCTGGTGGTCATTGCTATCATTGCGTTGTTGATGGCGATATTGATGCCGGCATTGCAGCGGGTGAGGAAACAGGCTCGCGCTGTAACCTGTCAGACCTACCTCAAACAGTGGGGCCTCATTTGGACCATGTATCTCAACGATTACGAAAATAATTTTCCTGACGGCAGGGGTAAAAATGAAGGAGGCGATGGTATCTGGGTGGAGACCTTACGCGGTTACTATCAAAAGGCCGGCAAAGAAATACGCACGTGTCCCACTGCCACCAAGATAAACGGCGAAGGAGCAGAACCGTTTTTCACGGCCTTTAGCCTTAACTGGGCAAGCCAGGGATACGCGGGGGGAAGTGAGCATTGGGGTGCCGAATCTCTTGAGGATAAATACCGGGGCAGTTACGGAGTTAACAACTGGTGCTATAAAAGAATGGGTGGTGCTTCAACAGCCGAATTTTGGGGACGAACCGATATCAGAGGAGCAGGTCAGATTCCTTTGTTCCTGGATTGTTGGCGATACGGGGGCAGTCCGACAGACGGCAATCAGGCCCATTCAAGAATTCCGGTTACCTATGGAGAGCTCACGGGTTCAGGTTCCGGTATGAATCGGTTTTGTCTGGATCGACACGATGGCTATGTGAATGTCCTGTTCCTGGACTTCTCCTTGAAAAAGGTAAGTTTGAAAGGTTTGTGGGATCTCAGATGGGGCAAGACTTACAACAGGAATGGGCATTATTATAAGACTAATGAATGGCCGGAGTGGATGAAGGCAATTCCCGATCACTAAGCCATAAGCTTCATTAATGCATAAGGTTTTGTGCTTTTAAATTTGTCTTCAAAAAAACTGAACGTGAGTCTGTAATGAGTAAGGCCAAGTAAGCCAGCCAGTCTCTTCTATTAGTGACATATTCACCATGGTCCCGTTTATGCTTGACAAACGCAGCTGTTTTTTGTTTGATAATTGTTACCATCAAAATCTCAAGAATCGGTCAGTTTGAGTAAGTTAAGATTAGAACTTGTTTATACAGGAGATTTAACAGTGAAAACTTACAGTGCTTTTATTCTTGTCATTCTACTTGCCCCCTTTGCTTCGGCACAAACCATTAATTTTCAGGACTACTTTGAAGATGCGACCATGCGTATTGACTATTTTCATACGGCCAATGCGACTGATGATGAGATCGCCGTTGATCAGATCTATATCAACGGTATTTGGGCTGGAAACCCAAAGAAGTTACTGGCTCCGACGGAAAACGGCAGATACACGATTAAGGTTATTGATATTGCCTCCAATAAACTCATCTACAGCCGGCACTATCTGGATATTGTCTTTGAATACAAAGGTACAGATGCAGCTAAAGAAGGACGTAAACGAACCTATCATCAAAGCGCGTTAATCCCCTGCCCCAAACAGCAGGTTCTGTTCACAATCGAACGCCGTGACAAACACCATATATTGTATCCTGTTTTTACCCAAACTATTGACCCCAATGACATAAATATCAAAAGAGAGCCAGCTTCTGCGATGGATAAGTCCTTTACCTTTGTAAAAAACGGTCACCCTCATGATTTCGTTGATCTGGTTTTTGTGGCGGAGGGCTATCAACGTCAGGAATTCGACAAATTTAAAAAAGATACGCAACATTTTGTCGAATATCTTTTTACGGTTGAACCTTTTGCCATGATGAAACAGAAATTCAATATCTACGGTGTATTTCGTCCGTCAGCCCAAAGCGGCGTGGATATCCCAACTGAAGGTATTTATAAAAACACGGTGGTTGATGCTTCCTACAATACATTGGGCGCTGCAATATATTGTACTGTCTTTGACAATAAAGCAATGCGAGATACTGCCAGCAAGGTCCCTTATGACCACTTAATCGTGCTTGCCAATTCCGCAAAATACGGCGGCAGCGGCTTTTATAATAGTTATTGTCTTTTTACCTCAGACAACAAACGTAGTGAGGAAATCTTTACTCACGAATTTGGACATTCTTTTGCCGGCCTGGCGGATGAATATATTCGCGAAGACTACTTCGACGTCTATTACACTCGTGGTATAGAGCCACTTGAACCCAATATAACCGCTTACCTGAATCCCAACCATGTCAAATGGGCCGACTTGTTAACACCGGGAGTTACCTTGCCTACGCCAGCCGAAAAAAAATACAACAATTCGGTTGGCCTGTTTGAAGGAGCCGGCTACACTCGAACCGGCATGTACCGATCCTGCCTGCATTGCGTCATGGGCGCCGGCGGACTTGATTACTGCAAAGCCTGCCAGGACGTAATAAAAAAAGTGATCAAATATTATAGTAACTGATGCGCTAGTCAAGCGGGCGTCGGACCACTGAAAAACAGCGCAATTCCAATAATTGCTCTTTGAAAAGAGATTATTCAGGTATGTAAGGGGCCATCGACTTCTGAACGCTGAAAATTGCGATTAAAAGGCTACCTATTCATTCAAAAACTAAGGCTCATTCCTCAGTTAAAACGTCGGTTATTTTATGAGAAAGAATTTTTCCTGGTGTCCATCGAGAAAATTACAGCCATCCTTAGTAAACGCTGCATCATCTTCGAAGCTTATTTTAACTTCTTTGTTGTCCCATTCAGGGATATCGAAAAAACAGCCGTATTCGATGGCATAAACGGTATTTAACAATATCGGGTAATGTGTCCTTTGAGGATTTTCCTCTGCCACTTCATCAGGCGGTCGGTTGTCTAACCTTGTGCCCGCAGAGTGGCCATAAGGCCCCAGAGAATGGCTGTAAATTTTTGAATTTATGCCAGCCGCTTTAGCTTTTTCAGCCGCTGTCTTGGCAATCTCGTTTCCGGTTCGGCCTTCCTTGAATTCGGCTGTGAGGATTTTGCCGAATTCCAGAGTTCTCTGGAGTGCTTTTTTGAGGCTTTCGGGAGCATCATTTTCATTTTCTCTGCATACGTATATATGCCATTGCATATCGGTGCAAAGACCAAGGTATTTTATTCCGAAATCGCAGTGAATCAAGTCACCTCGGTGGATGATTGTCGGATTATCTGTGTATTTTTTGGAATCTTTCTTACTACGCTGGATATCACAAGTTGGATGGAACCAGGTTTCCAGACCGAGGTCGACGATTCTTTGCCTGATCGACCATCTTACGTCATCAACTGTTGTAATTTCAGGTGTAATAACTTTAGCGGAGGAGACCTCACGAATAATTACGTGGGCGACGCTGCAAATCTGCTTGTAGGTTTCAATCTCCTGTGGACTTCTTATCTGTAACCAGTTAATGCACAGTTTTTCTGCAGAGACTAATCTTTTTGACATTTCAGATCCGAGGCCCTTCTCGAGTCTTTTTCTCATAGTGGAATTCAAGCCGTCAGCGAGGTGCCAGGTTTCAGAGATATTGATGCCTATTTTTTTGGGATCAATTTTTTTGATTACATCAGCGAGGTTCTCGAACTGCCCCTTGGACCTATCAGTAAAGGCCCCTTTGTACCAGTCACCCATTCCATAGTCACTTGCAGACAATTTTTCAACACCGAGCTCACCGCCTTTGTCATACAGGATTAATATCGTGGTCCTATATGAATAAATTGTCGGCTGAGGTACCAAAGTGAAATATACGGCATCTTCATTATATTCCCGGTTGATAATCAGCCATGTATCGATACCCGCTTCTTTCATAAGATGTGGAAGGATATTTTCGAATCGCCATTTAAGCCAGTCGTTCTGGATTTTTGCACGTTCACTCATAGGCAGGATTTTTTCACCTCCAGATTTCGCCGGATTACCACTGCCGTATGCAATTGAAAGAACTGAAATAAGTAAGAAAAGAAAAACTATTGTGATATTGTTTAGGTATAAGCGTCTGTTTATCATATTGATTTCTCCTGTACATTCGTTCATTTATCCCATATGCAACATCTTCTAAGACCATTAAGCTTTCCGATTTCAATGATTTACCAAATCTATCGTAAGACTGCAACGGTAGTAGTCCAACCAGCCGCAGTCGTCACCACCGTCCCCGCTGCGTTTTGCGCCCGCACTGGCATAACCCCCGTTTTTGCTTATCGCAAGTCCGCAGGATGGCCAAGCCCAAAAGCACGGGGTTACGAGCGATAAGACCAAAAAAAACCACCAAAAGCAGGATTCTCGATACTCGATTCTCGTCGGGTATCGAGTATCCAGCATCAAGTATTGAAATGTTCGGTCTTATTCATCTATCAAGCTTTTGTTTTACTCCATTGACCACGTTCCGGGGCTTGCCAGCAAGAAATGAGGCCACATTATCGACAACCACCTGGAGCAGTCTTTGGCGTGCTGCATGGGTGGCCCAGGCAATGTGCGGGGTGATGTAGCAATTCCTGGCTTTCAAAAGCGGGCTATTCTCACCGGGGGGCTCCTCGGACAGCACATCCAGACCAGCGCCGGCAATCCTCGCATTATTCAATGCTTCGGCTAAAGCTTGCTCATCTACTAACGGCCCGCGACTCGTATTGATGAGAAAAGCAGTCTTTTTCATCAAGGCCAGATGCTGCTCATTGACGATATTCTTGGTTTGGGGCGTCAGCGGACAATGCAAACTTATGACATCGGCAAGCCGAAAGACATCCTCCAGCTTCACCATCTCGCACACTTCAGGTATTTTCGCCGGCGCCGTTATATCATAAGCGATAACCTTCATGCCGAATGCCAACGCCAGCTTTGCCGCCGCCTGACCGATTCGTCCAAACCCGATGATGCCCATTGTCAGGCCCCTCAGCTCGACCAACGGCGTATCCCAGTAACAGAAATCCGGGGCCGTGCACCATCGTCCGTTACTTACAGTCTGTGCATGGTGGGCCACATTTTGCGTAAGATTGAGCAGATGAGCAAAGACCATTTGCGCCACCGAGTCCGTCCCATAGGTCGGAACATTGGTAACCGGGATACCTCGTTTACGCGCAGCTTCAGCATCCACTACGTTGTAGCCTGTTGCCAGTACGCCGATATATTGTAATTTGGCAAGGCGCTCAATTATATCTGAGGACAGCACTGTCTTGTTGGTCAGAACAATCTCGGCGCCATCCGCCCGCTGCACCGTATCTTCAGGGGCTGTGCGGTCGTAAATCACACATTCACCAAGCTCTTCGAGATTTTTCCAAGAGAGGTCTCCTGGATTAAGGGTGAAACCATCTAATACAACGATTCTCAATATCCGTTTCTCCTGCCTGCTGTGCCGCCAAAACCCGATGGGGCAGGCGAAGCTGTATATTCATGAGAAGACTGCCTGCGCCGAAATCGAGAATATCGACACTATTTCACATCCGCCTGTTCTATGGCGGCAGTTATACTTGCACCTTGCTTAAATTTGACACTCTGATCTGTAAGACACTTCTCTAATGCCGATAGAAACAGCAATACGTTACTAAGCGTCGAGGCCGTACCCATTAGTCCGATGCGCCACGCCTTTCCATTAAAAGCACCCAATCCACCACCAATTTCAATATTGAACTCGTTGAGCAACTGTTTGCGTACAGTGACATCGTCTGCACCGGCAGGTATGGAAACGGCATTGAGCATCGGCAGCTCATATCCCGGCTGGGAGACATACTTAATTCCAATGGCGGACAGCCCGGCCTTAAGGATTTTGTGGTTGGTGACGTGACGTGCCCACCTTTGTTCCAATCCCTCTTCCTTAACCAGCTTTAGAGCCTCCAGCAGGGCATAGTTCATGTTAATCGGTGCGGTGTGATGGTAAAGACGCTCGCTTCCCCAATACCTACGAATCATGGACACGTCAAGATACCAGCTCTGGACTTTGACCTTGCGATTCTCAATCACACTTAAAGCGGCGTCACTGAAGGTAACCGGTGAAAGCCCCGGCGGACAGGATAAGCACTTTTGAGTGCCGGAATAACAGGCATCAATTTGCCAGCCATCGACGTCAACTTTCATTCCACCTAAGCTCGTTACCGTATCGACCAGCAATAATGCGCCATTGTCGTGGACGATCCTGGAAATCTCTTCGAGCGGCTGACACACCCCCGTTGAAGTTTCCGCATGCACAATTCCAACGACCTTTGCCGGTTTCTTTTCGAGGGCATCAGCAATCTGCTTGGGGGCAAAGGCCTTACCCCAGTCGATTTCGATTGTCGAAGTATCGGCACCGCACCTTTGTGCGACATCCGCCATGCGTTTGCCAAACACACCGTTAATGCACACGAGCATAGAATCGCCCGGCTCGATAAGATTCACTACGCAAGTTTCCATACCTGCGCTTCCTGTGCCGGAGACGGCAAACGTCATTTCATTTCTGGTTTGAAAGGTGTACTGGAGTAGCTCGCGTATTTCATTTAATACATCTAAAAATGCAGGGTCAAGGTGTCCGATGGTGGGGCGTGACAGTGCCTCCAGAACTCTCGGGTCAACATCAGACGGCCCCGGCCCCATAAGGACCCGCCTATATGTGTTAGGTGTATTCATCTGTATCGCATCGCTCCTAATCATGCTGTCCGTGCTATCTTTATAGACAAGTATATTGGATTCGATATAGATGGCAAGAAAACAGTGGGCGTCTATCTTGCAGGGGTGCCCCAAGCCTGGGATTTAGCATTGCAATTCCAGTCAAAGTGAGGTATATGTGTGTGCTGTTATCAGTTTACCAGATTATCAGATCATCAGGAAACCGAGTTGCCTTATGACATAGTATCCCGTGTTGTAATTTCCAAGTTAGGAGAAAACAAATGGGTCAGACTAAAACGTTCTTTGTATTGCTTTCTGTGGTGGCGATTTGGACCGTAGGATTGTTCGTGGCAGTTCCCCCCCTTTTGGCCGAAGACGACGCCGTGAGTGTATCTATCATTACGGACAGCCTGTCAGGACCCGGGACTCGGCACGGGCTAAGAAAGGTAAGGGCGGCGTTGCGGGAAAAGGGAGTCTATTTTGAGCAGGTCAGCTCATTCAGAAAGGCCAAGGGGCGGATTGAAATTATTGTGGGCATCGCCGACGGTTCCGGAGCAGCGGCAAAATTACTCAAATCCATAGACATTTCTGCGCCCGAAGGTACCGAATCGCTGCTGATTCACAACATTGAACGGAAACGAAGAAAGCTGCTGCTCGTAACCGGCGGCGGCGACCGGGGTCTGATGTATGCGCTGCTGGACGTTGCGGACCGGATCGGCTGGGCCGGCGACCCGAAAAGTCCGCTGAGCGAGGTTCGCAACGCTCAGGAAAAGCCGGCGGTTGCCGAGCGGGCGCTTTCAATATACACGATGCACCAGGCGAATTTTGAGAGCTACTTCTATGATGAAGGGTACTGGAGCAGGTATCTGGATATGCTGGCCAGGAATCGCTTCAATACGTTCGCACTGCTTTTTGGCTATGAGAACTGGGGATATTTTTCGCCGCCTTATCCTTATTTCTTTGACGTTGAAGAATTTCCCGATGTCAAAGTCGTGGGGATCACCAAAGACAAGCAGCGGCGCAATCTCGATGCGCTGAACAGAATCATCAGGATGACGCACGAGCGGGGTATGAATTTCACTTTGGGCATCTGGGACCACATTTATCGCGGTGGCGTGCAAGGGCCCAGAGATCGGGCGGGCAAACCGACCGAGGGCATAGTGTGGGGTCTGACAGCGGACAATTTGACCGCTTACACGAGGGTCGCTTTGACTAAGTTTCTTAAACTGGTGCCGGACATTGACGCAATTCAGTTTCGTATGCACGGTGAGTCGGGGCTCAAGAGAACCGAGATGGGCGGCTTCTGGGAGAACGTCTATCAGGTGATGATCGAGCACGGGCCGAATATTCGCTTTGATGCACGGGCAAAGAACTTCCCTGATTCGCTTATCGACAAGGCCCTGGAGATGGGCTTGAATATGAGGATATGTACAAAGTACTGGATGGAGCAGATGGGGCTTCCATTTCATCCGACGCACGTTCATCCGACGAATCAGCATGACAGGCGGCATGGCTACGCTGATCTGCTGCGCTACCCACAGAGGTATAAGATTCACTGGCGACTGTTCAACCATGGGACCACACGAGTATTGCTCTGGGGTAACCCCGAATACATCCGGCGTTTCGCCAAGAGTACTCGTCTTTATGACGGGGAAGGCTTTGAGGTGACCGAGCCGATGGCGACAAAGATGCAGGACCATCCACATAGTATGAAACCGTTTGAATTACTCAAGCCACAATATCAGTACTATGATTGGGAGTTCGAGCGCTACTGGCATTTTTTCCAGGTTTTCGGGAGGGTAAGTTATAATCCCGATACACCTGCTGAGGTCTGGCGGCGAGAATTTCAAAAGCGGTTCGGCAGGGAGGTGGGGATGTATGTGGAGCGGGCGCTTCACCGTGCCAGTCAGATTCTCCCGCAAATCGTAGCGTACACGTATCCGTACGATATGTTCCCCGCAACAAGGGGATGGGTGGCCAAGCAGCGAATGAAGGATCTTCCTGAGTATGCCAAAGCCCTGCCGAGCGATACACAGCAATTTCTAAGTATCGATGATGCGGCCAAATATCGACTGGAGGGGATAGATTCAGCCAAGTTTCTGCCCGAAGAGTCCAGCCAATGGTTCGCGAGGGTTTCAAGGGAGGTTCTGAATTTGGTCGGGCAGGCTGAGCGGCGAATCGGTGAACACAGAAACAAGGAATTCGATTCGACGATGGTGGACCTGAGGATACTGGCCTATCTGGCTCTGTATCATTCACATAGAGCTAATGCGGGAGTAAGTTGGGCGTTATTCAAGCACAGTCAGGACCTCAATGCCCTCGATGATGCCATCGCTCACGAAAGCCGGGCGGTTGAGTCATGGGAACGGCTGGTGGAGGCGGCTGGGAATATCTATCATAGTAATCTTATGATGGGCAGCGAAAGCGCCGGTTTGTCCGGGCACTGGTCAGATGAGCTGGTAAAGCTGAAAGATGGACTGGGAAAACTCAAGCAGCAAAGGAGTAGTTTCCGGCCGGCCGCTGCCAAGGCGAAACCGGTGATAGCGCACGTGCCAATTCGCAAGGCACAGCCCGGCAAGAAGCTGATCATTCGCGCCACGGTAAGCGCCGGGGAGCCTGCGGTAAATGTAAAGGTTGGCTGCCGCAGCGGCGGGCGCGATTACGTATGGATGGATATGAAGCGAACTGAGCCGTTTTTATATCATGCGGCGATAAATGCTATAGATGTGAAGCCGGGTTTGAACTACTTAATCGAAGCTGGTGACGGAAGCGGGCGAGCGAGAACCGAATCGATTTCGGTAGTGGTTACAAATGACAATGAACCGCCGCGGATAAGACATAATCGCGTGAAAAGCGCCGCGGCGGGAAAGCCGTTGACGGTTACGGCAGAAGTGCGTGACACCGGCGGAGTTAAGTGGGTACGCTTGCGTTACCGCAGTGTAACTCAATTTCAGGACTACAAAACGCTGGAAATGGCGGAAACGGGTAACAAAGGCGAGTATAAGACAGTCATTCCGGGTGAGGACGTCGAAGCGAAGTGGGACTTTATGTACCTGTTTGAAGTTATGGATAACAAAGGCAACGGGAAGATTTATCCCGATTTGGAGCAAGAAGCACCGTACGTCGTAGTGAAGCTGCGGCGATAATTTATCGGAATAAGGAGGTAAGCCAATGGTAAATCGAAGAAAATTTCTAACTACGGCAGGTAGTGTCTTGGCGATCGGCAGCCTGCTCGAACGGCCCCGAATCTTGAAGGCGGTGCCCCAGGCCGCCACGGAATTGGGAAAAGTAAAAATTCGTGATGTGAAAACTGCTTCGGTGAGGATAAGATATGATGCGCACCTTGTAAAGGTAACCACCGACTCCGGCCTTTATGGTCTGGGTGAAGCCTACAACCGCGCCGGAGTTGTCGATCACATTCACAGCATCAAGCGACAAATCATAGGCCAGGACCCGCTGCAGGTGGATTACCTGTGGCACAGGATGATGGATGCGGGCGTTGGACAAGGCTCGCGGTCCGGCTCGCTTACCGGCGCAATCTCAGGGATTGAGACGGCGTTGTGGGACCTTGCCGGTAAGATTCTTAACGTACCTGTTTATGTCCTTTTGGGTGGGAAGTTTCGCGACAAAGTACTGATTTATCACGATACCGGCTCGCCCAATACCACCGTTCCGGGGCCGTGGGTTGAAGAGGCACAGCGGTCGAAGGCGTATGGCTTTAAGGCAATGAAGTTCGATTTGAATCGGTTCCGAGGTGAGAGATGGAACCGCACCCTCTCCTCAGAAGATATGAAGGTGTGGGTGAAGATATTGGAGGCGATTCGGGCGGAATTAGGTCCGGACTTTCCGTTGGGCGTTGATTTCCACTGGGCGTTCAACACGCGGGAGGCGATGCGTTTTGTTCAGATGGTCGAGCATCTGAACCTGTGGTTTTTGGAAGACCCGATGCCGCCGGAGAACGCTGATGCCTTTGCACGGCTGACCGCCGTCAGCAAGGTCCCCATTGCGACCGGTGAAAACCTGTTCACGCGACAAACATTTCGACCGTTTATCGAAAAGCAGGCGTGTGATATTATCCAGCCGGACACGCAAAAATGCGGCGGGCTGCTTGAGGCCAAAAGAATAGCCGACTGGGCTGACCTGTACTATATCAATATGCTTTGCCACAATATGTGCACACCGGTCGGCACCATCGCTTCAGGACATGCCTGCTCGGCCATCCGCTCGTTCGTGGCGCTCGAATCCGACAGCGTGGAGCTGCCGCACTGGCAGGACATCATAAAGCGTGATGGGCCAATCTACAAGGATGGATACCTGGAAATGCCCAACAAACCCGGTCTGGGTATAGAATTGAATGAGGAAGTCTGTCGTAAGCACCTTGCGAAAGGCTCCGGGTTCTTCGAGTGAGCCGCACTGGTGCGATTGAAGATAAACCAGAGTGACAAGTAATCCTTCAAATTAGTTGTTGAATGGATAAAAACACGATGACAAAAGAAAACACAGTTGACCGCAGAAGATTTCTAACGGCATTTACGTTGATTGAGCTGCTGGTGGTAATTGCCATCATTGCCCTGCTGCTCGCCATCCTCCTGCCGAGTCTGAACAGCGCCCGCGACCAGGCCAAGGCCGTTAGGTGTCGCAACAATCTTAAGCAAATCGGCCTGGCGTTCGTGTTATATACCGACGACAATGAGGACAAATTCCCCCGCAATGGTGGTATTTGGATTGTCAAGTTTCTACCCTACATCGGCGGTCAGGGGGACCAGGACGAGGACTACCGCCAGATGGGTGTGTACAACTGCCCCATGTATCCGAACAGGGAGCAAACGCTCGATTACGTGATTAACTCCTGGAAGGATGGCGTCGAAGAATATATCGGCGTCACGCCGGTGAGTGACTTCCGCCGGCGCGCCGAGAAGATTTTTCTGGCCGATAACGAGGATGGGTCATGGCGCCCTATCATCAGAGAAGACGAGGGGTTAGACGGCAGGGCTGAGTTCGACGTTTGGCACCCACGGCACCTGCCTACCGGCGCCGATGGACAGCGGCGAGTGGCCCTCGCCCGCCACCGCGACGGCTGCAACGCGGCATTCATGGACGGCCACTCCGACTGGGTCCAGAGCGAAAAAATGACCCGACGTATGTGGGAGCCCAAATAACGGCCAAACATACTTCAACGGCTGAGCGAGTGAAAAATCAATGTTCCGGTCGAAGTCGGCTTGCCCTTTTCTTTAGCTGCCGAAGCGTATTTTCCATCCAATGCTCAATCAATATATTAAAGTCGATGATGTCAACTTGGCAATCATGGTTTATGTCGCCTGGAATCCTCAGACGGGAAGAAAACGCAAAAAGGATTGCCAAAGAACCTGAAAGTGCTATAATTTGGCAAGATACTTAGTACGAATCATCAATGATATAAGACGTTTTTCCACGAGAGAGTGATCATGGCAAAATTTAGCCGGTGCCGAAAGGCTGGCTCGGCAATCCCGACGATTGCGAGTTTTTGGCAGTTTCAATCCTTTGGTACTGGTCAAGTATTCAAGGAGAAAAAGCATGAATGATCCGGCTAACACTCGTCGTAAGTTCCTCAAGCAAGCGAGCTTTGGAGTCGGCCTGGCCGCGTCGGGAAAACTGACTGCTGCGGCAAACCAAGGCACGGCTTCTGCAGCGAGGAGTTCCAAAAGGAAACAGCTGTTGAAAACAGATGTGCTCGTTGTCGGCGGCGGTCCGGCGGGCATCGGAGCAGCTCTGGGAGCCGCTAAAGCAGGCGTCAAAACGCTGCTTATCGAGAGCTGCGGTTTCTTTGGTGGGATTGCCGCGTGGTCTCTGGGGATGCCGATCAACCAGATGAGGCCGGAGAGAAAACCACGATCAGAGGTACACGAACTGGTCATCGGAAAGCTCCTGGCTTACGGCGATCAGGCGGTATACATTGGTCAGCACCAGTTATACTGCAACGTGGACTACCTCAAGGTTGCCGTGCTCGACGCCCTGGACGAGGTGGGGTGCAAGTATCTCGTACATCTGACGGCAGCAGATGCGATAGTGCAAGGCAATCGAGTTACCGGTGTGGTCGTAAGCACCAAGCAGGGCCTGGCCACCATCTTGGCCGAAGTAGTCGTTGACTGTACCGGCGATGCGGATGTGGCTTACTTTGCCGGTGCCGAAACGATGATGGAAACAAAGGAGCCACGTATGCCAAGCACGCTGCTGCTGGATATGGCCAATGTCCAACCGGAGCAGATACGCAGCGCTAACATGAGAAAGATCGCCGACAGTGCGCGGAGCAAGTACCCCCTGATTCCGAAGAGCTGGGGACTCAAGCCGGTTTCCAATTGCCATCATTACTGGATCAATCACACCGGAACTCGGGACATCGGGCAGTTCGACATGACAGATCCCTTCGAGCGTTCCCAGGCCGAGTGCGTCAGCCGGCGCCAGGCGCTGCAAATGACCCAGGCGATGCGCGAGTTCGGCGGCGAGCAGCTCAAGGACATAGAACTGGTCGCTACCAATCCAAGAATTGCTGTCCGCGAAACCCGGCGAGTCAAGGGCAGATATATACTTACCGAAGAAGATGCGGTCGAAGGTCGGACATTCGATGATGTGGTTGCCTGGCGGAGCGGATACCTGGACCTGATGGGATATAAGTTCACGAAAATGATGATTCACGATGTGCCGTACAGGTCCATCCTGCCCGAGAAAGTGGACGGGCTGCTGACAGCCGGGCGTTGTATATCCGCAACACACGTCTCCATGGCTGCTGGCAAGAGCATGGGTAACTGTGTGGCCACTGGTCATGCCGCGGGTTTGGCGGCGGCGATTTCCGCCAGAAAAGGGATCGTACCGCGCGAACTAAAAGTCGCCCAGCTGCAGGATGCCTTGCGCAAGGACGGCGTTGACCTGACCATGGGCGGCAAAATACAGGAGAACGTCTCTGGAGACAGAAGGGTCTAAGGACCAAAGAAGTGTGAATTCATTTAAGATTCAAGTAAGGAGTGGTTGCATGAAAAGCCAACCTCATAATTCCGTTCCCGGCCAAACGCGGAGGGATACCTTCGCCCCGATGATCTGGTTTCTGTCTTCTGTTCTCTACCGGCTGGTCATTAATTGCCAAGGCTGAGCCTCTGTTTTACTCTCCTGACCTCTTTATCCATTTGCTTCATGGGTGGATAGCAGAGAAGTTGTCACAATCCCACATCAAGATTCACCAGTCAGGTCGTGCTTCCCCATGGTCCCAGTTAACCAGAAGATTATCACATTTAGTAGCAGTTGATTCTCACGATTGCTTTGCTCTTTGGATCAAATATGATCCTTGCGACACTACCACCTATGTCAAATAATAATCGAAATTTGTTATTAAGAGGATTGCTAAGAAATACTTCATCAAACAGATGCATATTGCAAATAATGTAATTGGTGCCATCGTTGATGAATCCAGAGTATTCTCGATTGTACCATCGATAGTTGAGAAGTATGTTTTTCAAGCATGTATCTTTTTCGATGGAAGCGTTTTTCTCGAGATAAGCCCTTAAAATGGACTCAATATCTTTGATATCCGTTTTTTCCGGGATCCACACCTGGTCAAAGTCTATACCTGCGAATAGGAGGAATTTCTGAACAGCTTTTGGGTCAGTCACAATCACCGAGTATGGGCCTCTATCGGCGTTCGCAAGTTCCTCAGTATCGCCACCAAGCAATTCCACGATGTCCGCGAAGCCTGCGGCAAGCGCGGCATACAAAACAGGCTCTCTTCTTTCCGGGTTCTTGGCATTAACATCAGCGCCATTCTCCACAAGCATTTTAACTATATCAGTGTGACCATGATAGGTAGCCTTGAGTAGCGGGGTTACATTGTATACGTCCTTCGCATTAATGTTAGCGCCTTTAGTTATCAAAAGTTGAACTATATCTTTGTAACCTCCCTTAGCTGCAATATGTAGTAGTGTGCGATTATTATCGTCTTTTGCGTTTACATCGTTTTCACTTTATAGAAAGCTCCTTACTTTTTCCAAGTCTCCGACGTATGCAGCCTGGTGAACGGTAGTATCAGCACCCTCGGTGGCAAGAAGTTTGGCTATCTCCTTATTCTCCAAACTCATGGAAAGAGCTAAAGGTGTCTCCCCTGAGTCGTCTTTACAGTTTAGATTGGCACCATTATCAATGAGGAACTGGACCAATGGCTTGCACCAGCTAGAGATCGCCTCGTGCAGAGGCGTTTTACCTAATTCACCTTCGTTACGTACATTGACATCAGCACCGTTTTCAATTAGAAATTCAACCATGTCCATATCGCCAAAGAAGATTGCACAATACAAGGGCATCCCGCGTCCCAATTTTTTCGCATTGATGTCAGCCGCATTGATTTCAGCCCCACTGTCAATCAGATGTCCAGCCACATCTATGCATCCATGGCTGGCCGCCACATGAAGGGGCGTCTCAGCAAGGTTATTCATCGCATCGATTTCAGCGTTGTGAGCCAAAAGCATTTCCACTACATTCTTGTGGCCATATCCCGCCGCAATGTGCAGGGGTGTATCATCGAATTCATCCTTTGCATTGACATTGGCACCGTTTTCAATAAGCAATTGAGCCAGCTTTACATTACCTTCCCTTGCGGCCTGGTGCAGTGTCAGGCTGGTTTTGGTTAGCTTTTTCTGCGGTAAAGTGGCTGGTATGGCTATTTTGTGAGTTGCTTTAGGACCATTTGGCTTTGTCTTACAGCCGATGGCAAGGAGCATTAATGCCATAGATGAGCAGAAGAGTCTCGTTTTCACTTTCAATTCTTTCCTATAATACATAACTCATTTCAGTTACACTTTTTCGAAGCACTTTTCTTTATTCTATAGCGCTGTGCTTGCGTAGTAGTTGGACTGTATCGTGGTGTCCACGACGGACAGCCTCGTCCAGCGGCGTACGGCCCCCAACGTTTCTTGCCTTAACATCGGCACCATTGGCAATAAGTAATTCGGCCGCATCCTTGTGGCCCTGTTGTGCTGCCTCATGCAGGGGCGTCCATCCGTTCTCATCTTTGGCATTTACATCGGTGCTGCTTGAAAGTAAGGTCTTGATCTGCTCGATGTTACCTGACCTTGCAGCTTGGTGTAATGGTGTTGTGGAGGTAGTTGGTTTTTTCCTGCAGCCGGTGGCAAGGAGTGTTAATACCAAAGTTAGACAGAAGAATCTATACGCTTTCAATTATAGTTCCCTCATATATAGACTATCTGCGGTTTCACATATATAAGGCAGAAAAAACGAAAAAAGTAACAATTTATTTAGTATTTTTCAGCAGGATTTTTTGATTTGGCGTCATTTATTAAATCTAACCCGCTTAAAGGAAAAGTCTTGCCATATTGTACAGGAAAAGTTAAAGTTTTGCGAAGTATTATTTCCGGTTAGGCAGGTAGGGGGCAGGGAGTCCGACAGGTCAGGAATTGCGAAAAATCGCTTGTGGACAACCATTAAGTTGTTGGAGAGTTTTTCGTCCAACTATCACTCTCGCGTCAATGCCCGATTCGAGGCGGACGTACTCAAGTGCACGGCACTTGGCGAGCTGTGCAAACTCCTGCGCACCACCGACGTCGCTAAAAAAGGACTGATCCCAAAAGTCCAAACAGATTGGGTGGCATCCATCGGTAAGGATGACCTGGAAAAGATGCTCGCAGACAGCATGGGTGAGGCTAAGCGGTTTTTCGAAGATCTACCTGAGCCAACAGAATCCCAGCAGGCCTTGAAGAAGCAGTTAGACAAGCTCGACAAAGAGATAAATCAGACGAAGAGCCAATAGTCAGGGCCGGCCTTTTTCTGCGAGAGTCTTTAGTAGTCCTTGAAACTTCTCATCCACCGAGGCCAGTCTTCGGGCTGGACGCCGCCGGCTTTGGTCCACGGGCCTGCCGTGTCCCAATCAGAACCCCATTTGAGGGTCCACAGTTCCTTCAGGCCGACCTTTCTGGCCGACCAATCTAAGAAAAGGACGTTGATGTGCCCATTATGCCGGTTTATGCAGAAGAAACCTCGTTCTTCGAACTCATAACTCGGCGGTCCGCGGGTCGCGCTCGTGCTGACTTTAACAATGGGACGTGTAGAATCGAGAATTGTGGGGATGTTGGCCCTGCCCCTGAAGGAGAAAATCTCTCTGCCGAGGAGACGGGTCCGAAGGGGAACAGACATATCAAATCCAAATGGGCCGCTGCTTAACAACCCTGGGTTGAACCCATAGCTGCCGCGGAATGGTGGAGGAGGGATTGTAATCTCCCAGGCTCCAAATGTTGAGCCGTGTTTACCATCTAACCGATTCCCAGGCGCGCCATTAAGGATAAGCATTGAAACTTCCGGTCCGCCCAGGCCTGACGGCCATGGGGCAGCAGGCTATGCCTTTGGCGTTTATGTCTTGATATACATCTGGTTTGTTCGGGTCGCCCTCAATGAGGGACGAGCCGCGCATAAACCATAGGACATCTGAATGGGTCCCAGGGAGCCGTCCCTGGTTGTCCTCGGTGTATAGAGCCAGTATCGTTCCCCATTGCTTGAGGTGAGCCTGACACACCACGGCCCTGGCCTGGTTTCTGGCCCTTTGGAGAGCGGGCAGCAATAGAGCCATCAATAGCACAATGATGGAAATCACTACCAAAAGCTCTATTAACGTAAAGCCTTTAACTTTTCGCATGATGGAAACCTCTTATCTGTTAAAGGCAGGACTGGTAGGAAATGACAAACGTATGAATCATGGTGGCACGCATAAATATTATGGACTCAGCCTGCCTATCTCGACTCTATTAATCATACCACTAACTTTGTACTTTTGTAAAGTCTTTTTGACAATTTTTTCAATTTTTTTTCACCGGCTGCTCATGAATTTTTAGCATTTATACTTGGAGTTTTTTACAATGTCACATACGTAAAGCGCGTACGCGCTTTACGTATAAGCATTTTCCCCGCGATTGATTTAGTACCTGGTTCCTTAGTAGCCTTGGCGAAGGAGGATGGCCAAGAAGGATAGCGAAGGAAGGAGCGCAGCCGAACTGGAGAACCGAAGGAGTAGCCGAATGGACTCAGGATGAGACAGAAGCGGTGAGGTGGTATCGTAAAGCGGCCGAGCAGGGATCTGAAAGAGCCGGCGAAGCATTGAAAAGACTGACAGATGAGCTGGCCCAGGCTGAGAGAGACGGGGCAGAGAAGACCGTAGAGGCCGAACTACAGTTCCGCAAGGCATGTAAAGAGGCCCTGACCGATGGCAAACTGACAGTTGATAAAAAACACGAGCTCAATACGCTGGCTGAATCATTTTTGCTCTTGACAAAAGTCATAAATGAGAGTAAGAGTTCTTCTCGAATTTAGCTACTAACCAGAATAAACTGAATAGATTAAGGACGGCGTCATGGCATCACATATACAAACGCGGAGAAACTTTCTAAAAGCAGTAAGTCTCGGGACAACATTGCTGGCGATACCAGAGCTTGGGATTGCAAAGAAATCAAAAAAACAAAAGCCAAATATCCTTTTTATCATGTCAGATGATCATACCTCACAGGCTTTCGGTATATACAGGTCAAGACTTGCATCCCTTAACCCTACCCCTAATCTTGATAATATTGCTCAAGAGGGGATGATCTTCGATAATGTATTTTGTAATAATTCTATTTGCACACCCAGTCGTGCATCCATTATTAGCGGACAATATCCACAAACCAATGGTGTCCTTGATCTTACAGGTAGTATTCCTCCGGAAAGACAATATCTTCCTGTAGAGATGAGAAAAGCAGGATATCTCACTGCTATCATAGGTAAATGGCACTTAAAAGAAGAGCCCGAGGCCTTTGACTACTATAATGTGCTTCCCGGACAGGGGAGATATTTCGACCCTGTAACAAGGGAGAAAGGCAAAGGACAATGGCCTAACAATATGGTAAAACACATTGGCCATTCTTCCGATGTAATTACCGACCTTAGTTTAGATTGGTTAAGAAACAGAGATAAGTCAAAACCATTCTTCTTAATGCATCATTTCAAGGCACCTCATGATGGGTTTCGGAATGCAAAACGCTACGATTCGTATCTCCAAGACACTGAAATCCCTGAGCCAAAGAGCCTGTACAATCCAGGTAATCATGGATCAATAGCTACACGTGGTTCTAATGATAGTCTGACACATATTATTGGAGCCTCGGTATCCAGGAGATGTAACGCATGGGGTCTGGGAAACATGCTGAAGATTGATGATTCATTACCTGACCGGGAATATACCCATGAGGTCTACCAGACTCTTCTGAAAAGGTATCTGCGTTGCGTAAAGGGAATAGATGACAATATCAAAAGAATTGTTGATTATCTTAAGAAAGAGGGAATATATGATAATACCGTAGTTATTTATACCGGTGATCAGGGGTATTTCCTGGGTGAGCACGATTACTTCGATAAAAGATGGATGTATGAAGAAGGAATGAGAATGCCTTTCTTTATTCGTTACCCACAAATCATCAAAGAAGGTAGTCGCTCAGACCTGTTGATAAACAATACAGATTTTGCACCAACAATGATTGAGCTTGCCGGAGGGAAGGTGCCGGAATATATGCAGGGACATAGTTTTAAGCGGACAATAGAGGGGAAAAAGGAGAATGAATGGAGAACTGAAACCTACTACCGGTACTGGATGCATATGGCTCATAAGCTTGGCAATCCCGCTCACTTCGGGATAAGAACGAACAAGTATAAACTTATATTCTTTTATGGAGTCGATTTTAAAGATCCTCCACGCACGGAATTATGGGGTTCACAGGCTGATATCATGACCCCTCCGGGATGGGAATTGTATAATATTGAAGAAGATCCTTTTGAAATGAATAATCTATATAGTAATCCTGAATATGCAGATATTATTAAGGATCTGAAACAAAGGTTAAAAAAGCTTCGTCAGGCATTAAATGAAACTGACGAAAACTTCCCGCATATTCAGGCAATAATTGATGAACACTGGGATGACTGATAGGAAATTTGACTTCAACTGTAAGTTGTTATGGGATCTGCTGCGTCATATGCGGTGGTCGATCCGTTGAGTTTGCGACAGTCCGGGGCACCGATTATCACCTCAGCGGCATGCTATGTTCCTTGAAAGATTTTTTCCATCCACTTCATTCGCTTCGCTCATTCAGTGGCTGCCACCCACCGCCGGCCTACGGCCGAAAACTCTAAGCACTAAACTCGAAATCCTAAACAATATTGAATATCAAAAATTCCAATTTTCAAAACAAAATAACAGGCAAGTGTTGCGAAGTATCGCACCATACGCGTAGAAAACCCCCGACAGTGCCGGGGGCTAAATACTACCACTGGTGGGGCCAGTGGTTGGAGGGTAGAATGACGAATTTAGAATTTGAGATTGCCGCGTCGGCCTCCTGCCTCCTCGTAATGACCCCGCACCAAATTGCGGGAGAAAAGAAAAACCCCCGGCAGAAGAACAGAGGAGCACACACCGGGGGTAAACTAAGATACCAAGTGAGAGCTTCCGGGGCTAAAAATTTGGATTTATATTGATTCATATTGATTACCACCACCCCCAAACAAG
>Ga0114922_10001478_pt1 | contig 22458 bp, 18 predicted proteins | sample AartaG_FD_100975 | JGI IMG/M metagenome (GOLD analysis project Ga0114922, IMG submission 100975) | Deep subsurface microbial communities from Aarhus Bay to uncover new lineages of life (NeLLi) - Aarhus_00045 metaG | ecosystem: Environmental > Aquatic > Marine > Oceanic > Sediment | place... | reverse complement strand
GAAACTGACGGGCATACGCCGACAGCGACTCGACATAACGCCGCTGCCCCTCGGCATATAAAGTGTCAAACGCCAGCGATGATTTTCCCGAACCGGACAGGCCTGTTATAACGCACAGCTTATTACGTGGAATTGTGACATCTATATTCTTGAGGTTATGTTCGCGGGCGCCCTTGATTATTATTTTGTCGTCTTTCATCTTTATTTACCTGGAGTAATAAGTCAGACTAAAAAGCATAACCAACTATCATCCTTTATCTATTCAAATTGCCTTAACAGCTCTACATTTGTTCACTATTATAATGAACAGTAGTATTTTTGTCAACCCGTTTTGCATCGAGCCAAACATTAAATATAAAGGTTTTTTATCTAATCTGCAAGCATTTGAGTAGAAAGTTGAAAAAAGTGCATAAAATAATTGTCTTAGATTGGCTTGAACGCAGACTCTTTAATTCAAATGAAATCTGACCTGTTGATTTTCTGTCGAATCCTGCTGTGGTGTCGACCCTCCGAGGTCGACACGATTCTCTGCAGAAAGAAAACTGTCGACTGCAGCCATGCGGCTCGTAGGGAAAGTCGGCAACGCCAGAACTTAGCCATGTTGGATATATATTATTGATTTGGAATTTCTATCGCCAAATCCTTCCGGGCAACTTGATATTCCTTACAGTATATACCGGCTTAAATCCTCATCTTCGACAATATGCTTAAGCGTATCGGTTACGAGTTTCCTGGTAATCCGCACTTTTTTACTTTTAAGGTAGGGAGCTTTATACATCAGGTCTTCAAGCAAAGTAGTCATCACCGTGTGAAGCCGTCGAGCGCCGATGTTCTCGGTTTTCGAGTTTACCTGGGCGGCTATCTTGGCGATTTCAGCGATGCCCGATTTTTCGAAGACAATATTTACACCATCGGCGGCCAGCAATTCGGTATACTGTTTGATAAGAGCATTTTCCGGTTCGGTTAGAATTCGTTCGAAATCTTTTTCAGTCAGTGTATCAAGCTCTACCCGGATGGGAAAGCGCCCCTGCAGTTCGGGAATTAAATCGGACGGTTTCGACATGTGAAAAGCACCGGCAGCTATGAACAATACATGATCAGTCCTAACCATGCCGTGTTTAGTCATCACATTGCAACCCTCGACAATTGGCAGAATGTCGCGCTGCACTCCCTCGCGGGAGACATCGGGACCCGACTTGGATTTTCCGCCGGCAATCTTATCGATCTCATCGATGAAGATGATTCCGGAATTCTCAAGCCGGTTGACTGCCTCGGCAACGACCTCATCGAAATCTATAAGGTTAGCCGACTCATCCTGGGCGAGGATTTTGAATGCTTCAGCTACGGTTACCCGTCGTTTTCGGGTCTTCCGGGGCAGCATGCCGGAAAACATATCCTGTATATTCAGCCCGATCTCCTCCATCCCCATAGGCGAAAACACCTCCACCACAGGAAATCTATCGTTAGGAACATCGATATCGATATAGCGGTTGTCAAGCTTGCCTTCTTTAAGTTGATGTTTTAATTTTTCCCTTGCAGCCTTGTTTTTTTTGATCTGTTCATCGGTTGGTTTGATGTTATGTTTCTGGCGTTTAGCACTTGACGGCAATAGCAGATCTAAAAGTTTCTCCTCGGCTAACATCAATGCCTTTTCCTCGACAGAAGCCTGCATCTCCTTTTTAACCATGTTAACGGCCAGGTCGGCCAGATCACGGACCATCGATTCAACATCACGACCAACATAGCCAACCTCGGTATATTTCGAAGCCTCTACTTTGATAAACGGCGCTCCTGAAAGGTTGGCTAAGCGGCGGGAGATTTCGGTTTTACCCACGCCTGTCGGCCCGATCATGATTATATTGTTGGGCATTATTTCATCTTTGAGCGGTCCGGTTACTTGCTGACGACGCCAGCGGTTGCGCATGGCGATTGCGACCATTTTCTTAGCCTTATCCTGACCGATTATATATTTGTCAAGTTCAGCGACAATTTCCCCGGGTGTAAGTTCTTTTTCCATTATTTCCCTTTTAAAGAGTTTCTACGACAATTTTATCGTTTGTATAGATACATATCGAGGCGGTTATTAGCAATGATTTTTCGACTATTTGTTGCGGCGTTAGCTTTGTGTTTTGCAGAAGCGCTCTCGCGGCGGCCAGGGCATAAGCTCCACCCGAACCAATTGCCAGTATGCCGTCATCAGGTTCAATAACATCACCATTGCCGCTAATCACGAGACCTTTTTTCTTATCCATAACAATCAGCAAAGCTTCCAGCCGGCGGAGATACTTATCGGTGCGCCATTCTTTGGCCAGCTCGACAGCCGCCCGGGGAAGGTTGCCGGAATACTTATCCAGCCTTGCCTCAAACTTTTCAAACAGCGTTAATGCATCTGCGGTGGCGCCGGCAAAACCGGCCAGTACAGTATTATTGTAAAGCCTGCGTATTTTTACAGCGCTGGCTTTCATAACGGTATCATCAAGCGAAATTTGACCATCCGCGCCCAGCGATGCGCCATTTTTATTTATTATTCCAATTACAGTTGTTCCTTTCATTTTTCCTCCGCCCGGGGATGAGACCGTTTATATATCGAAATCAATCTCCCGGTAGTTATATGGCTGTATTTCTGGGTTGTTTTCAGCGATGCGTGCCCCAGCATCTGCTGGACCGCCCTCAGGTTAGCCCCGGCGGTCAACAAATGGGTCGTGAACGAATGCCGCAGGCTATGTGTCGACAGCCCGCTTTTCTCCGAGCATCGCCGTAGATGAAGTTTTACTATACGAGCGGCGCTGCGCGAGGTTAGCCGCTTGCCACGAGTGTTCAAAAATACAGCTTTCTGATCGATATTTTTTAATTTAGCCAGTAAATTTTGTCTTTCCAACATATACTCGGATACAGCCTTAATAACCTGCCGTCCAATCGGTACCTGGCGGAATTTGCTTCCTTTACCAAGAACGTTGACTACACTGCTTGAAAACCTCAAGTCTGTCAGGTTAAGATTGACCAGTTCAGAGAGACGTAAACCGCATCCGTAATAGATTTCGATCATTGCCCGGCTGCGTTTTGCCATAAAGCCATCACCGGTGATGCCCTGTTCAATTAAAAACCAGGCTTCTTCCTCTGATAAATATTCAGCGCGGTACGGTTCAGTCCTGACCGGTTCCAATAATCGAGCGGGATTGTGCTTGATTTTTTTTATGGAAACAAGGTAATCGAAAAACATTTTGACCGCTTCCAGCTTGCGAGCGATTGAACTGCTTTTAAGCCCTGCCCGGCGAAGCGATATCAAAAAACCGCGCACATCAAACTGGGTTAATTCGGTTCCGGTTTCTTTTTTCTTTTTCAGATACTTAAGAAATCCGGCAATATCACCGCCATAGGCAATTGCCGTATTCTCGGCATAATTGCCGCCGCCTCTTAAGTGTCTGATAAACAGAGCATAACACTCATCCCAGAATAACTGTTCCATAGAGTAGATATATATGCCGCAAAGCTGTTTTGCAAGGAATAACTTTGGCATAATGTCCCGAAATTCTTATTAATACAGGTCGGGCGGCATTGTGTCGACCACAGAGGATCGACACCACTGCTATAAAAAGTTATGGCGACCAATTCTTGTGCTGTCGACTCTCTGCAGTCGACAGCTTTCTTTCTACAGGTCGTTGTGTCGACCACAGCGGGTTGACACCACTGCTATAAAAAGTTATGGTGAGCAATTTAAAAAATCTGCGGAAACCCCAAATCATTTACCAAGAGTTTCCCCAAAAAATCGAAAAGAATTTTTATAATATAAATTATATCAACCAGTTGATATTTCGAAGAAGTGGAAGTTATGGTTTCTCGAAAAAATCAGGGAAACTTCCACGCTAATAGGCGGGACTTTCCAGTCCCGCAAGCAGGCTGGAAAGTCCACAGACCTTGACGGCCTGCTCTATTAAGCTAGTTTTTTTTGCTTAAATCTGTTATTTGGAAAATATTTTTCGGAAACTTCCAAATCATTTACACCTTGACAATTCTATGAAAGATAATAATATTGGCTGTGTTTAAGTTGAAATTTGAGGGATGGTTAAATAACCGCTTTTGATTATCGGAGAATTTAATGACTTTATTTGATAAGTGCCGTAATTTTACAGTTGCCAGGGAAGTGCAAAAGGCCGGGTTTTATCCTTATTTTAGAGAAATTTCATCGGCGCCGGATACCGAGGTATTTGTCGAAGGTCAAAAAGTTATAATGATTGGTTCAAACAATTACCTGGGATTGACCAATCATCCTAAGGTCATAGAAAGAATTCATAAAGCAGTCGATAAATACGGTTCCGGCTGCACCGGCTCGCGGTTTTTAAACGGCACGCTCGATCTGCATGTCGAACTTGAGAGCAAACTTGCTGAGTTCATGGGAACCGAGGCGGCGCTTGTTTTTTCCACCGGTTTTCAGACAAATCTCGGAACTATCTCTACGATTGTCAGTAAGTCCGAATATATTTTTGCCGATCGTTCAGACCATGCCTCGATTGTCGATGGTTGCAGGTTATCTTTTGGCAATACGATTAAGTATAGGCATAATGATATGGATGATCTTAAGCGAGTAATCGAGAAAATCCCCCTGGAATCCGGTAAGCTTATCGTTACCGATGGTGTGTTTTCCATGGAGGGCGATATAGTCAACCTGCCCAGGCTGGTTGAAATTGCCGGTGAGTTTAACGCCCAAGTTCTTGTCGATGACGCTCATTCCATAGGTGTTCTTGGTGAAACCGGACGGGGAACCGCCGAACATTTTCATCTTCAGGATAAAGTCGACCTTGTAATGGGAACGTTTTCCAAGTCGTTTGCCTCAATCGGCGGTTATATAGCGGGCGCTGAGGAAGTAATTCATTATATCAAGCATTCTTCCCGTCCCTTGATATTCTCCGCCTCTCCTCCACCGGCTGCGGTGGCCACGGTTTTAGCCACTCTGGAGATAATACAGGAAGAACCAGAACGCCGGACAAGACTCTGGGAGATCACCGGTCGGATGCATCATGAGTTTAAGAGCATGGGGTTTGATCTTGGCACCAGCCAGACGCCCATTATCCCGATTCATATCGGAGAGGATATGAAGACATTTCAATTCTGGAGAGATTTAGCCGATGAAGGTCTGTTTACCAATCCGGTAGTTTCCCCTGCGGTACAGCCCGGCCAGGCTCTCATCCGTACAAGCTATACTGCCAATCACACCGATGAGCAGCTTGACAGAGTTTTAGAGGTCTTTAATAAGACCGGCAAAAAATTCGGGATTATTTAACGATTCAATCAGCATACAAGATTGTATGCTAATTATAAATAACATTGATCCAGTACAATATTAAAGAAGCCGCAACCAACTCTGAAATTAACGATTTCATAAAGGCACCCTTTTACCTTTACCGGAACGATCCCTGCTGGGCGCCGCAACTTATATCCGAAAGCCGGAAGATTTTTAACAAGTCAAAGAACCCGTTCTTTTTGCATTCCGAGGCCAAATTGTTTGTTGCACGAAAAAACGGCCAGGCGGTCGGCCGTATTGCGGGTATCATAAACAACCGCCACAATGAATTCCACAACGAGAGAACCGGCTTTTTCGGCTTTTTTGACTGCCCTGACGATCAGGGTTTGGCAAATGAGCTGTTTGACGCCGCCTTAGAGTATGTTAAAGTGGCCGGTATGGATACATTGCGCGGTCCGGCAAACTTTTCGAGCAATGACGATTGGGGTTTTTTAGCCGAGGGTTTTGATAAGCCGCCGGTTCTCATGATGCCGTATAACCCGTCATACTACCTCGCTCTTGCTGAACGGTACGGCTTTACCAAAGCGAAAGACCTGCTGGCATATTATATCGATGACAAAACACAGATACCGGAAAAAGCGATCAGGATCGCCGAGATGGTAAAAAGGAAGCATAACATAGAAGTCAGAACAATTGATTTATCTAACTTTGAAAGTGAACTTCAAACAGTCCGTGAAATCTACAATTCCGCCTGGAGCAAAAACTGGGGTTTTGTTCCAATGACCGAGGAGGAGATAAATCATACTGCCAGTGATTTTAAAAAAATCATCGATCCCGATATTGTATTTTTCGCTTTTGTCGATGCCAAGCCGGCTGGCTTTTCGCTTGCCCTGCCCGATTTAAATCCGATATTCAAGGCCATGAACGGCAGGCTTTTTCCTTTTGGATTATTTAGATTTCTCTGGCATACCAAAATCAAAAAAAGCATCAGAGGAGTACGGTTCCTGGCTATGGGAGTTATCCATGAATATCAGAAACGCGGTATTGACAATATCTTCTACCTCGATACCTACCGTAATGGCGTAAAGAAAGGCTACACCTGGGCCGAGCTGTCCTGGATACTCGAGGACAATGTGCTGATGAACCGCGCCCTGACAATGATTGGAGCCGTGCCATACAAACGTTACCGGCTGTATGATAAGAAAATCTGATGAATAAGTTATTTCAGTCAACAAGAACATATATCAACCACTAAAATTAAAGCTGTGAATTATTCGGGCCAGGAAGCCGTTGAGTAAAACGTTCTCGATGAATTATCAATTATCAGAAATGTATTTCTTGATTGTGGATTTCAGCTCTGATAAATCCGGCGATTTTATGACATAGTCATCGGCAATCCAGCTTGAGAAGTTGGCTTTGTAAGTGGAATAAGCCGAGTTTAAAATTACCGGCAGATTCAAATCATAGCTTTTAATCTGTTCCAAGACCTCAAGTCCCTCGATAGCGCCAAGGCGAATGTCAAGGACCACCACCTCGGGTTTACAGGATTTAATACTATCCATAACGGATTCTCCGTTATGGCAGGAAATAACCTTGTAGCCCTCGTCTTCAAGTTCATGCTTGTACAATTCAAGCAGATTTTTCTCATCCTCTACGATCATTATTCTATGCATACCACCCTCCGACATAAAATATTTCATGATTTATTTTTCACATCACCGGTTTCCTGGCGTTGATTGCAGGCGGGGATACGGATTGAAAAAACCGTTCCTTCACCGGGGATTGAATTAACGTTTATGTAACCTCCATGGTCGTCAATTATTTTTTTCGATACCGCCAGGCCAAGCCCCGATCCTTTGTCTTTTGTTGTATAAAACAGGTTGAATAAATTTTCAAGACTATATTTGTCGATACCCTTGCCGGTGTCTTGTATATCCAGAATTACATAATCTTTATGTTTTGATGTTTTTATTACCAGGTCCCCGCCATTTCCCATAGCATCTACCGCATTATCAATCAGATTCAGGATAACCTGTTTGAGTCTTTCGGAATCAACTCTGACACTTAAGGTTTTGCTTTCGAATAATTTTTCAGTATTGATTCCGGACGTGTCGAGTTTTTCTTCAAGCTGCAGCATTGTTTCTTCAACGATACTGTTTATATTACATTCTCTGATATTCAATTTTGAACTGCGGGAATATTCGAGAATTTCAGAGGTGATTTTTGACAGCCTGTCGACTTCGTCAATTACAACTTCCACCATATGCTTATCGAAAAGATCGCTGCCCAGGGTTTTTAAGATTCTTCTTGCATAACCGCCGATTGTTACTAACGGGATTCTGAACTCATGGGCGACCTTGGTTGCCAGAGTGCCGATATCTGCTAATCTTTCATGACGGACAAGGTAGGCCTGGTTCAATTTGAATAGCTCATGTACCCTTTCAAGCTCTTTAATCTGGGCTTGCAGCTTTTCATGAAGGATAGCGTTTTGAAGACCGGGGGCGCAGGCATTCGCCAGCGATTTCAAGGCCTCAACCGATTCGTCGGTTATGGGTTTTTTAGAAATGACATTATCGGCCAGAATAAGTCCCAGGGGTTTTCCCTCACATATTAAGGGCACGACTACAATCTGTTCCGCCTGGGGCCACCATGTGAATTCAAACTTACTGAATTCCTTGTCCCGGGTATTGAATATTTTTTCTTTTGTTTCATCGAGCGCTTTCACCAGCGGATTTTCTGACTCTGATTGAGGAATTTTCACTTTGGATAACATAATTTCCAATGAACAAGAGACAAATTCGTTCTCAATTATAATCTCCTCAAGCAGACGGCTTAAAGGTATTTTAGATATTTCCTTCCATATCCTGATCGCTTCTTCATTATTTTCAGGGCCTATAGCCGACTTACCCTCCAACATGGCGTTTTTCTCATTTACCAGGAGGATGGCCGCCCTGTTAAAACCGAATGCATCCCCGGATGTTGCGCCGGTGAGGATAATTCTCAAGCTTTTTTCCAGGCAGTCACTGCATGCTAATGCATCGGTGATATTCTTTAGAAGGCTGAGCTGCTCCAGACTCTGCTTTAATTGATTTGCGGTTTGCTGGAGGTTTTGTTTTTTTACCGAAAGCTGTTCTATCAATTTCATTACAGTCGTAATTACAGCTTCATCAGCGGCTCGTCTGCCAAAACCTCTTTCGGTAGTTTTCTTGAATTGTTCACATTCACGGCAAATAGTAATATCATCCTGTATGTCAACGGGATTTCGAGATACAGCCAAATCATTTTGCGGATTAGTTATTATGGCTATCCAACACAGCTTTTCCTTATGGTCAAGATGAGCACAAGAACTATTCATAGTCATAGAAACTCCAAACTAGCATATTTATTTTAAAATACAGGCGCTTTTTTGTCAATATTTTTCCTGTATATATGCCCTGATTTTTCTAAATATTCTATTTCTATCCACCGCCGGGCAGGCATGATTTCCGCTCCCGCAGGCAGCTAAACTTGTTGCAATGAATTGAATTATAAAGATTTTGCCCAATTTTTTGCGTGAAAGTCCTGTTTTCATATTGACAAAAATCAGTCTTATTGATAAATACTTTAACTATGGATAAAATCAGCAAGCAGGTAATAAGGCTGGCATATCATGAGGATATTGGCGCCGGCGATATAACGACCGATTTAACCGTTCCCAAATCTTCCAGCGGCCAGGCTGTAATCGTTGCTAAATCCGCGGGAGTATTATCGGGGTCATTAGCTTTTGAGTATGCTTTCAAACTTGCCTCAGCCAGGATAAACATAGTGTTTAATGTCAGGGATGGAAATAAATTCACGTCCGGAACAAGGATTGTTACCGTAAGAGGAGCGACACGAGCTATGCTTAAAGGGGAAAGGCTTGCCTTGAATCTTCTGTCACAGTTATCCGGCGTAGCCACTCTAACCGCAAAATTTGTCGAACAGGTAAAAGGCACAAAAGCAATAATACTGGATACCCGTAAAACCACTCCGGGTCTCCGCAACCTTGAAAAAAAGGCGGTGAGAGACGGGTGCGGACAAAATCACAGGTTTGGGCTGTATGATATGATCCTTATTAAAGATAATCATATTGTCGCCGCTGGCGGAGTTGACAGGGCGCTGAAAAAAGTAAAAAATGCCAGGTGTAAAATAGAGGTTGAAATCTCCAATCTTGGGCAACTTGAAACAGCCCTCGACTATTCTCCGGACATTATTATGCTGGACAATTTCAATATAAGACAATTAGCCAGGGCGGTTAAGGTTATTAAAGCTAAAAGACCAGAAATCAAAATCGAGGTTTCTGGTGGGATTAATCTTAAAAATATTAAAAACAAAGCCAAAACAGGCGTCGATTATATCTCTATTGGAGCCTTAACCCACTCCGCTAAAGCAGTTGACTTTTCAATGAGATATATTTAATGGCAATATCACCCAATGATGGTAAACCCGGACCGCCTGCCAAGATATTATCGTATCTAAAAAACGCCAACGCCCATTTCGCCTCGTCCCGCGAGATATCTGAAGCCCTGTCAGTTGCCCGTCAGATAGTTTATGACAGCATTGCTTATCTTCGCGGCTGCGGCTATAATATCGAGGCCAGCCGCAACCAGGGTTACAGGCTCATCAGTTCACCCGATTCAATTCTGCCAGTTGAGATAGCCGCCGGTCTTAAATGCAAAACGCTGGCCGGTCAAATATTCGCTTACGAAAGAATTGACTCGACAAATCTAACAGCTCATGATTTTGCTAAAAACGGATTTCCCGAGGGAACTCTGATCATCGCCGATACCCAGAAAAAAGGACGAGGTCGAATGGGACGCAAATGGCATTCCCCCCCTGGTAAAGGACTGTATTTTTCACTTATACTGCGCCCGGACCTCTCGCCAGGCAGGATTGCCGGTCTGTCGCTGATAACGGGTCTGGCGCTTACCCGTGCTATAAATAATATTGCCGGAATCCGGACAATGATGAAATGGCCTAATGACATATTATATGAAAAGAAAAAGCTGGCTGGCATATTGGTAGAATTAACCGCCGAACTTGATAGAGTGGAATACCTTATCGTGGGCATCGGCGTAAATATCAACTTCAATAAGAAAGATTTCCCGCTGAGTTTACAGCGTAAATCGACATCTCTGAAAATCATTACAAAGAAAAAAATCCCTCGTGTAACGCTGTTACAGAATATGCTTGTTCAACTTGAAAGTCTCTATAATAACTTTTGCCGTCATGGTTTTAAATATATCGGTTCCGAGTTGATTCGAAATTCGGCGGTCATAGGCAAGCGGGTGACTCTATCGACAGGCAAAAAGAAGGTTGATGGTAAAGCGGTTGGCTTTGATGATTCCGGCGGACTGATTGTTAAATCAAAAAGTGGCTTGCGTTCGTATGCGGCAGGCGAGGTGACATTGAGGTAGGAGATAGAATCTGGCCAAACAATAAAAGAAGTTAAACAAGTATATTTATATTGAAATTTTTATAAAAGTATATTAAAATAAACAAAAATATGTAATATAGGAGTATTTAACATGGGTACTAAAAAGAAAAAAGGTGATTTAGAATGGATTGATCCAAAAAAAATTATAACAAGCAAAGAAAATCCTCGAAAACAAGATTTTTACAAGGATAAAGATTTCCTGAGGTTAAAAGAATCTGTGACAATTCATGGAGTTTTAGTACCTATAATAGTCAAAAATATATCAAGTGAAAAAGAAAAACCAAAATACAAACTTGTTGATGGAGAGCGCAGATGGAAAGCCGCTTCAGAAACAAATCAAACAGAAATACCAGCATATGTTCTCCCGGCTGATCAACAATTGAATATACTAACAACTATGTTTCAAATACATATGAACCAAAAAGGCTGGGATGCGATTGAACGAGCAAAAGCATTAGAAGATATTGTTAATTCATTAAAGAAAGAGTATAGCAAAACAAATATGTCTGACAAAGAATCTGAAAAATTATTAATAAAAAACCTTATGGAAAAAACAGGATTGAATACAGAAAATGCAAAAAGTACATTAAGATTTTTTAGGTGGCCAGAAAATATAAGAGAGCAAATATATAATGAAACTAGTAAAAATTATTACAGTTACGCAGTTGAAATTGAAAGCAGAATAGTCGAGCCTTTATTACGAAACTACCCTGAAATTGAAGAAATAATGACACCAGATCAAATAAGAGAAGCTTTATTTCAAAAAGTTACAGGCGGATATGTAAGTCGAGCTGAAAAAATAAGAAATGCAAATATTATTACAAAGAAAAGAAGCCAAAAGGAAGGAAAGAAAAAAGCCAAAAGTTTAATACTAAAATTTATAAAAAATAAGTCATTTACTATATCTGAAGTACACGAACAATACTTATATCTATTTCCTGAGGAGGCACAAAAACCTCCAATAACTTATGACTCTTTAGTTAATAACATTAGAACATTAACAAAAGTTTTAAAAGGATACAATGTATCAAATATTAGATCATTAAAAGAAAAACAAAAAAGAGATTTGATTGATGCAATAGATGAATTAAATAATTCTGTTAAAAGTATTAAAAAGATATTACAATGAATAATAAAAATGTAAATAAAATGAGAAAACTTCTTTCAAGGGAAAAAAATATAAAATTAAGAGAAATTGTTGAGAGAAGTTTTAATCGTTTCAAAAGAAGATTTAATGAAGTTCGTTGGGTTCCGAGTTATCTATTGGAAAATTTAAAGGCCGGTAAATATTTGGCATTTTACGAGATATATGATGCAGAATATTTTCCAGATACGATTTCAAATCAGATAGAAAAAGCAAGAGGAACTTTTGATTTTGATTTTTATTTTATTTTGAGAAATGAGCTGCTTCTTGATGTTTTTGAAGAGAATTGCAAAAGTAGGGGTTTTGGTTTAATACTACATTGTAAAGATGAGCCTATATTAGTTCGAGAAGCATTAATACCTATTAATAATCAAGTTAAACCACAAACTTATATTGGTCATTTCCCTGAATGGCTAATTAATGAAACAGTTAATATAAATATTGGAAATGCAAAATTTACAACGGCACTAAAAGATTTTTCAAAAATATATAAACAGAAATTAGTACATAAAAAACTAAATGAAATAAATGAACAAAAGATTATAAGGGATACAATTCTTAGTATTTTAAATTCTGATGAAAGATTTAATCTTGGTATTGATTCGCTGGAGTTATTGAATAAGTATGAAAATATATTCTCTGAAATGAGGGACCATTATTTCCATTCCTTTCATATTTTCCTTTTAGGTTTAGTAATTATAAATAGATATAGAGATGATTTTATAGCCTATTACAAGAATACTTTCCCTAAATATAGTGATTTTTCAATTGAATTTTTGTGGTTAATGACGTCAATATTTCATGATATAGGATATACTATTTCAAAAATGAATGATTATCGCGAAGAAATTTATAAGATATCATCATTGACGGAGGAGAAAGACATAATTGATGTCTGGAATGATGACACCTATAAAACAAATTTAGAACAGGTAATTTCTTTATTCAAATTTTCCTTAGAATATAAAAAACGTAGAATTAATTGGATACCAGATGTTTTGGGTGCAAAAGATGAGAAATTAGAAAGGATATTGCGAGAAAGTTTCTATGATTCACATGGTGTTGCAAGTTGTTTCAAGTTCTTAGTTGATATTTTTGAAGATGCAAGAAATATTACTGACCCTGAACAAAAAACATTTTTAGTCAATCATATATATCCTGCAGCTCTTTCTATATCCCTTCATGATAAAAAATTTAGGGAAAGACTTTCAAAAATTGGTATAAAGCAAATTAAGTTAAGTAGATTTCCCTTTGCTGTTCTTTTGGCTTATTTAGATGGAATTCAGGAAGATGGCCGAGAAAAATATTTATGTATAGAAACTCCTGAACTATTACAAAAATTTGAGTTTAATGGAAAAGTAATTGCCGTTGTAAATCGCGAAATGGCTGAAAATTATCCAAGGATCGGGAAAATAAAGTTGGAATGTAGAGATTTTATTAAATTTTTCGAATGTGACGGCATTAGGTTTGAATATTCTGAGGTTTTATTATAATGAAGGTTTTACTGGTTGAGCCCAAAAGAGGGAGGGAATATCATACTACTTATCCACCTCTTGCTCTTTTAAAACTAAGTACATTCCACAAAAAAAAAGGTGATTCGATCAAGCTTGTTAATGGCATATCTAATATTGAATTTAAGCCAGATTTAATTTACATAACAAGTTTATTTACTTATGCATGGAAACCAGTTCATGAAGTTATTAGATACTATGCTATTAAATTTAGAAATGCTAAGGTAGTTGTTGGTGGTATTTATGCAACACTATGTTCTCAGCATCTATATGAAGAATTTGGTGATAGAATCGAAATACATGGAGGTCTTTTCCCGAAAATTGATAATTTAATACCAGATTATTCTCTTGTACCTGAATGGAAAACAAGTATTGTTTTTTCTTCAAGAGGCTGTCCCAGAAATTGCCCATTTTGTTCAGTTTGTATATTGGAACCTGAATTTATATCAAAAAGATCGATAAAAAAGTTTGTTTACCCCGGTCATGAAAAAATAGTATTTTGGGATAACAATATTCTTGCTACTTCGCATTGGAATAAAATTTTTAAGGAATTACATAAATTGGATATGGAAGTGGATTTTAATCAAGGTCTTGATGCAAGATTATTAACTGATGAAGTTGCTTTTAAACTGTCAAAGATACGTATTAAACTCGTTCGTCTTGCATATGATTCTATTGGTATTAAAAACCAACTTTTTAAAGCTATTTCTCATCTGAAAAAAACTGGCATAAAAGGTAATAAAATTATAGTTTATTGTCTTTATAATTACAAAAATGATAGTCCTGAAATTTTTTTAGAACGCATAAAAAATCTCATGGAATGGCGTGTTGTTGCATATCCAATGAGGTATGAACCTTTAGAACCAAGTAAAAAAAACACATATGTTTCTGAAAATTGGACACTTGAAAAATTAGAAATGTTGGCAAAAGCAAGGCGTGTATTAGGATTTGGTGGTGCTTTTCCAGCTTATGTAGGGTTGCGAAAGAAAATATTAAAAGCAAATTCATTTGAAGATGCATTTAGTTTGATACCAATTTAGCATAAAGATAATTCTTACTTCAAAAAAAGCCGCCTCCCGAAGAAGATGGCTTTTTTATATTATATCCCGTAACGGGACTGTTATGTTGTAAATTTTTACTTACTTTTCGTTTTTCGGCTCAGCGATAATAGCTTCCAACCGGCCTGTTAATTTCTGTAATTCGGCAATGAACTCATTAGTATCAGATGTCTCCTGATCGACCTGGCTTATCGCCCGTTCCGGCTGTTGCTCGGGTCGACTAACCATCGACCGCAGTTGGTATGATAGCTCTCGCAGTTCGGCTATAAGTTCATCCCTGCTTGCAGTGAATGTTGATGAAGGTTTGAAATTACCCTCTGATGATACCTGCCGATTGCTGATATTACTGACCACGGGAGCATTACTGATGGGCTGAGGCGTCGGAGTCTGTGTTTGGGATTTGGTAATATCATGACCTTGAGTAGTATTAATATTGTCCAGTTGTTTTTGAATATTATTCAGCTTTTTCAGAAGAGTTGGAAAATCATCGGCAATGGCATTTGTGGCAATGATTGCCGACAGGAATAATATAGTGATAATGATTTTAGCTATTGAACCAATCATCAGAACCTCCTATTGTAAAACTATGATTTTTCCCCTGTTTCTTTAATATTAATATTCGGAGAAGAAATAATGATGTTTAATTCCTCGGAGACTTTGCTGTTCTATGTTGTTCTATAATGGAAACAGCCAATAATGCCCTTAATTATGGACTTATCAAGACATGAAAAAGGAGTCTTTATCAGACTTCTTTCTTTTGGTACTGTATATAGTCTAATTACTTAAGCAATGTCATCTTGCCGGTAGATATATTATCAGCGACTTGAATAGTATAAAAATAGACGCCTGACGATCTGGCAGATCCGTTCCATCCAAAACCATGGGAACCGGCGCCGAAATATTTTTCATCGACCGAAACGATTTGACCCAGGATATCATACACAGTCAGTTTAACCAATGCGGGCTTTGCGATGTTGAATTGAATCCTAGTAGATGCATTAAAAGGATTGGGATAATTTATCGGAATTGTAAAAACTTCTGGAATAATTTCTATTTCGGTATCATCAATATCAACAATGGTTGGGTCGCCTTCGTTCGATAATAAAATATCACCATCATTGTAATCAAAGGTGTGGATATCCGGGTCATTAGATGGAGTAACTGGTCCGATAAATACCTGATCAGACCCCACATAATTCCCAAGTTTTATTCTGACGTTTAGCTCTGACATCAGGTTGTCTTGATTGATTTCCTCATGCCAATCCAGAAGATACAGTTTTATTCTATTCTGGTTATTATAATATTTGAGAAAAACAGTAGACCCATCAATATAAGCAAAATAGATATCAAGGTTGCCATGATTGAATACGTGATAGAAAAGATCAAATAGATAACTCCATGAGTAAACAATGCCCAATTCAGAGCTTACCATTACGGACACCGAATCATTGTCATTTAAATCAACCATTGGTTCAAGGTTTGCCTTGATCCAGGTAATATCCGGTCGTTGATTACGAATGAATAGCTTTAATTTTCTGACATCTACAGTGAGTGAGTCCTCTGGTTCACTTTCGATTCTCTTGCTGGCCATTCCACCCCCAAACGTAGAGACCCAAACATTGCCTGATGAGTCGAAGGCGATGTCCGAATAAAAACTGCCCCCTACTAAGTTTGAATCGGGTGGAATGTATGATATCCATGAGCTGTCCGGGGATACAACGTTCAGTCCGTTGTTGGCGCCTATCCATAAGTCGCCATTATCGGGACGCACCTCAAGCGAGTAAATGAAATCTGACAGTATTGGCGAATTGGCTGTATTATATATATTCCAATCTTCGCCGATTTTCTGGACCAGCCCGTACCCGATAGTTCCGAAATATACCGAAGTGTTGTTTGGATCTACCTTGATTAGCCGGATAGTATTCGATGGCAGACCGCTGTTGTCTATATCATAAATATACCAGCTTCCCTCAGAATAAGTCACGGCGCCTTCCAAAGAGGCGATCCAGAGAAGGTTGTTTTGAGAATCGTATTCAAGGCCGTAAATATAATCCGATCGCAGATAAGTTCCCGGATCGACATTAAACGTTTGCTGCTGCGAGTCGGCATATGAAAATTCAGTGCGGAAATTAGTTTGATACCTTATCCAGCCCTCGTTGTCAAAGATGGTAACGCCCCCGCCATAGGTCGATATGGCTCTGTATTCAGGCATCATTTCGATGCCGGTAATAATCGGGTTAATTTCTAAGCCCATATTAAACTGCATCCAGGTGGAGTCGGTTAAATTCAGGATGGAAAGTCCTTCTCCGGTGGGCTCATTTTCAAGGTCGCCCGAAGCTGAACCCACGAACAGTGTATCGCTGTCATAAGTAATGCTGTTGGCATAGTTTATCGGAACTCCGGCGTTATTCTGATCAAAAAGGCTCCAATTATCGCCATCTTTGATATATAAACCATGACCATGACTGCCGATTAAAATCCTGCCATCCGGGCTGATATAAAGGCTTGATAGAGAGTCCGTTTCAAGAGGACTGTTATCCATAGTATACGGCGTCCACTCGGCAAAGCAAACAACGGTAATATTTAATAAGGCTATTAAAATCAAACACAAAACTTTATTCATTTTTAGTCATCCTTTTTTTGACAGCGCTAATTTTTTATGATAAAAAGCAAATTTCAGGCCCTTCATCAGGAAGTTTTAAATATAATTGCATATCCATAAGATTCATAGTTATAATCAATTACGATTTTTGCATTCAGTCTCTTCTTACTAATTCTATTTTTATGGATATTTAAGGAAAAAACCTTGCACATTCTGTTCAACTTTGAAACATAATTACTAAAAACTCTGCAAAAACTTATCGAATATAATATGCGACATAAATTTCACCAATAGAATATTAGCCTGAATTATTCATAAAATCTATTTTATCATTTTAAATTATCTTTTAATCCTATGTCCTAAGACACGTCCGTGGATAGTAATATGATGGAAATAATATCATGAATCCATTATAAATACAGAGTGTTTTTGTGCTGTCGGAAATTACTTCCGACAGCTCTGGCAGAAGACGAACTTCTCAAGCACATGAAAAATTTGTGAATAATGCGGGTTAAGATTGTAGGCGGTCGGCACGCAGTGTCCATTGGATTTATCCGGCCGCAATCTTGTTGGGGGACAAGTCCTACGGATCTGTAGGACCCCCAACCTACGGCATTGTGTATTTGAGATAAATATACTATAGGCGGTCTTCTACCAGCACATGAAAAATTTATGAATAATGTGGGTTAGTAATGTCCAAAGGTTGGGGCAATTTAGGATTCATGATATGTTCTTCAGGATGGAAATCCGTCTCAACGGATAGCGAAGTCCCGGAATACGTCCGTGCAATTTTTTGGCATAAAAAGAGTTAAGATTTTTCCGGTCGCCTGAGACAGTATCTCAATGACAAAACAAATTGGCATTATTTATATATTACAGCAATATTAACAGGATGTCACCCGCCAAAGGCGGGCTTCCATACTGATACATGAAGCCTGTCGTAATGCAGGTAATTCTTTTTTTACCAGATTAAATTCTCTGGTTTTAATGGCAAAGTCAACTCTTATCCGGCGGATAGAACCTGTTATAATCGATTTTGTCAAGGGTCATACTGGCAAGCTTTTCAGTAAAGAGCTTATCAAAATCCAGCCAGAAAGCATGAACGGCGCCTCCGTAAATACCTTTGCTGTTTTTAACATCAAACTCACCTTCGCGGGCGGACGGTTCCTGGAGAGCGGTTAAAACGTCCCAAAAGGAAATTTCATTACGAGGTTTGGCAAGTTTGTAGCCTCCTTTAACACCCTTGAAACTTTGCACGAAGCCCTTATTGTTTAGTTCTTTTAAGATTTTGGCCAGGAATTCGCGTGGAACATTTTCATGCTCGGCTACTTCGGTAATAGTACATAAGCCCTTATCTTTATGTGCAGATATATATGCTAATCCTTTTACCGCATAAATGGTTTTCCTTGTTATTTGCATTTTTCACCTCGATGCTTAAATTTTTTCGTTTGTGCATAATTAATAATCATACAATCAATAGTTACCTAATATTAAAATATCATAAATACAGATTACATTGTCAAGTTTATTATCACGAAAGTCGCACCTGTTTTTAAAAGCCCTGCCTGTTGCCTGGCAGGCATGATTTCCACTTTATTATAAATTAGCCTGTTAATTTTATTTAAACTTCAATGATATTACCCGGTTTTTCAGGAAAAGTCTTGGTAAATACAGCAAAGGCAAATTCACTTTATGACAATAAACACGATAAATCAGATAATAATAATTACAGCTTAAGTCCCAAGTTGTCAAAGAGCGCCTCGCATAAAGCCTTAGCCCAATAATCTCCGGAAACTTCGAGGACTCCGAAAATAACCCGATCTGAATAGCCTAATAATATCCTACCGTCCTGTTCAGACACAGAATATATCGAGTTCTTTCCCACGCCCGCGGTATGAGATAAAATTCTGCCCCTTTGCTGGATAACTTTTTTGAATGTTTCGTATTCGGATTCGTCTCGATTTAACGAGTAAAACAGCGTCCAGGTGTCGCTTCTATTTTTATAATCAGCAGAAAAACATGATTCGGGAGCGGCGAATTTTTCGAAACCATGCGGCCAGAATTTCTCACTGTGCATTATCAAACGTTTTTGCGGGAATACCATAATTTGCCGGGGGTATAGAGCCGTTCCCGGGAGAAGGCTGTCGATGACTGCGGCAAATGAGTTCATGCTTTCGAAATCAGGCAGGTTGTCGCCATAGGAATTTAAGGTCATAAAAAAACGATCCTTCAGGTAATAAATATAGCTGCTGCCCAGTAAGGCCTCTGTGCCAAGATTTATGAAATTGTCGCTGGACAGCCGATGTCTTGAGTAAATTCCGAACGCACCCAGTGGGCTGGCAAATTCAAAAATATCGACCGAAAATGTTAGTTCATTCATTATGTATTCACAGCCTGCCACCTGGACGACCCCATAACCAAGATATTCCTCAGCAGCGCCATCGATATAACTGTACAAAGAATCGGCGGGATATACTTTAACCTTGTCAGTTCTGGCAAACCCATTTAACGTATCAGGAAGGACCATAGTGAAATCGGTCATTTCTATTTTTTTATCCGGCGTTGAGCAATTTGTAATTAGAATAACGGAAAAAAAGGCGACTGTTAGCTTGTTTATCATTAACTTACCTCAGTTTTTTGGGTCTGTGCATAATCATTTCATTATCAGGATTTCTTGATTCACCGACTGAATTGACATAGACAGCCTTGTTGCCCTCGACCGGACAGGCGTACTCACAGGCGCCGCAACCGTTGCATAATTCGGCATTGACATACGGTCTCCGTAAAGTGATTTCTTTGCCGTCGGTTGAGATTACTTTTTCGGTTTTCAATTGAATCGCCTTGGGCGAAATCGGGCACCATTCCTCACAGACAATACAATCTGTATCAAAAGCCCAGGGCAGGCACCGCCCCCTGTCAATAAAAGCAGTACCGATATTAACAGGTTGATAATCCCCCTTGCCCTGCTTCATTTCTATAGTCAACGGAGAGATAGCGCCGGTAGGACAGCTTTGGCCGCACAGGATACAGTTGTATTCACAATAACCGATTACCGGGATTAGAATGGGCGTGAAAATGCCCTCCCAGCCCGCTTCAAGCATGGTTGGGTGAATTGCATTAGTGGGACAGATTTTCATACACTGACCACACCTGATGCATCTGGCCAGGAACTTCTCCTCGTCAAGCGAACCCGGAGGCCTGATAAGTTTCGGTTTGGTTTTGAAATTCCTGCCGATCCCTGAACGTAAAGTCGGTACAGCTAACAGACCTGCCAAACCGGCGAATATCACCATACGGCGAGTGACCTGCGGTTTTGTTTTTATCTTTTTGCGATCGCCAAAAAAGCCGAACGAAAGAGCGTTACGGGGACAATCATAAACACAATTCAAACATAGATGACATTCGCCGCGGTGGTGCGGTAATTCCTTATGCGGATTATCGCCGCCCTGGCAATGCAGAAGGCATTTATTGCAATCGTCACAGGCTTCCTCATCGATTTTCAGTCCGAATATGGAAAAGCTTGCCAGAAAACCAAGCAATGCTCCCAGTGGGCACAGAGCCCGACACCAGAAACGGGTGTAGATACGGTTGGCGATAACTATCAACCCGAATATCAAGGCTAACCAGAATATGCCGTTAAAATGAGGCTGTTTTACCGGCAAAAAAAGCTTGACTGATATTCTGTATAATCCCTCGCCTAATAATACCAGCGGATAATAATCCGATGACAAAAGCCATCCATACAGGCTTTTTAATAATAATGTAACAGCCGGGAGAATCACCATTGCCAGCGAACGTCCAAGTATTGAAATCGGATCGAATATGCCTGTTTGAAGGCTGCCCAAAACCGCCATCAGGATTAATATTACCAACAAGTAGTATTTTAATCCCTGGTATGACTTATGGATATTCGATTCCATCAGGGCTTTGCCGCGATGTTTTTTCCTTTCGGATTTGAAAGACGAGAAAAAGTGGTTAAGCGATCCCAGCGGGCAAATCCAGCCGCAGAAATACCGTCCGAAAAAAATTGTGGTTATTAAAATAATAAAACCCAATGCCAGGGTTGAATATAAAACCCCGGCGGCTATTGAGACGCCTGTCAGGTTAAGCGGATTAATATCAAAAAACAGTTTCAGCCAGCCGGATACGCCCTCTTTATCGGGTGAATAACTATACTGGGTAGCAAATATAAAATAAACAAACAATAAAAAAAACAACGTTTGGGAGATAGTTCGTAATAAAGTTAACTTTCGCAATTTTATTTTACCTTAATTAAATTAAACATCGATTTCGGCTATTTTGTCATCAGGCGGATGACTTGTACCCAAACCCATGTTTTCAGCCAGCTTAATATAGGGAAAGTCTGATGGTTTTTTATCAAGAAACCGGGTTACATATGAATCGGCCGCTACCTGGTCTGTCGAGGCGACGATACAGTCATAGCTGGTTACATCCTCAATTCTCCCGCCTGTGGGACCATTTCTTTGCATTACGCGCGTGGCATCCTCGACGGTAAGAGTTGGCTGAAAAAGCCGGGCAAGTTCGGCGATATTATAATTAATATCCTGATGGAGTCGATTCCGCGGACCGGTTAAGACTCCAAACCAGTTTTTCATCCCTGAGGTGATCCCTGGCAGCGAGTGATGTTTAACTACCGGCACATTTATAAGTTTATCGCATTCCAGAACCGGTTTCAACACCTTCCATCCGCCCAGGCTGTTAAGGCCAAAGTCAATTTTGGCGAAGTGGCTGTCGTCTGCAATAATTACATCTGCGCCCTCGTTTTCAGCGGCCGCTTTAATACCCGACCTGTTATATGTTCGTCGGGGATCGTTGCAGGGAACATCTACTATGGTAACTTTACCTGCGCCCGCCAGTAAACAGAGACGCGTCAATTCGGCAACTACCTCGGGATGAGTATTGGCGCCCTGTTCGGATGTTCTGTCCCAACCGATGTTTGGCTTGATTACGACTTTATCTCCCTTAGCAATAAAAAATTCAATCCCTCCCAATGCGGTTATCGCTGAAGCGACAGCCTTGCGATAATCTTTACTATAGGCTGCAGCAAGGAGCGGTCGGTCTGGCGCCATGTCTATTTGATATTTTTTCTGCCGATAAGCTCTTGTTGCTCTATCGGTTTCATCATTACGGCTGCCGCAGACCAGAATACCGCTGGTGATAACAAAAGAAGCGGCGGTGGCGGCGGCGGTCTGTTTAATGAATTCACGACGTTTCATAAAGCCTTCTTTTAAGCGCTTATACAAAAGGTTCTATCTTACCTTGTTTACTTTATAATTGATTTTCATATCTGTCAATGAGAAATTAAATCAGGAGTTTCCCCGAATTTTTCCACATAACAATTTTGATCAAAATAAAAAACTAACTTAACAGGGCAGGCTTTCCAGCCTGCCAGCGGGACTGGAAAGTCCCGCCTATTAGTGCGGAAGTT
>Ga0114922_10001477_pt1 | contig 22473 bp, 21 predicted proteins | sample AartaG_FD_100975 | JGI IMG/M metagenome (GOLD analysis project Ga0114922, IMG submission 100975) | Deep subsurface microbial communities from Aarhus Bay to uncover new lineages of life (NeLLi) - Aarhus_00045 metaG | ecosystem: Environmental > Aquatic > Marine > Oceanic > Sediment | place... | reverse complement strand
TTAATTTCTTATCCTTGATGACGACAAACTCCCACGGCTGCGAGTTAAAGCCCGATGGAGCCCAGCGAGCAGCTTCAATAATCTTGTCCACATATTCATCAGGTATAGCGTCTGGCTTAAACCTGCGGATGGTCCTTCTTTTTTTTACCAATTCAAGGAAGCTCTCATAATTCATCGCAATCTCCTCCTAAAGCATGATTATTGCCGTAACAGGCTAGTTCCCCAAAAACCTTAGTTCACGGTGTATTATCCCCCGCGCGGTCGAGTTTTTCCCCAGAATTTCGTCAGCGTTGGTAAAAAGTCCATGAGTTGCATCGTGCGGGCTCAGCTGTGGCTCTGGTACTGACCCTTGATAGTGAACTGACAAACTAGAGAACCCTGCATTTCTTGGGAACAACTTGCCTGTCACTTGTTGCCTTTATAGCACACACCATGAGCAAGTGTCAACTAGAAGAGGTATAGGTATGTTCCCTTCGGGGCTATGGGAACGAATTGACACGAGACGACTCTGGCCCTAGAATCCTGTAAGCGGTGTGCCTATAGCTCAGCGGACAAGGGCACCGGTCTTCGGTTTGTACGTGAGACAATGACAGCAAGGAGCAGCAATAAGACCATAGCAAGAAAAACGGCAATAACCGATGACAGCAGAAGTGGCTCACGAAACGCTGAGCACAAAATCTGAAATAATAGTTGTGTAATACTCTCTTACAGTTTTTCACAGCTGTCGCCGCTAGCTCTCTCGTGGAGATGATGAAATCATCAATTCATTTCTCCTGATAAATCCAGATATCCATGGTAGCTGCATTTTCTCCTGAGACTGTTTCAATCTGTATTGCTACAGCATCATCATTATAAGAGACCTTTGGGATAGAGGCTCGTCCAATAATAGGAGCGGCTGTATCCGATTGAATGGTATACCTTCCATCTGTTGTTGTCTTTTGGATTTCACCTAGGCATTATCTATGTCAACCGTGATGCTGTACTGCTTACTGGGGCAAGCCCGGTAGACTCAAATCCAAGGATGGTGTCGTGTTAACACTACCAGCCTGCACAAATCTCACCCTGAATCATGTGCGGAGTAGTAGCTGGACTTTGACAATCGTCGCAAAAGAGCATCTAGGGCGCAGTTGTAGGCACGATAATATCTATCTTGCACCACGCAGTGCCAGCACCACCGGCTCCAGGAATTCCCGCAACTTCACTTTCTCATCCGACATGAGAGGAAACAATATGACCTATTGACTCCCCAGTGAGTTGGCTACCAGTCTGTTATACTGCTCTACTGTAATATTACAGTGATAGAAAAGGTCAAAGTATCTTGACACTTCTTGATATACATCGTATTGCGCAACATCCGGATGGAGCAGTTGTGCTAGCCATATCATACCCAGATACCGTTGTACGGAGGCTGGGAAGCCCATCCAGTTGTAAGGACCGTACGGGACCTCATAGTAGTGTCCGTTTTCAATCGCGGTAATATCTGCCCAATCGGTGTTGTCACCCACCATGCTGTAGATGCTATTGGGGGCAAAAAGAATGACATCTGGATTCCAGAGCATAATTTGCTCCAGGTCCACTTCGTTGCCGGTACCCCTGCTAGAAGGATTGTCTATGATAGCCAGGTTATTCGCCAGCAGATCAATTACTTCAGCGTGGTAGGAACCTCTGGCAATGACATTGATACCGGCATCGCCAAGACAGTACAGCAGGTTGGCTGTTTCGTTCTCAGCTACCTCGCTCATAATATTGAGAGTGTTGTAATAGACTTCGCCGCAATACTCCCCCAGGACTTCGGCTTCATTCTCGATGCGAAGAAGCTCGCCCAGTTTTCGGTAGGCGTCACCCATAGTGGCGGTATAGGCATCGATGTGGACAGTAGGGATGCCCGTTTGCTCCTGGAGATTCTCCATATCCTCCACCATATTGGCCTTGATTTCGCCGACATCGATGATGACCTGGGCGCCGGTTGCAATAATCTCTTCCAGGTTGAAGGTAACCTTGCCTCCATAGAGCTGACCGAGTATGGGAAGATTATAGTATTCTGTATCTATGAACTCTTCAGCTTCGGGGCTCCATGCCTCGGCAAGCCCCACGAGCTTATCCGGGCACAGTGCGAAAAGGACTATCTGGGTCAGCGGTCCGGAAAGAGCGACCTTGGTAATATTTGTGGAAACTTCCACGTCACGGCCTAAAGAATCGGTAAAGACAAAAGTCGTCGGTTCGGGCGTATCGGCCGGTGCCGTACATGCGGCTGCCATAGTCATTATCAGACAGATGGCAAGAAACAAAGCTAATGACTTCTTTTTCAAACTAATACTCCTTTTTTAAGTAAGTTGATATCCTGAAACGAGTTATTGTTCATAACCTCAAACATCTATGCCAAAGTAACAGGGGTAAGAACCTTCTCCGCATCTAAGTTAACCTTCTTTCGTAAAACAAACTAGTTATTCAAACCCAGATTGATGGTGATTATCTTCGACAACTACGGTGGGGACACAAACACGTACCTTATCCTGAAAAAGGCTCTGCACTTTAATATCGACACCGTAAAGCTTCCTCATAAGTTCCTCGGTTACAATATCGGATGGGGCACCGCTGGCCAAGACTTTACCGTTATAGAGCGCTAACACACGATCCGAGAACATGAAGGTCTGCTCCGGATTGTGCGTGGATTGGATAATCGTATAGCCGTCTCTGGCCAGGGATTTAATCTGGGTCAATACGAGGATCTGGTTGCCGAAATCCAGATTGGCGGTAGGCTCGTCCAGTATCAGTATCCTGGTCTGCTGCACCAGCGCCCTGGCGATCAGCACCAACTGGCGCTCGCCGCCGCTTATCTGGGTATAACCGCGATCCCTCAGGTGGGCAATCCCCAGCCGCTCCGCGGCCGCCTCGACCAGGACTGCCTGCTTCTTTCCCGGCACGGAGACAGACGAGACCTGATGTGAGGTGCCCATGAGCACCATATCGAACACGCTGAAATTAAAAGACGGGTAATGGCTTTGGGGGATATAGGCCACCAGCTGCGCCATTTCCTTAATCCCCAGTTCCCTGGTGTCATCGCCATTTATCTTAATCTGCCCTCTGAAGCCGTTTAACAGCCCCAGTATGCAGTAGAAGAGTGTGCTTTTTCCTACGCCATTCGGGCCTACCACGGAGAGCAACTGCCCCTCTTCGGCGGTAGCACTGACGTTATCCAGGATAAGCCTCTCACCGTAACTGAAGCTAATACCGGAAATCGTAATGCTCAATAGACCTCACCCCTCCTAGTGATCAGGTAGACGAAGAACGGTGCTCCAACGAAGGCAGTCAAAATTCCTATGGGTATTTCTGTCTGCAAGAGATTTCTCGAAACGTTATCTACAATAAGCATAAAGACGGCTCCGACCAGCATCGAGGCCGGCATAAGGTGCCGATAGTTGTTTCCCACAAGTCTCCTCGATAGATGAGGCACTACCAGCCCGACCCAGCCTATCATCCCACTGACTGACACGCTGGCAGCAGTCACCAGCGTGGCGCAGGTAATAATAAGCAAGCGCAACTGCGTCGAATTTATGCCCATCGTACGGGCTTCATCGTCGCCTAGAGTTAAGACATTAATCCTCCATCGCACAAGGAACATTGGAACCAGCCCTACCGCCATAGGAACCAGCACCATGGCTACAGTTTTCCTTGTCGCACCGGAAAGACTGCCCATAAGCCAATAAGTGATGGCCGGAAGCTCGTCGCTGGGATCTGCCACCAGCTTGATGAACAACGTGCCGGCGGCAAACAGCGAACTGACGATAATGCCCGAAAGGATTAGCCCCAGCAATTTGCTTCCCTTCGCCCTTTTACTGACGAGGTAAACAATCGCCACGGTCAGCAAACTGAAGAAAAAGGCGCTCAGCATGATCGTCAGGTAGTTGCCTTCATTAAGGATCGCTAGCGCCGCGCCGAACGCCGCGCCGGCGGTAGCTCCCAGAATATTCGGGGCCGCCATGGGGTTCTGGAAAATACCCTGGTAAGAAGCCCCGGCAGCCGAAAGGCAGCACCCTATCAGGCAGGCAAGCATAATCCGCGGCAGGCGCACATTGAATACGATTGTTTCCATCTGGTCTAACCAGAACTGTTTTATGGGGAATATCTTGGAGAAAATAATGCCGAAAAGCTCCGAAGGTGTGATAGGATATCGCCCCAGAAAAAAGGACAAGATAATGATGACAATCAGCGCAACACCTAGACCCAATATTATCGAAGAGTAGGAAAATCTTCCCCTTTTGTTCGACCTCTCCATGCTTGTCTCCACTGGATTGTCTGCAAAAAACCACAGGCTGCAATCCACTATCCCCTAACGAAAGGAATCTCCTTCATCTATGGGTAGTAGGATTACTTTCCGCCAGATTAAGGTCTCGCGGGTCTGTTCAGCACACCGAGAGCTAGGCAGACGCTGTCCTTAACATCGGGTGGTAATGGAGGGAGAACAAAGACAGGAAGATAGACAGTATAGTGGCAGGCGGTTCTAGAAGGAATTGCGCGCGTTACCGGACGAGCTATACTCATTCTTTCTCCTTTTCCACCCGGGAAGCAAGGCTGTTTCCAGCCATGCCGTCGAGACATTACATCTACCGGCTATCCACCATATCCTTCAGTTGAAGGGTTTAGATGAAACAGCTCCGGAGAAACTGAATTATGGGTAATATTATCACGGACGCTATATCGCTGTCAATAGCCAGAGTACAGTTTACCGTATCCTGAAAAGGGAGGGCTTGATCAAGCAGGCGGAACCAGTTGGTTCTAAGTGGTTTTAAGGCGGGTGAATAGTGCCGGAGGAAGACAAGACGTATCAAGAAGCTCTGGGCGAGTGATTGCTGTCATCGGAGGGTCGCCTATTGGGGCCGGTATTACTTGGAGATGGTGATGGACGACTGCAGCCGATTCATCTTGGGCCGGGATCTTAGGACAGACATGAGTGGTAGGTCCCTGGAGGATGCGGGGCAGCAGGCGATAGACTTCACCGACATGACGGATGTGCCGGTGAAGGATCGAAGGGTGCTTCTGTCGGATAACGGCGCCGGCTACATCTCCCAGTAATTCAATCAGTACCTGCGTCTGGCGGGAATCAGGCTCATTACTGCCTCGCCCTTCCATCCCCAGACCAACGGTAAGCTTGAAAGATATCACCGTACCCTCAAGGAAGAAACTGACCGGGATCTTACGATATGCCGAGTGAGCTAAAGGAAGCAATCAGGGCGTTTCTCGAATACTATAATTACCGGCGCTACCACGAAGGGCTGTTTGATTCAATTCCATACTACGCCTAGACGGGAAGACATCTGGGAATAATTCAGAGAAGAAAGGAGGTAAAAACCAGGATATTAGCAGGAAGAAAGGTCATAATAGGATCGCCGGGGGGCAGGGGCATCGCCTTTGAAGTGTTCGATGTTTCCAATAGCTCAACTGTCCCAATTTCGCTGACTACATATAGTTCCCTGCATCATCTCACGCGGCTACACCGAGGTATTTGCTCTGCGCTTCCGCGTCACCCTTTAGTTTCTCAGGCATACACTCATACACAACTGCCCCTTTGGTGATAATATAGATGTAATCAGCTATGGACAATGCCATGGGGAGATTCTGCTCCACCAACAAAATGGAAAAACCGCTCTCCTTAAGATGAGCGATAATCCGTTCAACCTCGTGAACAATTATGGGAGCCAGTCCCTCTGAAGGCTCGTCCATCAAGAGCAACTCTGGATTGGTCATCAAAGCTCGACCAATGGACAGCATCTGCTGTTGACCGCCGCTAAGCGAAGTACCCGGATATTTGCGCCGCTCCTTCAAGATTGGAAAAAGGGAATGCACTCTATCCAGGTTCCAGGCATTTTCTCCTCCTCCCCGTGCCGCCATGGTAAGGTTTTCCTCTACACTCAGCGACGGGAAAATGCGTCTTCCTTGTGGAACCAGACCAATACCTTTCTGAGCGATTTTGTACGATGGTAGACCAGCAATATCTTCCCCCTTAAAGAGTATCTTTCCCCTGCGTGGTGGGGTGAAGCCCATTATCGAGCGAATGGTGGTCGTTTTACCCATGCCATTGCGCCCCAGCACAGCTACTATAGCACCGGCTTGAACCTTCAGTGAAATACCCTGCAGTACATAACTTTCCCCATAGTAGGCATGGACATCGATCAATTCAAGCATCGGCTGTGCACTCCTCGCCCAGGTAAATCTCTCTGGTTTTCGGGTCATTGCGTATCTCTTCACATGTTCCCATAGTGATAATCTCTCCAAAATGAAGAACAATAATCCGCTGCGCCACACCGAAAACCAGATCCATATCATGAGCGGACAGTATCACCGTTATGTCTTCTCCCAGATTACGAACACGGCTAGCAACATCATCTCTCTCTGCAGAGGTTAGCCCGGTACTGGGCTCATCCAGCAACAGCAGTTTTGGTTCTGAGGCTAGACCGAGGGCTATTTCCAATTTCCGCTGCTCTCCATAAGCTATGTCACGTACCGGTTCGTTTCGCTTTTCCCATATACCCATCGATTCTAGCAATGCCTGTGGCTTACTGTAGAAATCATCATAAGCAGTAATTGGACGCAATATCTGGAAACGTGATTGCTTGGTGCCGTGAAGAGCCAACAACATGTTTTCCATTACCGTGAGAGCCTTGAAAAGCGACGTCACTTGAAAAGAGCGACATATACCACAATGAGCACGACGATGACCAGGTACACGGGTAATCTCTTGCCCCAATAAGTATATCTTACCGGCAGTCGGCTTTGACTGCCCATCTATCATGCTGAAGAAGGTCGTCTTTCCTGCCCCATTGGGTCCGATAATTGCCAGACGTTCACCTTTCTCAACGCACAGACAGACATTCCGCAGTGCATGAACGCCGCCAAAGTCTTTACATAAATTTTCAGTTCTTAGCACTTCCATAAATCAACCTATTCCATAATCTCTGCAAGTAAGGGGCGATGCCCTTTGGGAGAAGGGCAACGCATAGGACGAAACTGCCACCCAAAACTAGAGGCCAGCGTGCAGGCAGATATATGCTGGAGAAATATTCTATCAGTGTTATCACCACTGCCCCAATAAGTGGTCCCCACAGTGTCCCCCTACCACCCAGAATGCAGATTAGCAGGGCCAGGGCAGACATTTCAAGACCAAGATTCCATGGTGATATGACCGTATTATGATAGGTGAACACAATACCGGCTACCCCGGCAAAAAGCGCGCTAATAATATAGGCAATATATTTATGTAGCCAGACATTGTAGCCCATGGCCCGCATCCGGGGTTCGGATTCACGGATACCCTGCAGGGAAAGGCCGAAGGGGGATTTTACCACCAGCATCATCAAGAAAAAACAGACAATAAGAGATATACAGGCAAAATAGTACAAGCTGATAGAGTTCCAGGCAATGGATATGCCGAGATCAGGATGCGGTATCCTGAAAAGGCCCTCTGCTCCTCCGGTCACATCTCTCCACGTATTAACAACGGCGACTAACATCTGGGATAACGCGAATGTAATCAATAAGAAGTACATACGGGTTACACGAAGAGCGATAAGTCCGAACAAAGCAGCAACTGCCACTGTTATGGCAAGAGCGATAGGAGTTACAATCCAGAAACTCTCAAAGCCTAGTTTGGTTAATAGAAGAGCGTTGGCATAACCGCCCACCCCAAAGAAGGCCGAATGACCGAGAGAGATAAGGCCTGCGTAGCCAAAAATGATATCTAGACTGATCGCAAAGATAGCAAAAATGACAAGCCTGCTCCATACGCTTTGTAAATGGGTTGGCAATAAGGCGGGCAGTATAAGAAACAATAAGGCAGCAGCAACATAAGGACCAAATCGCGCCACGGGTCTCTGCCATGTTTGAGCCATAAACTCTTACTACCCTGTTAACCTTTTGTCTTAGTCTGTGATCGCTCTTCCCAGAATGCCAGTGGGTCTTATCATGAGGACAACTATCATAACTAGATAAACGAAAAACATTGCGAGGCCCGGCAGCAAGACTGTGCCAAAGCTGACGACAAGGCCTGTCACTAGGCCACCTACTAAGGCTCCCGGTATTGAGCCCAGACCCCCAACCACAACCACAGCCACCGCAAAAAGCAAGATCTCCTGGCCAAGCCCCAAATGTGCTCCAAAAAGTTGAGAGCCAACTACACCAGCTGCCCCTGCTAAGAAGCAGCCCAGCAAAAAGATGGCGGCAGCAACAATGCCATAGTTAATGCCGAGCCCAACGGTCATCTCTTTGTCGTTCATTCCTGCTCTAATGACCATACCGAACTTCGTTTTGCTCTGCAACCACCACAAGAATACCGCTAGAGCTATCCCGATTAACGTAATGACCACACGAGCGAAAGGATATTGTAGACCGGCAAGGGGGAAGGACCAATCTAGAGTGGGCGCGGTGAACGGTGCCCTGGGTAACGCACCCCAATACCAGAGGCACAAGTTGGTCAATACATAAATGAAACCGAAAGTCAGCAAAACTTGCTGAGCGAGCATCCCGTGTATGCGCCGGAGGAAGCCCTGATCCAATATCAGACCAATAATGGCGGCACCTACCCCACCAGCCACAATGGCAAGTAGAAAGTTATGCCCGTGTTGTATGGCTAGAGTCCAACCGATGTAGGCACCCACCATATATAATACGCCATGGGTTAGATTGAGAACACCCATGACACCAAAAATGAGCGAAAAGCCCGAAGCTACAAGAAACAATATGGAACCAAATGACACGCCGCTTAGCGCAGTTAACACAAATGTATTCCAACTCATATTAATCGGCTTAACTGGTTTCTATGAAGATGGTGCGGTCCCGCTCTGCCGCTCGCTGGCGAGGTCACCCGCCAGCAAACAGCTTGAGTCTCCTGAGTTTAGCCGGATATCCTCTCGGCAGCTTGTGGCGGTTTAACCGCACCATCTTCGTAGTTTCTTCGTGTTGCTCCTAGGGCTTCTTCATGTTGCCAATGCAGTCAACATAATGCGTTTTGCTCAAACTGCCAGATTATCATTAATGGGGATACTCGGTCAAGACACTATGATCCTCGGGGAAAGTCTCGAGTATCACCCACTTTAACTCACCGCCTACCTTTTGGACTTGGCAAACATAGCGATCCTCAACTGCCACTCTTCCCTCGTCGAAGTAGAATGGGCCGTTGGGAAGGTCATACTCCAGATCGCACAATGCGTCTCTAAGCACATCGGCGTCTGTGACTCCGCCCGTCTCTTCGAGTGCCGCCGCCAGGACTTTTATGACGCAATATGCATTATTGGCTTTCTCATCAGGGAGCTGACCAGCCTCAGCCACGTAAGCATCCACAAAGGTCGCTGTTTCCGGGTAGGAAAGGTCACAAAGAAATTCTTGCGAACCAACTATACCCTCAATGGCTGCGGGCCACGTTTCCATGAGCGCCTGAGGTATCTCACCACCCTTAATTACAACATCCATTTGCTCAAACATCCCCATGTCGTCCATTGCAGCGAACAGAAGTCCCGTGGATGTTGGTTCTATCTGAGCAACGACGAGGCAATCACTTATCACGAAATCGCCTATGTAAGGGGTAAGGTCTGTCGCGTTGGGTGGAGGCCAATGCTGGTCAACGACCTCACCGCCCTTGGCTTCGAAGGCGTCGGTGATACCAGCCAGGAAGTCTCTCATAATCACGTTGTCAGAAGCTATAGTGGTGCAAGTCCGGTACCCGAGCACATCATACATATAGTCTCCCGTGACCGGGCCGGTGTCGTAGTAACCCGAACTCATCCAGAAGCCATATAGATTGTCAAGTTCACCTTCTCTGGCCGTCTGGGTGTATATAAGGTTAACCATCGGTACACTGGATGTGTAGGGCAAGACTGAGAAGTGCGAGGCTCCGTAGAATGGGCCAACCATAATTTCGACACCATCCGATTCTACCAGCTTCTTGGCCTTATCTAGAGCCAGGGCAGTGTCAAAACCACCTTCGTCTTCTACTATCCATTCTACTGGCCTGCCACCCATTTCCCCCCCAATTTCCTCAAGGCCGATGTCAAAAGCCGTCTGAAAGTACTCGCCCCACAGGGCAAATTGTCCCGTTAGTGGTACAAGAAGTCCTATTTTGAGTACCTCCGGTTCCTCTTCTTCTTCCTCTTCTTCTTGTTCTGCGGGCGCGCCGCCGCAGCCAGTCAGAACCAGCGCTAGCACCAGCAGCCCCGCGAGAATCAGGAAAAGAATCCTTTTCTTCAATTTACGAACCTCCTTCTTGATTTTGTAGCTGCTCCCATCTCATGGGAGCGAACCTTCGGTGCTGGAACAAACCGATCGACCATCGGTCGCCTCCAGCAACCTTCATCTTGATCCGCTATCCCGATAGAATCACCTCCTTTCGCGCTTCTGGTCTCCCCATTTTTTGTTGCCTGTCGGAGCAAGCTGGAGACCGGGAGATCAGAAAGACTAACTAAAAACTCGACCCTTTTCTATATCCGATAGTTGTTATCAGCTTGAGTGCCGTCAAGTCCCCTTGAGCCTCCGTTTTTTCCGCACATACCTCGTTGGATTGTAGGTTCTCTCTCACTTTATCAATCGACGTTATCGCTTGTAGGCGCCTTACTCTATCCTTTTTTCTTTCTACTTGAAGTGTAACACCCAAATGCTAAAATGCCGTCAAAACTTAGGGACATACTGCAATTTTTCACCAATGTAAACAGCCTCGGAATTGGGCTCTTGTTGTGCAGACTCCGTCTGTTTCATTCTTAACCAGCGTCCTTGGCTCAACCGGGTCAATATACCGAGGTCTAATATAGTATTCCGTTGGCGACGGTCGTCTTATCTGCGAAACAGACATCAGCGATGTTAGCAATCTTAGAAGCCGCCTGTTAATAAACTTACGGAGACTTCCGCGTGTACTGGTGTCCTGATTTATATCGTGAGAATTATACCATTAATTATTTCTGACATGTCAACCTTTGTCAAGACTCATTAGAAATGTTCTTCAGTGACCTCGCACCGTTAAGGCCCGGCTGATGCGTTGAGTCTGGCGGCTATATCTTCTCCAGGGATCATTTGGAGGGGGAGGTATTTCCTTGTTTGGCTCAGAGTTCTACTGCTTTTGCTGAGTAGCTATGGGCTTCTGGGGTAACCTCTTGATTACTGTAAAGAGGACCTCGTTATTCCTGTAGATTATATAGATTGATCGATCCAAGTACCCCCGACCTGGCCGCTGAGAATAAGCCTAGTATTAATATTGGACCGGAGATCAAGAAAGGGGGTTATTTCATTGGCCCGAAAAGTATTGCAGTCAGAGCAACTCAACAACAGGCTCCGCGAGGCTGAAATCGTGATGAGTCAGGCAATACAATTGCTGAAGCCAGCAGAAGAATTAGAGTCACCCAACAAACCTATTGCCGCTGGCGCAGGGAATATGGTGGCATGGGGGTGCAACAAGCCAGACGACTGAGGCAGCTGGAGAAGGAGAATACTCGGTAGAATGGACAGGGTAATTTTGATGGAATATGCACCACTCTAAAGACTATTAAATTGCCGAGCGTTTTGCTATACCTCAATTGGCTGGCTGTAGCGAGATAATCTGCCCGGGTGTTTTGATAGTGTCTGGTGTTATTTCTATTTCACTACTCTCCATCCTCACCACATCTGGTTTACCTTTGAGGAATTCGTCAACATTAACTAAGTGGAAACTGCATTTCTCATTTCCGTAATGTATTGGGATAGTCAATTCTGGATGTAGCTGATAATAAATCTGATTAGCCACATCAGCGTCGATAATATACTCCTTCCATGGTAACTGACTCTTCCCAGAAGCAGTAGTAGCAAAGCGAGGCTCACCTACTGGAACAAGCAATCCGACTGAAAGTAACAACACATCAATTCTGCCCAACTGAGCAACTTGTTCATCACTGAGTGAATGGCCTATATCACCAGTGTGGCAAATTTTCATACCGTCTACCTCAAACAATGCCATATTGTTTTCGCCGAGTAGCTTTCCCTCGACGTTATCGTGATAACAGGGCAGGCATTTGAACTCTATGCCCTTAACCGTCACAGAACCATTCTGTTTCATAGTGGAGCATCTCACTACTTCTGGCTTCCCTCTTACTACATCTATGTTACTATGATCTGGATGTTCATGACTCACCAAAATAATATCGGCGACCTCGTCAATCTCTTTGTAGGAAAGTGTTCCTCCGGGAGGGGCGTGATAGCCAGTTTGGTAAGGATCAGCAATTATTCTCAGTCCGTTCGCTGAGCTGATTAAAACGGATGCATGCCCCAGCCATTTAATTTTCATGAGAATCCTCCTTACGTATATTTTACTTCTGACATCAGATACAACTGTTTTTCAGTCTTTGTAGTATTACCAGTTCATCCACCATAGTCAAGTAGTACACGTCATAAGTCAACCAAATGGCTTTAGAAATTGTACGTTGTTGATAATGTAATACGCATCTTCTGACCTATTTCATCATACTGCCATTCTCATAAATACTTGACAATATCTCATCGTAGGTAACTTTGGGGACCGCGGGCAGACTATTGTCGCTGAAAGTACGTTTTGTTCTATACCAGTTTCAATGCTTACTCTTTAAATTTTTGCGCATACTCCTACCTCCACAGTCTCTTCTTTCATTATTCCATTCTGAAGGCTTACTTACAGCGTATATATTCCCCCAATATTATGAATAACACTATATCATATCTAAATACTGATCAGCCCTCTCTTTCAAAACTCTAGAGTACATTTTCTAGGCTAATTGCATTCTAGCGGGGATGCATCAGCAACCCGCCCCAACAACTATACCATTCTTGAATCTAAAACCACACTTACAGCGGTGTCAGGAGCTCGTGGGCGCTTATCCTTAGCGCTGTGCGGGCGTATATCATTATATCCCACAATTGTTCAATCAATATCTTAGCTTTCCAGAGATTAGTGAATACTTGCAACTTTAGTAATTGAGCCCGCATCTTGTCATTTAATAATTTGATATATCAGTTCTCCCACAGACTGACCGGCTCAGTATATTATACGCCATACTCCATCTCCTCCCATTACTTCATGGGAACATTGCTTGTTTAGGCAAACTCCGGTATAGCATCCTGCACCAATTCAACACAAACGAATCACAAAGCAGGCGGGTATACATCCGTAACTGAATCCAAATCTCCAGTCCTCGAGGGCAGAATCTGTCAATATGCCGTCGCGAGCATGTGAAAGGTGAATGGGTCTCTCAACCCTCACCAGTGGAGGTTGAGACGTATTGACGCAGTCGCTTCACTAAATCGGGCCGCTTCGTGATATCATTTCTTCCCATCTCTTCCATATCCACTTCGGGGTTCACATACTGAAGTGCCCTCTGCCTTACTACTTCGTGCAAACTGACGAAGGTACGCTTGTCCTGATATGACAGCGGTGACGTGATTTCCCGCATCAACTCGAGCCCTGCCGCAGTTGCCGGTCTGAAGGCAGCCTCTCCCTTATTGGTGACACTCACACGTACTGTCCTGCGGTCACTCCTGTCTCTTACCCTTCTCACCAACCCACCTCTTACCATGCGGTCGACTATCATACTGGCACTGTCCGAGCCGCGACCTAGCCCTCGGGCTAGGTCAGTCACCCTCACTGAACCACCGAGTACTTTCATAACAGCAAGCACTCCGTATTGCTCTGCAGTAAGCCCGTACTTGCCAAACACCTTGTCCTCACAGCTCCTGAGCACGTCGCGGGTTCGGTGCGTTATGAACCACAATCTGACAACCAGATTGTCTGTCTTGGCATTTGGCGTCATATTTGGCCTCCTTGATTATCTCACGACAATTTTGCCCGTTTGTATAAGATGCTATTATAGAAGCTTCTGCCACTTACGACAAGCCGACATGACTCGCTAGTAATCATCCCCAATCCATGCACCTGCACATTGCTTAGATAATCGTTCACTCAGAACATGCCAGAAATGAGAACCTCGTGACAACCGACATGAAGACCCTCAAAATAACACAGGTGGCACTTATTTCAGAGGCATATTGTCTATCAATCTTGCTTTGCCTATCTTCACGGCCAGGGAAGCCAATGCGGGACGGTCGAGCAAGTCCAACTCTTCCAGTGTTTCGGCATCAGCAATGCTGACATAGTCGATTTGAGCCAGATGTTCTTCCCGGATAAGTGCCGCCATCTGCCGGCGAATCTTTTCCGCGTCCCCTTCCCCACTCCACCATAATCGCTGCGCTAGTGTAAGAGCCTTAAACAATATTGTGGCCGCCCGGCGTTCCTCGGGGTTGAGGTAAATATTGCGACTGCTCATGGCCAGACCGTCGCTCTCCCTCATCGTAGGCACAACCACAATTTCTATACCCATGTTGAGATCAGCTACCATTCTCCTAATTACCGCTACCTGCTGGGCGTCTTTTTGACCGAAGTAGGCGCTGGTTGGCTGGACAATGTTGAATAGCTTGGCCACTACGGTGGCGACGCCTCTGAAGTGCCCCGGACGGGATGCTCCCTCAAGTCGCTCGGTTACTTTCTCCACACCCACCCAGCTGACGAATCCAGGTGGGTACATCTCATCATCAGAGGGAACAAAGACGATATCCGTTCCCTCTTTCTGCAACAACTCCAGGTCCCTATTGAGGTCCCGGGGGTAAGCACTAAAATCCTCCCTGGGCCCGAATTGAGCGGGGTTAACGTAAATGCTGATAACAGCGATGGTGGCTCCTTATTACAGTTGTATTTCCGCCTCCCGAAGCTTATTGACAATCTGTTCCCGCGTAAATCTTTTTTAGCCATTAGTCCCCCCCCACCCTTTATGATATTACAACTGACATCATTTAAGGGGAGCACGCCACCAGATACCTTTTGTTAATCACTTAATAGTCTTTAAGTACTACTGCCATATAATATTATTGATCCCCCAATATGTCCTTCAGTATTATTTACTAGACAACAGGTAAAGGCTTAGTATTTGCAGACAAGGGAATTCATAGTTGTGAAATCCGTAGTATGAATATGCCAAGGATTCGGTCTTTTATTAGCCTATTATTCTCTCATGACTATGCAATTGAAATTCCAATTTGACAGAGACTATTGACAGAGGCTGCTTAAACTCGTAAGATGGTGCGTAAATCTGCCGCCCAAGAACCAAATGGGAACGACGAAGCAAAGGCCAAATACTCAAGGATTGGTCTATGAGCTAGATTAAGGTAGTGTTTCACGATTAACGTTTATGGGCAGATTATGGTGGATCAGTTTAGTGTATTCTTGAAGTGTCAAAATAATTTATGAATGGAGGACAAGAAAAATGGAAGTTGTAAAGACGATTTGTACTGTTGGGACCCTGTTTTGCGGATTGGATGTACGCACAGAAAATGGGAAGATAGTGGAAGTGCACGGTATGGAAGAGCATCCGGTTAATCAGATTTGTGTGAAAGCAAAAGCCATGCCGGAATGGGTGCATTCAGAGCGGAGGTTGCTCAATCCATTAATAAAGACCAATGGAAAACATAAGGAGGCCTCGTGGGACGAAGCTTTGGGCTTTATCGCTGATAAACTATCAGATATTAAAAAGAAGTATGGTGCCAGGGCTTTCCTCCCCAATGTCGGTAACGGCTCTATCTGGGGTTTGGGATCATTTATGGCGAAGCGGTTTGCCAGCGTATATGGTTCTCCCAATTTTGGCTCGGGTGGGTGTATGTGTTTTGTTGCCAGACCTGTTTGTAATGCCTTAACTATCGGGGCTCATATCGTGCCGACATTTAACGTAGATAATAATTGTATAGTAGTGTGGGGCGCTAACCCCGTTAACTCTTTCCCACCCTTGAAGGGCGATCTGATCTCTGCTATGAAAGGCAGGGGTACCAAACTCATTGTGATAGACCCCCGAGCAACAGAGACGGCGAAAATGGCAGATATCCATGTCCAAATCAGACCGGGAACTGATTGTGCCTTGGCTCTGGGGCTATTAAATATAATGATAGAAGAAGAGCTGTATGACGCTGATTTTGTCAAGAATTGGACAGTTGGTTTTGACGAATTAAGAACTCACGTAAAAGAGTTTACGCCGGAGAAGGTTGAAGAGATAACCTGGGTGCCTGCAAAGACGGTAAAAGAAATAGCACATATGATGGCTACCAAGGGGTTATCTATTGTTACTGGCGTAGGTCTGGATAATTGTGTCAGCGGAAGCCAGACTATCAGGAGCATTGCAATTATTAATGCTATTACGGGCAACGTCGATGCTCCCGGAGGATCGTGTTTTTACCCACGATTCCCCATGAAGCTGCTTGCGGTTCCAGAAAGGTATGAGGAAAAGCAATCTGTTGGTTTCAAATACCCGTTCTTCAGCAGAATTGCTGGAGGAACTGAAGGAGAAAGTATTGTTGACGCAACCGAACAAATAATTACCGAGAAACCATACCCAATCAAAGCACTAGCATTCCAAGGATATAATTTCATTTTGGCTTGGCCCAATACCAATAAAGTCAAGGAAGCGTTGAAGAATATAGAACTTCTTTTTGCACTGGACATATTTCCAAACGAAACGACCGAAATAGCTGATGTAGTATTGCCAAGCGCAAGTTGTCTGGAAAGGGAAGAAATAATACTTAATGCGTCGGGAGGGCGCTCTACTGCCCTGATAACCAAGGGGAAAAAGGTCATAGAACCAATAGGAAACTCACAGCCAGATTGGAAAACGTGGATGGACCTTGGCAAGAAGATGGGCTATGGTGAGTACTTCACGTGGAAGAATGAGAAGGAAATCATGGAGTATATGCTGGAACCAAGCGGTATCACTTATGAACAGCTGGATAAGAATCCAGGTGGAGTACACTATGCTCCGAAGGCATTCAAGAAGTACCAGAAGAATGGATTCCCTGCTACACCATCTCATAAAGTTGAGATATACTCCCAGCAAATGAAGAACATGGGATATGACCCATTACCCACTTATCACGAGCCGGCAGAAAGTCCAATTAGTCGTCCCGACCTAGCTAAACAATATCCTTTGATGCTAATAACAGGAGCAAAAGCACCCGGTTATCAGAATTCCCGTTTCCATGACATACCCAGAATTAAACAGTATATGCCAGAAGCTTTGGTTAGCATTCATTCTAAGACAGCAGGGGAATTGGGTATAGCTGATGGTGATATGGTAAAGGTGGAAACACAAAACGGGGCAATCAACATAAAGGCTGGAGTTAGTGAAGATATCCATCCACGGGTAGTGTCTATTGGGCAAGGATGGAGTGAAGCCAATGTAAACTTTCTAACGGATGATATGAAAGACCGTGACCCAGTTACCGGCTATCCCAACTTTAGACCTTTGCCGTGTAAAGTAGCAAAAGCGTAGCCATTGAGTAATAAGTTTCTATCATGACAAAAATATTAGAATGAAGAGGTATTAAAAGTGGGATTCAATCTTCAAAAGTGTGATTTCTGTGGTATATGTCTCGAGCGGTGTCACTATGCTGATTTCAACAGGGAGCAAGGTGGGGACGAAATAAGAAAGCTCATCAAAGGAGAGCCAGCCCACATTACAGATGTGTGTGTGACCTGTTCTGCCTGCAATGAATACTGCCCAACAGGAGCAAATCCTTATGACCTAATTCAAAGAAGAATGGAAGAGCGAGGTTATGAGGTCGCGCCGGTTTTTCGGCATATTATTGAGGAAAGTGACTCAGAAGAATTTGCGGCGACAAAGGTCACCTGGGGTGACCCGGACAAACCGATTATTCACGCCTGTACATTTTATGAGTGGATTCCTAATTTGTACGACCGAAAGATTTTTGACGGCACAACTATCATGAGAGGAGGACACTTTGCGTGTAGATTATATTGGGAACATAACGCTCAGCAAAGTGTTTTCAAGGAATGTCTCCCGAAAAAGGTAGAGAACATTGCTAGGGTGGCGGGGGGTCGTGAAGTTGTGATGATGCACGATGATTGTTATTCAGCATTCACGACTAGAGCGATGGACTGGGGAGTTAATGTGCCTTTTAAGGTAATACATCAGGCTGAGTATTTAAGGAACTATCTTAAGGCGCACAAAGATCAAATTAGAAAGTTGAATATGAAAATCGCATACCATTTGCCTTGTGCAGGACACTATACTCCCTGGCAAAACGAGTGGATTGATGAAGTTATGGAACTTATTGGGTGTGAAAGGGTTAAACGGACTTATGACCGTGACAATCAAATTTGCTGTGGAACAGTGGTAGGAGCAAGGCTTGGTAAAGAAGAAGGCCAGAGGGTTAAGAGAGAAAACGTGGAAGATGCTAAGGCCTCAGGAGCTGAGGCTTTTATTCTGCAGTGTCCCCTATGTGCAGTAAGCTTGAGAGATGAGGCAAAAAAAGCTGGATTGGAGCCATATATGTTGCCCCAGCTATGTGGTCTTGCGCTGGGTGATGATCTACCTGGTCCGGGCGCAGGGCTGGGAGATGACAGAAAGTGGATCCAGACTCCAATCAAGGTTGTGAAAAGTGAGATCACTCAGTTGCGTGAATTAGGAGGGTAATCTTATGAACCCTTCTATGTTAAGTAAAATTAAATAATAAGGAGGATTGCAATGGTAAAATTGGCTTTCATCATCATGTCACCTGATGGTGACCCAGAAAAACACAGAACTACAATAACAACTTCACGGCTTGAAATAACAACCGTGGTTGTCGGGTTAATGAACTTCAATCAAGCAGCTGATGTATGCCGAGATCTTACTCAAAACAAGGGTGTACAAGGTTTGATTCTTTGCCCAGGTTGCCATCATGAAGCAGTGGCTCAGATAGCACGTGCTGTAGGACCAGGAATTTCTATAGATGTAGCAAGAGGTGATGTACCAAGTGGAAAGATAATAGGGGGGATTATGGCAGCTGAAGGCTGGGTTCCGCCGAAACCGTAAAACAGTAGTAAGACCTTTTGATGGACATAATTTTGGCATGCCCCCATAAAGGATGCCACTTCTTAAGTTAGTATTGCAGGTATTCTAGCCTCAGGCGCAGATGGCCGATAGTCCAGAGAGCTATGAGGATGTATCCGATTGTACTCCTTGCGTCACTGCTCAATCAATACCTTCACCTCAATCAGAGTATAGAATATCTCGCGGTTGAGTAATTCGTCTCTCATCGTGCCGTTGAAGGTCTCTATATGCCCGTTCGCCCAGGGAGACTCCTCGGTTCCATAAATAAGGTCTGCACCCCGAGACGATTCGGCCATCTGCGTATCGCTTGTGCCGTAAACTGAAGCCCGTTGTCCGATCTGATGTGCTCCGGTATTGCCCTGAAGATGAATAGGTTAAAGAGCTGATCAATGACATCCTCTGAGGTAATGTGCCGTTTCACCAATGTTGCCAGGCAGTGCCTGGTGTATTCATCAATGATATTGAGTATCCGTAATGCCCTGCCATCAGCTGTCCGAGCAGTCACGAACTCGTAGCTCCACACATGATCTTCATACTCAGGTCTTAGCCCGATACATGACCCATCATTAAGCCATAGCCTCCCCCTCTTCGGTTGTTTCTTCGGGACTTTCAACCCTTCCCTCCTCCAGATTCTCTCTAATCTCTTGTGATTCACTTGCCACCCTTCATGTCTTAACATGGCTGTGATTCTCCGTTATCCGTACCTGCCATACTGAGTTGCCAGCGCGATAATACGTTCTACCAACCTCGCTTCTTCATCTGTGATACGTGGGACGCGCCGCTGTGTCTTCCTCGCCTGCCTGAGTACTGTACATACCCGTCTCGGTGAAACACTAAGCTTCTCCTGAACCTGTATGATGATCTTACGTTTCCTGGACGGGCTTAGAAGTCTCCCTCCGCTGCCTCCTTCAGAATCGCGTTATCCAGTGCCAGATCAGCTACCAGCTTCTTGAGACGAGCGTTGTCCTTTTCCAGGTTCTTGAGCTTCCTTGCCTGCTCAATCCACAAGCCACCGTGCTCGTTACGCCAGCGATAGTAAGTCTGCCGGGTGACGCCTATCTTTCTGCTGGCTTCGGCGATACAGATACCCTGGTTGATGTGGATCCCGGCTTCCCTGAGTTTATTGATGATCTGCTCCGGAGTGAAGCCCTTTCTGACCATTTATCCCCCCTTTCTGTCCTTTAAGACTAACATTATAGTTGGACTCCTTTTTGGGGGGCACGGCACCTCTTAATAGTCCAGAATTCAGAACTCACATTGTTTTTCTGAGGTACGGACTGCGAGTCATTTCCAAGTCACTGACTGGGAAAAGAAGGCACGAGAGCTATGCAAGGGTGGGGCAAGTAAAATTGACAGTGAGGGAGTGGGAGTATACCATAGCGACGGTATTTGACATCGGTAACCATAGTCATAAGCGTGTTGAGAGAAGCTGGATGTCTTTAGGTGTGCATATGGCTTGCCGGGCCAGATCAAGGTAGGAGGTAGCTCAAAATGAACGAGGCTGCAAATTCGACTCCAGCCGCATGGAAAAGTGGGAGTCTATCTTACGGTTCTGGTCTGACGCTTGATATTGCTAAGAAAATGCTAGAAGCGGGTGAGAAAGAAGCGGAGAAACAGGGTGTGTCTATGTCGATGGCTATTAGTGATGCCGGTGGTAATCTAGTAGCCTTTAGCCGCATGGATAACGCCGCATTGTTCAGCATACAGATTGCCATGGATAAAGCGTTTACTACAGTGTTTGGTAAGATGCCTACCGGGAGCTTTGCCAACCAGTATTGTACGGGAGGACTGGTCCCCCTCTTCTTCCACGAACGATGGATTACATTTCCAGGAGGGTTTCCGATCATAAAAAATGGAATGATGTTAGGAGGAATCGGCGTAAGCGGAGGAATTATCGAGGATGTCTATGTGGCCAAAGCAGCTTTGGAAGCAGGTAGCTTCAGTCTCGATGAAGTGGATGCTGCCATAATGGCTATGATAGGGGATGCGCAGAAGAAATAGACGGCCTGCCTGGCAAAAAACACTCCTGGTTCTCCTCTGTTAATCTGCTCCAAACGATTATTCTCTTTTTTCAAGTGGGGGCAACGATCTTCCTAAGTTTCTCCGTGTCTTTCAGTGTCCGGGTCATGTTTCTCTCTTTCTCTCTTGATAACAAGCTGTCCAAGAACCTTCTTTGCCGGAGGCTGATCACCGACTGTCGATTGTCTGCGACACCTTTGAACCGTTAGTCCCTCGAAAGCTACCAGGCCGCCTATTTTATCCTCAATTCTCTCTTATACTGGTGTTGTTCCCACTCAGGTGGATATTTACGATTGAGTACGCTCCAATAACTGTGTACAGACAAAGCACTACGGCTTTGCTTCACAAAACCATTACAGTCAAGGACTGAATAGGTATAACGTCTGTCTAGTACTTCTCTCATTATGTCCTCTGGCAGTCCTCCATCATCCATTACTGGATAGAATGCCTGATAAAGTTCAATGTTGCCAAGAGTCTTTTCTATCCTGCTAAGTTGTGCTTTGCTGACAATTTCAACCTGACAAATATCAAGGTGTTTAACACCGATATTCTGGATAATTGGCAGCATCTCAAGTAATTTCCCTCGGTGAAGAGGCCACGATGGTGTTTCAATAGTAACCGTAGTGATATGCTTGACCGCCAGCGTCAAGTTGTCATACACGGTATTGGAAAAATTTGTCGCTCCCAGATGAACTCTAACCTCATCAAAGCCTGAGTCTTTCAGTCTTGACATATTGCCCAGATTCAACAAAGTTCCATTGGTATAGACTTTAGCCCATCCCTTCGTTCCCATAAATGGGTCAACTACACCCCTGAAGAATCGCATGAATTCTTGAAGGATAGGTATATAAAATAGTGGTTCGCAAACGCCGGTGAATTCATAGTATTGCATCTTGGCATCGGTAGTGATTATTTGCTTCTCTTGTGCCAGATGTTTTTGTATTATGTCTTGCCCTTCATCCCCCAGACTGAATCCTTCGGGCGGCCTATACTCCGGCAGGATTATAGGCATGCACTGCACCCCAGTGAAAGCCCGCCCAGCTATCTGGGTTGTCAAAGATGAATGTAAATCCCAGTAGATTCAAGAATCTCATAAATGGCCCTAGTTTGTAACCTACGGTACCCCAATTATGATGGGATGATGTTATCGCTGTGGTAGCGGAAGGACCGTAAATGGCTCTAATCCTCTTTATCTCATTGGCCACAATATCAAGAGCCTCATCGCAATTAATGCGTACATAAGCTGACTTGCCCCTATTCTCAGTATTTCTATTACCGCTTCTGGCATGAAAGTCAACTCTCTTCATCGGGTATTTGATCCGCTCATCGGAATATACCCTGGTTCTTTCAGTATTAACATAAGATGCCAGTTTCACCTGCCTCGGTGGCGAGAATTTCTTGCCCTTCGCTTCGATAGTTCAGGGTTTGAAATCCTTTTCGTCGATTACAATAGGACGGACTCTGACAATTTTGCCATCTTTACATTAACAGAGATTGGCCCACCGACGGTGCAGTCTGTGAAGACTCCCTCCGACATGAGTTATCC